>VFQP010001269.1_pt1 | contig 35161 bp, 37 predicted proteins | sample 3512351 | NCBI WGS metagenome assembly VFQP01 (sample SAMN10412372, study PRJNA504923) | tailings metagenome | isolation source: Relicate 1 Philex TSF1 revegetated site | place: Philippines: Tuba, Benguet | collected 2017-08-29
TTCAGGTGGCCGCCTGATCATCCGTCGGCGTGCACACAAAACTCTGAACACGCCCGACATCTTCTGGTGTCGCTGCCATGCTAGTCCTCCGCGCGAATCAGCAGGCGAACCCTTGCCTTTAAAAGATCCGGAGTCGCGGCGATGAATCTTCGCCGAAGCTCAGTGACGCGCTCTGCGACCTCTTCTACGTCCTTTTCACCGACGGCATACGACACACGAAAGGTCGTGACACCGTCTTGCACCAGAATATCGACATCGCTCGCCTGCAGCAGCTCCCTTGCATGCAGTCTTAGCAGGCCATGTATCGCAGCAACAAATGAGTGCTTTGCCGCGACTCGCCTCTCCTGAACTCGGGAAAGAACCGAATCGAGCCAATAGACTGCACGGCGCGATTGAGGAACCGTGCCCTGTGTTTGACTATCTTCAGGAGCCGTTGAGACATCGTCTCTTTGCGAGTACCAACCGACCAACGTTGCGACCATCGAATTCGCGCTCTTGGACTGCTCAAGATGCAAGTGTGCGTGACGATGCGGCGGCCTTCTCTGTGGAGTTACGGGCAGCGTTGACGAAAAGAAGGCATGACCTGTGTCAGCTTTGAGCAGGTCGAATAGGTCGTCTCGATCCGACCGATTCTTAACTTCGCCCGCCATGCTATGCCTGCTCCTCGGACTCAACTTGAGTCTCAGGAAGCCAAATTGATGACGGGATTGGCAATCCCTCTGCTCGCATATCCATCAAGACGGATTGCATCTCTGTGTAGATCCGCATGAATGTGTCGACGGACAACACAAAACGATGGGTGGCGATCGGTGTGATCTCGACCGGACCGTTCTCTCCAGCCTCGCGAGCAACATTGAAGCCGTCGACAAACCCAGTTGCAAGCTGCACCTCAAGTCGCTGCCACACGAACTCGGTCCAATTGATCGCCTCCGCCGGGAGATGCTCAGTGCGAGGCGTTAGAATGTGTACTTCGCGGCTTTCTGACATGCTAACAAAAGTTCTCAGTGTGGAAACAACTCGCAACCCCGTTTGAGAGAATTGCTTCATAAGTTGCCTCGGCGCTTTGCCGCGCCTAGCCGCCGTCTTCTACAATCGACGCCTTTAGGCAGTTCCGCCATTTATGGACGACCAAACTAGACGGTCTATCACTAGCGCGAAACTGGGTAGCGAAATACCGGTGAAGCGGCTCGTAGGTCTTCCGGTATCGTTCCGATACTGACTCCAAGCAATAACCTCGGCAGTGAGACGAGACTAAGTACATGCCAAACAACAACTTACGATTTGTCTATCGCAGTGTCGAACCGAGCTCTCCCAATCCAGATCCAAACGGTAACCCGTTAAGCCACAAAGACTTGCACGTTTCAGTCACGCTAGCGAGCATCGGCGCTTGCTAGGACGTCCGGAAGCGCTGACGACTGCCCGGTTCCACGCCCGCAGGACCGGGCATTTGCGTCATAGAGGATTTGTCTGGCGGGCCGTGCACAACTGCACGTCCCGAAGGCCTCAGGATGCATCCGTTCGCGCTGCACTTCAGCGCAATCTCCAGCCCAATGTCCGCGCGGCTATCTGCTCGCGAACACCCGCAGGGGCACCGCGAACTTCTCCCGGAGGTAGAGGTCCATGACGGCCAACAGCTCGACCTGCTAGTCGCTCGCGCCGGCCTTCGACATTCCTCGCTCAATGATTGCCACCTCCATGCGCGGCGCCAACTCGTGCACCAGGCTCATGAGGACGCGAAATGTGGTCGCGTCCCCCTTCTCGAATCGGCTTGGAGTACCGGCTCTCTTTCGCTTCGCCTCCCGTCGCTCTAGATGCTCCAGCGGCCTCTCTACGCCACCTCGCCACGAGACACTTCGGTGTGCCTGCCCACACACGACGTACAAATCGTCGACCCGGGTCCCTGCCTTGTCGACACCCGAGAGCTGAAATGGAAGAGGTGAATTTCGAGGTGATCCCCTGCGACCCGCAACGCGACGACGTCGGCTGCCTCGCCCGCCTCGTCGTCATCGAAGACGACATCATATAGAGGCAGGACCTTAGGAGAAAGGAGGAATTCGATTACACGGCGCTGGACCGAATTCGTCCGCTTCTCGTGCTACTGTGACTCCTCCCGAATGTCGACGCCAGTCCAGTCGAGAACTTCGATACGGTTGCGCTCGTACGGCGGGCGATAATCCGACGTCAACTCGAAGAGCGCGTCGTTCACCATGAAAGCGCCGGTCGAGAACGCCGGAGGGTCTTCCCGGAAGACGTCCAATAGGCTCCGTCTGCGCCGCGAGATAACCACTTCTGCTGCGGCAGTCCCAGCCGGTCGGTACGAAACCGCCCCGTTGACGAACGCCACTTCGTACTCGGCGCTCGCGCTCTCAGTCGTTCGATGTGAACCCTTTCCCTGACCGCATCCGCGAACTCAAGACCTGGATCAGCGAGGACACCGGACCCACCGCGTCCGTTGAGGCGCTCATGGGCACCGCGAGACACCTCGGGCTCACGTCGACGCGCGCGGCACTCGTTCTCGGCCAAGTCGAGCGTGCCGTCTCCACCTGGCGCGACGAGGCGGCTACGCTCGGCCTTTCGGACGACGAAATCGAGAGCTTCGCGGACGCGTTCGAGCATGAAGAGCGCCACGCGGCGCAGCGTTACGTGAGCTAAGCGGGTCGACTCAGCAGTTGGCCAAACTCAGGGTGCCCTTGCTCGCCAAGTCGGTGTATCAAGTCCATCGCACGCTCCTGTAAAGCTGCAACGTTGAGCGCCAACCTCAGACTTGGCGCGACTAGCTCGTACGGCACATACGCATGGTCCGCCCGAAGCTGCAGATCGAGCAGTCGCGCGAACAACTCAAATGCCTGCACGGGCTCGGACGTCATGAGCGTCGTCATTCGCTCCCAAGCGCCTGAAGCGAGACGATCAGGGAACGGTCCCAGTTCAAGTGTCTCAAGTCCGAGTACGACGGTAGCGATTGGATCCAAATGCGGAGACTTCAGCAGCCAGAGCAAGCCTTCGGCTTCCGCGCTGCGCTCAGCCGAGGAATCCATCGACTTGAGCTCAGTAATGCGCCAGCGCCACAGCTCGAGTGCCCGCGCCAAGAACACCGGATCGGCCGATTGGGTATCGGACAGGGAACGAAAGATCCGCCAGTACACGTGCCCCCTCTCCTTCCCGGTGGCTGCTGCGAATCCGCCTTCGAGGATCCGGTCAGGCTCCTCCCGGCCCCAGACGCCCCACAGGTAGCCAACTACGCACCGCCAGAGTAAGGCAGTTCCAAGCGAGTCTTCGGACTGATCGTCCATCGGCTTTGCCACCAGCGCAGCCGCTACTTGCCGGAGCACCGGCCGCGACTCCGCGATACTCGTGCGCCTTGGCCCGGGCCCCTCGATCATCGCCCTGGCGGCAGGGTTGATCGAACCCTCTTCGCTCGCGAAGAGGTGCTCACCGTTTTCCGTCACCCAATCCGGAGACAACAGACGAATCCATTCTATCTGCTTAGCTAACGAGATGGAGATCGCGTCGTCTCGACGCTGCGAGAGATCCATCAACCCGGTGAGAATCGGATGCACCCAGGCAGAGACCCTCTCCTCCCGTCCCGTCCACACACCCCCACCTTTTCCATCTCCGCCTCGTACCACTCGGTAGTGCCACAACCCCACGTTCACCAGCAGACGCACGATATCCCCACCGAGGCGGTTCATTGCGTGGATAACGATTTCGAGCCAGCGATCACTATCTGGAAGTAGTCCAGTCGTTGGGAGATGCGAACTCGCAAGGGTTTGGACAATGCTGCATACATCCGCGAGATGTTCAGCTGGTAGCATATCCGTGCTGCAGGCTGCGATCAGGGTGCGGATCACAGATTGCACAAGACTCACGCGCGCTTCAGTCGTGTGGTGCGCGGATGATGGCGTAGATGCTGTGCACCGCTCCACTAGCGCCGCTATCGCGGACACTAGGGAAGTCCACGGCACGGCCGTTCGCCTTGAGATGGCCTCACGAATGCCATCTACCAGAGCGGTTGCATGCGCATCATCGAGCACACTCAACGTGACTCCCGTAGCGAGCACTTCCACCGCTGCGTCCACGTGTAACGTCGCGTACTCCGTGAGCGCCCGATTCAGCGACCACCGGGTTTCACGCGCAGAACCCAATGAGTCATCGGGCATCCACTCGCTCAGAAATCCAAGAAGTTGTGGCGGGGTCATCTGATTGAGTTCGTCCACTGTCTTCGGACTCGCCGGACCACCCCAGCTCGACACGCCAGTCCAAAGCACTACGCCCTCATCGCTGGCCTGCTCTTCCCGCGTTGGTGTCGTTGGTTCGTACCCCAGCGTGCTCGCCAACTCGGAGAGTTCAGAGGGCAAATCGGCATGAAAGAGGCGGAGGCGCCGACGCTGCCACGCAGCCTTGATGCGTTCGGCGCGCGCTTCATCCGAAATCGGCTGTTGATCAAGACCGAGCTCCTCGGGCATCCTCTCCTTGTCCCAAGCGACCAATCGTTGCAACTCGTCAGACGGGGGGCCTTGAACGAGGGCCGCCGCGAAACGTGCGCGCGCGTCCGCAGAGACCGAGCCGAAGTGCGCTCGCAACAGCATTCCGGCTTCTCGGAGACCGAACGGCGACTCGAGTAACGAGGCGCCCGAAACTATCGCTTCGACGGCATCGAGAACCCCGAGTGGGGTTGCGGCGAGGACATGCCATTCAACGCGCTGCCAGATGACGCCAGGTAGACGCCTAAGTTCCGTGAGCACCTCATCGAGGTTGCCGGGGCTACGCGCCGCTGCAGTGACCGCAGCCCGCACAGTCGCGCCAAGTAGGATCGCACGTACGTCGTCGCGACCATCTGCCGTCTCGAGATGCGGGCACCATATTTGACTCGACTCCCAGTCACCGCGATCTTCGCCCTCCGCTCGAAGCAAATGCAGTGCTCGACGGAGCACCTTGACGAGCGCCGTGAATGTGGCGAGTGGATTGAATTGTAGAAGGCTTGGTAGGGCTCGCTCGACCAGCCGTTGAAGTTCGTGAACATCGAGCTTCAACAGCACCCATTCGGTCGACAGACCCGACGCGAGGTGCACAATTCCCTGCGCCCTCAACCTATTGAAGTGTGCGTCACGATCCGCGTCAGACTTCAGTTTGAGAAGGGCACGGAGCAGAGGAATTGCACTCGCGCTGGACTGCTCCGCGAGGTGTGCGAGCAGATCGATGGCCTTGTGCGGCAGATAGACCGCTGGAAGCTTTGGCAGCACGTGCAGAACCCGCGCCGCTAGCTGCGTAGCGAATGGCTCTTCTAGCGTAAGTGCTGCATCAACAAGCGTGCCCCATACCAGCGGATTGGTATTTGCATCCGGTACTCGCAGAAGTTGTGCAACTGTATCCGACGGACAGCGAGCGGCCATTCGCGCTAGGAAGTCGCCCTCGGGCCACGCCACCATCCGCCAGCTTTGATCTGCATCGACTAACCGGTCCGGAGGACTGGAGAAGTGCCCACGCTGCGCCAGCAACGCGATCCAGTCCGGCGAGCTTGCTGATTGGAAGAATTGACGACGAAGCTGAGGACGCGAGAGCAATGCAGTCACCGCATCAGCATCGTCGGGTGTTGGGCTGTCAATTGCGGCCAACGATTCAAGCGAGGCTGACGCGTCGAAAAACGGTGCCAGTCGGCCAAAAAGCAATTCAGAAAGACAATCGAACGCTGATCGAACAGCCGCCAGATCTCGGCCCTTCGCATGGTAGTGCGAATTATTCGTGAGTACGCGGTGCGCGTCGAACCACGCGGTGACGACACCGTGCCGCTCAGTGAGGTGAAGGGCCTCGGCGATCCGTAGCCGGAACTTGTCCGGGCGCGATTCTTCAGCGTAGTCAGAGTCTGGGCCACGATCAGCAGAAAGCGCGTCAACCGTTCCAGTCAGCACGTTGATCACGCCACGACTCAGTTCGCGTCCGGCATGCGCAAGCAGATACACCACAGACGCCCCGCTCTCCTGCAGTAGTGCCCTTCCGCTGGCGAACAGGTCGGAAAGCTGAGGGTCAAGTCGCTGCAATTCGCGATGCAGCCCTCGTTCGCGACTACTAAGCGATGGCAACTCATCTATAGGAGCACTGGTGGTCGGTGCTTCTGGGGTGCCACCGGGAGCGCGCACCGCAGCCGCGTTCTCTCTCAGGCGTCCGTCGCCGATTACCTCTGCGGCGCGCGCCCCCTCAGCTATCTCGACGACTGGAGTCTGTCGGCGCTTCCGTGCCATCGCCCCTCCGTGTGGCGCCTCGCTGTGGTTGAAGCACTAATCACTCCAAGTTAGTCATGAGTTCCGACAACCTGTACGCACGTTTGCATGCGAAACCCGCGCTGATGGTGTGTACCCCGCATGCTGGTCCAGCCGGAGTCAATTTATGCGGAGCTGCTGGCCTGACCCTCGAATCTGATTCAGGCTGTGTGTTAGTCCCAGCTGCGGGGGGATGCATGCGAAAGAGTCGGTTTACCAAGGCACAGATTGCGGCGCGCACATGGCTGTTGGGTAGGTCACCGTGCGTCGCCGTGCGTCACAGTGCTGTCCGCCGAATAGTCCATAGCGGCTGCTTGCAGCGAAGGAACAACTACTGGGGTCACGCTATGTTGCCTCCTCCTTTCGGTAGACCCGTCGCTGGTAGTGGGCGCGTCTGCATCGCGGCGCCTCGACCGGGTCACGTACGGTTCGCATTTCATTCCTTACGCTTGAAGCTGTAACTGCTACGGCTGAACTCTGATCGCTAAACACAACTGGAATTCATTTCACCTTGGGCGACGCGTATTCTTCCGATTGGGCGACTTTACTTAGCTCCGGAGCGCGCTCATTCTCCCAGTGCGCAGAGTGCCAGCCATTCCGATACGAGCCGCCTCGCCCACGCTACCCCATCATAGCAATGCCTTTTCGTTCTGTGTGCATGACCACCGTAGCTGCCGCTATCTTCCTCCTGAGTGGCATCCTAGGCTGCGGAGGCGCAACCGAGGTCGACGTCGGAGCGCCGGATGAGGGCCCCGCTCCAGCGCCGGTAACTACGATAACGCTCTTTCAAGACTCGGTGATGGCGCCTCGCAACTCCGAAGTACGCCTGACTGGCATGGTGCATTCAAGTCAACCCAGCGGCGGCGTGTACGTTCTTGAGGTTGAACCAAGGCCAGGATTGCTCTTCTCAGTCTCGCCAAGGCGCGTGAGTGCAAATCAGACGTTCGAGGTGCACCTGCGGGTTCCGAACACGGCCGAGCCAGGGACCTACAAGGTCCAGCTTAGGGCGGAGCTTGAGGGGGGATACCAGCAGGCCTCCCGTGTCTTCACGGCGCATATCCCGACGCCGAGTGCACGGATCGAGGTGTTGAACTCAACTGACACGATCCTACCGACGCGGCCTTTGGTGACAAAGATCGCGCTCACGCGCAGCAATGGCTTTGGGGACACCGTAATTATAGATGTCTTGTCGAGCTTACCGTACGGCATCAACGCAACGATTTCACAGAGGACTCTCACGGCAGGCGCGGACACTGCGACGCTAACGCTCAGTTCACCACTTGGCGGTCCAGAGGGGCCAGGCAATTTCGACCTCCAGTTCTTCTCCCCGACGCTGGGTACGCAGCTTCGCAGAGTACAGTACTTTGTGCATCATCCGCGCACTGAGCTCTTCACTGCGAGTCTCTCGACGCAGGAAGTCGCGGTGCCGTACGGGCGAGGCGCAAGCGTCCAAGTGCGGCTCACGCGTCTAGACGGCTACCTTGGCCCTGCCGGGGTTGGGGTCCGGGGCCTTCCAAACCTAGTCGCGTCCACATCATCGGGTTTCCCTGACCTTCGTACGTCAGTCACGACTGTTGATTTTGTTCAGCTCGCCAACGCGATTCCCGGACGATATCTCGTGATAGTTGTGGTGGAAGCATTCGGAGCACTGCCCGTACACCTGCCGTTGTGGCTTACGTTACTCTAGTGATCTGCAATTGAGATGTGGATAGCGCGAGCTTGGAGTTACCAGAATTTCGTGGTGAGTCGGCTGACCTACTCACGCACTAGCAAGACGTCGACTCCTCTTGTGGGCTGCCTCGAACTCCTCGGGGCTGACGCCGCCGAGGTGGCTGTGCCGTCGGGTGCGATTGTTGAAAGAATCGATATAGTCGGCGATGTCTGCCAGCGCGACGTCACGGTTCGGATAGATCTACTTCTTGATGCGCTCCTTCTACAAACTGCTGAAGAATGACTCGAACACGGCATTGTCCCAACAATCGCCCTTTCGGCTCATGCTCGGTTCAAGGTGATTGGCGCGACAGAAACGTCGCCATGCGTCACTGCCGACTTGCACACCGTGGTCCGAGTGAAAGATGGTGCCTCGCGGTCGCCGCCATTTCACGGACGATGCCAGCGCGTTCAAGACCAACTCACTATGAATGGTCGGACCAGCGGCCAACCCGACGACCTTGCGGGAGGAGAGATCGATCACGACCGCCAGGTAAAGCCACTCTTGCCATGTGCGGATGTACGAGTTTTCTGTAGCCCAGACCGCGTTGGGCTTAGTCGGCGAGAACTGGCGCTTGAGCAGGTTGGGCGTCAGTACTGCGAGCTTGCCAACCTCCCAGCGGCGTGTGCGATAGCCATGCAGCGCACGGAGTCCGTTCTCCCGCATCAATCGAGCGACCCGATGCTTGCTGCACGTTTCGCTCGCCTTGTCATCACCAGCATGAGATTGCGCAGAGTCACCAAGCAGAATTGCGCACTTGGGAGCTTTCCTGCGAGGCCCTCCGTCGGCCTCGTGCCGACGCGACCTTGGTCTCTTCCCCTGGGGGAGGAGACTGGTGTACAGCAGGGATACCCTCGTGTTGCTATAGCACTTGTTGGAGCAGGGGCTCGGGAAGCGAGCCATCGCCAAGCAGTTAGGCATTAGCCCGCGGACGGTCCATCACTGGATCGCGACCGGGCAGTTGACGCGGGTGATCGAGACGCCGGTGCCCCGCACGTCCGCGCCACGGCCGCAGCGCCTCGACCCTTTCAAGCCGCTGATCCTCGAGCGACTCGAGACGTACCCGGCGCTGACGGCCGAGCGGTTGTTCGCCGAGTGTCGGGCGGCAGGCTACGTCGGGGGCGTAACCCGTCTCCGGGATTACGTGGCCAGCGTGCGGCCGCGTCCGGAGCTCGAGCCCATCATCCGCTTCGAGACAGCGCCGGGACTGCAGGCGCAGTTCGATTTCGCCGAGGTCCGGTTGCCCTGGGGGAAGCGCTACGCCGTGCTGGTCGTCCTCGGCTATTCGCGCCAGCTGTATGTGGAGTTCGTACCACGGCAAACGGCGCTGACGGTCCTGCAGAGTCTGGAGCGCGCCTTCGCGGACTTCGGCGGGGTGCCGCAGGAGATCCTCTTTGATCAGCTGAAGGCGGTCATCGTTGAGGACCAGCGACCCGGTGGGGGCAAGCTCCTGGAGAATGCGGAGTTTGGGCGCTTCGCCGCGCACTGGGGCTTTCGCATTCGGGCGTGCCGTCCGTATCGCGCGCAGACCAAGGGGAAAGTGGAGCGACCGGTCGGCTACCTGCGCAGCAGCTTTCTCTACGGGCGGGAGTTTCTGGGCGATGCCGATCTCGCGGATCAGTGTGTGCGCTGGCTGCGCGAGGTCGCGAATGTGCGGATCCACGGCACGACCGGCGAGCGGCCCGTCGATCGCTTTCTGCGCGACGAGCAGCGCGTGCTGCAGCCGCTCGCGGCGCGGCCGTATCGGTCGCTGGTGCTGATGCCCCCGCGCATCGACGTCGCCGCGACGCGGAGCGTGCCGTAGGTCGCCGTGGAGCGGCGTGCCCTGACGCACTATGGGGCCCTGTTGGCGGAGGATGCCTCATGAGCACCGCCTCGTTACGGGATCGCCTCCGGGCCCAACTCGCCGACTGCAAGATGCCCGGCGCCCTCGAAGCGGTCGATGAGATTCTGCGCCGCATTGATGCGGGGGAGCTCACGGCGGGCCCCGCCATGGAGGCCCTCCTCGGTAGCCATATCGCGCTCCGCAATCAGCGTCGCCTCCAGACGGCGATGCGGTGTGCGCGCCTGCCGACCGTGAGGACCCTCGACGACTTCGACTTCACCTTTCAGCCGTCCATGAAGCGCGATCAGCTCGAGAGCTTGCACACCCTCCAATTCCTCGAGCGCAAGGAGAATGTCGTCTTCCTCGGGCCCCCCGGCGTCGGCAAGACGCATCTGGCCATCAGTCTCGCGGTCATCGCCGCGGAGCGCGGGCGCCGCGTGTACTACGCGACGCTCGCCGATCTGATCACGTGGCTCGAAGATGCGCAGCAGGCCGGCCATCTCACGCGTCGCCTCCGCACCCTCGTGTCTCCGAGTCTGATGGTCGTCGATGAGATCGGCTACCTCCCCATCTCCCGCACCGGTGCCCAGCTGTTCTTCCAGCTCATGAGTCGCTGCTATGAACACGCCTCGACCGTGCTGACCAGCAACAAGTCGTTTGAGGAGTGGGGCGAGATCTTCGGCGACGAGGTCATGGCCGCCGCGCTAATTGATCGGCTGGTCCACCACTGTCACATCGTCAACATCCGCGGCAACAGCTACCGCATGCGCGAGCATCGGGCGCTCGCGTCCCGCTTGACCCCGCCGCCGCCGGAGCCCGCTCCCACCCCGACTCGCGGCCGTCCCGCCCGTCGCCAGGAGGCCTGACCGATCCCGGGCTCATCCCCCGCCCACAGTGCGCAATTCTTCCTGGTGAAAGTGCGCAATTTTTTTTGGTGTTGACACTGCTAATGCCCGAGAACTCGCGCGAGATGTCGGGCCTGCTGATATGGCGCTCGACTAGCCCAGAATGGCCTACCCTGCACGAGGAGGCCTTTCGTTGTCTCGACAGCACGCCTCGCTTGATCGTCCTCGATATGCCGCGCGAGGGTGTGCATTAGCCCGCAGCATACGACGCGCGATGCAGGGCCTAGTTCGTAGGCTGTTCCGCAGCAATGCCGCACATAATCCGACAGACGACCAAGATTCTCTCCATATTAAAAACTTGACATTATGCCGAAGCTGCGCTACGATGCCGAGGCACCCAAATCCAGAGGCGATCCGATGCAGCACACTCCTGAGTGGCGCCCTTCTGTTCTCCATCCCGGCTTGACCGAGGCCCGCATGCGTGCGATCGCACAGATCATTTGGGATCGGGCCACGAAGGTCGCTCAAATTGCGGAGCCCGAACAAGGCGACACAGGTTGGGGCATCGGCTGTCGAAGGTACGAGTGGTGGAAGGCCGCCCTGTCCAGGGCTGCAGCGGGGGACCTGATCGAATTCCTATCCGTTGAGCCTCGCTCCTCGCACTTCCTCCTAAAGGTGGCCTCGGTGCCGATCCGCCTCTACCGGGGCAACTGGCAGAAACGGGTGCCTACCCGCTACGCCACGCCGTCCCGGCTAGAAGCGCAGCAGGGCGAATTGGCTTTCGGTTCCCAGTACCTCCAAGTCGGCCCGCTAAGGTTGGTGCTGGAGACGGACGCAAAGCACATGCCGGTCCGCATCTGCTTTGCCCGAGTGAAACCAAACGGCGAGTTGACGGACATCACTCCGATCCCGGTGACTACTTCGGCAGCTAGGGTCACCCCGCTCCTCAAGACTGAGCCTAAGGTGTCCGTCGCCCCTCTCTCGCTCGCAGATGCCGCGGCCCGCTCGCGGCGTCGGCCGCGGCTTGAATCGCAAGAAGGAGCATAGTCCGGGTGGCGGCTTTCAACCCCGAGCAGCTTGGCGTCCTGCGCCATTTTCAGCGCATGACCACGACCGAGCTCGGTGATCGCGTCGGGCTCTCTCACAACCAGATCGTGCGCTACGAGAAGGGACTCTCCGTGCCGAAGGTGGAGGTTGTGGAAGCGCTCGCGATCGTACTGCAGGCGGAACCTGCCTTCTTCTATCACACTCCGACGGATGTGGTCCACGAGTGGCAGTGCCACTTCCGGACGCCGAAAGGCACGACGGAACGAACCAAGAAGGCTTTCGCCGCGGCGGCAACGCTCTTCGGCATGGTCGTTCACGAGCTTCGGCACACGGTGCCGCTTTACGAGTACGACGTACCGTCATTCCCTGCGGGGACGATCGAGGACGTGGAGCGTGCTGCTACCGAGGCACGAGCACATTGGGGCCTCTCGCGCACGGCTCCGCTTGAGCAAGTGGGTCGGTTGGTGGAGAAGGCCGGTGTCGTAATCACGAACATGCAGACGGATGCGACCGGTACGGTCGACGGCTTCTCGCGCTATGGTGATCCCGCCAATGGCGTGAGCCTAGTCGTGCTGAGCGAGAGCAAGGGCAGCCCGTCGCGCTGGCGGTTCAGTGTGGCCCACGAACTTGGACACGGCGTCCTCGCGCACGGAACGGAGTCGAGCTCCCTGGATCACGAACAAAAAGAGCTGCAGGCCAATCGATTTGCAAGCGCGTTTCTCATGCCAGCCGATGGTTTCGCGCGCGAGTTTCTGCACGCCAATAGTTCGTTGTCGGGATTGCTTGAGCTCAAGTTGCGGTGGGGCGTCAGTATCCAGGCGATGGTCGTGCGCGCGCATCAACTCGGTCTGCTCAATGTGGCGGAGTATCGCGAGCGATTCCGGCAGATCTCCAGGAAAGGGTGGCGGCTCGACGAGCCGAACGAACCGGCCGAGGAGAAGCCGGAACTATTCGCGATCGCAGTCGCTGAGTTCACGCGGCGCACGGGCAAGACATTGCGCGACGTTGCGACTTCGCTCCAAGTGCGCCCCGAACTTGTAGCGAGCATCACCGGCATGGCGCTCCCAGACGTGCCCCGGTCCGGTGTCACGCCGCTATTCCCCGTCGCTCAGCTCCGGCTCGCTCGGTGATGGTGTTGCCGGCGCGACCGCTCGGCGCGGAATCCGCCACACTGGCGTACCCTTATGTCACAGAACACCCGAATGCGGTCGTGATGGAGGGCGCCACCGTACATCTCAACTACGGTGGCGCGTTTCGTGGAGCGCAACCTCGATTGGTCCGTCAAGATCGCGGCCTCGGGAGGAGCAGGGGCGTGGATGTCGTCGAGCGAGTGCGTAGGAATATCACCCTCATCACCCGCTCCACGAAATCTTCGTAACTCCATGTACCTACCTATGGAGGCACACCCGCGTCGGCACAGCCTGTCCGGTAGGACATTTAGGCCGCCCGGCCGGACCGCTCCTTCAGGCGGCTCTTCATCAGCTGGAAGTCCTCAGCATCGATCTCGCCTGCCTGGTACACGCGCAGCAGCGCTTCCATTTCATCAGCGTACCCATCCGCAGCATCGCCAGTCGCGGTCGTGGTGGCCTGCGTCCCAGGCGCCGTCGCAGAAGCTCCCCGCTCCTTCTGACGTCCGGCCGTCAGCGCCTCATCCACCACCATGCCCTTCATGGTCGCCGAATTGACCATGAGTCCGTCGATTGCCGCGTATGACTTGAGCACCTGAGCGGGTTTGTCTCCGAGGTAGTTTGCGGCCGCGGTTTCCCCCAGAAGGTGGTAGATCGCGTATCCGCAAACATTCCGGATGGGATGCAGTCCGAACTCATAGGTGTTTCCCGTGGTAGCCAAGCCGAGGCGCGCCGCAATTCGCAGAAACTGCTGTCGGAATCGCTGGCCATGTTTCGCTACGCGCGCCTTGAAGGCCAGTTCGTTTCGGCCACGACCGTCCAACTGCTCTTCGATGCACCCGTACGGCAAACCCTCCGTATTGACGAGCAGAAATGGGTGGGAAACCAGCGGCGAGTCGGCGCTCCTGGTCTTTGCCAGGCGAGCCATAAAAAACGGTCGGGTACGCTTGAGGTACTCGTTAAGGATGTCATTCGGCACGTACTCTTCGTGCAGTCGTGCGGTTTGTGGCTTACCGTTCTTGCGGTCGATAGCGCGCAAGGCGATCTCGCGCCGCGCCAATAGTTCTGGACTGAAGTGGATGTCCAAGCGCACCGTGCACATCTCTCCATCACGGAATCCAGTACTGATGTAGGCGCCTAGGGTAAAGGCATTCAGCACGAGATTGTGGTATGCGATGCGCTCGCAGTCGCCAGTGCGCTTGGCCTCACGTACCTCGTTGATCAGTGCATCGAGCAGGGCGATCCACCACGAGGGCGGTGTTGTGCGGAACATGCGCTTGAGATCGCGCATCTCGTTCATTCGGTCCATGCCGCGCTTGCCTTTCGTACCCTTCGCGTTGTCCGCTAATGCGTCCGCGACGTTGTTCGCGTGGCGATACGCGTCCCAATAGCGACGCTCCTCCGTGCTCATCTCTGCCAGCTGCTCGGCGCGAACGTCGATGCGCTCGCCATCTTTCGCATCCCGAGTCGCGACAGTCTTGCCAGACTGGAAGCGAGAGAGCTCATAGCAGGCAAGTGCCAGCAGACCGAGATTGATTACGTGCTGGCGCACGCCGCCTGCCTTAGCGGAGCCCGGAGAACCGGCGGGCAAGGTCGCCGCCCTCTCGAGCCACCAGCGCTCAAGCTCGCCCACGATACGCTTGAACTGGGTGCCGAAGATTACCTGTGGTGTAAGGGATTCGGCGGGGAGACCGAGGCGAATGGTCGCCACGCCCAGCATCAAGCGGAGAGCGGAGATGCGAGACTGGAACGTCACGTCCTTTAGTCGCTGATTGCTTCTTCGCGGCGGATAGCGCTCGCTGCGAAGCAGCGCGAGCGGGTCCATAGTGACGTACCGTGAGTACCATCGCATGAACGCTCGCGTATCGACCGGCACGCCGCGAAGCTTTAGCAGTGCGAGGAAACTGCGAAGAGAGCCTTCCCCGGACTCTCCGTTCGGGCCTCTGAGATAAGGGGCGTTCTCGGAAATGGCAGCTACGTTCGCTAGCGGACCTTCGCCAAAGCGGACCGCAATGTCGCGTAGCGCGCGCCGCACGTTGTAGCCGATCTGTAGGCGGCCTTGACCGTATTGAACGAACTTGACGACTTCGCCGACCTGTTGCGGCGTGATTGAGTTGGGAAGTACCTCGGCGCCGAATAGGCTGCGGCAGCCGTCTCGGTACGCGCGGTATGCCGTGCGGAAGTTAAGCAGCCTTGTCGGCGTCGGCCCCTTCGTCGACATCGGCCAGTATCTGTTCTCTGATTCGCTCCAAGGATCGTCCGGCCAGATGCTGGGAAACACCATGGGAACCAGATCGTGCATCGCACAATAGCGCATCGCTGCGCGCAGTGCTGCACGGTGATTGCTGGCCGTCTGTGGAGCCAAGCCGTTGGGCGCCGCCGTCGCGAGGGAATACACCTGTTCCGGCAGAAAGTAGAGGCGCTCGGCCACGTGGCGCTTCGCGGCGCTCACGATGACCGCGTCGGAGCACCGGGTCGGCAGGTCCATGAGGAGACGAATCGACGAGCGGAACGCGGATTTCGCGCTGTCACTAACCTTCTCACGCGGAGCGGCGAGGTACCCCTGCACGACGTCGGCGAGAGTTGCCGTGTCAGAGGGAATCGGTGACCAGTTGAAGCTATGCGGCGACGTTCGATGCTCGGCAACCATATCCGCCCCCTTCGATCCGAACGCGGAGCGTTGAGCGACGTAGATGCCGCGATCGCGAAGACGGCGTAGAAACGGAGTAAGACGGCGGGCTAGGCGGTCGCCATCGACACCCAGGGCGTGTCCCATCGAAACCGCCAGGCAGCCCTGCGAGGAGCCGAGGCCGCTGCACCAGTGATCAATCACCGCAGCCTTCAACGCGGGGTAGATTGATGACGAGAGCGAATGGGTAGAGGCTAACGAAGGAGGGGTCATGCTTGTGTGGGAGTGGAAATGGGGCATGTTGGTAACACGGGTTGCACGGAACTGCAGGACGGCGTTGGTCTTACGCACAGCGCGCGTCTAACACGGGAGACAAAGTTTAACCCGTAGCGGCCGTAGGCTTTTGCGGTGTCATCCTATGTTGAGGCGCGCAATGCCAATCGCTGCATAGCGTTGCGCAGGGCATGGATGAACTCGTGCCGTGGGAGTGGCTCCTACGTTATCCCGGCGGCAATCGGCACCGGCGACGACTATGCTGCACTCCCTTGCTGCTCAATTGGTCGGAAATCCACCTGCTCCGACTGGGCGCCGCGCGGTAGCATCAAGACGTGCGCGAATGGCTCCTCATTTGGCTGAGCTGCCAGAAACGCGGCGCGAGTCTCTGGAAGAATGGCGGCGCGGGGAATTTGCCAGTGGTGTCCGTCGAAGCACGCCCATCCATAGAATTGACGCCAGATTCGATGCTTTAGTCGCTCGAGTAGTGTCCGCGTGTTGATTCTGAGAATCGCTGCAGCTTCAGCGGGGAGACAGTAGGGGGACTCAACGCGCGGCAACGCAATCGCTGGTGAAAGCGTTGACTGCGCTTCTCGAACGAGATCGCAAAGACGTGTGTGAGACTTCTGGCTTAGCGAGGACCGCGCGTGACGCAGATATGCCGCAGCGGAAGTTTCGGGGAGACGTTTGGACGCGCTCTTCCGCGCGACTTCCTCAGCGAAAGCAAGGAGCTGAGCATCCGACGGATGCTTTCCGCAGGTGGCGAGACGTTGTGCAAAGGTGCTCATGATGTGGCCCAGTTGGAGTGAGTACTACTCCCAGAGGCTACCATATCATGCGAGCACACTGCCGAGTCCTACGTGAGATGCATCAGGAGTGGCAAGGAATTGCCCCAGAGAGACGCCTGGCGCTTTCCGGGGGCTCTATCGCTTTGGCGGGAAGTGGCGCGTCAATTCTGGGTACAGATTGCGCCGCAATCCGAAGGCGCGTCTGACCGGTCCTCCGTTACATCGAAGGCTGGTGCAGCCCGCGTGGCCGGTACTCTGCTCTGGGGCAGCGGTCTCCGCTAGCTTTTGACTAGACCTACGCCGCACGATCCGTAGCCGCTTGAGACCCAATCCCAGCGGCTCTACTGAACCCGGTGAAGTTCAGAGGAAGGGTAGTGAAAGGGACCCGATACCGGAAAGTTCATGCCTGTGCAGTCGAGGCCCTAGGGACCTCCGACAAGGCCACGAAGTGGCTGGCGACCCCCAATCGAGCGATCGGTGGGAAAGCACCGGAGGCTCTGCTAGTGACCGACAACGGCGTCAGGATGGTCCTTCAACTTCTCGGTCGGATTGAGCACGGAGTCGTGAGCTAGCCGACCGGTTGCTCGAGAAGTTTACCATTACCGTTTGGATCTGCAGCGGGCGCTCCTCGTCAGCAGTCGACCTTGTCGGGCCCGACAGCTATCGCGAACCTAGTAAGAGTGGGCCAGAATCGGGGCTGAGTTCACATGACGGTTTGCTTGACCTCACCATCGTATTTCTGCTCCCGTCGCCGCGAGCGAGTGTTCATGATCCACACGTCCAAGGGCCTTGTCGACGACAGAGGTGACCTGGAAGTGCGACCGCCGAGGCTACCCCCGGCTTCATCGTAGTCAGTTGAGGTGTGTCGGTAAGTCGCCGTATTCGGCGTTCCCATGAAGTAGTTGCAGCCTGAACGGAGCGTGCTCGGCCTCCGCCGCTCCCGCTTAGCCTACACCGCGAGTACCTCAGTATTGGCTGCCACATGCATGCGGTCTGAACGGTGCCAGCACCGATTGAAGATTGCACAGAAGTGCCGACCGAAATTGCACACTCGGGACGCCTCCTGAGCGTCTGACGGAAGACGCTCCCCCGTCAGATCTTGGCCTTCTGCCCTTGAGAGAGGAGGCCGGTGTACAGTCGGGATACCCTAGTGTTACTCAAGCACTAACTGGAGTCCGGGCAGCCGAAAGCGGCCATTACTCGGGAGTTGGGGATCAGTCGCCACCTCGTGTATCACCTCATCGAGACCGGCCAGTTGGAGCTCGATCTATCGGCGGTGTCGCCGCGGTCGCGCGTGGGGTTGCCCGCCAAGCTGGAGCCGTTCAAGCCGCTGATCCAGGAGCGGCTGGCGGCGTTTCCGATCGCCTGTACGCCCCTACCGCCCCGGAGCATCCTGACCAGGCAAGAGCGTAGCGCGCGGCGGAGCGGCGCCGCACCTGCCCTGGTTCTCACTCTACGCTCTCGGAACAGGTAGACCCGCCTGCGCCGCCGTCTGCGGAGGAGAGGCTCTGGGTTTCGACGCTAGCCATCAGTTTGCAGCGTGCCAAGCGCACAACAGAAGAGTGACGTAAGATTGGCGGGACGATTCAGTTTGGAGTCGCATGAGAGAAGTCGCAGGAGTAGGCGCAACGGCGAGCGTACGCAGCTGGCAACACCTGCTGTGAGCACAGCGAAGGAGGACAATAGTGGAGAGGCACATCTCTGTTCGGCGGGAGAAACCGGCCGTGGCCTCGCACATCGAGGCGGTCAAGGCGGCCCTATGCGACGGAAGACTTCGCCGTGACGCGTTTGCAGAATTGGCTGGCGTCGGCGTGAGCGTCGTAGAACGGTGGATGGTGGGTGGTCCCATCCAAGAGTCGTACGAAGCTCGTTTGTGGGGCACAGCGGTTACTTCTACCATTCCAGGTTGGCCCACTCCCAGAGCTGCGACGGACTTGGGCTGAGGTTCACGGATGGTGACCGGTTTTCAGGTATCCTCTGGTAGCCGGATTGTGGTGCTCTCCGAGGCCGAGCGGGCTAGCCAGCTGAGTTCGCCGATTGAGCAACATGGGACGGTGGCGACTCCGGTGCGATTGGTGCCGGTGACGCTTCGCTTGCTCCGCGCCCGCATGCGGTAGGAGCCGCCGACCTGACATACGATCCATGTGGATTGGAGCCCGTACGCCTCTCACGACGCGACCGAGGGTCGACTAAGGGTCAGGCTCAGGGGGGCACAGCTCTTCAGCCCGACGCAGGTACTCGCTGACCGGGACCTCGAGGGCTGCTGCAATTCGCTGCAATGCGTCAAGCGAGATATTGACCTCTGCCTTCTCGAGCCGGAATACGAAGGACCGGTGAAGTCCCGCCGCCGCAGCGAGCCGCTCCTGCGATAGGGCGCGCTGCGACCGCAGCTCTCTCGTGGCCAGACCCAGTCCCGTGCGGAGGCGATTCACCACCAAAGCATGAAGATCCCTGTTGCATTCTGGCTACGAGCATATATGCTGTATGTATATGTGCAACAGTTTTCTTATCGTTTCGAGTCGGGCCGGTGCGCCGGCGTCGTGGGCCCGGCAGCGTTTTTAACCACAGGCCCCTTTCGCCTCCACGTTCGCGGAAGTGGAACGCACCCTAAATACCCCTGATCTCGAAAACGAGGACAGCGATGGCTAGCCCTTCAAGGCGTAGAGGATCCGCGGGTGATCTCTCGGCAGGGATCAAGATGAGCGCACCGCAAGGTCGCGCTATGGATGACAAAGCAGCCGGAGGCGAGGCGGATGGAGTGGCCCCCGCTGAGGCAGATGCGGTGCCCGTCGCCGAGGATTCGCCTGAGAATTTTGTTCTTGTTGTCGATTGGATGCCTGAAGAGTTCCGGGAATTCTTGAATACCCTGTCGTTCCGCGAAGAATGCATCCTGCTCATCAACTACGTAAACAAGGTGCTGGAAATCTCTGAGTGGAGAGCTCCACGCCATGGACGACCTCCCGTTCCTCCTATCGAGTGGCCGTGGATGACGGATGAAGTCATACTGAGGTGGGCGGCCGCGGCCACCGTACTCCAACGCTATCCTGATAGGGATCAGGAGTGCAGTAAGGCTGCGCTTGATTCCTTGGTAAAGATCGAGTGGGACATCTCGAGGTCTACCACTGAAGCGGCCCGCAAGGCGTTCCGAGATCGAGTGCGTGATTTGACAGGCGCCCTTGAAGTCGAGGAGACCTTCAGCTCACGTATGGCCGCACTAGACCAACAAATCGAGTACCGCACGCTTGCGACGTACGGCGCCCTCAATGCGTTTTGGGACGCTCTTGAGTCGGCGCGCCTGCTCCCACGTGCGAGAGATGGGGGGACGTGACTGGCGCCGCTGATGGGTAGAACTCGCGGAATTCTCGCCCCCTGCTGATTCGTCTGTGACCAAAGCGAGCGGTTCTTGAAGTGAGCACATTGGAGAAACGCAAACAAGTCGGCGCGGAGTCGGCATCCTGCCAGCTCCATCCTGGCTACTTCACTGGGGGGCCGTTCACAGAAATCGAGATGGTCACTCACCGGTCATGCCACAGTTTCCGCGAGCGCAGGTAGTCGTTGATAAGGGCGTCCAGCGTTGCCGCGAGCTCGACACGATCGGTCGGCTGATCCTCGAGCGCCATGTTATGCTGCACGCGCGCCATGTCCCGGCGGGCCAGCTCAGTAGCCCGCGTGCGGACGGTCTGTTCGAGAGGCTGCCGGGGAACCAGCACATAGCGCAGGTCGCACCCCAAGGCGTCGGCCGCCCGCTCCAGACTCGCGAGCGTGACCGCTCCGGAGCGTTCGGCCTGTTCTAGGCGGGAAACGCGCGACTGCTGGACTCCGAGGCGGGCTCCGAGCTGCTCTGCGGTCATGCCCAAGGCATCGCGTATTGCCCGAATCCAACCGCGGGGTGGCGTAGCAAACGTGTCAGCCGGCGGGAGGACGGCGAAGCGTCGGTCCAGAGTGCGACGCGCCCGATCTGGGTTCACTTATGACCTGAAGGGAATGGATGAATTCAAATTGTATTCCCTTTGCAGAATATATCAATCTGCCAGTCGTGACAGCCATGGAATGCTGGCAATTCCCCGACCGCGGTTGTCCGCACGACATGTCCAACCCTAAGGAGGTCCAGCCCGCCGGCGAGATTTCGGTGAGTGCCCGTTCGGCAGAGCACGAGGGCGACACCGCAAATCAGGTGCACAGCGAGGGCAGCGCGCCTGCGACGTAGTCGCGCGGTCAATTCTGGCAGTGGTCGGGAAAAAGCTGCGCCGCGAGCCATCGCCATCGACGCGCGAGAGCGAGGTGCTCGTAAGCCAACGCCAAAGCGGCGTCTGTGGGAGCGTCACAGAGCGGCGGAAGAAGGCTTCGTGCGCGGGCCTCGTGCAGCAAGGCGCGATCCACTATGCGCAGCAGGATCAAACTGGGGGACGGCAACACTCACCTAGAATACGTGCCGCTGTCAGCGCCCCGTCATCTCCCGTAAACCAAACTAGAGATAGCCAGCTGAAGATCGCGTATCCGGCTCGGGCCCCGCTTCGTGTACAACCCCGAACCGCAGAAGTGTGCAACTTCCCTCAGCGCCGACGCGAAACTACCGAAGTCTAGTGCGTTGCGGCCTTCCGTTCTCCACGACGCACGTATAGGCCGAAGGAGCAGTGTTCTTCGACAAAAGGCTATCTTCACAGCTTGCCGACATGCTGGGACGTCAGCATGAGTACGCCAAGGCGCTGGCCTTCGAATCCGCCCATCGGGGATACTCAGCAGACGCAGCTATCAACGGACGGCGTGACCACACTGGAGAAAGGGTGGCATTCTCGCTGCCGAGCGATTGCACCAGCCGAGCCGAGATTTCCTGCGTTGCGCATCCAAGATGGTTCTGACGCTAGAGAGGGAAGTACCGCTACCATGATTATGCTGCTCGGTGACGTTCACCACGATCTCGCCGCGATGCGCGACGCGATAGAACAGTGTCCGCCACAGGTGCAGACAATTGTACAAGTGGGTGACCTATGGGTTTGGCCGGACTCTGATGACGTGCCTCCCAACGCCGATGGCACTCCGCGTGGGCGTCCGCCATATCCCGATCACCGCGGGTTGCATTGGCGCCGACCGCAGCGAGACATCAGCGCAATTGACGGAAACCACTTTCCGTACTGGCTCTCTCGCGGGCTCACGCGGCCCACACCGATAGCGGCAGGACTGCTCTACCTGCCGCGGGGTACGGTCGCCGTGCTTCAGGGGCGAAACGGGCCCCTACGAGTTGGATTTCTTGGCGGTGCGGACTCGCTGATGGACGCGGCTTGGCGCCAAAAGGGAGTCGACTGGTGGCCCGAGGAAGAGAGTGTGAAGGCACAGGATGTGGACCAACTCCTCGCGAACGCGCAAAGCTTAGGCGGACTGGATCTGCTGGTCACCCATACGCCGCCCGCCACGATTACCGCGGCAATGACGCGCGGTGAAGCGCCGCATCCATCGGCCGTCATGGTCGAGGAGGCTTGGCGTGCGCTAGGGGGCGGCGTTGCCGACGCTTCGGTGGAGCTGATAGCAGGGCACATGCACATGCCCTATCGCGACGAGGTGTTGCGTGTAGAAGTGCTTGACTACCTTGGCGTAACCTTTCGCTGAGCTCGCGACGTAGACGTTCAAATCGACGAACCACTTTCGGCCGTGCCGTACCCAAACGTGTGGCGACTTAGTCGATGAGGAGATCGACAACGCGTCGTAAGTTTCGTTGTGTCTCTAACGCCGGCCTAGCGCACCCAGCCAAGCTGTAGCGCGATGATCGAAAGCGAGTGTTCGATTCGCGTACAATGTCGGAGATTGTCGACTGGTATTCCCTGACGAACATCTCCGTCCTGTGCGGCGAAAAGACCCAACCCCAACGGCTCTACTGAACCGGGTCAAATTCAAGTTCAAACAGTGCTGGACCAGCAACTGGGTCACGTCAATGACTCCATCGCCTCACGAGACGGTGCGAGCTGGATTTTTAGGGCGATTCATGCTTGCCCTTGGTCTGCGTCTTGAGTAGGCTTTAATCGGGAGTCGTTTATGCTGTATGAGAGAGCTTTCTGCACTCCATGGTGGCGTCCCGTGGATGGGAGACATAGAGATGGAAAGGCAGCTTGCAAGCGGTGAGCGTTGGTTGGATGAGCATGAGGCTGCGTCCTTCTTCGAGCGGACTTCGGAGCTGGAACGAGAGCGGCTTTATCGGCTCACTATGCTGAAGGAATCCGCGCTTGAGGCGGGCTTTGGTGAAGAAGCCGTTCGGATGGCCGCGTTTGAGCAGATTGAACGGAAGGACTTGTCGGTACCGCCGGACTGGGTTCGATTTGTATTGTTGGGGGTTCCTGACAGAGAGGGAGCAATGATGTGGTACCGACTCCTTTGCATCGTTGGCGTTGTTTGCAGCACGTTAGCGGTCCTGAAACCGACGTGGTTGGAAACATCTTGGGGCTTGATTGCAGGGCTCTGGTTTCTCAGTTGCGCTGCATCTATATCGGCTGCAATTCGGTGGATGGAAAGGCATGCATTTTGGGGGGCAACCAAGGGTGAGCAGTCTTCGAACGTCGAAGATTTTTGTAGTAACCGACCAAAGTAAATCTTCGTGAGCTGTGATTGAATCGCCGTTCGGGTTTTCGGGGTTTTCTGAACATTAACTTGCCCCGTTTCGATGGAGCCCCCATCTCTGTGCGAGAGGAGGAGTCCCTGATGCCCCGCCCCCCGCGGCCCATCCGGCCGCCTATCGTAAGCAGATCATCGCCTTGGCTCGTGCTGGTCGAAGTACGAAGGAGCTGGCGAAAGAGTTCGAGCGTCTGAGCAGACCATTCGCAATTGGGTGTGTCAGGACGGTTCGGATCGTGGCCGAGCGTCCCGAGTCGCTGACCACGGATGAGCGGGCTGAGCTGCAACGCCTCCGTCGCGAGAACCGCCAGTTGCAGGTCGAGCGCGACATTCTAGGAAAAGCGGCTGCCTGATTCGCTCGGGCGTCGGGGACGATCCTGCCCAGTCTTCGCGTTCGTGAGCGCGAATCAGGCCATGGCTCCGGTCGCAACGATGTGTCGTGTGTTCGGGGTGTCGGAGAGCGGGTACTACGCGTGACAAGCGTGGGCCCTCGGCGCGAGCGCAGCGCAATGCGGTGCTGACCGTCGCCATTCGGGCCGCGAACGAGCGTTCCGACGGATCGTATGGGGCGTCGCGCATCGCCAAGGACCTGCGTGAGGCAGGCCATCGCATGGGGCAGAAGCGGGTGGCGCGCCTGGTGCGCCACGAGGGCATGCAGGGCGTCTCGAAGCGTCGTGGGCCAGCGCGTTCGCGCCGCGAGATTCCCCCGAGGCTCCACCGGCACCCGACCTCGTCAAACGGGCGTTTACGGCCACCGCGCCGGATCAGCTCCGGGTGGCCGACATCACGTACATCCCGACGATGGCGGGGTTCGTGTATCTCGCCGTCGTCCTCGACGTGTTCAGCCGGCGCATCGTCGGCTGGTGCATGCGCGACACGCTGCACACCCGCCTCGTGATGGACGCGTTGGAAACGGCCGCCACGCAGCGCCGTGCCACCGACTTCGTGCATCACTCTGATCAAGACTCGCAAGGTGGATTCAATCGGTCGTCGCAACACCTTCAGCCGAGAGGTGTTTATGGGGCGACCCGCAGGATGGATGAAGCAATTGAACGGGAGGGAGGCGATGTGCTCTCCAAGGGCTCCTTCGCACCGGCGCGAAATCGAGCGTCAATTCTGGGCGAAGATTGCGACAGGAATCACGAGCGAGAAGGCCGCCGAGGCGGTCGGGGTGTCGCCGGCACTCGGCGCTTGGGCAGCGGTCTCCGCTAGCATACGAGCAGGCCCACGCAGTACAATCACGTGCGGCCCAAAAACTGACCCCTACTGGCTCTACTTAACCGGGTGAAGTTCAAGACAATTCATCGTTTGAGACCACCCCAATCCTACGTTAGTCAAACAGGACTACATCGTTAACACGGCTGACAAAACCAGCAATGGACTGTACTCGAAATCCGTAAGCGGGATCTGCGAGGACGACTTCTTCATCCCGGATCTCAACAACAACTACAAAGTGCATGTTGTCGATCCGTAGAATCGCAGGGCACCAACTAGCTGACAGCTTCGGCTGCACCAACGCAAATGCCCGGCCATTCAGGCCGAGCCCCGCAGCAGTATGAAGTAGAGTCGCGATAGAAGCGCTGCGTGTAAATCCCGTACGTCCAGCCTGAAGGCTAGGCACTCGATAGCCTCGTGCGAAAAGGATCATCTCAAGGCACGCGAAGCCACACAGACCGTCCTCGCGTTGCATAAATAGTCTAAACCTTGACCGTAAGTGCATGCTGATGGAAGGCGAGCAAGGAGGAGGGGACACGGGACTCAAGCGCAAGCAACGAAAAGGCGACACCAAGTCCACCTCTAAAGAGATCTTCGGCCCGAACGCTCATGAGTGAACGCGCGCTATCGAACCGAGCTACTAGGGACTCAACAATCTCTGCGCTCTGCTCCAGCTCAGTCCCTTGAAGTGCGAGCATCAAACCGCCGCACCCATGAAGCAGGCCTAGCCGAATCGGGAATGGGCTATAGCGTACATTCTCACAGAGTGTGAGAACATGGCCTCTCTTCAGAAGCTTCGACGCACTCGCAGCCACGACGACTCCCGCAAGCCCGTCGCAAATACTCTCAGGCCTTGCCAAGTGCAGTCTAGCACATGCATCCGCGAACAGCTCGTCTTCGACGGATCCTCTGGCAACAGAAGCTCCCTCAAGCAAGGCAAGGAGCCATCGATCGAGCCCGTCCAAGACGGCCAAGTCGGACGCACACAGAGAATCGGGACATCCAACTCGGACACCGTACACAACACCGGCGAGTCCATGCCCGAAGCCGAGCTCACACCGCCACGACATTGTTGGCTCATGAAATGATAGCGGCAACAGGCCAGGGCAACGCAGTAGAACGCTAAACATTTGCTCCTGAATGCCAAGTCGATACTCTGTCGCAATATCAAAGTCCATTACCGAAGACGCCCACTGCAATCCGGCTACCACTCCAGCCATCCCACTGAGGAAATCACAGTTTGTACTTCTCCAGAATACGCCGAGCGAAGAGACGAGAAGCGACCGCAGTCGCATCAGCATTTGATCGTCGCCAAGGAGTTCAGCGATGCGAATAGCTCCTATGCAGGAACCAAAACGACCAACAAGACCGCCTGGAGGACTAGACTGCACCGCATCAAACATCTGGGGAAGCATCTTCTGAATTGACGTCCCAAGCCGCGGAGAACGGTCAACGCTAAGACACTCCGCAGCCAAGACCATCGTTGGGATGAGACCCTGCGCCAGCCCCACCTCAGACATCCGAGGTTGGGCATTCCAGTTCACAAGCGTCTGGGAAAGACTCTCCGCCACGAACTCAAGCCGGCTTCCTTTGGCGCAGGTCAACTTTTCCGCCGGCGCCGAGGCGTTGCAGAACCCACGCGCGCGCGGATCTCACGAATAGCCGCTTCTAGTACAACGCGTTCGCGATCTCTACGAAGCGGGCTTGCGCCCACGCGATTATAGTGCATGTGTACCAGTGAGCGCACAACCGATGCAGCCGTCTCATCTTGGAGAACATGCGACGATAGGTCCGTAGCGATTCGGCTATACTGATACTTGAACTCTGCGAGAAGCTCTTGAACCCGAGCAAAGTGCTCCACATTCTGCAATCTATAGTCATCCTGCTTAAACCGAAGGTCACGAAGGTCGGTACTCCACTTCTTGCGAGTGGCCTTGGATGGAACGCCGAAGAGGTCATCATCAAGTTCCCCTCGAACTATCCCGCTACCACAAAGCGCTTCGAGCAAAGCCGAGGTAGACAGCACAACTATCGCCTCCCAGTCCACAGCCCGAACATGACTAGAAGTTCCCCACAATCTTAGTGCAAGCTCACTGTCAACATGAAACAGCCGTTCGGCGATCGGATGTGCAACAGCGCCGCCGTAGCGATTGATCTCAGGAACGTACTCATCAACAACTACACGCGAAAAGACCGACGCCGGTAGCTGTGAGCTGACTGCTGCGACAATTGCCTCCCGGAGAAATGCGCTCGCTGCAGGCACCTTGTCTACCCGGAAGCGCAAACGAAAGTGATGCTGAGGATCCGCGTATCTCACATAAAACCACTCAATACACCCCAGCTCTTCGCGCATGCGGTCAACGATCTCCGGAAGTACCGAAGAAAGGAACTCGTCCGACAAGCTCCCATCTAGATAAAGCTTGCAGTAGGCGAAAGAAGCTGTCGGAACTTGTCGCTTAGCTAACTGGTTATTCCGAAACGCGACACTTCGACCAGTAGTCTCCGCCTTTCGAACAAACGGAATAACGACCTCTGATGATGTCTGTGCGCCATTAATACGAAGTGGCGAACCGTACGACAATTCCGGCATCTCGTAGATCCTCGCGCCGGGACTGCGAGCGAGCTCTCTGGACAACTCCTCGCGACCGGCCCTCGTGCGAATGTCGATCGCCAAGCGAGAATCGCCTACGCCGACTGTAACCCAAGACGGTACATCGAACTTCTCGAAGAACCGAAGCATCAGTTCATCGTTTCGTCGATCTGCACGAGGAACATCCCACGATCGCAAGGACACAATTACCGAACCAACTTTTACACGAGGCAGCGAGGGTAAAGCCGTAAGCTCACCCCAGGAAAAGCCGACACCAACAGGCGTGGTCTCATGTTGTAGCAGCCCAAGGATACGATATAACGAGAAGTAGCGTGACCGATCATAGGCGTGAGCGTTACTAAGACGTGGCAAAAACTCAGAGCCGTCGCGTGTGTCAAAAAGTCTGAATCGATTGTCGATGAGCGACACACGCACATCACGTAGCTGAAGAGTTCTCGCGCCTGACGCTGAATGGCCGAAGATATGCAATTCTGTAGGTCGCGACACAGATCGATGCGAGATGTTGCCGTATCGGCCACCTAGATCGTGCACAATCTCAACACGCTCAGCATTGCGCCCTTCCAACGCATACGGATTGCTATGCAACCTCTCAACGAGAGTACGCAGTTGATCGTCCACCACGCTAAACCTTGAGATCAATGCGGATGCCGGTGCTGGATAGACCGCATGGAGATACGCGCAGGCATCAATAGAGTCATATAGAGTCGCGAGGCAGGCAAACTCATCTCCAGCCCGACCATCCGATTCCGCTATTGCACCCACATCGTCGTTTGTCAAACTAATGGTGCCTGCTTTACACTGCACATCGAATGGAAAGCGTCGTGCGATGTTTCTCCCTACCCGCGTTGCGATCTCCCACGACTGCTGAGAGGACACCTGATCGAGATCAAGCATCAGACCACCGACCGGACCAAAAGCCTCAAGGAAGGGGACTGCTTGATCTTCGTACCTATCTCGAAACGCGTCTCGTACCCGCTTTAACGGGTCCGCACCGCCAAACATCTTCCGCAGCGCGAGGGCTGCGCCTTCCACTTCTCCGATCGTGTGACAATCTAGCTCTAGTTGGGAGGTAAGCGTACTTGTTGCAAAGAACGAGGATGTTTCCGATGACGCCTCTAAGCAAACGCTCATCGAAAGCTCTTCGTCCTTGAGCTGTACCATGAAGCGATTCATATCACCTTCAAGCCGTTGGAGCTCATCACGTGCGTAAGCCATAGAAGGAACGTTCGTGAGCTCTTCAACTAGCCACTCAAGAGGAGGCCGTCCACACAAAGGCAATCCTCGTTCGCTCACAAGGAAGCCGCACGTTACCAACTCAAGTAGAAAAGCCTCAATAAGAACTTCGTCGCCAAATGCTCCCAATGAAAGAACGAGTGAAGGCCACGATTGTGCCTGTTCGGTGACCTTCATCAGCACGTCTACTTCGGCGCTCCGAGCTACGGTTTCGATGCTAAACTCGTTTCGACCGTTCCGGAACTCTGCCGCAACGAAGTAGACCAGCTGCTTACTCGATACGACAGTTTCATTGATGAAGAACCGTTGCGATCGGCACCACTCCTTATGGCAGCGGAGTTCGTTCCAAATGCGCGAGATGATGTCCCCACTCACAGAAATGTGAACCTTCCACGCATCCTTTGCGACTGAAAGTTGGCGCTTGTTGCCTACTGAAGCGTGAGCGACGGCTGCAAATGCACCAAAGGGAGTTGCTCGGGATGCGGCGCGGCAGAGATAGCGACGGAGTGAACGCGCTACAGTCGGCGCGACAGTTTCCCTCGAAACAAGCTGCCGCCAGAGAGACTCGGAGGCTAAAGCCATCCCAAACTCAAAGATCCTATTCTGTCGTGCGAAGGCGACAAGCTCGTCGTCTGACATTTCGTAAAGTGATCGCCCGGTGTGTCCGAGTGAATCAACTGGCAGTACAGCGCAGCGAACCATCGCGCCAAGCACCGTAAAATCGCTCGTGATCCGATTCTTCATAACCTGGCTCCGAGAATTGGTTCAAGGACAAACCTAAGTGACGGATCCTCCAGTGCACACAGAGCGACCACTACACCTGCTTCGCCCTGCAGGTATCCGAGCCCTGGTTCACGGCTCCAGTGTTCACCATCTCTCGATCGATGCTGGAGAACTCCACCGAATGTAGACTCTTGTGCCTCAATTGCATCGAGGAGATCGAGTTTACGCCTAGGCCAAATTAAACCTTCACTCCTGCGAAGCGAGTGATGCAGGCTTTGCCCGAGTATAAACGCGCCAGCCACGCCATGGCAAAGTGTCAGGTCAGAGTTCAGCTCAACCGTCATCTGATCGATTCTTTGGACCACCTCTGCAGCATAGCACTCGATCACGTAGCGCTCGTGATCATCGACATAGTCGGCCGCGCGTAGTAAGGCCCACGCAACCCCCGGGTCGCCATAGCACCAGCCAAGCTGACCGGCAGTTGGGACCTCTGTCCCGTCAACCAAGAAGTGCCCAACACTCATCTTGCTGACGCCTTTCCGTTCCAAGAGTTGAACGTAAAGACTAGCGAGAGCGCGAACGACAGGTTTGCGATCATCGCAGCACGAGGAGGTTGGCATCCCGCACAATGCGATCAGAACGCCCGCGTTTCCGTGTGCGACGCCGAGGTCAATGACGTGGGAATTCCTGTATCGATCTATGTCTCGATATGGGGACCATGATGGCATGGCGAACGAGATGCGTTGCCCCTCTGTGCACATGAGCTTGCGAAGATGCCGCACGATCTCAAGTTCAAGTCTCTCAAGGCGCCCACCTACCGTTTGAGCATACAGAGCGACTCCGGCTAGACCAGCAAGGAGCTCGAAGTCATCATGCAAGCTCAATGCGCTTTGCTCGATCATATTGTGAAATTCGCTCAGATCTACCGCCGGGAAACGAGGGCTAATCCTCGCGAGCACCTCCATTGCCCATGCCATCCCGACGCTTCCGTGCATTAGCGACATCGGCAAGCGCAAACCCTCAAAGTGATCAATGGAACGCCGAACTGTCCGCGCAAGAAGATTAGCACCCTCTTCGTCGTCAAGGGTATGCATTACGCAGGCTATCGCGAGCGCATAGCCGCTGTCGCCTGATTCCAGCCCAATGGCCGCGGTATCATCGCGCACGACTTCCATAATGCGCTTCCTCGCACGCCGCAGATAGCCATGCAATCGCGAATCTGCCATCTCTTCGTCTAGCGGTAGTAGGATCGTAGAATTGATAGTCTCCTCACGTCTGTGAGAAGCAACTCGGTCGCATCAAATGAACCGCGGTCCGCTAGCCGAAGGTGCGCCGCGTCACGGGCAATTGAAATTGCTATCGACCATCTTTCATGGAACGCTTTGCGTAAGGCGTCTGCAAGCTTCTCTGGGTCAGCGGCGGCATTTCGCACGCTAGTATTCAACCGATTCATTCGCTGATCGAACCTGGCTCGCAGGTCAGTGATGTGCGCAAGTTCGGACACTGTTAGCCGATGCGCATCGGCACGTCGAAGAAGGCGGTTCGGCAAGTCAAGAGCATCGCGCTCAAGCAGTCTATCGACCTCCGCGACACTAAGACCTCGGCCACTAAGCTCTCGCCGGATCACTTGTGCTGCGGCGACAGATGGCCGACGACCGAGCGGCAGCACAAAGTCGACGCTTATTTGCGGGCTTGTAGACAACGCGTTCGACCACGCTGATCGGCCTACCCCGGGGTTAAGCACAAGGGCTGAACTGTCGCGTGCAACAGTCAGCCTCCCGACGGGGGTACCAACAAAGGCGTCCGTTGCACTCGATCCGAGGAATAGGGACTCCAATCCGCGGACGGCGATGAAGACTCGCGAGTCACCGCGGATTCCGAGAACGCCGCCTGGAAGGCTCAAAGAAGCGGTTGCCAGTGAGCCCGCCGGCCCTCGACACCAGGTATCTCCGTTCAGCACCCGACTAGCGCACTTCTTCGCGCTTCGTGAACTACTATCAAAACGCTCGAGCTCGCTCACCTCAGCAGCATCGATGGGGTCGTCTAAGTGGCCATTAAGGTTCGCGTCTCGCGAAGAGAGAGGCACAAACACACGCCCAGTACGCGCATTCACAAATAGGTTTACGAATGCGCCCGGAAAGATCGAGTACGCCAGACTACCGGCGAAGGCTAGGTCCCGCAACGGTTCCACGCGACCTTTGGGATATGTTTGCCAGTCACCGTGCCCCACGCTACCGCTTATCGCGAAATTCCATTGCCAAGTACGCGCTGCTATTCCTGTACTGATAGACTCCATCGCCAGCTGTATCTGCTTGACGACGGCACTGCCGGATCTCGCTCCAATGACAGCAGACGCGTCCCTCGCATCTGCAAAGGATGTTGGTGAACGATTGATGAGGCCCCGTGCCCACGATGAGCTTGCAGTAAGTCTAATTGCGGTGAGTCCGGCGGCACCTCGTGTTTCAATTGCCAGCCGAGTCAGTTCGGGATCCGTGGAGACAACATCGCGACTGACATCAACACTCGCCCCGTTCACGGCCGACTCGCAGGTAACTTCGCTATAACCGGTGGGAATGGGGTGTTCTACCTCGCACATACGTCTTGTCCATGCACCGGCCTTGGATAGGGCCGATGCCACTTGCGCTTGCGCCTCTGCTCCTCGCGTATTGGACAGATCAGCGCGGATACTCGAAAGCGAAAGGGGCCCGACATGAGTTAATGCTGAACCAGTTTGGAGCAACACACCAAATCCTGCGTGCGCGACCCCTCCATTTCCATAGGCGGCGTGGCTAGAAGCTGCACTTCGCAACTCCCTTTCTTGCCATAAGGGGGCAGCGGCCGTAAGGCTAAGCTTTAGCGACGCGATCGGTGCAAACTGGGTTTCGAGGCCAACAGTTGCGCGACTACTTTCTAGCACCAACTGAGTAGAATGCGAGTTGCTGAATGCGACCAAGAGGGGCGACGCTGTTGAGGAATTAGCAAATTGAACTGCGTAACCGTCAGCCTCGCGTGCAAGCCTCGTTGAACTTTTGTCGAAGCCTATCGCCACTGCGATTCCCCCGCGTCCGGTGGCGAGTGGATGCGTGTAGGTAAGCCGTGATGAAGCAAGGGCCTGGCCAAGTGAATGTCGGGAGGCCACTCTTGAGTACGTCGCGCCTGATTCTTTGCCACACTCAATGAGGATGAGACATTGCTGATAGGTATATCCTCTGCGGCCATCATAGTGCCCAGTTTGCCAAGAATAGCCGACAAGCGCGTGGACTCCTACAGTATCATTTCTGAAGATCCTTGTGGTTTGGCCTACGCGCACCTGCGCCTCACGACTAGCTCCATTCGATGTTCGATCTCGTGCGGCTGTATCAAGATACGCTTGGTCTCCAATGGAACGACTAAGGTTGAGCCACGCTGATGCTGATCGATGTTTGTCAGCCTTGGACGTACGGTACTGGAATGCAGTTCGGGAAGACGTTCGGCGCTGAGATTGATTCGTGCCTTCGATGTTTAGTTGGCTTGGACTGGTTGGTAAGCGTGCATACCTGAGTGCGCCGGACTGCGAAAGCGCCTGCGTTAGGTATTCGAACTCAGTGCTTAACACAAAGGCACCGCTGTCGTGAGTTGCCGACGGTAGAGAGACACCCACGACATGTGAGTTCATCATTCGCGGATCGCCTGCTTCCACTTCACTTCTGGTTCTCAGCAATGGCTGGCGGTAGGCGCTGGATGAGAAGTCTGTGTCAACTGTGTAGCCAAGAGCGCTTGGATACAGTGGGGAGTTTGATCCGGGAACCACACGAAACTGAGAAGGCAAACTGCGCGGCATGGTTGCTATGACACTTTGAGCCCAGCCGGACGCGAAACTTACCACCTCTGGAGGAAGTCCAACTGGCCGAGGCGTGCGTGCAAATCCGGTTCCGTCTTCCTCGACTTCAAAGCCCGGGGTGAGCAAGAGCAGTTGGTCTGCTTGACCAATAGTGAGGTTTGAACCGCTCTCGCGTGCAGCAACTCGCCCCCCTGGACGTTCGAATCGTTGTCGAGCCGCAGGTGAGGTGCGCGGAGAAGCGACCTGTCGAACTACCGCGAGTGACTGCGCTCCGAGCGTGATGTGAATCGGAACCGTGTAGCTTGGCAACGTGACCGTTGCTGTTGAGTACCCCAGTGCGCGTACCGCAATGACGAATGGCTCACGTCCGAGCCCTGCCACGGTAAAGCGTCCTTGAACATCGGTGCTGACTTGCCGTGTTGAACCCTGTGCGTCAACAACAAGTACAGTAGCTCGCGACACCCCACGCGATCGTTCATCAAGGACCTTCCCAGATACCTGCGCCTGCAACGAAGTTGCGAGGAGAGCCGTGGCAATCAAGCCCAGTTGCAGACAAAACCTCTGTAACAGTCTGCCCGCGTCGGGTTTCCGGTTGGTAGCTGTGAGAGATTCTGCTCCCCGACAGGCAGGTACGCCACGGCTTCCTTTCAAGGTCGCAAGACCTAGGTCAAAGCGTCTCTTCGTCGCAGCACGAGCCGATCTTCCCGCAGGAATAGTCAGTCGTGCTGCTGGAGCACTCAGAAGGAGGCTGAGTGCAGAATACGTACGAGACTGTGAAGGTGATCATGACGGTCTGACAACCAACTGCGGTTGCTCCTTCCCTTTGCTCCGCCTCGGCTCGTGTGAGCGGCCTGAGGACTCGGCGATTGAGTTTCAACGGCGCAGGCGCGTCCATCCTTAGCATCTCCTCAAAATCAGGGCCTTAGTGCACTACCAATCGGTAGCGCCAATATCGGCACTCCTCGACTATTGTCAAGTCTTAGCATTAGTGTCACTTTCAATTGACCCGGAATTCTCGGAGGATCCGTTTTGTGAGATGATAGAGTCATGGCAAGAGGCACATAGTTCTCCGCAGAGGTGCGTGAGCGGGCCGTTCGACTGGTCCATGAGCAGGCCGATGACCATGGATCGCAGTGGGGGGCGATTCGGTCGGTCGCGGCAGAGATCGGCTGGTTGGGTGAGACGCTGCGGAAATTGGGCCACCAACGCCGGCGCGATTTCTGGAGGCGGACGGTACTGACCACGGACGAGCAGGCGCGGGTGAGAGCGCGCTGGAGGGTGAAGCGAAGGAGCTGCGCCGCGGGACGTGATGATGAGGTTGGTGGAGGTCCATCGTGCGACGTACGTTGTCGAGCCCATCTGCCACGCGATTGGGATGGCGCCGTCGATGTTCTACGAGCATCAGGCACGTCAACGCGATCCCGCACGAGCTCCAACGCGGTCGCGGCGGGAGGCCGAGTTGCGCCCGTCGATCAAGCGATGCTGGCACGCGAATCAGAGCGTCTATTGCGCCAAGTACGGACGGTAGCCGTTGAATCGCGAGGGCACTCGCGTCGCCCGCTGCACGGTCGCCCGTCTCATGAAAGCCGCGGGCCTGCATGGCGTCGTGCGCGGGCACCACGTTCGCACGACGAACTCCGAGCCGGCGCTGGAGCGGCCGCGTGATCTCGTCCAGCGCACCTTTCGTGCCGAGCGTCCCAATAGGCTCTGGGTCACGGACTTCACGTACGTCGCAACCTGGCGCGGGCTTGTGTACGTCGCGTTCGTCATCGATGTGTTCTCGCGACGTACTGTCTGATGGCGTGTGTCGACGTCGATGCGTATGGATCTCGCGCTCGAGGCCCTAGAGCAAGCGCTGTACGGCGGGGTAGTCGATTGGCCGTTGATCCATTTCAGCGACCGGGGCGGTCAATACTTGAGCATCGCCCACAGCAAGCGTTTGGCGGTGGCCGGCATCGAGTCCTCCGTGGGTAGCCGCGGGGATAGCCATGACAACGCCCTCGCGGAAACGCTCGTTCGCTTGATCAGATCGGAGGTCATAAATCATCACGGCCGGTGAAAGGGCATGGTGGACGTCGACTTCGCCACCTTCTGCTGGGTGTCTGGCACAACACCGGCCGGATCACGGAGCCGCTCGGCTACTTGTCTGCGGCGGAGTACGAAGCGCAGTATCTGCGGACCCAGTCTTCGGACCTCGTCGAAGTGGGACTCAACTAACTGAGTCTCCGGAACTCCCGGGGCGATTCTGTATTCGCGCGCCAATGCCGTCTGACGCAAAGGCCCGATTCCATGCGGGCACGGAACCGGGCTTTTGCCTGTGCTTCCGGGCATCCTAGCAAGCGCCGATGCTCGCCGGCCTAGCGGAAGCGTGCAAGGTGTTGTGGTTTAACGGGTTACCAGTAAGCCTCTGGATCAGAAGGTTCCTGGTTCGACCCCAGGAGGGGCAATACGATAAAGCCG
>VFQP010001270.1_pt1 | contig 35151 bp, 29 predicted proteins | sample 3512351 | NCBI WGS metagenome assembly VFQP01 (sample SAMN10412372, study PRJNA504923) | tailings metagenome | isolation source: Relicate 1 Philex TSF1 revegetated site | place: Philippines: Tuba, Benguet | collected 2017-08-29
CACCGCCTCCAGGTGGCCCTGGACGTCCTTCGCGGCGCCGTTGCGGAACTCCAGCCCGCTCACGTCGCCGGCCTGGAGGGCGTCGGCGAGCGCGTTCGCGGCGTCGGACGCCTCCGGGCGGTCGGGCGTGCACGCCGCGAGGGGAAGGGCGAGGACGGGGACGAGCGCCGCGGCCGTCGTCCAGCGGGCGGTCCTCCCGCGCCACCGGCCGTGCGTGCCGGATCGACCGTGGTCGTGCGCGACGCTGCTCACTCGTTGCTCCCCTGCTCCGTACCGTTCGGGACGAGACGGACGCTACCCGACGGCACCGACGCCCCCGGCACCGACGGCCGGACCGGACCGGTTCGTCCGCCGCTTCTTCACCTCCCGCTCCTCCTCCCCGTCCCGCGGAGCCGCAGCGCGCTCACCATTCCCCGCACGGCCGTACGGTGTCCGCGCAGGTGGGCGGGGGTGCGCCCGGGTGCGCGCCGCGATCCCTGGACGATCCTGCGCTTTTCCTGAGGAACAGGTGCGCCAGCGTTGAGGAGGACTCCGTACTTTTCGAGTCATGACTCTCCACACCCCCGAGACGACCCCCGCCCCGCGCCGCGACAAGCGCCGCGCCTTCGCCGCCTTCGGGCTGGCGGCACTTGCCGTCGGCGGCATCGGGGCGGCGCTCACCAGCGCCGCCTGGACCGACAACGCGTTCTTCGCGGCGCCCGCGACGGCCGCGACCTTCGACCTCCAGGGGTCGCTGGACGGGACGACCTGGAAGGACTCGGCCGACCCGGACGCCATCGAGCTCGTCGTGCCGTCGGACGCGCTCGCGAACCTCCTGCCCGGCCAGACGCGCACGATCGACCTGTGGGTGCGCAACGAGAGCTCGGTGAAGGCCGCGCTGACGTCCAGCGTCCGCTTCGCCTCGGGCTCGACCTTCACCACGAACCCCTCCGCCTCCGTCTCCGGCCTCGCCACGACGCTCGACGCCACCGGCGGCACGTCCAGCGACCAGTTCCGGCTCACCGTCACGGCGCCGAGCGACTGGGCGCCGTCGAACCAGGGGGCCACCGGGACGCTCGTCGTCACGGTCTCCGCCACCGCGACGGCCTGACCCGACGCCGCACGCAGGAGGAGGAGAACCACCGATGCAGGTACTGCGGCGCGGGGCCGTCCTCGTCCTGTGGGTCCTCGCCGCCTTCGGGCTGGTGTGCGGGGCGGTGTGGGGCGCGACCGCGGCCGGCCTCATCAAGCCCCTCGTCGTGATCTCCGGATCGATGGAGCCGGGGATCATGACGGGCGACCTCCTGGTCGCCCGGCCGGTCCCGGCGGCCGACCTGGCCGTCGGCGACGTGGTGAGCCTGCCCAGCGAGCTGACCGGCGACCTGGTGACCCACCGCGTCGAGGCCGTCGAGCAGACGGGCGACGACCAGTACACGGTCAGCATGAAGGGCGACAACAACGCCTACGCGGACGCCCTGGACTACACCGCCTCGGGCGACGTCTGGAAGCCCGCGGTCCAGCTCGCCGGCTGGGGCACCGCGATCGTGCGTCTGACGACCCCCGCCGTGGCAGTCCCCCTCCTCGTCGGCCTGCTCGGCCTGCTCGGCCTCACCCTGCTCGTCCCGCCCGCACCGCGACGCGTGCCAGTCCACCGGTGACCGGCACCCGGACCGGCCGGAGGGCCGGCGGGACCGCCGGTCCCACGGCCGGGCGCCGCACGCTGAGCCTGCTCCTCGCGGTCCTGACGCTCGTGACGGCGTCGTGGTGGGGGGTCGCCCACGCGGCCGTCGAGCCCACGACGGCCGCGTGGACGGACCAGGCCCGGGCCGCCGCGCCCGTCTCCGCCGGCCGGTGGCAGACGACGACGGCCGGCACGTGCGTCGCGCGCGGCGAGGGTCGCGCCGTCCTCTCCGGCTGCACGGTCCGCTCGATCTCGTTCGAGACGTGGGGCGAGCCGGGGAGCCAGGTCCGCAACTACTACGTGGCCTTCACGGTGCCCGCGGGCACGCGGTCGGTGTCCTTCGACGTCGACCTCCGGGTCGCGACCGGCCAGGAGACCTCGTGGCGGTGGAGCGGCGCCCACGTCGTCGCCGGGGCCCAGTTCACCCCGCAGCAGGGCTGGACCTGCGCCGACCTGCCGCGCGTGCGCGGGGAGGGCGCCGACTGGCAGAACCCGATCTACTTCCAGGTCGCCGAGCAGGGCGGCGGGGGCGCGTCGGCCTGCCCGTGACGGGCGCCGCCGTGGCGCGCGTCAGTCCGGCGTGACCGGGCGGATCACGTACCAGAGGCGCACCGACGCGTCGCCCCCCGGCCCGGGCTCGTGGCTGATCTGCACGGACGTCTCGACGTCGCCGTTCGACCCGTTGATGCCCGTGCGGGCCCGCGTCCCGCCCGAGCGCGACGCGTCGAGCGACGCGGGCAGCTCGTCGAGCCACCGGTCGACCTGCGACCGCGGAAAACCCAGCACCTGCGCGTCGGCCACGAGCTGGTCGTGCACGGCCTGCCCGCCGGAGAGCGTGCGGAACACGTTGATCGCGCTCACGTACCCGCGCCGGGGCTGGATCGTCAGCTCCTCGGCCGTCGTGGTCCACGTGCCGTCGGGGAGCGTCAGCTCGACCTCGGCCGCGCCGTCGGGCACCTGCACGACGGCCATCGACTCGCCCAGCCCGACGGACTCCGCGGTGATCGGCCTGCTCACGTCCCAGTGCACGGTCTCGCCCCTCTCGATGTCGTCGATCGTCGTCGCGCCCGTCGCGCCCCCGCCGCCCTCGACGACCGCCCCGCCCGACGCCGTCGGGCCTCCCGGGGCGGTCGTCCCGCCCGGTCCGGTGGCCGCGTCGTCCGGGTCGCCGAACGTCACCGTGCACCCCGTCAGCACGAGAGACCCGGCGAGCGCGCCCGCGAGCAGGACCGCGGCGACGCCGGCCCTCGGCGCCGTCCCGTGCGCGCGACGGAACCCCCGGCTCACTGGTCCACGTCCACGTCCCACTCGGTCAGTCTGTCAAGGATGCGTCCGATGCGGGCGGGGTTCGTGAGCCGGTAGTCGGCGATCCGGTCGGACACGTCGGTGCCGATGATCTGCGCCGCCTGGTCCGGGTGCTGCGTGACGAGCTGCTGGTAGGCGGGCAGCGTGTCGTTCGCGATGTACTCCCAGCGGGTCGCCTGGTCGGCGATGTTGCCGCCCGGCAGCGGCGTCTCCACCGTCACCGTGCCCTGCACGGGGTTGTCGAACGTGACGCCCGTGAACGGGATCCCGAGGTTCTCCGGGCCGGGCGTCTCGACGCTCACCCTGAAGGGGTCGTGCTGCGCGTACGTGCCCGCGCCGGGGATCGACGGCTCGCCGACGAGCGTCATGAGGTACGTGAACGCCTCGCCCGTGACCGGGTGGTCGCGCATGGTCTGCCAGTCGTCGGCGATGATCTGGTTCTGCTCGCGCCACAGCAGGGCGGTGTTGCCGTCCGCGAGCGCCTGCGCGTCGCCCGCCCGGCCGGCCTCGACGTCCGCCCACGCCTGGTACGCGGCGCCGTCGATGACGCCGGCCTCGAGCAGCCGCTCCATCTCCTGCATGCCGCCGTTTAGGTACGCCTCGTGCATGACGGCCTGGTCCACGAAGATCTCGCGCTGCATCGACAGGAACTGGTTCTCGTAGAAGCCGAGCTCGGCGTCCGACATCGTCGCGATCGCCTCGAGCGCCGCCCGGTCGACGCCGGGCGGCAGCGCCCGGGCGCCGCTCGCGACGCCCTGCGCGAGCTGCCGCATCATGTCGAGGTCGAAGAACCCGGCGGCGAACGACGGCCCGATCATCGCGGCCATGCCGGCCCACTGCATCCACGGGTTGTCCAGGTAGAGCTCGCCGTAGTACGTGTAGACGCTCTCGATGATCTCCCGGTTGGCCGACGCCCCCGCGGACGGGTCCCAGTCGGCGAAGTCGAACCCCGCCTCGCCCGCGGCGACGCGCGTCCAGTGCGTGACGGCGAGCTCCGCGAACCCCGGGGAGTCGGGGTCGACACCGAGGCGCACCATCCGGTCGTAGAGCGCCGCGACCTGCGCGTCCGTCGCGTTCTCGAGCCACGCGGCGCGCTCGCCCGCGTCCATCGCGGCGTACTCGCCCGGCGTCGGCGTGGGGACGGTCTGCTGGGGCCCGCCCGGGCCGGACGTGGGTGCGCCGCCCGGGCCGGCGAGGGCGCCGCCGTCGGCGCTCGCGGACTCCTGCTGGTCGGCGTCCGTCGCGAGGCGGTCGGCCGCGGCGTCGAGGAGGCTCGCGGTGCCGGTGAGCGAGGGCCCGAGCGTGCTGGCCCACTCGCTGCGGAACTGCGCGGCGTCGGGCCCGTCCCACCGGGTCGCGGCCTCGACGACGGCCGCCACCTGCGCGCGATGGGTCCGCAGCGCGTCGGCGCCGGAGCGCAGGCCGGACGCGAGCGCGCGCAGCGCACGGACGTCGGCGCCCCACATCCCGCTCATGCCGTCCCCTCCCGCCCCTGCGCGTCCCCTCACGCGCACGCGTCGACGCCTTCGTCCTCGACGGTCGCACGCCGACGGTACGCGGCCGGGTCGGCCGCCGCGATGGGGACAACTGCCCATGCCCGGACGGGGCGGGCGCGGCGGCGCGCCTCAGCTCAGGCGGCGCTCCAGCCGCACCACGACCGTGTCGCCGACGTCCTTGCCGAGGCGCTCGCGCACGCCCTCGTTGAGCGACAGCATCAGCCCGCCCGACCCGGTCGGCATGAGCCCCACGTTGCGCAGCGCGACGTCGTCGACGGTCGCGTCCACGCGGACCGCGCGCAGCGACCCGAAGAGCTCGCGCGCCCCGGGCACCTCCACGCAGGGCCACGTGTCGCCCTTGACGTCGACGCCGACGGGCGCGGTGAACGTGTGGTCGAGGAGGACGGGCTCGAACGGCATCGGGTGCTCCGGTGGGTCGTGCGGTCGTGGTCGGGGGTCTGACCGGCCGAGGGCCGAGAACTCGTCGGTCGTGGTCGAGCGACGTTCAGGCGTCCCGCACCGACGCGCCCATGCGCTCGACCGCCTCGGTGAGCACGTCGACGCCCGTCGCGAGGTTGAGGCGCACGTGCCCCTGCCCGCCGGGGCCGAACCGGCGCCCGTCCTCCAGCGCGACGCGCGCGCGGTCGAGGAACCACGACCGGGGGTCCGCACCCGCCGGGCCGGACAGCCCGCGCGCGTCGAGCCACGCGAGGTACGTCGCCTCGCCGGGCCGGTAGCGCACCGCGGGCAGGTGCTCCGCGAGCAGGTCGGCGAGGAGCCACGCGTTGCGCTCGACGCCCGCGAGGACGTCGTCGAGCCACGCCTCGCCGTGGTCGAGCGCCGCGACGTGCGCGAGCACGGACACGTGCTGGACGCCGTGGCTCGCCTCCTCGGGGATGCGCCGCAGGTCGTCGGCGGCGTCCGGGCCGGCGGCGGCCGCCGCCGCCTTGAGGCCCGGCAGGTTCCACGCCTTCGACGCGGAGACGATCGCGACGGCGGAGCCCGCCCCGGGGACGGTGAGGAGCGGCGTGTGGGTCGTCGCGGGGCGCCCGTCGAGGCCGGGCCGCGTGAGGGGCGCGTGGATCTCGTCCGCCACGACGCGCACCCCGTACCGCGCGGCGAGCGCCAGGCCGGCCGCCAGCTCCGCGCGCGTGTGCGCGGTCCCCGTCGGGTTCTGCGGGTTGCACACGAGCCAGACGGCGCGGCGCCCGCTCCCGGGGCCGTCACCGTTCGCGGCGACGCCGGTCGCGTCGGCGAACGCCCGCTCCAGGGTGTCGAGGTCGAGCCGCCCGTCGGTGCCCAGCGGCGCGTCGACGACGCGGCGCCCCTCGTTCGCGGTGAAGCCGTAGAACGGCGGGTACACGGGCGGGTTGACGACGACCGCGTCGCCCGGGGACGTGAGGACGCGCAGCACCTCGACGATCGCGACCATGACGTCGGGCAGCGTGCGCGACGTCGCCGCGTCGAGCGTCCAGCCCCAGCGACGCTGGGCGAAGCGCGCGTACGCCTCGCCGTACGCGGTGCCGACGTCGTACCCGGTGTCGCCCGAGCGCAGGGCGGCCGTCACGGCGTCCACGACGGCGTCGCACGGTGCGACGTCCATCTCGGCGACGAACAGCGGCAGCACGTCGGGCGCGAAGGTGCGCCACTTGACCGACGTCCGACGGCGCAGCTCGTCGAGCGTGAGGACGTCCAACGGTGTGCGCATCGTGCCCCTCCTCGGTGCGGGCCGAGCGTCTGCCCGGCACCGGTCGGCGGGCCTGCCCTGGTCGGCCGACCCGGCCCACCCTAGGCGGGCTCGGGCTCCGTCGCTGCGGGCGCGCCCTCCTCGGCCGCGGCGTTCGCCGGGCTCGTCGCGAGCACGACGCACCCCCCGACGGCGGCCAGCGTCGCCACGACGGCCGGCACCGCCCAGCCCGACCGCACGACGTCGCCGAGCACGGCGAGCCCGACGATCCCCGGGGCGAGCACCTCGATCACGGAGACCGTCGCGGCGACCGTCCCCACCGCGCCCCGCTCCAGGGCGCGCAGGTAGGCGAGCGCGCCCGCGACGCCGCCGAGCACGATCGCGAGGGCGAGCGGCTGGAGCACGGTGTCGAGCAGGTCGCCGGACGCGTGCGCGCCGCGCGCCGCCACGGCGGCGACCGAGTAGCCGAGGCCGCCCAGGACGGCGAGCAGCACCGGGTGCCCGCGCCGGTACGCGGCGGCGGTGCCGACCGCCACGACCACCCCGGCGACGTTGACCCAGGTCGTGAACCCGGCCGGCGGGTGCGTCGCGGGCTGCTCCCCCGCCGCGAGCGCCAGCACCACGAGGCCCGCGACGACGACGCCGATCGACACGACGTCCGTGCGACGCAGCGTCGCGCCGAGCACGAGGCGGGCGAGCAGCACGACGGCGACGAGCGACGCGGCGACGACGGCCTGCACCACGAACAGCGGCAGGTGGTCGAGGGCGAGGAGGGAGAGGAGCCAGCCGACGCCGTCGACCACGAGCCCGCCGACGACGAGCGGCTGGGCCACGGCCGCGAGACCGTGGGCCCGGCGCGTCGCGACGGCCTGCATGATCGTGCTCACCGCGTACAGGAGGCTCGCGGCCACGGCGGCGAGCAGCGAGAGGATCACGACGCGGCCCCGGGACCTGCGCCTGCGGCGGGCGCGACGTGGGCCGCGCGCACGGGCACGCGGGGCCGTTCGGTCGGGGCGGGCACGTTCCGATCATCCGCCACGGTGCCGCGCACCGCGCGGGCGGGCCTACGGCTCCGGACGTCCGGGCGAGGCGGTCAGGCGCCGTCGCGCGTGGTCGCGGTGGTCAGGCCTCGTCGCGCGCGGGCGCCGCGTCCCGACGGCCGCGCGCGTGGGCGGGCCGCTCGTCGTCGTGCACCCAGCGCCAGACGCGCGTCACGACGAACCACACGACCGCCGCCGCGACGACGGCGATGACGACCTTCTGCAGGACGCCCGCGTACTCCTCGACGACGTGCCACTGCTCGCCGAGCGCGTACCCGGCGTAGACGAAGATCGTGTTCCACACGGCGCTGCCGGCGGTGGTGAGCGCGGTGAACTTCCACAGGGGCATGCGCTCGACCCCGGCGGGGATCGAGATGAGGCTGCGGAAGATGGGGATGAAGCGGCCGAAGAAGACCGTCGCGCTGCCGTGCCGGAGGAAGAACTGCTCGGTGCGGTCGACGTCCTCGACCTTGACGAGCGGCAGGCGCTCCGCGATCCACCGCGTGCGCTCGCGCCCGATGATCGCCCCGACCGTGTAGAGCGCGAGGGCGCCGACGACGGACCCCGCCGTCGTCCACAGGATCGCCTCGACGAGCCCGAAGCTCCCCTGGCTCGCCGTGAAGCCCGCGAGCGGCAGGATGATCTCGCTCGGCAGGGGTGGGAACAGGTTCTCGAGCGCGATGGCGATCGCGGCCCCGACCGGGCCCAGCGTCTCCATGAGGTTGACCGCCCAGCCGGCGACGCCGTCGAGAGCGGGCTCCGCCGTCGTGGCGGCGGGCACGGCGGCCGTCAGGGCGGCGGAGAGTCCGGAGGGCATGGGTCACGAGCCTAGGCGAGCGGTCGGTGGCGCGAACGCCGATGCGGCCGGAAGGGTGTGGAGGTCTCGTGCGGAGGCGCGGGACGTGCAGGGGACCGGCCCGCTCAGCCGCGGACGAGCTCGTCGAGGCGGCGGATCGGGTCCCAGGCGCCCGCCTCGCTGTTCGACAGCACGACGACCGTCACGCCCGGCGCCCCGGCCGGCGGGAGCGCGTCCGGGCCGTCCGCAGGGCCCACCGGGTCCGGGTAGTGGCGCAGGATCGCGCTCGCGCCCGTGTTGATGCCGTCCTTGTACGCCGAGCGCACCGACCCGTCCGCGAGCAGCTCGAGCTCGAGCCCGAAGCCGTAGTGCACGCTCGGTGCGGGCTCGGCTCCGTCCGTCGCCCCCGTCCCGCCCTCGTGGTGCAGCACCTGCGGGGTGAGGAACGCGCGCGTGAGGTCGGGCGGCAGGAGCTCGCCGTCGCGCACCGCCGCCCAGAACCGGGCGAGGTCGCGCGCCGTGACGTGCGCGCCGCCGTCGGGCGAGCCGACGGGCGGGTAGGAGTAGACGTTCTGCCGCCACCCGGTGACGGGGCCGTCGTCGTCCGGGCCCTCGTGCACGGGCTCCCAGCCCTCCGCGACGTCCGGCTCGGCCTCGTCCATGCGGAAGAACCCGGAGCGGTCCATGCCCGCGCGCGCGAACACGTGCTCGCGGACGTGGTCGCGGTACGTCGTCCCGGTGACAGACTCCAGCGCGAGGCCGGCGAGGACGTAGCCGACGTTGCAGTAGCGACACCCCTCGCCGGGCGCGAAGTTCGGCTCCTTGTGGACGAACCCGGGCAGGAAGTCTGCCGTGCGCGTCACGGAGTAGCTCGGCCGGTCGACCCACAGCTCCTCGTACGACTCCCCCGCCTCCTCGTCGGCGTCGTCCGCGATGCCCGACGTGTGGGTCAGCAGGTGCCGGATCGTCACCTCGCGCGGGATGGTCGTGCCCGTAAGGTCCACGTGGTCGTGGACGCGGTCGTCGAGCCCGAGCCGGCCGTCGCCCACGAGCTGGAGCACCGCGACGGCGGTGAAGAGCTTGGTGACGGACGCGACGTCGAACCGCGTGCTCGTGCGGACCGGGACGCCCCAGCGGCGCGACGCGACGCCGTAGGCGCGTTCGAGGAGCACCTCGCCGTGGCGTTCGACCCGCACGACGCCGGAGAAGTCGTCGGCGTCCGCGGCGGAGCGCAGGTGCGTGTCGAGGGCGGCGAGAGCGGCGTCGTCGAGCGCGGTCATGGCCCGACCGTAGGCGGGCCGGGGCGCTCCCGGCCAGGACTTTTGTCCCGGAGAGCCGCACGTCGTCACGGGTGGGAGCGCTATCACGGTACGGTCGCCGCATGGCGACCTCGACGACGACCCCCGCGCTCGGCGTGATCCTCCCGCGCGAGCTCCCCGCCGACCTCATCGTGCCGTTCGCGCGCCGCGCGGAGGAGGTCGGCCTCGACGAGCTGTGGGTCGTCGAGGACCTCACCTTCCACGGCGGGATCGCGCAGGCCGCGACGGTCCTCGCCGCGACGCAGCGCCTCACCGTCGGCATCGGGATCCTGCCCGCCGCCACGCGTGCGCCGTCGACCGCCGCGATGGAGGCCGGCACGCTCGCCGCCCTGCACCCCGGCCGCCTGCACCTCGGCCTCGGGCACGGCATGCCGGCGTGGATGCGGCAGATCGGCGTGTGGCCCGCGAGCCCGCTCGCGATGCTCGAGGAGACCACCGCGACCGTGCGCGCCCTGCTGCACGGCGAGCGCGTCAGCGTCGCGGGCCGCTACGTGTCCGTCGACGACGTCGCGCTCCACGCCCCGCCCGCCTCGCCGCCGCCCGTGCTCGCGGGCGTGCGCGGCCCGCGGTCGCTCGAGGTCTCGGGTCGCGTCGCGGACGGGACCATCCTCGACATGCCCGTGACCCCCGAGTACCTCGCCGTCGCGCGCGCCGCGATCGACGCCGGGCGCGCGAGCGCCGGGGACGCGGCCCCGCCCGCGCACCGCGTCGTCGCGTTCTCCGTCGGCGCCGTGCACGACGACGTCGCGACGGCCCGCGAGATCGTCCGCCCCTACCTCGCGGTCCTCGGCGAGGCCGACTGGTCCGCCCAGATCGACCCGCTGCCCTTCGCCGCCGACTTCCGCGCCCTGCGCGACGCGAGCGCCACCCCCGACGACTTCGCCGCCGCGGTGCCCGACGCGTGGGTCGACGCGCTCGCCGTCGTCGGGTCGCCCGAAGCCTTCCGCGCGCGGCTCGCCGAGCTCGGCGCCGGCGGGGTGTCCAGCGTCGTCCTCGTCGCCACGACAGCCGACCCTGCCCGGCCGGACGACCCGTTCAGCGCGCTCGACGCGCTCGCCGCGGTGACCCGCCCCGCCGTCTGACGGCGGCCGTCGACCTGCGAGACCGCGCCGGAGAGCCGACCATGGGCAGGTGAGCGAGCACGCACCGACCTACACCGAGACCTGGCCCCTGCTGAGCCCGGGAGACCGCCGTCGGCTCGAGGAGCTCGACGACCTCGAGACCGACATCCTCCGCCAGCTCTCCGAGGCGTTCGCCGACGAGGTGGACGCCCCCACGCTCGGCGAGGTCCAGGTCGAGCGGCTGCGGGTCTACCGCGACGCGCAGGCCCGCGCACAACGGCAGCGGACACGCGCCTGACCGCCCCATGAGCGCCCCGGGGCCACGCGCGTCCCTCGTCGACACCGTGCTCGGCGCGGTGCGCGAGGGCACGTCGGTCGTGGTCTCCGGGCTGCCGGGCTCCGGCCGGTCCACGCTCCTCGCGCGCGTCCGGGCCGCCGTCCTCGACGACGACCGGCACGTCCTGTCCCTCGTGGGCGTCGGCCCCGGCGCCCCGCGTCCGCTCGAGTCGCTCGTCCTCGCCGGGGTGCTCGACGCCGCCCCCGGCCGGCCCGTGTCGCTCGGGCGCGCGGTCGACGCCGTCGAGCGGGCGCTCGGCACCGGGCCGGCGGTCCTCCTCGCGGACGACGCCGACGCGCTCGACGACACCTCCGCCGCGGTCCTCGGGGCGGTCTCCGCCCGCCAGGACGCCACCGTCGTGCTGAGCCAGCGCCCGCCCTACCCCGCGGCCCCGGTCGAGACCGTGCTCGGCGGCCGACCCGCGACCGCGCTGCCGATGCCGCCCCTCGCCTTCGAGGAGATGCACGCCACCGCGAGCGCGCTGCTCGGCGGCGACCTCGACGCCGGTGTCGCCGGTCGCCTGTACGGCCTGTCCGGCGGCCTGCCCGGCCTGGTCCGGTCCGTCGCCACCGAGGCCCGGCGCGCCGGCCGCCTCGTCGAGGAGTCCGGGACCTGGGTCGCGCGCCGGGACCTCGTGACCTCGGCGCTCGCCGGCGACGTCGGCCGCCTGGTCAGCGGGCTGTCGCCCGAGGAGGTGGACGGCGTCTGGGCGCTCGCGGCGACCGGCGCCGCGGAGCTCGGGACGGTGCACCGGTTCCTGCCCTGGCCCGTGCTCGTCGCGCTCGACGACCACGGCCTGGTCCGCTTCGTCGAGGCCGAAGGTCGCACGACGGTGACGCTCTACCCGCCGCTCGTCGGGGAGCTCCTGCGCCAGACCGGGGGCGCGCGGGCGCTGCGCGCGGCGGAGCAGGTCGCCGACGCGCTCGGCAGCGGCCGGGCGGACGAGTGGGACCCCCTCGCGCGCACCGTCGACACCGCCGTCCCGACCGGCTGGGCCGCGTCGCGCGAGTCCGCGGCGATCCTCGGCCGCGCCCTGCGCCGGCACACCGCCGCCCAGCTCCTCGCGCGCCGCGACGCCTGGGAGCGCACCCCGACGACGCGGAACACCGTGCGCTACCTCGACGACCTCGCCAACGACGAGGCTCCGCCGGACGCGATCGAGCAGGTCCTCGCGCGGGCGCACGACCTCGCGCCCGCGGAGACCGGTCGCGGGAGCTTTCTCGCCGCGTGGGAGGCCGTCTACCGCGCGGTCGTGCTCCACGAGCGCGACGCGGCCCTCGCCCTGCTCGAGCCGACGACGACCGCGCACGACGACGTCGAGGACGCCGTCCGGGAGGCCGTCGCCCAGCACGTCCTGCTCGCCGTGGGCGACGTCGAGGGCACGGGACCGTCCGCGGAGCTCCCGCCGCCCCTCGACCGCCCTCCGGCGCGTGCGGACGTGACGGTCCCGCCCGGAGAGGCGCTGCTCGTCGGGCCCGACAACGTGGTGCGGCTGGTCCGCGGCGAGGTCCTGCTCGCCCGGGGGCGGGTCGACGACGCGGGCGTCGAGCTCGACCGTGTCGTCGTGCCGCAGTCGGCGGACCGTCAGGACGCGCCCTCGTGGCGGTCCCTCGCGCTCCTCTGCTCGGGCGAAGTGGAGGCGGCCGTCGAGCGGTCGCGTCGGCTGCTGGACCAGGCGCGCGACCGGTTCGCGGCGTCCCAGATCGAGCCGCACGGCCACGTCGTCGCGCTCGGCCTGTACCTCCAGGGCCGGTTCACGTCGCTGCGCGAGCACCTGACGAGCGTCTTCGCCGCCGGCGCGCACGCGCCCCTGCGCCCGAGCACCCGCGCGGGACTGCGCTGCCTCGGCGCCGAGCTCTCGCTCCGCGAGGGGAACGTCACGAGCGCGCGCTCGCTCGCGCGCCAGCTCGACGCGCTGCAGCTCCTCGCGGCGTCCACGCCGCTCGCCCGGCCGCACCCGCTCGCCGCGGAGCTCGCGCTCGCGACCGGCCAGGCCGGGCCCGAGGTCGCGACGCGCGCGGCGTGGGAGCTCGTCGAGGCGATGGACCGCCGCGGGTACCTCGTCGCCGCGCTCTTCGACGCGGCCTGGCTCGTGACCCTCTGGCCCGACGCGCGTCGCGCCCGGCAGGTCGCGGAGCACGCGGCCGCCGCGCAGGGCACCCTCCTGCCGGCCCTCGGCCACTACGTCGTCGCCGCCGCCGACCGCTCGCCCGAGGCGCTCCTCGCGGCAGCCGACGACCTGCGCGCCCGCGGCCTCGTGCTGCACGGCACCCAGGCCCACGCGACCGCCGTCCGGCTGCTGCGCGACGACGGTCGCACGGCCCTCGCCACCGACGAGGCGCACCGGCTCCGCACCCTCGTGGCGACCGGGGGCGAGGAGCTGGACCTGCTCGTGCCGCCCGTCGCGCCTGCGGACACCCTGAGCCCGCGCGAGCGCGAGGTCGCCCGGCTCGTCGCGCGCGGGCTGAGCAACAAGGACGTCGCGCGCGAGCTCGTGCTCAGCGACCGCACCGTCGACAACCACGTCTACCGGATCTTCCGGAAGCTGGGCATCACGTCGCGCGACCAGCTCCCGTCCGTGCTCTGACGACCGACGTCGTCCCGGCGGCGCCGCGCATCAGTAGCGCCAGGCGCGCATGTCCTCCTGGTACGTGCGCTGGACCGTCGGGGACAGCAGGGTCGACGGCGGCAGGTCCCGCGGCGGGTTGTCGGCCGGGAGGCGCGTGGCCGCCGCGAGGGACGCGGCGTCGTGGAAGCGCAGCCCGTCCGGGAGGGGCGTGCGCGCGAAGGTGCCGGGCACGACGTCGGCCGGTCCGCCCGGGAGCGAGAGCGCGAAGCCCCACTCCCCGAAGGAGGGCACGTTGACGGTGAGCGGCACGACGGTGCGCCCGGGCGCCGCGGCGCGGACGGTCGAGACCACCTGCCAGAACGCGTCGGGCGTGAAGTACGACGACGTCGCCTGCGTCGCGAACGCGCCGCCGGGCCGCAGGTGCGCGGCGACCATGCCGTAGAACTCCTGCGAGTAGAGCTTGGCGACACGCTCGGACGAGGGGTCGACGAGGTCGACGAGCACGACGTCGAACGTCTGCGGCGTGTCCTCGACCCAGCGGAACGCATCGGCGTTGACGACCGTGACGCGGGGGTCGTCGAGCGCGTGCTCGTTCACGGCGGTGAGGAGCCGGTTCTCGCGCGCGAGGTCGGTGACGGCGGGGTCGAGGTCGACGAGCGTGACCTCCTGGACCGAGCCGTAGCGCAGGACCTCGCGCGCGAGGAGGCCGTCGCCGCCGCCGAGGATCGCGACGGACGCGGGCGCCGCGACCGACGTCATCGCCGCGTGCGCGAGCGTCTCGTGGTACCGCGCCTCGTCGACGGAGGAGAACTGGAGCTGGTTGTCGAGGTAGAGGCGCGTATCCCCCTGGTACTCGGTGACGACGACCTGCTGGTAGGCGCTGCGCTCCTGCGCGACGACCGGGTCCTGGTACATCCCCGCGCTGATGCGCGCCTCGAGCCACGACGACGCCGCGAACCCGGCGAGGAGCACGACGAGCGTGACGCCCGCGAGCACCGACCACCGCGGCGGGTGGCCCATGCGCGCGAGCATGAACCCCGCGACGGCGACGTTGAGCACCGCGACCGCGAACGCGGTGCGCACGAGGCCGAGGTAGGGGAGCAGCAGGAAGGGGAACAGCAGCGAGGCGGCGAGCGCGCCGAAGTAGTCGAGCGCGAGCACCTTCGACAGCAGCGAGACGGAGCCCTCGCTCCCCCGCTCCTTGAGCACCGCCACGAGGAGCGGGATCTCGACGCCGATCGCCGTCCCGATCGCGAGCGACAGCACGACGAACACGACCCACGCGAGCTCCGTCGCCGCGTACGCCCAGAACAGCGCGAGCACCGACGTCCCGCCGAGGAGCGAGAGCACGAGCTCGTTGCGCACGAAGCTCAGCCCCGCGGTGCGCTGCAGACGCGGCGCGAGGAGCGAGCCGAGGCCCATGCCGAACAGCGTGAGCCCCGTCGCGACGGAGAACGCGACGACCGAGTCGCCGAACAGGTACGACGCTGCCGTCCCGAGGATGAGCTCGTAGACGAGCCCGCCGACGGCGACGAGCAGCGCGGCGGCGAACACGGTCGGTCGGTCGAGGTGGCGCGCCCCCGAGCGCCCGGCGGGCGCGTCGCGGTCCGCGGCCGCGTCCGCCCCCGGCGGGCCGCCGGGCGGGACCTCCTGCTGGTCGAGCACGGTCAGGAGCTGATCGTCCCCGCGATGATGAGGCCGATCGCCACCGCGAGGCCCGCGATCATCACGCCGAACGCGACGTTGTGCTCGTCGACGAGCTCGCGGTGCAGGTTGAGCCGGAACACCTTGTTCGCGACCACGAGCGTGACGAGCAGCAGCACGATGCCGAGCACCGAGTAGAGGACGGTCGAGAAGAAGGACCAGAGGAACGCCAGCGGGGCGGCGGCTGAGATCACGGGGTCTCCCGGGTTCGGGTCGTGGGACGGGCGGACGGGTGCAGGGGTTCGGGGCCGGGACGGGCGGGCACGGGTCGCGTCACTTGCCGAGCCCTCCGCCGCCCCCGCCGTAGACGGTGCGGCGCACGCACGTGCCGTCGTCGGTCGTGGCGACCTGGCCCGTGGTGGGCGACGTCGTGACGACGGACCGGGGCGTGCACGACGCGCTGCCCGAGGCGGCGCGGGCGGCGCACGACCCGAGACCGAGCAGCACGACCGCCGCGACCGCGAAGGCGACGAACCGCCCGCCGGGGACCGTGCGGGGCGCGACGCGACGCCCGAACAGGCGCTTCTGCTCGGCGCTGTCGAGACGGCGCCCGTGGTAGACGAAGGTGACGGGGCCGAGCGGTCCGGTCGTGCGCTCGATCGACACGATCGTCCCGTGGGCCGAGAGGTCGACGTACTCGACCTCCTGCCCGACGGCGAACGGCTCGGCGAACTGCCCCTCGACGTGCTCGACGCGCCCCGTCCCGTGCTCGCGCACCGTGAGCGTGTGCTGGCGCCCTTCGAGGGTCAGCCCGAGGGTCCGGCCGGTCTGCAGGCCCGAGAGGTCGACGACGGGCGGCCACGGCTCGGTCGGGTGCAGGAGCGTCACGTCGCGCGTGTCGTGGTCGTACTCGACCCACACGTCGGAGCCGTCGTGGGCGAGGAGCTGCCACTCCTCCCACGTGAACGTGGCGCCGCCGTGCACGGTCGAGAGCACGGCGACGGCGCGCGGCGTCGCGCGCTGCGGCGGCGCGCCGACGAGGTGCTCGCCGACGCGCATCGCGAGCCGCGGGCGGGGCGTCCTGCTCACACGAGGCTCCGCACGGCGACGTCGGCGGCGCCGAGCTCCGCGGCGAGGAGCGCGCGCACGTCGTCCGTGAACGTGGCCGACGCCGGGGCGCGGCACGTCGTGAGGGTCACGTAGGCCGTGCCGTCCTCGGGCCAGGTGTGCACGGCGAGGTGCGACTCCGCGAGCAGCAGCACGACGCTGGTGCCCTGCGGCTCGAAGCGGTGGGACACCTCCCCGAGCGGCGTCATCCCGGCCTCGCGGACGATCGCGTCGAGGCAGCGGCGGACGGTCGGGTCGTCGTCGAGCAGCGCCGGGTCCGCGCCCGTCACGTCGAACACGTGGACGAGGTTGCGCTGCACGTCCACGCCCCTGTCGGTCTCGGTCCTGCCGGCCGGCGCGGGCGAGCGGCCCGCGGTCCGGTGGCCGCCGTCGGGCCGGGCACACCCTAGCCGACCTGCGGCGTCGACCGACGGGCGGACCCGCCGCGCGAGACCGGCCGCCCGTCCGCACGGGCGGACCCCGTCCAGGGAGCGGGCGACGGCCGTTCGCCTACGATGCGCGGATGGATGCCGAGTGGTTCGTCGACGCCACGGCGCAGTGCGCCGTGGGTCGGCAGGCGCGCGAGGTCGCGTGGGAGCGGACGCCCCTGGGCCCGCCCGACGAGTGGCCCGAGGCGCTGCGCCACGCCGTCCGCCTGTGCTTCTCGACGCGGTTCCCCGTCATGCTGGTCTGGGGGCCGGACCTCACGCTGATCTACAACGACGGCTACGAGGAGATGCTCGGCACCGCCAAGCACGCGGGCGCGCTGGGCGCCCCGGCGGCAGTGGTGTGGGCGGAGATCTGGGACGAGGTCGGGCCGCTGTTCGACGAGGTCCTGCGCACCGGGCGCGCGTCGTCGGACCGGGACCTGCACCTCGTGATGAACCGCTCCGGCTACGACGAGGAGACGTTCTTCACCTTCTCCTACAGCCCGCTGCGGGACGACGACGGCCGCATCGCGGGCGTGCTCGACATCTCGACGGAGACGACCCTGGCGGTCGTCAACCAACGCCGCCTCGCGATGCTCGGGGAGCTCCAGGGCGCGCTCCCGACGACGTTCACCGACCTGGCGACGTTCGGCCGCCCCGTGCTCGACGTCCTCGCCGGGAGCCCCGACGTCGCGCGCGCCGCGTTCTACGACGTGCGCGGCGCGCGCCCCCGCGTGGTCGGGTCGGTCGGCCCGGAGGCGGAGCCGGCGGAGACCCGCCTCGTCGAGCGCGTGTTCCGGACCCGCCAGCGCATCGTCTCCCAGGGTCTCGTCGTCAAGCCGCTGCGCGACGCGGTGCGCGGCGGCGTGGCCGGGATCCTCGTGCTCCGGGCGAGCCCGCTGCGCCCCTGGGACCGCGACTACGCGCGGTACCTCGCCGGCCTGGCCGCGACGGTCGGGGCCGCGCTGCGCGACGCCGTCCGCCTGCGCACCACGATGGACGCGCTGCGGCTGCGGGTCGAGCGCTCGGAGGAGCAGACGGCGCAGATGCGCGAGGTCGCGCTCGCGCTCCAGCAGGCGGTGCTCACCGAGCCGCCCGACCCCGACCACCTCCAGGTCGCGGTGCACTACCAGCCCGCCGCGCTCGACCGCGACATCGGCGGCGACTGGTACGACGGGTTCGTGACGCCCGACGGCGCGACGACCCTCGTGGTGGGCGACGTCGTCGGCCACGACCTCGCGGCGGCGGTGATGATGGGGCAGCTGCGCGGGCTGGTCCGGGCGATCGGCTACGACAGCGGGGAGTCGCCGGCGCGCGTCCTCGAGCGCGTGGACACGGCGGTGCAGGGGCTCGCGCTGGGGAGCGGCGCGATCGCGACGCTGGTCCTCGCGCGCATCGAGCAGAGCCCGGAGCAGCGTCGCCGCGGGGCCCGGACGGTGCGGTGGTCGAGCGCGGGGCACCTGCCGCCGATGCTCGTCCGGGCGGACGGCCGCGTCGACACGCTCACGCGGCGCAACGACCTGCCGCTCGGGCTCTCCCCGGGCACCGTGCGGACCGAGCACACGGTCGAGCTCTACCCGGACGACACGCTCGTGCTGTACACCGACGGGCTCGTGGAGCGTCGCGGCCACAACCTGCGCGACGACCTGGCCGACCTCGCCCGCGCGCTGGAGGGCACGCACCGCGGGCCCATCGAGGAGGTCGTCGAGGCGGCGCTCACGCGGATGCTGCCGGGGCCGGGCGAGGACGACGTCGCGCTCGTCGTGCTCCGGACCGGCCCGGAGGACGCCCCGGTGTCCGGGACGGCCGAGATGCCGGGCGAGACGTCCGCCGAGCTGCCCTCCGAGCGCGGCGCGCCCGTGGCCTGACCGGCGCGACGACGCGGGTTCCCGGGGTGGTGCGCCGGGGTGCTGCGGTCGCACGGGGGTACGACGAGGGGTCGCCCCCCCGCCCGTGACGGGCGGGGGACGACCCCGGGCCGGTGCCGCGCTGCGGCGCCGGTCGGCCGTCAGCCGCAGGTGGTCGCGGCGTACGGCGCGACGACCTCCGTGCTGACCTGCTCGCCGTCGACCGTCGCCGTGGCGGTGACGGTCGCCTCGCCCGCCTCCGCGGACGGGGCGCGCACCGCGAACGACTGGTACGCGTTCGCCCCCGGGGCCACGGCGGTGACCGCCTTGGTCCCGAACGGCGTGGCGAGCGTGACGTCCACGGGGACGTCCTCGCCGTTCGTCGCGCGCACGGCCACGTAGGCCTTGCCCGCGAGGCAGCGGGTCTCGGCCGTGACGGTCACGTCGAGCGTCGGCTCCTCGCCGTCGTCACCGGCGTAGACCTGGGCGACCTCGGCGTCGGACAGCGCGCGGTCGAAGACGCGCACGTCGTCGATCGTGCCCGGCCAGTAGTCGACGGGGTTGCCGCTCCACTGCCCGCGCCCGATCGTCAGCGGGCCGGACGGCGTGGTGCCGCCGCACACGTCGGACTGGCCGACGAGGTCGCCGTTGACGTAGAGCTTGAGCTTCTGGTCGGCCGCGTCGCGGACGCCCACGACGTGGTACCAGTCGCCCAGCACGGGCTGCACGACGTACTCCGCGCGCGGCTCGCCGTCGTACGAGAAGGCCCACCGGCCGCCCCCGCCGTACTGGAGGTAGAACGCGCTCGAGCCCGTGACCGAGTCCTGGCCGACGATCGTCGACCACGCGCCACCGGGCGTCTTGTCGAGCTGCGCCCACGCCGAGATCGTGTACGAGCCGGTCGTGTCGACGACGGGCCCCTCGGTCGTGAACGACTGGTTCGTGCCGTTCAGCCTGATCGCGGACTCGCTGTCGCCGTGACCGGCGACCCACGTGCCCGTGCCCGACGCCGCGTGGTCGCCGACGCCGTCGGCCGCCGTCGTGCCCTGGCCCTCGTCGAACGACCAGCGGCCCGTGCCGGTCAGTCCCGGGGTGCCCGGGTCGACGGGCGCCGAGCCCTGCACCGCCGCCGCGACGACCCGCTCGTTGACGTCCTTGACGCGCGCGGCGTCCATCTTGAGGACGCGCCGGTCGTACGTCCAGAAGCCGTTCAGCTCGTTCTCCACGTCGGAGATCTCCGTGTACACCGAGCCGGACAGGTAGCACTGCGCCGGCCGCACGAGCTTCTCGGTGTTCTGCACGTACGCGTCGGTCAGCGCCTCGCTGTTCGCGACGCCCCCGTACGGGTTGGCGGACACGCCCGGCCACATGTGGCCCGGGACGCTCATCGAGAAGCCGCCGTGCTCGCCGTCGATCGCGGCGCGCGTCGCGTCCGGCTTCGGCAGGGCCGGGCCGGTGTACTGGTGCCAGTCGATGATGTCGCCCGTCTTCGAGTCACCCTTCGACGCGCAGCAGTTGTAGCCCGAGTGCGTGTTGAGGATGCGGCTCGGGTCGTACTCGTCGATCACGTTGCCGATCCGCGCCGTGTCGGCCAGGTTCCACTCGCCCCAGCCCTCGTTGAACGTCACCCAGCCGACGATCGACGGCACCGAGCGGTGCTGGTCGATGATCGTCTTCATCTCCTGCTCCCAGAAGACGCGCGACGCCGGGTCCGTGTCGCCGTTGTTGAACCACCCGCTCGGGATGTCCTGCCAGACCATGAGGCCCAGCGTGTCGGCGTGGTGGTACCAGCGGGCCGGCTCGACCTTGATGTGCTTGCGCACCGTGTTGAAGCCCAGGTCCTTGTGCGCCTGGAGGTCGAACACGTACGCCTCGTCGGACGCGGGCGTGTAGATCCCGTCCGGCCAGTAGCCCTGGTCGAGCGTCGACATGAGGAAGGTCCTCTCGCCGTTCAGCAGGATGCGCTGGACGCCGTCCACCTCGGAGACCTCGATCGAGCGCATGCCCGCGTACGACGCCACGGTGTCGGTCGAGTCCCCGTCGGTGAGCGTGACGTCGACGTCGTAGAGGTACGGGTCGTCGGGCGACCACAGGTGCGCGTCCGGGATCTCGACCGCGAGCAGCTCGTTCGCGGCGCCGGTCGCGGTCCCGACCTCGGTGCCGTCCGCGTCCCGCACGACGGCGGTGACCTCGGCGGCGTCGGACGCGGCGGCCGACTGCGCGGTCACCGCGAGGACGCCGGCCTCGACGTCGGGCGTCGTGACGACGGCGTCGATCGCCGCCGCCGGGACGGGCTCCATCCACACCGTCTGCCAGATGCCCGACGTCGGGGTGTAGAAGATGCCGCCCGGGTTGAGCGTCTGCTTGCCGACGGCCTGGTTGCTGCCGTCCGTCGTGTCGACGACCCGCACGACGAGCTCCTGCTCCGCGCCCGCGACGAGCGCGTCGGTGACGTCGAACGAGAACGCGTCGTAGCCGCCGCGGTGCGTGCCGACCTCCTGGCCGTTCACGTACGCCGTCGCGACGTAGTCGACCGCGCCGAAGTTCAGGCGCAGGCGGTTGTCGCTCCCGACCGCCCAGTCCTGCGGCACCTCGAACGTGCGGCGGTAGAACATGTCGTCCTCGCGCCGCTCGATGCCCGACAGCGCGGACTCGACCGCGTACGGGACGACGATCTCCTCGTCGAGGTCGCGGCCGCTCGGCACGGCGTCGTCGGACTCCGCCGCCTCGAACTGCCACACGCCGTTGAGGTTCTGCCACGCGTCGCGCGTGAGCTGGGGACGCGGGTACTCCGGCAGCGGGTTCGTCGGGTCGAAGTCGTCGGCCCACGGGGTCTGGATCCGGAACTCGGAACCGTTGGTGACCGGCAGGTTGAGGGGACCGACCTTCTCGCCGCCGACCGTCAGGTCGCCTTCGCCGTCGTAGACGAGGCGCGCGGTCGACGCACGGTCGACAGGCTCGGCGAGCGTGATGCCCAGGACGTCGCCCTGCGCCGCGACCTGCGCGACGGGCCACGCGAGCTGGTCGACCTGGACCTTGAGGTGGTCGACGAGGCTCTCGTCGACACCGCCCGCGGCCCCCTCGAACGCCACGTTGAGGCTCGTGCCGTCGCTCTCGAGCGCGGCCTGCGCGGGGAAGACGACGAAGTCGTCGGGGTACGTGAAGGCGTCGGTCGGCACGATCTCACGTTGCTGCGAAGGGCTCTGCCACCGCAACCGGAGGTGCGACCCGCCGGTGTTCTGGAACATCTCCATGCGGAACGCGTACTCCTGGCCCGCCTGGAGCTGCACCGGCGCGGACGTCTGCTCGACGTCCCAGTCGTCGACCCAGTGGTCGATGACGAGCCGGTCGTCGATCCACAGCCGGAACCCGTTGTCGCCGATCGCGGAGAACGTGTACGCCTCGCTGTAGTCGGGCGTGATCTGCCCCGTCCAGCGCGCGGACGTGCGCTCGCCGCGGCCGGTGAGCTCGGCGAACGTCGGGACCAGGTTGGGGAACTCGATCCGCTGGTCGGGGATCGTGGCCTTGAGGTCGGTGAGCGGCCAGCCGGGTCCGCCGGACAGGAAGTACTCGCCCTTGAGCCCGTTGTCGAGGGCGAGGTCCTGGGCCGCGACATCCTGCGTGGCCTCGTCGGTCGGGGCCGACGGCGTCGCGGTCGCCCCCGCCGCCGTCGCCACGGCCAGGGGCACCGTGAGCGCGGCGGCCAGTGCCGCCGCCAGGATCCTCGCCGGTCTGCCCCGTGGGGGTGCTACCGCTGTCATGGACTGCATCCGTGCTTCCTCCTCGTCGAGTGAATCCAGGGACTGCACGACGCGGCGGCGAACCGGGCACCGATGCTCCGGCGGTCGCCCTCCTTGGCGCACCGCACAACGTCTCCCCAGAATCAAACAACTTCCACCAGAAAAAGACAACAGGTCACACCACGGAACCCCAGATCGGGGTCGCGGGGGCAGACGTCACGCCGCCCCGTCGGCGCGTGCGCGACGGGTCGAGGTGGTATGCGACCGTCTCGGGCGTGAGGGTCGGCAGCCCGCTGACGCCGCACGTGTGGGAGGTTGGGAGCCGACAGAGTTCCCGCGTCGGCCGGCCTCCACAGAAACAGGCACCCGCATGGCTCACGAGAGCACCCCGGCCGCACATCCCACCGACCCGCTGCACGGGGGCCTGCACGCCACGGCCGACACGTGGGAGCTCTGGGGCGAGGTCGACTACGCCGTCGTCCAGGCCGCGAAGCACCGCCTGGGCACGACCGGTGGACCACTGCACATCGACGCCTCGCGAGTCACGTTCCTGGACTCCGCCGGCGTCGGCCTCCTCCTGATCGCCGCCGGCGCGCCCGCCCCGCCGACGATCCTGGGCTGCAGCGACTACGTCCGAGACGCTCTCGCGCTCGCCGGAGCGACCGACCTGTTCCTGTGGAGCACCGCGCCCTGAGCACCGGCCGCTCCGCGGGCCTGTCCGGGCTGCGCCGGCAGCGCCCCGTCAGCGGTGGATGAGCGACGTCCAGTCGGGCGGCACGCGGTCGGCGGGGCCGGGCGACCCCTGCTCGGGCGGCCGGGACAGCGGCGCGGCGAGGTGCGGGCCCTCGAGCACCTGCTCGGTCTCGAAGTCCCAGTACCACTCCTCGCCCGGCTCGAACGAGCGCATGACCCGGTGGCCGGTCTGGTCGTAGTGCGCCGTCGCGTGCTGCGCGGGCGACGTGTCGCAGCACCCCACGTGCCCGCACGTCGCGCACCGGCGCAGGTGCACCCACCAGCCGCCGGCCTCGTCGCACTCGGCGCACCCGGTGCCGCTCGGCGGCACCTCGACGCGCACGGCCGTCGCGAGCGCGGCCGCGAGCGCAGGGTCGTCGAGACCCTCGCCGTTGACGTTCGGGGCGCGGTCCGTCGTCACCGGGCCCCCGCCCCGGCGGCACGGACGACCGGCGCCCACGCCTCGGGGTCGAGAGCGGGTGCGGGCTCTGCCGCAGCCCAGGCGCGGCAGTCGTCGATCGTCGCGGAGAGCAGCGCGCGCAGGCGCTCGTCCGGGTCGCTCACGCACGCCTCGGCGATGCCCTGCACGGCCGCCGAGATGATGCTCGGTGCGGCGTCGCGCACGAACCGCGTGGGCCGCAGGCGCGCGCCCTCGCAGAACCGCTGCGCCCACCGAGCGGTGCGCGGGCAGCTCGCGAGCGCGTCGGCCGACTCGGCGCTCAGCGTGCCCGCGGGGCGGTCGTCGAGGACGTCGAGCATCTTCTCGGCACCGATGATCGCCACCGCGAGCGTCTGCTGCCGGTCCGCCGGGGCGATCGGCAGCGCCGTCACGGCGGCGCGCAGCGCGATGCGCACGTCCCAGTGCGGGTCGTCGCTCGTCAGCCCGATGACGGACGGGATGAGCGGCGCGAGCCTGGGGCGCTCCGGGTCGACCGTGAGGTCGTTCACGGCGCGCGCGAGCATCGCGAGCAGCGGGTGCGTGCACCGTGGATGGTCGCTCCAGCGCTCTCCCGCGAGATACGACGCGAGCTCCATGAAGCACGCACCCTTCTTCGGGTTGCGGTGCTTGCCACGGCCCAGCATCGGCAGCATGTCGTAGGTGTCGGTCACGAGGTCACCCCCACAGCGGGTCCGGTCCTGCGTCCAGTCTGCGCCGGGGTCCTCCTGTTGGCAACGGGAGGAGTGACGCGGGTCACGTTCGTCGCTCGGTCCGGCCGTCCTCCTCCCGCGTGCGCCTGCCGGACCTCCGTCAGGGCAGTCAGAGCGCGTGCAGCTCCGGGACACGCCACGTGCCGTCGAGGACTTCCGCGCGAGGGCGGTAGAGGCGGACGAGGAAGTTCCACCGCTCCGGGACCGGGATCGTGTTCGGCGCGTCTCCCACCTCGGTGCGCGGGGCGAATCGCACGGTGACCCCGCCGTCCGGGTCGGGCACGGCCGTGACGCTGTTGACGCTGTAGACGCCCTCGGGGTTCGGCTCGAAGAAGCCCTTCTCGTCGTAGACCGACACCGACCAGAACGCGTCGACCGGGACGTCGCGCAGCGTGAGCGCGTACCGGCCGGGCGGCACGCCCGGGTCGACACCGACGTACGACGCCTCCGTCGTGGGCAGCCCGCCCCAGCCCGCCGCGGTCCCCACCAGGTGCCGCACCGGGTCGACCTGCTCCCGGGTGCCGAACATGCCGTCGAACCTGCGCAGGCCCGCGGCGAGCGCGAGCAGCGCGTCCCGGGTCGCGTCCATGCTCACCGCGTCGTAGTCGGGAGACACGAACGGATCCGCCGAGCCGGCACGCAGCACGACGCCGTCCTGCACCGCGGCGACGGCCTCGAGGTCGGCCGGGTCGGCGGGGTCCACGAGCGTGCGGACCGCCACGACGGCGTAGCGCGTGCCCACGCCCGTCGCGTCGAGACGATGCTCGCCCGGGGCGTGCAGGACGTCCGCCACGAAGTGGTCGTTGTCGACGACCATCGCTGACAGGTAACGGTCCCCGGCGTCGGGCAGAGTCAGTGCGGCACCGGCGGACAGGTCCACGACGGCGAAGCTGTAGAGCGTGTCCCGGTTCAGACGCACGACCGTCTGCCGGTCCACGGGCGCAGGCTCCCGGTTGTGGAAGAACTGGTTGACCCCGCCCGCGTCCCGCTGCAGCGCGGCGAACATCCTGTCGGTCTCGGCGCGCACGAAGTTGTCGGCGTCGACGTGCTCGGTCATCGCTGTCCTCCCTGGTCTGTCCGCCCCGGCGGACCACGCTGGTTCGCCCACCCAAGCACCTGTCCCCCCGACGAGCGAGCGCAGCGTGGGGCCCCCGGCGTCGGCCGCCTCGGGACCGGTGCCTTAGGCGCCGGGGACCACCTCAGACCTCTCGACACCCGGATCCTCGTGCGCCTAAGGCACCCCCGGACGAACGGTGCGCGGTCGACCGATGCGACGGCCCGGTGCTCAGGACGACTGTGAGTGTCGGACAGGCAGGGAGCCTGGGAGACGGGGACGACCATGAGCACGCACATCGATCCGACGTTCGACGCGGACCTGGAGTACCGCGCGGAGCGTCTGCGGGCGGACCTGCGGCACAACGAGCCCGCGCTGCTGCACTGGTGGCGCGGCCGTCGTCGTCGCCACGACCACCCGGCGCGGTGACCGCGCCGCCCGACGCCGCCGACGAGGCACCTCTCGCCGGCGGCGTCGTCGTGTCCGGCGAGGAGTCCCGACCGGCCGGGGGCGGCCAATCGGCTGGTCACGTGTCGGTGCCCGCTGCGAGGATGGGGACCGTGCCCCGACCCTCCACGCGCGCGCCCTTCGTGGCCCGCGCGGCCGAGCTCGACGTGCTCGCCGCGGCGGTCGAGCGCGCGCGCCGCGGCGAGCCGGGCGTGGTGCTCGTCGGTGCGGACGCGGGGGTGGGCAAGACACGCCTCCTGACGCGCGCGGCGGAGCTCGCCGCCGGGACGGGCGCGACGGTGGTGTGGAGCCACTGCGTCGACCTCGGCGAGGTCGGCCTCCCCTACCTCCCCTTCTCCGAGGCGCTCACGACCCTGCGCGCCCAGCACCCCGCCGTCGACGAGACGGTCGCGGCCCGTCCCGCGCTCGCACGCCTGCTCGACGCCGGCACCCCGGCCGACGACGAGCAGAGCCAGGGCGAGCGCCTCCAGCTCTTCGAGAGCGTCGCCGCCGCGATCGCGGCGTCCGGGACGCCCGAGGCGCCGCTCGTGCTCGTCGTCGAGGACCTGCACTGGGCGGACCCGTCGAGCCGCGACGTCCTGCGCTTCGTCGTCGCACGCCTGCGCGCGGAGCACGTCCTCGTCGTCGCGAGCTACCGCGCGGACGACCTGCACCGCCGCCACCCCCTGCGCCCGGTGCTCGCGGAGCTGCTGCGCCACCCGCGCGTCGAGCACGTGCAGCTCTCGCCCTTCACCGAGCGCGAGCTGCGGGAGTTCACGACGGCGCTCGCCGGCAGCCCGCTGCCGCCCGCCGCGTTCGAGTCCGTGCGCACGCGCTCCGAGGGGAACGCCTACTTCGCGGAGGAGCTCGTCGAGTCGGGCCTGGGCGACGAGCTGCCGTGGTCGCTCGCGGACGTGCTGCGCGCCCGTCTGGAGGGGCTCGACCCGGCCGTCCAGCACCTCGTGCGCGTCGCGTCGGTCTCGGGACGTCAGGTGAGCGAGCCGCTCCTGCGGGCCGCGCTGGCGCGGGACACCGACGCGGGCGAGCCCGCGGACCGCTCGTCCGGGCGTCCGTTCGACGCCGCGCTGCGCGAGGCCATCGCGCACCACGTGCTCGCGGTCGAGGGCGACGGCGCGCGCGACACGGTCGTGTTCCGGCACGCGCTGCTCGCCGAGGCGGTCGCGTCCGACCTGCTCCCGGGCGAGCGCGTCGGCGTGCACCGCGCGTACCTCGCGGCGCTCGACGACGACCCGGCGCTCGGCTCCCCCGCCCTGCGGGCCCACCACGCGCTCGCCGCGCACGACCTCCCGGCCGCGCTCACCGCGTCGCGCGCCGCGGCGCGCAAGGCGGCGCGCGTGCTCGCGCCCGCGGAGGAGCTCCGGCACCTCGAGCAGGTGCTCGCGCTGTGGCAGGCCGTGCCCGACGCCGCGACCCTCCTCGGCGAAGACCGCGTCACCGTCGCGCTCGCCGCCGCCGGGGCCGCGAGCCGCGCGGGCGAGCCGGACCGCGCCGTCGCGCTCGCACGACGCGTCGTCGAGGGCACCGCCGACGACCCGATGCGGCAGGCGTCGCTGCGGCACGTGCTGTCCCGGTACCTGCTCGGCACGGAGGAGGTCGAGGAGACCCTCGCGCACACCGAGGCGGCGCTCGCCGTCCTGCCCGTCGAGCCGCCGTCGCTCGACCGCGCGTGGACGCTGGCCATGCGGGCGCGCGCCGCGATGAACGCCGACCTCGACGAGCTCGCCGCCGAGGTCGCGGCGGAGGCGATCGACGTCGCGCACCGCCTCGACGCGCCCGACGTGGAGGCCGACGTGCTGACCACGATGGCGATCCTCGAGGTCGCGGACGACGACCGCGCCGCGGTGCTGCTGGCCCAGGCCCGCGAGCGCGCGGTCGAGGCGGGCGACATCCTCACCGAGCTGCGCTGCTGGTACAACATCGCCGCGAACCGCTACTACGCGGGCCGCATCGACGAGGCCCTCCAGGTCACGGAGGACGGCCTCGACCGCGCGCGGGCGACCGGCCTCGGGTGGAGCGCGTACGGCGTCGAGCTGCGCCTGTTCCGCGACCTCGTCCGGTACGTGCTCGGCGACCTCACCCCCACGGACACCGCGGGCGAGACCATGCCCGAGGGCTCCGCGCCGCAGCTCTCGTGCGTCCAGCTCTACGCCGCCGTCGCGCGCGGCGACGCGGACGCGATCGCGCGGGGCACGGCGCTGCGGCGCGACTGGTTCCGGGACGGGCAGATCGCGCTCATCTCGGGCGGGTGCTCGATCGACGCCCTCACGTGGGCCGGGCGACGCGACGAGGCGGTGGCGCTCGCCGTCGAGCTCGTCGACCACCTGGGCCGCACGTGGAGCGACTACTTCCTGGGCCGCATCTGGATCTCCGCCCTCGCGCTCGCAGCCCTCGCCGACGCCGCGGACGCCGCCCGCCTCCAGGGCGCGGCCGGGGCCGCCACGGTCCGCGAGCTCGTCGCCCGCGGGGCCGAGCTGCTCGACGCCGCCCGCACGACCGCCGAGCGCGGCCGCCCCCGCGGGGGGCGGCTCGGGCCGGAGGGCCGCGCGTGGCTCGCGCGCGCGGCGGCGGAGCACTCCCGCCTCACCGGCACGGACGACCCCGCGCTGTGGGAGGAGACGACGCGCCTCTTCGACTACGGCTACCGGTACGAGGTCGCGCGGTCCCGGTTCCGGTGGGCCCAGGCCCTGCTCGGGGCGGGCGACCGCAACGCCGCCGAGATCGAGGCGGCGCAGGCGCTCGAGGAGGCCGAGGCCATGGGCGCGGCGCCGCTCGCCGAGGCGGTCCGCGCGCTCGGGCGGCGCGGTCGCCTGGACCTGCCCGGCGTCCGCCGGTCCACGACGGCCGTCCTCACCGAGCGCGAGGAGGAGGTCCTGCTGCTCGTCGCGCAGGGCCTGACCAACCGGCAGATCGGCGAGCGCCTGTTCATCTCCGGGAAGACCGTGAGCGTGCACGTGTCGAACGTCCTCGCCAAGCTCGGGGCGTCGGGGCGCGCCGAGGCCGTCTCGCTCGCGCACCAGCGCGGCCTGCTCGAGGTCTGACGCGTGGGCCCGTCACCCGGGGCGCTCGTGCTCGTGCGGCACGGGCAGAGCACGTTCAACGCGGGCGACCGCTTCACCGGGCTGCTCGACGTGCCGCTCTCCGACGTCGGGGTCGCCGAGGCGCGCCGCGCGGCGCGGCTCCTCGCGGACGCCGTCGCGCGCGAGCCCGCGCTCGCCCCGCGGCGCGTCGTGACCTCGCCGCTCGTGCGCGCGTCCGCGACGGCCGCCGTCGTGGCCGAGGCCCTGCCCGGGCCGCCGCCGCTCGCGGTCGAGTGGCGGCTCGTCGAGCGGCACTACGGCGCGTTCACCGACAAGCTGCGCGACGTCGTCCGCCGCGACTACGGCGAGGCCGCCTACTGGCGCTACCGCCGGTCGTACCTGCACCGGCCGCCGCCGCTCGCCGACGACGACCCGGCGCGCGCCCTCGTCGACGACACGCTCCTGCGCCTGCCCGACGCCGCGCGCGCCACCCTGCGGACGGACGCCGAGTCCCTCGCGGACGTCGTCGAGCGCCTGCGCCCCTTCTGGGCCGCCACCCGTGTGCGGCTCCTGCACGGGGAGGCGGTGCTCGTCGTCGGGCACGGCAACTCGCTGCGTGCCCTGTCCGTGCTCGTCGACGACCTCACGCCCGAGGAGGTCCAGGACCTCGACGTGCCCACCGGGCACCCGCTGGTCCACCGCTTCACGGCCGCGCCCGACGCCGCGCTCGTCCCCGAGGTCCGCGGCGGCACCTACCTCGACGCGCAGGGCGCCGAGCACGCCGTCACGGACCTCCGGGCCCGCGGGGGCACCTGACGGGTCCACGTCCACCGCGGCGCACCGGCCGGGAGCGTGCCCGCGCCCGCGCGCCGATCACGGTCCCGCCGCGCGCTCGGCGGCCTGCTCCGCGGAGCGCGCCGACGAGACCAGAGACACGTCGAGGTGGCACTGTCGCCAGGCGTCCCCGTCCACGCCACCCGGGTCGATGTCCCAGTGGCTCGGCAGCACGTCCGGCTCGGCCTCCCGCGCGGCGAGACAGGCGCGGAGCGCGGTCTCCGGCTCGTCCCCAGGCTCGGGCATGAGCGGGAGGAGGCGGTCGAGGACCGACCGATCGAGGACGGAGGGCGGCGTCTCGACAGGCGCGACCTCCCGTGTCCGCGGGTCGTACGAGGACCGGCAGCCCGGGTCCCGGTCCGGGTCGCTCAGCGGCTCGCCGCAGGTCACCAGCGTGTAGCTGTTGCCGTCCGAGTACGTCGTGGAGGACAGGACGCCGCGGACGTCCGTCACCCGTCCCGCCTCCGGCCCGAGGAGCGCGGCGTTGAGGAACAACCCGCCCGCCCAGGCGTCGGGGAGCCGGAACGTCGGGCCGGTGCCGCCCGGTGCCTCCCCGGCCACGGCTACCCACGTCTGATGGCGGTCGCGCTCCCACGACGGGTCCGACCCGGCCGAGGTGCTGGACGACTGCACGCTCAGCACGAGCCCGTCCTCCCCGCCGGCGCGCTGGAGCAGCACCAGGTGCTCGAAGCCGTCGTGCACGAGGGTCCCTGCGTCGTCGCCCCGGCGCAGGGCGGCGAGGTCGTCGTCGTCGCCCGCGAGAACACGCAGGCCGCGCGGGTTCTCGCTGGCCGCCGGTACCGGGTCGTACTCGACGAGGAACCGCTCGCCGTCGCGCCACGCGCCGAGGCCGAGGTCGAGGACGTACGTGCCGTCGTCGCGCAGGTACGTCGCGGGCTCGGCGACGGCGACGACGCCGGGCGCGACGTCGACCGTGGTCGGCTCGGCGACGAGCACCTCGTAGCCCGGGGAGCCGGTGACGACTTCGCGCGCGAGCTCGCGCACGCCGCCGGGGCCGCCCGCCGTGACGACGCCCGTCCCGACGAGCCCCAGCGCGACGACGCCCGCGACCCCCGCGAGGGACCGACGCCGCTGCGCACCGCGCCGGCTCGACCGCAGGACCACGTCGAGGTCGAGCGTGGAGGGCGGGACGGCGTCGTCGGCCGTGCGTCGCAGCCGCGCGAGGAAGTCGTCGTCGGGCGGGGCGGGGGTCGAACCGGTCTCGCGGCTCATCGGGCGGTCCTTCCGCTGGTCGTCGGGGCGCTCTCGTCGAGGGCGCCGAGGAGGGTGCGGAGCCGGGCGAGGCCGCGCGACGCCGTCGACTTCACGGTGCCGACGGGCATGCCGAGCTCGGCCGCGACCTCGTTCTCGCTGAGGTCGAGCAGGTGGCGCAGCACGACGACCCGCCGCTGCCGGACCGGGAGCGCGAGCAGCGCGCGCACGACGGCGTCCCGGTCGTCGACCGGGGCCGTGCCCGCTCCGCCGTCGCGCGCCACCGGACGGGCCGCTCGCTCGGCGGACGAGAGCTCGTCCGGCCCGGCGAGCACCTCGCGCCGGGTGCGGCGCCACGTGTCGATCCGCAGGTTCGCCAGGACGCGGCGCGCGTAGGCGAGCGGGTCGCGCTGCGCCGCGCGCGACCACGCGCGGTAGGTGCGCTCCAGGGCGTGCTGCGTGAGCTCCTCCGCGCGGTGCCGGTCCCCGCACAGGAGGTACGCCATGCGGTGCAGCGGGTCGCGGGCCTCACGCATGAACGCGGTGAACTCCTCGTCGCGCGTGCGGCGGGCGACCACGTCGACCTCGAGCAGCACCTCGGGCGGCCACCCGTCGTCAGGCCCGCGCTCCTCGTCCTCCCGCACCCCGTCCCCCTGCTCGAGCACGAGCTCGTACCGCCTCGGGCGGTCCCGCGCGCTCACCGTGCCGCCCCGCTCGGGGAGCGGCCGCCGTCGTGTCGTCGTCTCACGAGCGGAACACGCAGCACCCGCACGCGACGTTCCCTTCTGTCCGATTTCACCCCCGACGCCGCGCCGGGTGGGGCGGGTTGCGCTGTTTGACCAGGCTCGTCCCGGTGATACTGGACCATGACCGACGCCCAGGCGATCCACGAGCTCGTCCAGGCGGGGCTCGCCGAGCCGGCGTCGGACGAGTCGTTCGACCGCTTCGCGCGGCTCGTGCACCGGCAGCTCGGGGTGTCGTCGGCGCTCGTCACGCTGGTCCTCGACGACGAGGCGGTGCTGCCCGGCGCGCACGGTCTGCCCGAGCCGTACCAGTCGGCGCGCCGGACCCCGCGTAGCCACACGTTCTGCCAGTTCGTGGCGAACGAGGCGCGCCCGCTCGTGGTCGAGGACGCGCGCACCGTCCCGCACCTGGCCACGCTGCGGGCCGTCGACGACATCGGCGTGGTCGCCTACGCGGGCTTCCCGATCTTCGACCCGCAGGGCCGTGCGGTCGGGTCGCTGTGCGCGTTCGACCCGCGCCCCCGCACCTGGTCGGACGACGAGCTGGCGACGCTCGCGGACCTGGCGTCCGCGTGCACGTCCGAGCTCCGGCTGCGCCTGGCGCGGGCCCGCGCGAGGCGCATGCAGCGTGTCGCGCTCGCGGCGAACAAGCGGTCGCGCCTGCTCCTGGAGCTGTCCGAGTCGTTCGCCGCCGCGACGTCCGTCCGCGACGTCGCCGAGCGGCTGGCCGCCGTCGGGGCGGCCATCGGCGCGCGCTACGCCGGGCTCGCGCTGCTCGACGGCGGCGGAACCCGCCTCGAGTTCACGACGCTGGACCACCTGGAGCCGGGGGTCCCGGCGTCGTTCCGCCGCATGCGCGTGGACGCGGACCGCGCCGCGTCGACCGCGGCACGGACGCGCGAGCCCTTGTTCTTCCGTGACCACGTGCAGTACGGCGAGCGGTTCCCCGAGGCCGCGTCGCTCATCGCGCCCGACACGGTCGAGGCGCGCTCGTTCGTGCCCGTCCTCGCGGACGACCGCCTCCTGGGCGTCGTGGCGCTCGCGTGGGACACGGTCCGCGAGTTCGACGACGACGCCGTAAAGACGGAGACGACGATCGCCTCGTACGTCGCGCACGCGGTCGAGCGCGTCCGGCTGCTCGAGGAGCGCCACCGCGTCGCGGCGACCCTCCAGGCCGCGATGCTCACCGAGCTGCCGCCGGTGCGGGGTGCGGAGCTCGCGGCGACGTACGCGTCCGCGACCCGCACGGACCAGGTCGGCGGCGACTGGTACGACGCGGTGGTGCTCGACGACGACGCGTGCGTGCTCATGATCGGCGACGTCACCGGGCACGACATGCGTGCCGCAGCGCAGATGGGACAGCTCCGGTCGATGCTGCGGACGTTCGCCTGGTGCCAGGACGAGCCGCCCGCCGTGCTGCTGCGGCTGCTCGACCGGGCGAACCGCGGGCTCGCGCTGCACTCCAGCGCGACGGCCGTCGTCGTGCGGCTCGACCGCACCCCGCAGGGGTTCGACCTCACGTGGTCGAACGCCGGGCACCCCCCACCGCTCGTGCTGCGCGCCGACGGGACGGTCGACCCGCTCGAGTCCGCGCCCGACCTCATGCTGGGGGTGCTGCCGAGCACGTCGCGGCACGACCACCGCACGCGCCTCGCGCCGGGCGACACGCTGCTCCTCTACACCGACGGCCTCGTCGAGCGCCGCGGCACGTCCTTCGCCAAGCGCCTCGCCGGCCTGCGGGCCGTCCTCGGCGAGCACGCGGGCACCGCGACGTCGGCCCTCCCGGACGCGCTCGTCCGCCGCCTGGTCGCCGACCAGCGGGACGACGTCGCGGTCCTCGCCCTGCGCGTGCGGCACACGGTCTCGCGGGCACCGGCGCCCGGGCGCCCGTCCGTGCTGACGCGGCCGGTCGAGCACACGTCGGCGGCGATCGGCCCCGCGCGGCGGTGGGTCGACGACGTGCTCGAGAGCTGCGACGTGTCGCCCGCGGTGCGCCGCGTCGCGATGCTCCTGACGAGCGAGATCCTCACGAACGCGGTGCAGCACGGGACGGCTCCGGTCCGGGCCGTGCTCGAGGTCGGGCACCGGGTGGTGCGGGTCGGCGTCGAGGACGGGTCGACCGCGCTGCCGAGGCTGCGCTCGCCGCGGCCGGAGGAGACGGGCGGCCGGGGCGTGCAGTTCCTCGAGCGGTGCGCGTCGCGCTGGGGCGTCGACCTCCACGACGACGCGGCCGACGGCGGCGCGGCCGACGGCCACGCGGCCAAGACCGTGTGGTTCGAGCTCGACCTCGACGACTGAGCCGGACGGTCGTCCGGTGCCCCTGTGCGGTGTCGGAGGGCGGCGGTAGCGTGTGTGAGGTGGGCCACTCCCCCCGGGCACCGCGCGCGATCCCGTGACCCCTCGTGCACGTCGAGACGACCGAGTCCTGAGAGGCAGCACCATGACCGACCTCGCCACCCCTGCGACCCTGCGCGGCGACGCCACCGCGACCGCCACTGGCACCGCCCCTACGCCCGCCCCCGCCCCGCTGCCCGACCGCGAGCACCTGGACGCCGTCCTCGACGGCGACCGGCGCGAGCTCACGGGCTACTGCTACCGCATGCTCGGGTCGTCGTTCGAGGCCGACGACGCCGTGCAGGAGACGTTCCTGCGCGCGTGGCGGTCCTACGACCGCTTCGAGGGCCGCTCGGCCCTGCGCTCGTGGCTCTACCGCATCGCGACGAACGTGTGCTTCGACGCGCTCGGCGCGCGCAAGCGGCGCGAGCGCCCGATGGGCCTGGGCGGCCCGCAGGCCCCGGAGCTGGAGAACCTGGGCCAGGTGCTGCCGGAGGAGACGTGGGTCGAGCCCGTCCCCGACGACCGGGTGCTGCCGCACGACGGCGACCCGGCGCAGGTCGCGGTGGGGCGGGAGAGCATCCGCCTCGCGTTCGTCGCGGCCCTCCAGTTCCTGCCGCCGCGGCAGCGCGCGGTGCTGCTGCTGCGCGAGGTGCTGCGCTGGCAGGCGAGCGAGGTCGCGGAGCTCCTCGACACGACGGTGGCGTCGGTGAACAGCGCGCTCCAGCGCGCCCGCGCCACGCTCGCGGCGCGCGCGCACTGGGACAGCTCAGGGCTGGGCGACGAGACGGGATCCGCCGCGCCGGTCGCGGCGAACGCGGGCCTCGGCGACGAGGAGAAGCTCCTGCTCGAGCGCTACCTCGACGCGTTCGAGCGCTACGACATGGACGCGCTGGTCGCGATCCTGCACGAGGACGCGACGCTGTCGATGCCGCCGTACCCGCTGTGGATGCGCGGCCAGGCGGACATCGTCGCGTGGATGACGGGCCCGGGTCACGAGTGCGAGGGCTCGCGCATGGTCCCGGTCGCGGTCAACGGCACGTTCGGGTTCGGCCAGTACCGCCGCGCGGCGGGCGGCGGTCACGAGCCGTGGGCGCTCCAGGTCGTCGAGACGGAGGGCGGCCGCGTCACGGCCATCAACGCGTTCCTCGACACGGCCTCGTGGTTTCCGCTGTTCGGGCTCCCGGAGCGCCTGGACGACTGAGGTGCCGCGGGTCAGCCGAACGTCTCGAGGAGCGTGCTCCGCTCGGCGTCGGTGAGGTTCGTGGCGACGAGCGTGCCGTGGACCCCGTGGAACCGCTCGCCGACGCGGTCGAGGTCGCCGTCCTCGGTGACGACGAACAGCGCCGACGTCCCGGGCGTCACGCCCTCGCGGATGCGGTCGAGCTGGTCCTTGTCGATCCCCACGGCCTCCATCGCCTTCGTCGACGCGCCGATCGCCGCCCCGGCCGCGGCGCCCAGCACGGGCGCGAAGAACAGCGACCCGAGCAGCAGGCCCCAGAAGGCGCCCCAGCCCGTGCCGCGCCACTCGTCCTGGTGGCCGTGGCGCGTCGTCGGCTTGGCCGCGCCCTC
>VFQP010001271.1_pt1 | contig 35076 bp, 29 predicted proteins | sample 3512351 | NCBI WGS metagenome assembly VFQP01 (sample SAMN10412372, study PRJNA504923) | tailings metagenome | isolation source: Relicate 1 Philex TSF1 revegetated site | place: Philippines: Tuba, Benguet | collected 2017-08-29
CCTTGCTGCGCTGCCGCTGATGAGCAGGCGGCCTGCTGCTGCAGGCGGGCCTGCCGGACGGTGGCAATGTCCGCCTCTGCCCGCAGCGCTGCGCTTGTCAGCGCGGGCTGCCCAGCCGCGTCGTTGAGCTGGACGTCCCCAGGGGGCCCCCCCGCCTCACTCGAGGAAGCGCCGCCCTCCTCACCAGGAGGGGACGCGCCAGGGCTGTCCCGCCGCACAAACACACCACCTGGAGCCGCCAAGGAGCACAAGGGACGCACGGCATCCGCGCGCGTGACGTTGCGCCCTGGTGAACGCAAGCAGCCAGCTCGCGGGCGCACCAAGGCGTGCACGCGTGCTGGCGTGCGCCGCACCTGCGGCCGGGTCCACTCCCAGCAGCGTGCGCAGCGCGCGGACGAGGTTTGCCGTGCCCGTGGCCTTGATCGCATAGATGGGCACGCGCGCCGCCTGCGCACGCAGTGGTGGCGGTGCTTGGGGGGTTGTTGCGCAGGCAGGCAGGCAGGCAGGCAGGCAGGGGTTGCGCTGGGCGGTGGCGCGCTGCCGCCAGGCTGGGTGCTGATGGGTCGCCTCCCCAGCGTGCACCCACGCGAAGCGGAGCGGCGAGGGGGCGCGCGCACCTTAGCTGCCTGCCGCACGGCCGTGTCGGTCTTGACGCGCGTGCGCAGGCCCAGCACGGCGTCCGCTTGCGCCACGCGCCGCACAATCAGCACCTGGAGGCGCGGCGGGTGGCGGAGCGAGCGCAGGCGCCGCACGACTGAGCGCAGAGCGGGCGGCACAGCACCGCAGCACGTGCGCCCCAGCGTCACGCCTGCCTCGCGGCGACGGTCCTGGGCGTGAAGCGTGCGTGCCATTGAGTGCCCCCACCCCACGCCACCCCGCAAAAGGCAGCGCAGCAGTCACGTTCACACCTTCCGCGTGAGGTTGAGCGCTGTGAGCACGTCCCACAGCTTGGCCACGTCCAGCTCGTAAGGGAACAGCCTGCAGGCGCAGCACGACGAACAAGAGAGAGCAGGCAAACGCAAGCATCCCCACCCACCCACGCCAGCCCAGCGGCGGCCACTCCCACTCGAACCCCTGCAGCCGAGCCGCAGAGCAGGCGCCCTCACCTGAGCAGCACCTCGTCTGGGCGCACGCCCATGACGGCCTGCATTCCAGCAAAGCGCCGAGCGCCCTCCTGCACCGGCACGCCGTCGTCCCCCAGCGACGCCTCCTCGGCGTCCCCCTGCGCCTCGGCCTCGGCCAGAACACTGCGCTTGAGGAACGACCCGCCGGCGCCTGCGCGCACGCACACGCAAGCGCGTGCAAGCCGGCAGGTGATGTGGCCTGCCAAGCGCCGACGTGGTGGGGCAACGCGGCAACCGTGGCCTCACCGGGGGCCGCCGCGCTGACGTCCGGCCACAAGGAGCCGCTTGTTGCCGCGTCCCCGCCCGCCACCCGCGCAGGCGCAGCGGCCCAAGCCTCGTCCCCAGACGGCTGCTCGCCGCCGCTCGCCGCCTCCTCCGTCTCTGACGCCGCCGACGCGCCGTCGCCCTCGTCCAGGCTGCCAACGCTGCTCAGGCTGCCGATGCTGGACAGCGCTGGGCTGCCAGACGCCCGCACCCGCTCCCCGCCGGCCCCCAGCGCCGCCATGCCGCCCCGGCTCACGCCGCTGGCAGGAGGCGCCTTGAGCCCTGCGTACCCGCGCTGCTGCTGCTGCTGTGGCGGAGGCTGCAGCGGCCCGGCGCCCGCCCTGGCCCCCGGCGGCCCGCGCGGCAAGTTGCCGCTGGCCTGGCTCGCTGCCGCCTCCTGGGCCGCCAGCGCCGCCGCCGCCGCCGCCCTCGCCGACCGGACGCCCCCGGCGGGCCCGGAACCTGGCATGACGCCGCCGCCGGCGCCGCCTCCCAGCACCTTTGCCGGGCGGTTGAGCGTACCGCTGATGGCCGGGTCCTGGTTGTACCGCAGCACGCTGCCGTCGGCCGCCCGCTCCCGCACCTGAGGGGCGCACGTGCACCGACGTTCGAAAACGCTTTGCTTGAGGAGACTCTCCCACCACACGACCTCTGCCTCACTTGCGTGTGGGCGAGGGAGGCGCCGAGCGCCGCGCACCTGCCCTCCCGGGGCGCCGCCGGCCAGGAGGAGGTCGACGGCCGCCGCCACGTCCAGGTGCACGCGCCACTTGGAGCGCTCGAGCATCTCCACAGCCACGTCAAAGGTGGGCGGGCCAGCGCGCTCGAGGATGCTCTTCTGCACGCCACGCCTGCGGCGCGCAGCAAGGCACGAGGGGGTCGCTCGGCAGAGCGAGGGGGGGGCGACAGCGGCCGTGCGCCGTGGCGTGCGCCTCCGTTGTACCAGGGGCCACGCTGGGGACTGGTTCGTGTGGCGAGGGGCAGAACACGCCAGCGCGCGCCGATCGACAAGCGCCGAGACAGTGGAACTCACGCGGCCACCAACGACGAGCCAGGCAACGCGCGCACGGCCACCACAGCGGCGTCAGCGTCCCAACCGTCCTGCCCTCGTCCTGCCCAAGAGAGGCCCAGGCTCTCACTTGCGCGCCTCCTCGTCGCCGAGTGTGACGCTCTGGATACCCCCCACCAGGTCGGCCAGCGCGGGGTTCTTGACCACGTTCTCCAGCTCGTTGCCGTGCGCGGTGGCCACCAGCTGCACGCCTGCGCTCCATGCGCGCGCGCAGCGCCCAGCAGCGACACTCGCCGCCTAGGGAGAGCGAGGACACACGCCGCGCCGCCCCCCTGGCTTCCTTAGCACAGCAGCGCGCACCTCGCTGCGCAATGGTGCGGGCGGCGGCGCACTCGGCCTCTGTGCCAATCTCGTCAATCACCACCACCTCGGGCATGTGGTTCTGCGTGCAGCAACATGCAAAACCGCAGCCAAAGGCTCAGCAGGCGCTGCGGCCTGCAGCGCCAGGCCCGCCGGCTGCACTGCACGCTGCGCTGCACTGTGTGTGTGCACGTCCTTGGTTCAAGGGAGCGACAGCACCTTCTGCACCACAGAAATCAAGCAAGCAGGGGCGCTGTCTCAAGCCACCCACCTCGACGGCCTCAATCATGACGCGGTGCTGCGCCTCTGGCTGGGGCACCTGGATGCGCCGCGCGCGGCCGATGCCCTCGTGCGGGATGTCCCCGTCGCCTCCAATCTCGTTGCTCGTGTCCACAATCACCACGCGCTTCTGCAGCTCGTCCGCCAGCGCGCGAGACACCTCGCGGATGGCCGTCGTCTTGCCCACGCCCGGCCTGCGCGCAGCCGTCGGCGCCGGGCGCACGCCACCACGTCGCACGCCAAGCCACCACAACAAGCCGCAGGCCCTGGCCCCTCCCCCACACGTCGACCAGGCCCCACCAAACGACCCCGTCCCCGGCGACGAAGAGCGCGGTGCCGCGAAGCGCGCTACTGCGGCCACCCAGAGCCCGCCTGTCACTGAGGGAATGGGCCTGAGGAGGCGCAGGCGCAAGAACTTCGTGGGCCGGAGAACCAGATGGCGCCCCCACCTGCCCAGGAAGAGGATGCTGGCGCCCGAGGTGACGAGGTCCGACACGAGGCGCGCGCTGCCCTTGATGGCGCGCCCCACGCGGCACGTGAGCCCGATGATGCGGCCCGAGCGGTTGCGGATGCAGCTGATGCGGTGCAGCGTGCGGTCGATGCCCGCCCGGTTGTCGCCGCCAAACTCGCCCACCTGGCAACGCACAGGCACCCGTCGCACAGCACAGCAACGCGGCGTGGGCTGCGCCCCCCGCAGCGCACCACCTGGCCTGCTGGCGGAGCGTAAGGATGCCTGCGCCATTCTAGTAGTGCAAGGGCCGCACCTGCGCCACGGCCAGCTCCAGGTCCTCGGCGGTCACCACGCCGTCCCCCAGCCGCACGTCGCCGGTGGGGAAACGCGCCAGCGGCGGCCGGCCCAGGTCCATCACCACCTGCCAGCGACGCACGCGTCGAGGGTGGCGTTGCGTGGAGGGAGCTCCTCACGGCCGGGGGGGAAGGGCACGCCGGCATGAACTCGAAACGCGCGCTCCCGACGCGCTCGCGGCCCCGGAGCCGAGTCAGTGCCTGCGGCGCACCTCAACCAGATGCGGCATCTGCGGGTGATCCTCCACCAGGGTGCGCACGCTGGGCGGCAGCAGCGCCACCAGCTTGAGCAGCTCCTCCATCTCGGCGTCCCAGTCCTCGGCCGCGGCCGAGGCCAGCGCTGCCGCCGCGGCCGCCTCAATCAAGCCGCTGCTGCCATTCTGCTGCTGCTCCTGCTGCACCTGCTGGCTAGTGGCCGTGCTGGCCGTGAGAGCTCGCAGCCTGCTGCTTGTGGGGACGCAGGCCACGCCACCTCGCCCCAAAAGCACCCCCCTGCGCGCGCTCCCTGCGAGCAACGGCCCGCTGCGACACGACGCAGCGGAAGCGCTGCCCGAGCGCCTCCTCGCCAGCCACATCACGCGCTCTGATAGAGAGCGCTCTGGCGCGCTCCACCACCTCAAGCCCTCATTACTCGCAAAGAGGAGCAGAAAGCTCCTCTTCGCGCAGACAAGATGGCGAAGTCAGCGATCATCACCGGATGCGCGACGGGCATCGGCAGGGCGCTGGCCCTTGCGCTGCCGGACGCCGGATATCTCGCCCTGACGGTGCGGCAGTGCACGTGCAGCTGGTCCGCACGCCCCCCTGTGCAGCTCAGCGCCCGGTCCACGCATGCCTGCACGATGCCTGCCACGCGGTGCAGCTACTGGACTTGGACGCTGACGGCGTGCGCTCCACGGTGAGATTCGCCAGCGCAACGCCCCGCGCGTTTACTCATCGCCCTCTGAACAAAACGGCGCCACCCCAAGCAGCGCGCTCCGCCACCACCGCTCTGCCTCTTGCTGCGTGCAGGCCGAGCAAGTGCGGCAGCGGCACCCGGCGTGCACGTGCCTGTGGGCCGAGGTCGACGTGACGGACAGCGCGGCCCTGGGCGCCGCTCTCAACGCTCACGCCGAGCGCCACCAGCGCGTGGACCTGGTGGTGCTCAACGCCGGCATCGGCGAGACGGGCAGCATCTTCCAGGAGCCGCAGGAAGGGCGCCGCTGGCAGCGCACGCTGGACGTGGACCTCACGGCCGTCATCGAGGGCGTCAGGCAGGCGGCACTGGTCATGCAGCAAGCGCGGGGCAGCAAGGGCGGCGACATCATCTGCATCGCGTCCGCCGGAGGTGCGCTGCCACGCGCTTCGTCACAGGAGTGCGGGATGGAACTCTCACCCCTCCCCCTGCGCACGCACACCCCCGTCACCCCACGGCGCGGCACCCTCGGCGTGCACAGGCGTGTTCCCCATGCCCCAGGCGCCCGTCTACTCGGCCTCCAAGGCGGGCGTCATCCAGTTTGTGCGCTCGGCCGGCAGCACGCTGGCGCGCCGCGGCATCCGCCTGCTGGCCGTGGGCCCAGAGTTCGTCGACACGCCGCTGGTGCGCGCCCCCTGGCACCTGCCCGCACCTCCCCATGACGCCTCACTGCCGCACTGCGTCGCTGACTTGTTGCGCGTGCGGCGCGGGCGGTGGGCGACGCGGCGCGCCGCGGGCGATGCGCGGGTGTGGGCGACCGCTGGCCGCGCGCCCGCTCGCGTGTGCGTGCAGGTGCGCCAGGTGATGCGCGACGACCCAGAGACGGCCCGGCGGCTGCTAGGCAGCCTGGACATCAAGCTGCTGCCGCCCCAGGCCGTGTCCGACCTGCTGCTGCACCTCATCAAGAACCCCACAGAGGACAAGGTGAGCGTCAGACCTGCGTGAGGAGGAGCCTATGCAGTGCCTGAGCCCGCAGAGGGACCGCCGTCTTCTCAGGCCCGTCTTCTCAACCGGGCCCCGAGTGTCTCAACGCTTGTGTGCAGGGCGGCAGTGTGGTGCTGCTGCGGCAGGACGGCCGCGTGGAGCGGCCCTACGCCGCGCTCCCGGCCAGCAAGCAGCCGCCCCGCGCGCTGCCCAGCGCGGTGGACCCCGCCGTGCGGGCGCAGCGCGCGGCCTGGGCCACCAGCCTCCCACCCAGCTCCTGGCGCAAGGCAAGCACCCTGTGAATTCCCCACGCTCGACGGCGCCCTTTCGCTCCCCCGCGCCTGCTCCCCTCAGGCGGGTGTGTGGTGCCGCGGCACCCGGGTGGCGCACTGTGCATGCAGTGGCAGGTGCAGCAGCTGAGCAACGACTTCCGCGCGGCGGCCAAGCTGGTGCCCAGCGGGCTGCCTGCCGGCTCCTCGCCGCCGCGGGGGCAGCTGCTGGTCCGGCGCGTGTTTGTCGGCATCAACGCCTCGGACATCAACTTCACAGCCGGCAGGTGCGCGCCCGGCCCCGGCACGCGCCCAGCCTCAGCCCCTTCCTGGCGAGCTGGGTGGCCGCACACCAGTGCGCCTCACCTCTCGCCCCTTCCTCGCCTGGCCTGGCTGCAGGTACCACGGGTCCCCCAAGACGGCAGCGGCCAAGCTGCCCTTTGACTGCGGGTTTGAGTCATGCAGCATCGTGGCCGCCGTGGGGCCTGGCGTCACGGGTGCGCCGACACGCAACGCTCCCCCAGGCCACGCAGCCAGCTTCTGCCGCTGTCCACGTTTCCTGCGCGTGCGGTGCTGAGAGCAGCAGTACCCTGCTGCGCGTTCACGCGCCACCTCGGGCGCAGGCTTTGCGCCGGGCGACTGCGTGGCCAGCCTCTCGTACGACGGGTTTGGCGACGTGGCGCTGCTGCCCGCCAGCCAGGCGCTGCCGGTGCCAGCGCCGCGCGCCGAGGTGGTGGCGCTGCTCACGTCAGGGCTCACGGCCTCCATCGGTGCGCGCAAGGCCTCGCATGCCCCTCACACGCGCACCGCGCTCACTGCCTGCTTCACGCCTTCATCGTCCCGCGCGCTGTGCTCCTCGCCGCGCCTGCTCCACGCGCCGCGCAGCGCTGGAGCAGTGCGGGTCGCTCAAGCGCGGGGAGACGGTGCTGGTGACGGCGGCGGCGGGCGGCACGGGGCAGTTTGCCGTGCAGCTGGCGCGGCTGGCGGGGTGCCACGTGGTGGCCACGGCGGGCGGGCCCGACAAGGTGGCGCTGTGCAAGGCGCTGGGCGCGCACCGCGTGGTGGACTACAAGACGGAGAAACTCGGGGTGCGCCTGCTTGGTGCAAGGAGGGGGACGGCGCCGCCTGCCGGGAGCACGCCCGCACGGCGATGTGCCCGGGGGCCCGCTTGCCGAGGATGCTCGCGCCAGCAGCAAGCTCCGTGGCGGCGTGCGTTGCCGCTGCGCGCAGGAGGTGCTGCGGCGCGAGTACCCCAAGGGCGTGGACGTGGTGTACGAGTCGGTGGGCGCCTCCTTCTTCCAGGACGCCGTCAACAACCTGGCACAGGGCGGCCGGCTCATCATCATCGGACTCATGAGCCAGTACAAGGCGAGGCGGGAGGCGCCCGCGTGCTGGGCGGGGAGTGGGCGGGGAGTGGGCTTGCGCCTGTTGCACGCATCTTGACCGTGGGCGCGCTGCGTGTTCTGCTCTCGCGCAGGACGGGTGGCCGGCCAGCCAGAACCCAGGGCTGCCAGAGAAGCTGCTGTGGAAGCGCGCCTCGCTGGTGCGTGAGCCTTGGGGCAGGTTTACCGGAGTCGTCACCTGCGCTGCGTGTGCTCCTCCGAGCCTCGCGTGCCGTGGCATGTGCGTGCTGTCCATGTTGGCGTGCAGCACGGCTTCTTCCTGATTCAGTACCCCAAGCTGTTCCGCCCGCACCTGGCCCGCCTGCTGGAGCTGTGGTCCACGGGCCAGCTCAACGTGGTGCTGGACGCGCAGCGCTTTGTGGGGCTGGAGGACGTGCCGGCGGCGGTGGACAGGCTGCAGGACGGCAAGAGCATGGGCAAGGTGAGCGCCGCCGCCCAGAGCAGCAGAGCACGCGAGCGGGCGCTGGGCACGTGCGCACGAGTGGTGGCGAACTTAGGCCTTGCGTCGCTCACGCCGTGGCCACGCAGGTGGTCGTCCAAGTGCCAAGCACGCTCCCCACCGGCGCCGAGCCCGTGGGCACCACCCCGAGCAAGCTGTGATCATCGGACGCTGGCCACGCCTTCAATCTTGCACTTTGATCACGAGGACTAGACACTTGGCAGGGGTTCCGCGTCCGCAGCAACGTCGAGAGCAGGCGGCCGCAAGGGCCCCGCGTGCGCCGCGCCCAGCGTCGCCCTGCGCCTGCCCATCTCGCTCCAGGCCTCGCGCACCAGGCCGTGGTCAGCCTTGCTCAGCAGCGCCGACCGCGTCTCCAGCTGCAGCGACAGCGCCCGCAGCCACTGCCCGCCCAGCGCGTCGCCGTCGCGCCGCAGGCGCACCACGGCCGCCAGCAGCCTGGCCACGTCCCCCGGCGTGAGCTCGGCCAAGTGCCCTGCATGCCCACAGCGTGAGAGGAGCACTCGTCAGCACGGCTCTCCCTAACCGCGCCTCAGCGTGATGGTGCGGTGGCAAAGGCACTCCGAGGAGGCGCCGCGGCACTCACGCATGACGTGCTGGAAGACGGCGCGCGTCCAGGTGGGCGGCAGGTGGCGCGCGCCGGGCACGTTGCCGCAGAGCTTGGCCGCCGCAAAGAGCAGCTGCGCCGCCGCGCTCGCGCTGCACGTGGCGACGGCCTGCCGCGCGAAGAAACCCAGCGCCGCCCACTGGCGCTTGGACGGCGCCCAGCCCAGCGCCGTGCAGCTGTCCACCAGCGCCGTGACCTGCGGCCAGTCAGTCACCAAACGACGCGTCTGCACATCGCGCAGGGCGCCTGCCGACCCGCCTGATCCAGGCCAGCACAAGGCAAGCTCAGGGGTACATGGTGCGCCCCGACGGACCTGCGCCAGGCCCAGCGCCTCCAAGGCGCGCTGGCGGAGCAGAGCCCTGAGGCACGCCGCCTGCCAGCGGCTCTCCACCGGAAGGTCTTCGGAGCTCGCCATGCCCAGCGGCGCACCTGCCACCGCCTGCTGCTGCTGCGGCGGGGGCGGCGAGGGCTGGCTTTGCTGCTGCGTGAGCCGTGCCATCCCCAGCGTCGCCAGCGCCGACACGCACGTCAGGAGCGCCTGTGAACATCGCGACGAGCACAGCATGCTCTGATTGCGCTGCGGCCGCAAGCCAAGTTCACGGCAGCGCACCCCTGCCCGCACGCGCACACACGCACCTGCGCCTTGCGCGGCGTGGTGGCGTGCCAGAGCCGCGGGTTGAGCAGCAGGCCGTCGGCCACGTCGCGCAGCGCCGCCGCGCGCAGCTCGTAGCCCATGGCGGCCAGCGACTGCAGCACGCACGCCGCCTGCGCAAGCCGCGCGCCACATTCCCCACGCCGCGTCACGTTTGCTGTCTGGGCTGATGAAACCTCCGTAACCAGCAACAGTCGTGGAGAAGCAAAGCGGTGGCGGCGAGAGGTCCTCCTGCTCACCTCGACAGGCCGGCAGGCGCTCCAGCGGGGCCGCATGGCCTCCACCAGCGCCGAGGACAGTCGCGCCGTGTCCAGGCGCCGCTGGCAGCCCGCGCGCGGCAGCGCGGCGCAGCAGGCCGCCAGGTGCGCCGTGCTGAGCGCGCCCGCGTGCGCCGCCACCGCCGCCATGAGCGCGGCGCGCAGCGCCGGGCTCAGGCGCAGCGCGCGAGAGCTCAGCCGCGACAGCGCCCAGCACACCTGCGCCAGGAGCGGCGGCCCGCACCGCCCCCGCTCCAGCGCGCGCTCAAGGTGCTGCAGCAGCTGCTGCAGCTGCGGCTGAGGGACGACCACCAGCACCGCCGCCGGCGCCTGCTGCCGTCGCCGCTGCTGCTCCTGCTGCTGCTGTGGGTGCGGTTCGGGCGACGCGTGCCGCGGCTCCTCGGCGCCTTGCCCGCGCACCGCCTCGCCTCCCTGTCCGGCCGCCGCGCCTTGCTGCTCCTGCGCGGCTGCGACCGCTTGCAGCGCGGCGGCGTTGAGCTCTGCCAGCGACCACAGCACTCGCGCCAGCACGCCGACCGCCTGCTGCTGCTCCTTGGCCGCTGGCATCTGAGCGGCCTGCTGCTCCCCTTCCTCCTCCGCCGCCCCTTGCAGCGCGTCTGCGTGCGCCAGCACCCGGGCCACCAGCACCTGCACCAGCTGCCGCGAGGGCAGGTAGCCGATGCGCGCGCAGGCCCACAGCAGCTGCCCGCACTGCTGCGCCAGCGCCGCCGACGGGGCCAGCGGCGCCGCCGCCGCCAGCACCGGCGCCTGCCGCCACAGCACCAGCGCCTCCACCTTTGCCAGCACGCGCGCCAGCACCGCCGCGCTGGGACGCTGCTCCAGGCGCGCCACCGACCCGAGCATGGCGCCCGCGTCGCGCGTGGCGTCGTCCAGCGCCGCCGCCGCCGCCGCCGCCGCGTCGGCTGGCGCCGCCGCCGCGGGACGCGCCACGCGGGGCCGCGCGGCCGCGTACTGCGACAGCAGCGCGTCTGTCAGCGGCGCCGGAAGCTGCACGCCCAGGGCCGCCGCCGACCACATGATGTTGGCCGCCGCCTGGCCGCTGGGCGCCGACGCGCCCCGGCCGCCCTCCGCCGCGCCCGTGGGGCCGCCGCTGCCAGCGGCTGCGCCGCTGCCCATGGCGCGCAAGAGCACGGCGTCCATGGCCGCGGCGTCCAGGCGCCAGCCCAGCTGCCCCAGGCCCCACAGCAAGGCGGAGGCCTGCGCGGCGCCGGCCTGCGCCAGCCACGAGGCGCCGGCGGCCTGCGCCGCGCGGGACAGCTCCTGGCGCCACGCCTCCAGCTCCTCGTGCACGTCTGGGCGTGCGCGCGCCAGGTGGGGAGGCGCCTGCGCCTCCAAGGCTTGGCAGGGTGGGCCTGGTGGCGGCGACGGCGGCGGTGCGGGCGGCTCAGCGGCCAAGGGCGGCGGTGGCGCCGCCGCCGCGTCGCCGGCGGTGGGGGCCGCGGCGCTTCCGGGCTGCTGGCTGGGCGACGGCGGCTGCGGGAGAGGCGCTGGCAGCAGGCGCGGCAGGGCGTGCACCAGCGCGCAGAGGTGCTGCGGCTGCATGCCGCCCAGCGCGGGCCGCGTGGCCTGCAGGAAGGCCGCCAGCCAGGCCGCCGGGGGCCGCACGCCTGGGCTGAGCGCTGCCAGGGCCGAGGCGAGCGTGGCGGCGTCCGCGCCGCTCATGTCCCGCAGCTCTGACCAAGCCGAGGTGGCGGCCGCGTGCGCGCGCCGCCGCCGCCCCCGCTGCTGCTGCTGCTGCAGGTGCGTCAGGGCCAGGGCCAGGCTCCGTGCGTCCTCCAGCCGGCCCGCCAGCACACAGGCCTGCAAGGCCACCGCCACGTCCGACACCCGGGCAGCACTGCTGCTGCTGCCACTGCTGCTGCTGCCGCCCTCCTGTTGGAGGCTCCTGGTGGCGGCCACCATGCGCTGGGCGAGCCTGGCCCAGACGTCCTCCACGCTGCTGCCGAGAGCGTCGTGGCCGGCAGAAGAAGGCTGCACCGGTTGCTCAGGCGCGCCCCCCTGGGCTGCTTCTGCCCAGCTGCCTTGCTGCTGCTCTGCATGGCGAGGCCAGAGCACCTGCTGGTGGTCCTGCTGCTGCTGCTGCAGCGCGAGAGAGGGCGTAGAGCGCTCGGCGGCCGTGGGGCGGTGCCCCAGCAGGCCCAGCCGCGCGATGCCCCACATGATGTTGGAGACCTGCCGCGGGGTGTGCGCTGCCATGTGCCGCGGGCGGGTGGCCTCCAGGGCCAGCTGCAGGCACCACTGGCCCTCGTCGTCCCGCAGGGGCTGCTTGAGGCTCAGCTGCGCAGCGTGCGTCAGCGCCGCGGCCAGGTGCATGTGGTTGAGCGCGCCAGGCAGCAGGCTGGCGAGGTGCTGCCGCAGCTCGTCCACCGACGCGCAGGCCTTGATGCCGCGCATCACGCGCGGCGGGCTGAGGCTAGGGTAGCCAGGTGCTGAGGCAGCGCCACCAGCACGTCCATCAGCTGCAAGGAGCTGCGGCACTCGCAGTGCCGCTGCGCCGAGCTCAGCAGGGGCCACCGCAGCCGTCGGTCCGTGCACCGCCCCTGCAAGGCTGCGACTCCCAGGGGCGTCACTGCGCTCTGAGGCTGTCGCATCGCTGATGGCGCACGCAGCAGCTGAGCGAGCAGGCCGCCCTTGTCCGCCGTGGACGCACGCCGGCGGTGGCCATGGGTGTGCGCTGACGGAGCTTGCGGGCGGCACCTGCCCCGTGGGCGGAGCGGCCCGCCCCCGGGTGGCGGTGAGATGCATGCGACTCTCCTCCGAGCTCTCCTCTCTCTGTGTGCTGTCCTCCTCACATGCCAAGCCCGGCCAGGGCGAGCGGCAGAGGTGTGCGGCGCTAGGCTCGTCGGCGCGCAGCTTCTCGATTCATCGCACGCCATGGGCTGGAAGCAGGATTTGTGGGCGCCTTTCACGGATGAGTCGCTGGCCAAGGTCACGGTGCCGCAGCTGGCCAGCCTCAGCGTCCTCGGGCAACGTGAGGGCGCGCCCTGGCGAGGGCGCTCGCAGCGTAAACAATTGCGCAAGCATGGAGCGCAGCTAGTCGCCTGGCGTGCTCGCCCAGGAGGATGACGCCGCGCGCAACGGGCGACGCACACAAAGTGGGCCGAGTGCGCGATCCACGCGGCCATTTCTCCCACTGCGCCGCGTGCGGGCGCGCGACGTGCGTGTGCGCGCAGAGCTCGTGCTGCCCGACGGACACCTCACACCGCAAGGCTGGGGCGCAGCATCTGGTGAGCGGCGAACAGAAGAGAAGGTGGCTGGCGCGCAGCGGTAGAGCAGCTGTGGAGAGGGGGTGCAGCTATTCCTACAGCTCTGGAGCTTGTGCTTGTGGGGTGCCGTGCACGCGCTGCGCTGCGCAGCGCTGGTGAGCAGCGTGGTGTGCCTGGCGCTCTACAAGCTGACGCGGCCCCTCACCTACGCGCTCTTCGGGACGTACCGCAAGCTCTCTCACAATGACAGGCGCAACTGGGACAGCAGGTGCGTGCAGCGCTGCCGCGTGGAGCAGCATCCCCAGGGTAATGCTCAGCACGCCAGCGCTCACGCGGATGCCTGGGGGTGTCCCCTCTGCGCCACGCCACACGACTGGCTCTGCGCGTGTGTGCGCAGGTACTCGTCCAACATCCATGCAGTGCTATGCGTCTACTTTGCGTACTATTGCGTGTGGGACAGCGACCTCTTCTGGAAGGTGGGCACGCTGTGGGGAGCAGCAGCAGCAGCAGAGTGTGGGGAGCAGCAGCAACAGCAGCAGCGCGTGGGGAGCAGCAGCAGGAGCAGCGTGGTGGGAGAGCAGCACCACGCGGTCGTGCGGGCGGCCGTGGGCAAGGCAGGACGCGACGCGTTGCCCGTGTGCCGTACTGCCCTGTGCGCGCTCCTGCTGCAGGCTGACAAGACACCGCAGATCCTGCGCACCAGCGCGCAAACGTACATAGGCCTGGGCATGTCCTTTGGCTACTTTTTCATCGACTTCATCTCGTGCGTCAAGTACATGGTGCGTGGCTGCCTCTCTTGCGCTGGGCTGGGTGCCGCCGCGGCCTCACTTTTCGTCCCGCGCGTCAACGATGCGCCCCCAACCTGACGCGCCGCAGATGGGCGGGGCAGAGATGCTTCTCCACCACTTGGGCTCCCTGCTGGCCGTCACCACGGCGCTGCTCACGGGCGACGCGCACATGCACACGCTGTGGATGCTGGTGACTGAGTTCACCACGCCGCTCATCAACAACCGCTGGTGGCTAGACAAGATGGTGCGCCGCCCCCAAACCCTCCCTGTCTGGGTGCTCCCGCCATGGAGCCAGCAGCCTGGGCACCGCGTGGCCAGCAGCACGTCACACTGCGGTCACGCCGGTGCTTGCACTGTGCGCCGCAGGAGCTCAAGCATACGTCGGCGTACGTGGTCAACGGGCTGGCGGTGCTCTTTTGGTGAGGCGGGCGCACCGCACGTCAAGTGGCGTTGCCGCGCCTCGTACGGCTGTGGCTGGCGGCGGCGCTGCGCAGACTCCCATGCTTCCCTTGCTGCGCGCTGGTCCCGTGCCGCCCGCAGCTGGGTGCCCGCGCGCCTCATGGTCTTCCCGCCCTTTTTCTACGTTGTGTGGCAGCACCGGCAGGAGCTGTGGCTCATCACCACGCTCTCCAAGTTCCTGGGTGGGTGCGCGCCCGCATGCGTCGACGGCGTCTGGCGGCGTTCAACGCCTGCCCCCCCTTCTTCACAAGGGTGGTGCTGCGTGCACGTGTGCCGCTCCGCCCGCCCCACACACATGCACTGCGCAGTGGCCGTGGTGCCCACCATCTTGACGACGCTCAACGTGTACTGGTTCACCAGGATCGTGCTGGGCGCCTACAAGGTGCTCTTTGGCAAGAAGAAGGCCAAGGTCGAGTGAGGGACTGGCGGCGTCGCGCGCGGGCCACCGGGCGATTTGCTCGGGAGAAGGAGGGGTTGTGCCGCTCTCCGCTTTGGTGTGTGTGTGGGGGGGGGGCGCCGCGTGCGTTCGGCGGGAGACGCCGGGAGCGCCTGCTGGTGCGCCTGTTCGCTGCAGCTTTTGTCCGCCCTGGCCATCGTCATCAGAGGGTGATCCTTGTCGTCAATGCGTGCACACCCGGGGTTGCCACAGCTGCAACAGAACGCCATGGCACGTGACAGCTGATGATCACACCGCACGCGTCCAGAGGCCCAGGAACTCCCTGCCCACGCGCTTGGGCACAGAGTGCTCTGGGGCCACGGGCTCCAGGTGGTCCAGGCGGAAGCCCGCCGGCTCCAGCAGCGACTTGTAGAGCGCGGGCGACACTGCGGGCGCACGGTTGCACCAGCAGTCAAACTTCTGTGACGCGACGAGTTCCATCTCGTCGCGCAGCTGAGCACCAGCCTTGCCGCCACACCTGGGAAGGGCGGGCCGTCGGTGGGATCCCTGTCGTCGACGGGAAAGATGAGCGTCACCAGGCGCCCGCCCGGCTTCACGTGCCGGGCCCAGTGCTTGGCCCAGTCGTGCCGCATGCTGGGGTGCATGGCGCAGCCAAACCTGCGCGTGCACGGAACACGTGGCTCGCCACTGTGGCCACCACGGTGCGGCCACGACCACCTGTCCTCTCCCTGGCGGCCCTTCTCAGGTCGAGCAGACTCACGTGTAGTCGTAGCCGACATCAAAGCCCCCTGTCGATGACTCCCACTGAAAGAAGTCCCCGGCCACGAGCTGGATGGCCTCTGGGCGCGTCAGCGAGCCGTCGGCCACGCGCGCCTGCACCTCTTGCTCAGCGGCGGCGACGGCGCTCTGTGCCAGCTCCAGGCCCACCGACTGTGCAGCGCCGTGCTTGGCAAACGTGATGACGTCATACCTGCGAACGGCGCAGGCGTGGGAGCACGTGGTCCTTGATCCAGGTCCGCCACCCGTTCGCGTCTACAGCTGCTAGCACCCGGGCCGCCCAGCTCACCCTCTGCCGCAGCCTGGTGTGAAGCAGGTGAGGCCGGCCACGCTGCCCAGGAGCGTGGGCTCGGTCAGCGTCCGCAAGAGCGTGGGGGCAGATTGGCCAATGTCCCACATCGTGTTGGGCTCCACGCCGTCCTCGCCCCAGTGCTTCTCCCACCGCGCGCTGTACTCTGCGCGGTCCACCGCCGGCGGCGCCGTGTCGCTGGTCGCCATGCCGCGTCCCCTTTGCGCTTTGCTGGTGTTGAGTCTGTGAGCTGCAGGCCCTACGTGCACGCCAAAGCTTCTGCACCGTGCTGTGGTGCAGCCGCGCGTGAGCTTCAGCATCAGCTGCTCTGGCGGCGCGCGCAGGCGCGTGCAATTTCGGCCAACCGCACAAAACGGCGGCTGCAACGTGGTGCAGCGATGTCGAGATGCGCTCTCGTCATCCTGCAGGCTCAGGATGCAGGCTCGCGCGCGCGCCTCGTCGTGGGACCTCTCGCGCGCTTGCGCGATCCAATCAACCTCACGTCATCTTGAACAATCATCAAGTAGATCAGGAGGAGGATCCCGGCGCGGGCCGCTTGGCGGCAAAGGCGTCCAGCCACGCCTGGAGCGCTGCGGTCGTTGCGGGTGGCGGCAGCGGCGTGTCGACGTCCCCGCGCGCCCACGCAGAGCGCAGGCGGCTGACCTCGAGCCTCTCCACCAGCGCCGCGCCGCCCGCGCTGCACAGCCGCAGCCTGCTCTCATCGGCGCCGCCGCCGCCCGACGACGGCGACCCCCGGTAGACGCGGGTGGTGAGCGCCTGGCCCGTGCCCGTGAAGACCTCCACCGCCGACCCGTCGATGAAGACGCGCAGCTCCAGCGCGTCGTCCGGCCCGCTCCACAGCCGCCCACCTGCCGTGGACAGTTGCCAAGAGTAGCAGGCAGATGGCAAGGTCAGTCGCCTTGCCTTTGCTCTGACCGGTGCCTGCGCGGCCGAGGGCAAGCTCGGCTCGGCTCACCGCAGGCCAGGGGCTTCATGCGGATCCAGTCGGGCACGTCCGGGTTCATGTCGGGGACGGGCGGCACGGCGGGGTCCACCATCACCGTGAAGGGCGCAGAGGTGGACACGGTGGAGAGGCCGCCGCGCGCCGCCGACGACGCCGCGCCGCTGACGGGCGCCGCCGCCGGGTCGAGGCTGCCACTGCCGCCCGCCCCCGCGGCCGCCGGCACCGGGCGCTCGGACGCCACGCCCAGCAAGACGCACTCGAGGAGGCCCGTGGCCCAGGTGTACCTGATGCCGGCGGCGCCGTCGTTGCCCGGGCGCCACGTGTCGAGCGCCAGCGTCACGCTCTCGGCCCCGCCACGCCTGGGCGCACGCAAGGTAGCAGAGCGTCAGCCAGCGCCGCATCGACTGCCCCGATACTGTCGTGAGCTCGCCTGGGCGACGCACCTGACCACCAGCTCAATGTCCACCTGCTGGCCATGGCCCACCACGCCTGGAGGCACCACCAGGTCCGTGCCCTCATGGAGGAGCAGGGGCCCGTGGCGCGCCGGCGCGACGGGGCTCCAGGGCGGCCCCTCGCGCAGCAGGCTCATCTCGGGGATGGGCACCTGGTGCAGGCGGCCCTGGCGGTTGAGGTAGAGCGCCCGGGGGATGGACACGCAGCCGCTGGCGGCGTACCTGCGCCGAGTTCACGCCGCGGCGCGCGTGCTGGTGCGGCACCGGCCGCGCAGCACGGAGGAGGTCGCACGCGGACTGCACGCTCACTTGTTGCACATGCAGGGCGGCGGCGGCTGCGCGACAATCTCCTTGAGGTAGCCCCACAGCAGGTGCCGGCCGTGCTGCGGTGTGCGCGTGCGCGCCAGGGCACACAGGGTTGGCGCGCGCATGATAACCCATCATGACTGCGTGCGGCGCAGCGCCCTCGCACCGCGTGGGGCCTCCAGCCCCCGAAGTGCTCACCTTGTGGTCGTAGAAGGCCACGGGCGCGTACAGCGCGTTGCCCAGGTCGAGCTTGAACGGCCCCATGGCCTGCTCCAGGTGGAACCTGGCACAGATGCGTGCGTGCGTGCAGACGGTGCCCAGCACATTTGGTGCGGTGAGGCAGCCACGCCGCGCCACGCCGCGACAGCAGCACAAACCGTGCAAGGCCCTCACCTGTTGTGTGTGTAGGGGCCCAAGAAGAAGACGATGGAGTAGGTGGCGGCGTCGGGCGCCAGGCCCAGCATCCAGCGGTGCTGCGAGGGCGGCGGCGGCGCGTCCATGGCGCTGCCGTCCCGCGTGCGCCTGCTCAACGCGCACATGTTCAACGCGCACACAGCACCGCGCTCACACGCGCAGGGCAGTGCTCCCACCCCGGCTTGCGCTCGGGTAACGCTGGCTCTGGCCTGGGTGCCACAAGGTGCTTCTTCCGCCTCGCTGCTGATCCTTCCTGCTTGACGCGGGTGGTGGCCCGTTCCGTGGATGCAAGATGCGCACACACACGCCGTGGCCGTGCCACCGCTCCAGAGACAGGAAAAGCCCGCCTGCCATGCGCCTCACCTGACCACGTCAGAGTCAAGCGAGGGCAAGCTCAGGTCGTGCCCCTCGACCGACGCGGCGGCAATGTGCCAGCTCCGGGCGGCCGCCCGCACCTCCTCCCGCGTGGCGCCGGGGGCCAACAAGGGCGGCGGGGGCTTGCCGGCGGCCAGAGGCGGCGCCGCGGCCGCCGCACCCCCGCCCGCAGGCGGCGCGCTACTGGGCAGCGCCGCACTGGGCGCCTCGCCCCCGCCGCCGCCGAGGGACGGTGCAGCGGCCACCTCAGGAGGCAGTAGGAGCGGCGGCGCTGCTGCTGCCGCGGCGTGAGCCTCCTCAGGCTGCGCGGACGCCGTGGGCGCGATGTGCGAGAGCACGGCCGTGACGCCCAGCCCCGCCAGCCCCGACTCGTGCGCCGCCTTGACCTCGGACAGCGCCGCTGAGCTGGCGGGGTGCGCCAGCCTGGGCGCCTGCGGCGCGACCGCCGCGTCGGCTGCCGCCGCTCCCGCCGACGACGCCAGAGACGGCGACCGCAGCGCGGCTCCGCTTCCCGCGCCCGCCCCGCCGCCTGCCGCCAGCGCTGGGCTGGCAGGCGCCCACGCCTCGGCGGGCAGGGCGCTCGCCACCAGCGGCGGCGCGCTCAAGGGCTCCGGGGGCTCCGGGGCAGGCTGCGGCGGGCCCGCGTCCGCCTGCAGCAGCTGCGCCAGCAGGGCCGACGGGTCGACAGGTGCGGTGGACGGCGTGGGCGGCGCCTCGCCGCCGGCCGCGGCCGCCGCGGCGACCATCTGCTGCTGCTGGCTCTCTCGGTCCCTGAGGATGGCGGCCACGAGCACGTCTGCCGCGCTGCCGCCGCGCCCAGCCTCCTCCTCCTGCCGCGGCTCGACCGCCTCCTCCTCGCCGGGCGCGGCGGCGGCGCTGGCGCGCTCGTGCGCCTGCTGCAGGCAGGCGACGGCGGCCAGCACGCCCGCCGTGTGCGCGTGGCTGGTCGACGCGTCGGCCAGCGCGGCCGCCAGCTGCCTGTCCGCCGCGTCCAGCCCGGCGGCCACTGAGCCGCTGCGGCTCATGGCGGCCGAGAGCGCCGCCTGCACGCTGGCCTCGCGCTGCGCCTGGCGGGTCAGCAGCAGCGCGTCCGAGGAGGCCGCCTGCGCCACGGCGGCCGCCACGCCCGCCCTCAGGAAGGGCGTCGCGCTGCGCGAGGGACCGGGGCTCCCCGCCGCTGCCGGGTCCAACAGCGCCTCACACGCCGTGAGCACGGCGCTGGTGGCGCTGCTGGCCGCCAAGTGGATGGGCGAGGGGGGCAGCGAGACGGCGGCGGCGGCGGCGCCGTCGGCGGCGGCCTGGCTGAGCGCCGCCTGCGACAGGCACCGCTCGGCGCGGCGCAGGCCTTGCTCCACCACGTCGAGCACCAGCGGGGAGAGCAGCGGGCCGGGCGGTTGTGGCGCGGGCGGGAGGGCGCCGTCGGGCGCGACGAGCGGCGGAGGCTGGGCGGCGAGGGTGGCGCCGGCGGTGGCTGAGGCGTCGAGGGCGGCGTGTGTGGTGGCGGCGGGGAGCCAGCCGTTGGACTCGCGCAGCACCTCGCGCACCGGCCTGACGCGCACCAGGTCCGCCGTCACCATGCCCGCCTCCTCCCACGCCCGGTCCACCAGCCGCACCAGCCGCTCCAGCCTCTGCTGCCGCCGCTGCTGCTCGTGCGCCTGCGTGGTGGAGGTGCTGCTGTCGCCGCCAGCAGCGGCAGCGTCGTCGAGGGTGGGGCGCGCGCCAAAGCACGAGAGGCCCGGCGGCAGGTCGGGGAGGTGGAGGAGGTGCGGGCATTCCCAGCAGAGCCCCAACGCTACGTTGCACCAGCTGGCCAGGTAGCCGCTGAAGCGCCAACCTACGCAGGCGAGCCACGACGGGGAAAGCTTGCGCGCACTGGAGCAAAGGTGGCAGCGCACGATGCACGCACCTTACGCCACAGCATGCAAGCGGGCCGCACGCACCCGCGGCCAGGTCCTTGCTTCTGTACACGAGCGCCGTGCCCCCCAGGCCCTCCAGCCCAGAGCCGATGAGCATCATGTGCTCGCGCTCCTCCTCGCCCTCCTGCGCCGCCTCCGAGGCGTCTGGCTCCTGGGTCCGGGCGCGTGCCGGGTCGGCAGGCACCGGCGGCTGAGTCAGCGCCGGCGACGTGTGCATCTCCTCCTCCTCCTCCTCCTCCTCCTTCTCGCGCTGCTGCTGCGCGCCCTGGCCGACGGCGCCGGCGCTCGCCCGCAGGCGCGCGAGGTGGCGCGGGCGGCCGGTGGCGGGGTGGAGCGCGGGGGGCACGAAGAAGGGGTCGCGCCACGAGGTGAGCCACGCGACGTGGGGGATGGCGAGCCACGGCGCCGGCACCTTTTTGAAGCGCACCAGCAGCTCGTCACCTGTGGCCACAGACGAGGGCAGCGGGTGGCGCAAGCAGCGCAGCAGCGGCCGGGGACGGCGGTGACCAAGAGCGCCGGGTCGCTCACTTGGGTCGGTGATGGCACACATCTGAGACTCAAAGTGCGTGAGCAAGGGGTGGAGCGCCTCGGCGGGCGGGCCAGGGTGGGAGACGGTCGGGTTGTGCCGCAGCCGCGCGCCTGCACGCATACACAGCGGCGGGTGCGCGGCAGAGGGCGTGGGGCTGCTGGGCATGGATTGCTCCCCACACACACAGGCAACGCCTCTCACCGGTGTAGAAGAGGATGGGCGCGCCCGTGGTGGGGTGCACCTGCACGTTGCCTGCGCAGAGTGGAGGCGGTGCGCGGCGCGCATTGCCTGCGTCGGTGTGGTGGTGCCCGCACTGAACCAGGTAGCTGCTCACGCCGCCCGTACCCGTGAAGCAGCCGTCGGCGTCCAGGCCGCCTGCAGCAGCGAGACAGCAGTGACGCCGTCATGCCGTTAGGTTGTGACCCGGACATGACGAGGAGGAGGGCGTCGAGGGCGGGTGCGGCATCCTGCTCACCAGGTGTCGGCAGCAGCGCGGGGGGCAGGCGCAGCCAGGTCACCAGGTCCGGGCTGACGAGGTGGTCCCACCTCATCGACCACCTGCGGCGACACCAGAGAGACGGGCAGGGCGCGTGCAGCGCAAGCGGGCCTCACCACCGGCCCAGCTCCCCGGGCTGGACCACGGCCACGCCTCGCCCCGGCTGCGGAGCGCACCACCACTGGGACGTCCCAGCGCACGACTGAAAGAAGAGGTGCCAGTTGCTTCTCCACAGGATGGGGCCGTGCGGGTCCGACCTGCCAGCAACAGGAGCGGCAGTGCGTCCGGCGTGAGCGTGCAGGACGGTCGCACAGCGGCGCGTTCCGTTGATGCAGGACGCACACACACGCTCAGGCCCTCACCCCCAGCCGGCCAGCGGCGTTGGGTGCACCATGGGTCGGGTGGCGTGGTGCGCCGCGTCGTCTGGCGCCGCTCTGGGGAGGCCGCACAACAGCGCATCTGGCACGCGCAGAGGCAGCCCAGCAGAGAGCATGCTCCCTGCGCATGCACGCCAGCAGCGTCGCTCTGCGAGCCGCAGTGTGGGGCCGCCAGCACAGTGTGCGAAGAGCTGCGTCACGGCCGGGAAGCGCACCTCCCGCGCCGGAGGAGGACGCGGCCGCGCGATCCGGGCGCTCGTGCGCCATATCTTGTTCGCTCGCAGCAAGCGCTGGCGCGCGGGGAGGAGGCGGGGATCGATCGCGCGCACGGTCGGTGCTGAAGTGCGGCCGCGCGCCTCGCGGCAGCGTCAAGCACGGTGCTCGCGGTGCTCGCGGCGCTCGCAGAGAAGAACGTCTTGCAGCCCCAAAGCAGATCGGCGATGAAAGCGACTCCCCGCAGGCAGGGGACCTCGAAGCGCGCGCATGGCGGGCCGCCCGAACAGCGGCAACAGCAACAACTGACCCCAGCAAACGCCTTGCTGGGAAACCAGAGCAAGCAGGTCCACCACCACGACCACCAGCAGCGGCGCGCGTGCCGTGGCCACACGCATCACGCAGCGCAAAGCCGCCCAGCACCACCTCAAACCATCTCTAACAGCGTTCCACGAAAACCAAGGGCAACAGGTTGTGCGCACAGCCAGCAGGCTGCGCACAGCAGACGAGTCCCAGACACACACTCAGAACGCGTCCTCGTCCACCGCCTCCGTGTGTGCAGCGTCCTGTCCTGCCCTCACCCTCGCCCTCACTAACACCGCGCACACGCGCTCTCTACCTCGCTCACACTCCCTCCCTCAAGAAGGAGGAGAAGGACCAAACGGCGCTCACGACGGCGGGTCCTCTGGCCGCTTGCGCTTGCTGCTGGCACGCCCACCCGCCCCCGCCCCTCCCCCCCTCGCTCCCGCTCCATGCTGCTGCCTCCCGTCGAGGTCCGCGCTGCCCTGCCCCCGCGTGCTGCCGTTGCCGCTCGAGTGCGGGCGCGGGGCGGTGACGCGTGACGGAGCGGCGGCCCCCAGCGCGTGCGAGGGCGCGCCCAGCGCGCTGCCGCCCGTGCTGCCGCCCCACCCCGCACCCAGCGCAGCAGCAGCAGCAGCGCCGCTCCCCAGCAGAGGCGGCGCGTCGACGCCATGCCCCGCAGCCACGTTGCTCGCCGCAGCGCCGCCACCCACGCTGGCTCCAGCCGCGATGGCGGCATGACCTCCTCCAGCGCCGGCCTGGTTGCTGCCCGCCCTCCAGCTCACTTCCTGCTCCTCCTCTGCTTCTCCCTGCCCCCTGGCCCCATCTGGCGCCGCTGCCGCGCCGCCCGCTCCATGGGCATGGGGCCCGGACGAGGCAGCCGCCGGCTCCGCCGCGCCGCCGACCGCCCCGGTGCTGCCGACCAGGGCCGCCGGTGCAGGCCCCGCCGCCAGCGCCGCCGCAGCCAGCGCGTGAGGCCCGCCCCCGCTGGCCGTCCCGCCCTGCGCCTCCTGGCCCCGCTCCACCGCCACGCTGCCGTCGGGCGCCACGCCTTGCACGTCCGCATCCTGCGCACAGGCGGCGCACAGCAGGCCGGCCTTCACCGCGCTGCTGCGAGCGCACCACGTGATTCCAGCACAGGCAGCAGCCCCAACGGCCCTCACCTGCGGCTGGCTCGCCGTCGTGTCGGCGCTGGCGCTGGCGTGCCGCTGCCCTGAGCGCGTGCTGCCGCCGCCTGGCTCATGCGCCTGCTGCGGTTCACCCAAGGCCACGCGGGGGCGGCCAGGCACCAGCCGCCGGCTGCCGCGCGCTCCTCCTCCTCCTCCTCCCCCTCCGGCACCTGCCGCAGGAGAGCCCTCGCTGCTGCGCCTCCGCCGCTGCGCAGACACACACGACCGGGGGGGTTGAAGCGGCGCTGTCATGGCCAGGGCGTCAAAGGCGAACACACCGCTCGCGCCCTGGCCGAGCAAAACCAGCGCACGCCGACTGGTGCGGGGCCCGCACGGCCCACGGCCTCACCTTGAGGTTGCTGGTGCCGCCCTTGGGGTGCGCCTCCTCCGCGTCGCCACCGCCTGGCTGCGGCACGCTGGCCGTGTGCCCCGCGCCCTGGGCCCCAACCGGCCCCACAGCTCCGCCCGCCACCCCCGTCCCAGACGGCGCGCCAAACGCCAGCCCCTGCGTCCCAATCGTGGCGTACGACGGCGCCTGCGTGCCCGGCGCGGCCCCAGGGCCCCCGCTCGCCGCGCCCTGAGCCGCAAAGCCACCTGCCGCGTCCTCCGCCGCCGCCGGGTGGGCGTGCGACGCGCTCAGCGGCGCGTGCGGCGCCCCGCCTGCGTCCGCACAAGGAAACACAACGCCCGCACGCCTCGTCGCTCCATGTGCACGCGCTCAAAGCAGCCAGGCCCGACGGGAGCTGAGAGCCGCGGGTGCGAGGACACGCCTCCTCACCAGCGGGGGCGTGCCGGCTGACGGCGTTGCTCAGCGTGCTGGCCAGGCCCTGCGCCCGCCGGCTGCTGCTCGCCACGTGGTGGAGCCCCGCCGCCCCCGCCGTCGCGCCGCCGCCCTCTCCACCGGCCCCGGCCACGTGGTGGTGGTGGTGGTGGTGGTGGTGGAGCAGCGAGCCCAGTGGCGGCGCCTGCGGCTGGGCCGTCGCGCCCGTGTGCGCCGGCCCCGCGCCCCCGCCGCCCCCTGCGCCACCCAAGGCCGACGCCAGCGCCCCCAGCGCGGGCCCCAGCGCAAGCGCCAGCGCCGGCACAGCCTCGGCGGCCGTGGGCGTGTCGGGGCCAGCCAGCAGCGTGGACCCGCCCGCGGCGCTGCCGGCCATAGGGCTGCCCATGTCTGCGCGCCAACCGCAACGAGGAGCGTGCAGTGCATGGTGGCCACCGCTGCGTCGCAGGCAGGGCGACCGAGCCGCAAACAGCGCGAGCAACGCACGCACGCACCCAGCGCGTGCTGCGGCCCGGCGCCCTCGTCCTCCTCGTCGCTGCCGCCGCCGCCGGCAGCGCCAGCGCCGCCGCCGCCGCCGCCGCCCTCGCCCACGTGCCCGGCGCCCAGCCCGACGGCGTTCTGCGGCGCCTCCACGTGGCTGCGGGACGCGCGCTCCACGCTGTACGCGCGCTGCGGGGACAATGTGAGCAGGCAAGCAGGCACACACTTTGAGTGAACAAAGACGGCCGTTTGCCCCTGCTGAAGCACGCAGGCGGCTTCAGGAGGGCGCGCGTTGAGGCACCAAAGCGCGCACCTCGGCGCTGAGCTGCACGCCCCCCGCCTCTGCGCCGTGGCTCACGGCCGCGTCGCCGCTGCTCGACAGCGAGGCCTCGGCCATCTGGCTGTCGGCGCGCCAGCTCAGCTCCACCGTGTTGCTGCGCGAGGGGCCGCCAGCGCCGCCGCCGGCGCCGGCGCCGCCGCCCGCGCCGCCCGCGGCGCCGCCGGCGCCGCCGGAAATGGTGGCGCTGCGCGTGGAGGGGCCGGCCGTCGCCATGGCCAGGCTGCTGTCCGGCCCGCGGCCGCTCTGAGCGCCGTGGCTGGCCCCCGGCCCGCCGCCGCCGCCGCCCGCAAGCCCTGCCCGGCCTGCAGCTGCGGAGCCGCGCCGCCCGCCGCCCCTTCCTTGCTGGGCCCCTGCGATCACGCGCAGCGCCCACGTGAAAAGCAATGGAGCGCAACTTGCGAGGCATGCGCACCAGGCAACGTCGTGCGAGGTGGAGCGCAACGCAGCCCTCACCTGGGTAGCGGCCGGGTTCCCCCCCGTCGTGGCCGCTCGCCGCCGTGCCCCTGCCGCCGCCCAAACCGCCGCTCGCGCCCGCACCGGCGCCGCCCTCGCCCTGCGGCGCCCCGCCCGCGGCCCCACCCACCACGCCGCCACTGCCACCCGCGGCGCCGCCGGCGCCCGCCCACGCCGGCAGCGGCGAGCCTTGCCTGCTGGCTCCCGCCTCAAAGGCAGGCGCCAGGCTGGCGCCGTGCGGCGACACGGACTGCTGCGCGGCCGGCGGCAGCGCGCCAACCTCCCGGCTCGCCACGCTGGCCTGCTGCTGCGGCGCCTGCAGGTGCTGCTGCTGCAGCGGCTGCTGATGCGACTGGTGCGCCGCGTGCGGGTGCGCCGGCGCGTGCGGCGCTGCCCCGCTGGGGCCAGCCGGCGCCGCCTGGTTGGCCGAGACTCCCTGGTCGTGCGGCGGGCTGCGGGCGGTGCCGTGGCTGCTCGCCGCCGGCAGCGCGGCGCCCCCGCCATCCGCCACAATCGTCGCCATGGCCGCCGCGCCGCCCAGCGAGGTGTTGGCGTGGTCGCGGCGCGCCGCATGCGGCCCGCCGTGGTGGCGGGGTGACGGCGCGCCCTCCGAGGGCGGGCGGTGGGGGCTGCGCGGGCCCTGCCCTTGGCTCAGGCCCGGCTCAGCCCCATGGCCCGGGTGCGCCAGGCCAGAGGGCCCTGCAAAGCCGGCGTCGTGGGGCGCTGCGGCGGCCACGCTGACCTGGCCCGCGCCCCCCAGCGCCAGGCCGTAGGAGGCCAGGAGGGCGCCGGCGGGTGGGCCGGGCGCGCCGCCGCCGTCGTCGTCTTCTTCTTGGTCCGCCACAGCCGCCGCCAGGGGCAGGTGCACCGACACGGCTTGCAGCACCTGCGCGCAGCGAGCAGCACCGCACTGACGAAACTGCCAATCGCACTGGAGCAAGCGCTGCTCAGGCTTTCTGAGGGGAAGAATGAATGAATCCATGGGCAGCGTCAGCGTGACGCGTTCTACGGCTGGCTCTGAAGCGCAACGCTCCCTCACCTCTTGCTCGGCCGGGTCGTGTGTGACCACCATGGCGTGCACTGACGTGGCGGGGTGCGGCGGCGTCATCATGCCCACGGCGCCGCCGCCGCCGCCGCCGCCCTCCGCCGCCCCGCCCTCCCCGCCGCCCTCCTCTTCGGTCGCCACCAGCAATGGCCCAGCCTGGGCCGCGCCCTCGTGCGCCTCCGCGAGCAGCTGCTGCGAGTGGCCTGCCATGGCGTGGTGGTGCGCGCCCTGCGCCGCCGCATGCGGCGGCGTGGAGGCCGCGCCGTGCTGCTGCTGCTGCTGCTGCGTCACCACGTCGCCGCCCACGTCGCCGCTGCCCTGCTGCTGCCACACGGCAAGCGAGCTCGCGCCGTGCACCGCCGCCGCGCCACCACCCGCGCCGCCGCCGCGCGGCGCCCGCGTCTCCGCTCCGTCCTCCTCCGCGCTGCCGCCCGGCACACGCCGCCGCCGCCCGCGCCGCCACGCGCCCTCGCCACCGCTGCCGCCGCCGTGCGAGCCCACGCCGCCCGCGCTGCCCTCCTGCTCCTCCACGTCCTGCTCCGCCCCGACGCCATGCAGCGAGCCCTCGACCGGCAGCAGCAGCATGTTGTCGTTGTCGTCGCCGCCCCCCGCCTCGGCGTCCGAAACAGATGGGTCGCCCTCCGTCATGGGCCCCTCACCCACAATCATGGCCACGGCCGGCTCCGCAACGCCCAGCGCCGCCGCCGCGCCCGTAGAGTCCTCCTCCTGATCACCTCCCAGCCCGCCACCTGCGACGCCCTGCTGCCCGCCAACGCCACCTATCGCTACGCCGCCGCCCACGCCACGGCTGCCCCAGCCGCTGCCGCCGCCGCTGCCCACCGAGCGACTGCCGCTGCGCACGTGCGGCGCCTCGCCCTCCGCCCCCGCCGCGCCCGCCGCCGCCGCTTGCTGCGCCTCGAACGACAGCTGAGGGTGCTGACCCGCCGCCGCCGCCGCCGCCGCCGCCGCCGCGCTGCCCGCCACGCCGGGCGCCGCGCCCTGCGCCACGCCGTCCACCGAGCGCGCGTCGGCCTCCTCCCAACGGCGCTCCTCGCCCGCCACCTCGGCGGAGCGCCCCCGCGTGCTCAGCGCCTGCTCCACGCTGGCGCCCCGCGCCTCCGCGCCCGCGTCGCCAGGCCGCGCGCCGCCCTGCGCCTCCTCCCCCGGCAGCGTCCACGGCCCCAACGCAATGGCCTCCGCCGGCCCCACCTCGGCCGCGCCAAGGCCCGTCGGGTCCCCGTTGCCCGCCGCAGCCGCCAGGGTGGACGCGCCTGCCGTGCTGCCGCCCGCCGGCTGCCGCGCCCCTGCGCTCGCCGCGCCCGCCGGGTGGCGCGCGTCCCGCTGCGGCCCCTCTGCGCCCGCCGCGCCGCCGCTGCCCGCCACCGCCTGCGACGCCGCCTCGTGAGGGCTCGCCCGCATGCGCCACCCGCGCGCGCTGCCCGGGGCCCCGCGCCCCACCGGCCGCTCCCCGTCTGACGCCGCGTCCACCTCGCCGCCGCCGTCGGCCGCGGGCGGCGCGCCCAGGCTGCCCACGGCCACCGCCACGGCCGCGCCGTCCGACGCCGCAGGCTGCGGCTCGGGGTCGGACGCTCGACGCTCCAGCAAGCTGGCTCGCTGCTGCTGCAGCTGCTGCGCGGCGAGGCCGTCACCCTGCGGCCCTGGCTTGTCGCTGCCGCTGCTGCCCGCCGGCTTGCTGCTGAGCTGGCGGCTGGCGCTCGGCCGCTGCTGCGCCGCCTGGTCGGGCCCCGCTGAGCTGGCGGTGGGCTGTGGCTGCTGCGGCACGAGCGCGCCGGCTTCAGAGGCCGGGTGCGCCAGGAGGCCGAACGGCAGCGGCTGCTGCTGCTGCTGCAGGCTGGCGGCCGCCTGGCTCTCCTTGAGCACACCCTCGTTGTCGTCAAACGCGTCGTTGTCGCCGTCCGCCTCGGCGGCAGCGTCCGCCGGCGCCGCCTCTGCGCGCGGCGCGGCGAGCCAGGCCGCTTGCTGCTGCTGCGCCGGCTGCTGCTGCTGCTGCTGCTGCTGCTGCTGCGCGGCCGGCGGGGGCGGATCGCAAGAGTTGGACTGCTGCGCCCCCGACATGCGGCCAGCCAGCGCGCCGCCTGCGTGCGCGGGGCCGCTGGCCGCGGCCGCGGCCGCCGGCGCCGCCGCGCCGCCCGAGCGCACGTGGCTGGTACGTGAGCCGCTCTGCGCCGGCGCGCCGTCGCGGGCGCACGCGCTGGCCGCGCCACGGTCCTCGTGCCGCGCGCCGCCGCCGCCGGCAGCGGCCGCTCGCACAGACGCCCCGCCGGCGGAGGCCGGCGCAGAGCCTGGTCCCACAGGCACCCCGCCTCCCGCGCCCGCGCTGCCGTTGGCGCGGCCGGCGGCGCTGTGGCCGCGCGCTGCGCCCGGGGCGCCCGCCGCACCCCCCGCGTGGTGGTGGTGTGGGTGCGCGTGCGTCGGGGGCGGCGGCACGCCCACCGCCGAGACGGCCGCGGCGGCGTCCTCGTCCTCCGAGGCGCCCGCCAGGAGCATTGCGCCCTGCGGGATGACCTGCCCGCCCGGCGCCTCGTGCGGGTGGCCTGCGTGGCTGTGGCGGTGAGCGCTCATCTGGCTGTGCGGGCGCCCTGCGCCACCTCCAACACCTCCCCCGGCGGGCCCCGCCGTAGGGTCTCGCGAGGGCGGCGCCCCCTCCGCTGGTTGGTGCAGCGCCTGCTGCGGCTGCGGGTGGGCCAGGGCCGCGCCCTGCGGATGGGCAGGGACCGACGCGGCGTGGTCAAGGCGGGACGCGGCTGCGCTGCCGCCGGCCGCCGCCGCCGCCGTCGCCGTCGCCGGTGGCGCGCGTAGCTTGCCTGCCGAGTGCTGCTGCTCCCGTGCGGACGCGCCACCGTTTGCGGACGCCACTGGCTGGCTCGCGGCCGCCCCCGCGTGGTGGTCGTGATGGTGGTGATGGTGGTGGTGGTGGTGGCGGTGGCGGTGCTGCGAAGGAGACGGCGCCCCCGGGGGCGCAGCAGACGCGCTTGCCGGCTGCGTCTCGGCAACAGCCTCTGCCTCCGGCGCCGCCGCAACCGCCCCCCGCCCTGCCGCCGCTTCTCCTCCGCCGCCATCTGCCGCCGCATGCTGCGGCGCGCGCGCCGCTCTGTGCGGCTGCGGGTGCGGGTGCGCTGGCGCCTGCACGGGCGGCGGGTGCACCAGCGACAGCGCCGGGCTGGCCAGGAAGGCACCCTGTGCCTGCGGCGGGTGCTGCGGGTGCTCGCGCTGCGGCGGCCGCTGTGGCACCGCGCTGCCCTCCCGGGACTGCGCCTTATGCGTGTGCGGCGGCGCAGGAGCGGCGGCGCCCGCGCCAAACGGCGCGTCGCCCTCGGCCACGCTGCCCACCCTGCTCTGCGCCGGCTCCGTGGCCGCCGCCGCGCCCGTGCCCGCCGCCGGCGTCCCCGCCGGCGCCCCCAGGGGCTGCGTCAGCGAGGCGGCGTGCGGCAGCGCTGGGCGCGCCAGGGCGTGGAGGGGCTGGTGCTGCGCCATCGCCTGCCAGGGTGGCAGCGCGGGCGCGCCGACGTGCGCGCCCAGCGCCTGCACCGCGGTGCTGCCCTGGGCCGCCAGCAGGCTGGTGGCGGCGGCGCCCAATGCAGGCCCCGCTGCCGCAGCTCCCAGGCTGCCATACGGACCGCCCCCGCTGGCCACGCTGCCGCCGCCTTGGGCCCCGCGTGCGTCAGCGCCACCGCCCAGCGAACCATCCTGAGGCGCGCCGCCATGGGCGCTCTGCGCCGCCGCTGGCAGCAGCGCTGCTTCCGTCACTGCGGCGGCGCCGGCGGCGTGGTGGTGCTCTGCGGGTGGGTGCGGGACGCCGGCGTGCGCCCCCGACGTGCCCTCGTCCTGGCCCTGCTGCGTGTTGGTGGCCGACGTGCCGGCGCCCAGGCCTGGCATGACTCCAGCCAGGGCGCTCCCCGGCTGCGGGTGAGGGTGCGGGTGGCCGCGCTGCAGCGCGTGCGCCGCAGCGGCCATGAGCACGGCCGCGTGGTGCGGGGGCGGCTGGGGCGCCGCCTGCGTGTGCGGCGCTGCTGGGATGGCTCCGTCGGCGCCGTGGTTGCCAGGCGGCACGACGTGAGGCGGCAGCAGCACGGCGCCGGGCGGCGCGCCCAGGACTTGCGGCCACATGAGCCCGAGCTGGTGCAGGGCCGCCCACGCGGTGGCAGCCATGGCCTGGTGGTGGTGTGGGTGCGGCAGGACGCCTGCCGGCGGCTGCTGTTGCTGCTGCTGCGCGCCCGGTCCCTCCCCGGCGCTGCTGGCGGTGGGCTCGAGCGCGCCGTGCACTGCGGCCGTGCCGGGAAGTCGTTGCTGCTGCACCGCCAGGTCTCCAGGGGACAGCAGCGCGCCCGCCATCATGGGCTGCAGGCCGTGCAGGTGCGGGGCGGACAGCGCCAGCGCGCTCAGGAACTGCATGCCGGCGGGCGGCGGCGGCGGCGCCACGTGCAACAGCTGGGGCTGCGTCGCCCCCGCCGCAGCGCCCGATGCGCCCGCTCCTCCACCGCCGCCGCCGCCGCCGCCGCCCCACGCGACGCTCAGCGGAGCTTCCTCGTCCGCCGTGTCTGCTGCCTGCCCCGCGCCCGAGGCCTGCGCAGGCAACGCAGGACCGCGCTGCGTTGGGCATGCACGTAAGGACGTCGCACAGCGGTGCGGAGCGCAGTCTGGCACGCACCAGGCTGGCTTGCGGCCTGGGCACACGACCACTGGCGGTGAGGCGGGCGTGGTCGCGCGCCCCGTGCACCGGACCGCCGCGCTGGCCGGCCCCCACGCCATGTTGCAGAGCCGCAGCTGGCACAGCGCTGCCTCCACGGCCCTGCTGCTGCTGCTGCTGTGCAGGTCGCGGCAGCCAGGCGTGCGATCCAGGCACCTGCGCAGGAGCCCCTGCCGCGTGAGGGGCTGTCTGCGAGACCACGCTGTGCGTCTGCGCCAGGGCGTTGTGCGCTGCTGGCCCCGGGCGCGGCAGTGCGGCGGTCGAGGCCAGCGAGGTCGTGGGGCGCAGCAAGTGCCTGAGTGCGACGCCTCCCGGCCCACCAGCTCGTCCGACCCCGCCTCCGGCAGGCCCCACGGGGCCGCCTGAGCCACCGGGCCTCGCTCTGCGCTGCAGCGGTCCAGCGACTGCGCGTGCAGCGCGCGCCACGGCGCCAGGCCAAATGATCTCGCCATTCGCGAGATTTTCACGCCAAACGCCACACGCCGTGCACACACGACAGCATGAGCGCTGCGAGCAAGGTCAGGCGCGCTGCCGCTCACCCTCCTCCGCTGCAGAAAAGGCGCTCTCCTCCTCCTGCTGACTGACGGCCGGCTGGATGGCGCTGCCCTGGCCCTCTGAAGTCTGCGAGACGCCCACGGACGAAGGCACCGCGTTGCTGGCATTGTCCGCCTCGCTCTGCGCTGCCGCCGCGCTCATGTACGTGGGGGAGCGCCCACTGGGAGCGTGGGCGCTGGCTGCTCCTCAGAGAGCTACGCCGCTCGGCCAGCGCTCTCGCAAGCTGGGCATTTGCGTGTTGTGCACCGCTGTCCTACTCTACACACTGTGCTGCACGGCTGGCATGGAGCGCGCGCACGCCATGCACACGGTGGGCCACCGAGCGGGTATGCCTCCTCGGAGAGCTTGCCAAGCACGCAACCTCAAGTTTGAGAGCAGGCGCATGAGCAGCACTACCGTCCATCACGACACAGGGTTCCCGGCACCAAAGGCGGGAAAAAAAGGGCGCCTTTCGCTGGCGCTTGAAGGACCTTCCAACCGCTTCAAGCCACCTTCTTCCACTCCTCGTTCCAGGGGAACAGCGGCACGCTCTCCTGCAGCCACGAGGTCAGCAGGGACAGCGCAGCCATCAGCACCCGGCACGTCCTGCACTGGGCAGTTGCCGCTGAACGGGTCGCACCCCCCGCTGATTTGACTGCTCACCTTGCCCTTGTTGAGGCTCTTGGTGGCCTCGATGATGATGGGCCAGACCGACAGGAGCGCCACAAACACGGCGCTCTCCTTGCCGACCGACGAGGTGAAGATGTTGTTGTGGGCGGGGTCAGCCAGGTGGGCCTTGAGGCTCTCAATGGGCGTCTGGCCGTTGACGGCGGCCGTGGACCAGAAGCCCACGATGGCCAGCATGGCCAGGCGGCCGTTCTTGAGCTCCTTGAGCTCCGTCTCCTTGCTCCTCAGGCCCAGGGGGTCAAAGGGGAAGAAGAAGGCCACGCCCGTCTGCGAGTGCACGCCGCGACATGCCCAACGTCCCACAATCGTGTGAGGGTCCTCACACGCGGTGTGAAACGGGCGTCATGTCCTAGGCCTGCGCGGCGAGGGACGGCAAAGCTGCCCAGGCACAACACAGCAGCAGAGGCGCGCACCGCGCCCGTCTTCTTGTAGCCCTCGTAGCGGGTGCCCTCGAGGAACGCAAAGACGACCAGCTCGATGATGGCGAGCGTGGTGTTGTCAATGGGGTATTGCTCCGCACCCGCCAGCCACCACTTGGGCAGGCCGACCTGCACGCGTGCACCACCGCGTGCGGCGCGCCAGGTAAGGAGAGCAAGCATGACGGCTGTTGTTGCTGCTCCGTGCTGCGGCTGCTCCTCCTCATGTGCTGCTGCTGTGGCTGCTGCCCCTGGCTCTGCTACCACACACACGCTGTCGCTGCCAGCGACAGTGCCACCGCGCCCCCCAACAAGCGCACCAGGTCCGTGAAGAGCACACCGACGACGGCCGCCATGGCCCAGCGGCCGTTGTACAGCTCGGCCTCGCGGAACCACTTGAGGCGCTCGGGGTCCACGCCCAGGCGCAGCGGGTCGAAGCCTGTACGCGCACCGATCGTGCCGCACTCGTGGTGTGCGACGCCTGCGGACCCCCACACAAAGTCGCGCCCACACTGACGCTGCGGCAGCGCCGCTGCAGCAGCTAGCTCCCCTCCTCACCGTAGTCGCCCAGCAGGCTGCCATCCAGGTGCGCTGGGGGCGTCGCGCCTGCGCGAGGAGCAAAGTGCGAGGTCGAGTGCAAACTGTGCAGGAACCACAAAGCGGGCTGTTCCTCTGCCAGCGTGCTTTCCTGCCCCCCTGCGCGCCCAGCTCGCTGCAGCTGCTGCTCCCCTCCGCTGCTCTGCAGATGTGGGTGCGCCAGTCAGGGTCACGGCTCCCCAGCACTTGAAGCCAGGCCGCGATGCGACCAGATGCGCTGCTTGGCGCTGTTCGCCAGTCCCTGCAGCGCGCCCTCCCGGCCTGCTGCGCTGCCCGATCGCCGCTGCGCGTCCTCATCCTCTGCAGAGCTGGGGCCTCCACCGTGGATCGCCTCCCGGGAAGAGACCGCCTGATGGCGGTGCCTGTCGCCAAGTGGGCTGTGCAGCTGACTGAGCGGCGCGCTCGCTCACCAGGGTACCAGGTCTCGCGAGCGGCGCGCGAGACGACGGTGGCACGGGTCCTGGCGGGCACCGAGCGCACGCGGCTCTGGGCAGCGCTGAGCGCCGCGCTCTTCTGCAGCAGCATCGCCATTGTTGCTTGACGTCTCCCTTGGTGGCAGCGCGTGAAGGTTTGGCCTCCTCCTCCTCTTGATCAACAGCGGTCACAGGTCAATGAGGGCAGGTTTCTTTGGCCAGGAGCGCCAGGAGCGCAAGGGGCGCACCGCAGGCATCTTCAGGCGCCTTGCGATGTCTGAGGCCGTGGACGTGGTCATCGTCGGTGCGGAGTCCGTGGTGGAGTCCGTTGTGCTCCCTTGGCCGTTGCTCGGGAGAACGCCCACAAAGGGTGTGCCTGGTCCCTCTCACGCAGGTGGTGGCCATGCTGGCCTGGCAACGGCGGCGCAGCTGAAGCACACGGGCGTCACCTGCGTGGTGCTGGAGGGCTCGCCGCGTGTGGGGAACTCATGGTGGAAGCGGTGCGTGGCAGCGTTTGTGCACGTCCAGATGATCAGTGGCACGCCGCAGCAGGTGCCCACAGCAACGGGCAAGCACCTGCTGTGCCTGGGCGTACGCGCAGCTACAACCGCCTGCACCTGCACACGCCCAAGGTCGTGAGCTCCCTGCCCTTCTTCAAGCTGCCTCCATCCTACCCCATGTACCCAAGCAAGCAGCAGGTGCGCCTGCCAGTGGATCACAAAACGCACTGCGGGCGCCCAGCTCGGCTCCGTGGCGCGGGGAGATGCACCTGGCCGCGACGCTGGCGCGCAGGTGATCGACTACCTGGCGCAGTACGTGACGCAGCTGGACCTCCCCGTTCGCCTCCGGCACCACGTCACCAGCGTCACGTTCGACGCAGCCACGCGCCTCTACACGACTGCGGCGCTGGTGGGTGGGGCTGCACACGTGCAGCGTCCTGCAGATCTGAGAGAGCACACAGCGTAGCAGCGCACCACCCTTTTTCGCCTGCGCACCCACGCAAAACAGGTGTGGGAGGAGGGCCCTGACGAGCCGGCCGGAGGCTACGCTGCGCCCTCAGCCAACAGCAAGACGCGGGCCGTCACCTTCACCAGCAAGTGCGCCCCCGCGCGCCTGCGGTTGGTGCGGCTCCCTCGGCCATCTCTCGGCCATGGCCAGCAAGCCTGTGCCCAGTGTGGTTGCTGCTTGCAGGGCGCTGGTCTTGGCCACGGGCCCCGAGTCGGTGCCTGTGGAGGCGACGCTGCCTGGCCAGGCGCAGTTCCAAGGCCAGGTGGTGCACTCGACGCGCTACAAGGACGGCAAGGACTTCACGGGCAAGCGAGTGCTCGTGGTGAGGAAGCCGTGTGACGGCTACGAGGGGGGGGGGGCCATCCAGGGCCTGTGAGCTGCAGCGATTGAAAGCCAGAGTGGAGGAAAGTAGTCCAGACTGTGCATGCCCTGGTGCCCTTGGTGCGTGGGTTGCGACTGGCGATGCGTTTGACGGTTTGCGTGTGCGCAGGTGGGCTCGGGCAACAGTGGGGGCGAGATCTCGCTGTGCCTCTCCGAGCATGGAGCTCTTCCGACCATGCTCATCCGCAGCCACGTCGCTGTCGTCAAGGTGGGAGAGAGAGAGAGAGAGCCCTGCACGCACGCCGCCAGAGGGCGTACCCAGAGCCGGCCAAGGCTTGACTGGAGCGTTAGCCGCACGCGTGGCGACAGAGCCTGCGTGCAGCAGCAATACCTGCCGCATTGTGCAGGTGGACGACGGGGGCCTGACCGGGCTGCTGTCCAAGCTGAACCTCAAGGAGACGATCAGGCCCTACATCAGGTGTGGTGACGC
>VFQP010001273.1_pt1 | contig 35038 bp, 37 predicted proteins | sample 3512351 | NCBI WGS metagenome assembly VFQP01 (sample SAMN10412372, study PRJNA504923) | tailings metagenome | isolation source: Relicate 1 Philex TSF1 revegetated site | place: Philippines: Tuba, Benguet | collected 2017-08-29
CATCGAGAACGTGATGGTCGCGGGCAAGTTCGTCAAGCGCAACGGCCAGCTCACGTTCGACGAGAAGAAGCTGGCGAAGCTGAGCGAGGAACTCATGGCATCGCGCATGCGCATGTTCGAAGAGGGCAATTACCAATCCCGGCCTGTCGAGCGCGGGCCCCAACCGGAGAAGTTCTTCCTATGAAACGCAACACCTTCACGGCCGCGCTGCTGGCGCTGGCTTCGCTGGGCGTGCTCGGCACGTCCGCCCAGGCGCAGACCGCTGCGCCCGCATGGCCCACCAAGCCGGTGCGCATCATCCACGGCTTCACCTCGGGCGGGCCGGTGGACAACCTGGCGCGCCTCATCGCCGCGCAGTTCGGCGAGCGTTTCGGCCAGCAGGCCGTGGTGGAGGGCAAGCCCGGGGCGGGCGGCACCATCGGCGCGAACTACGTGGCCAAGGCCGAGCCCGATGGCTACACGCTGTTCCTCATGGCCTCGGGCCACTCGGCCGCGCCGGGGCTGTACAAGTCGCTGCCGTTCGACCCGGTGAACGACTTCACCATGATCTCGATGGTGGCGCGCAGCCCGTTCGCGATCATCGCCAACCCCAATGCCTCGTTCAAGACGGTGCAGGAGCTGGTGCAGCAGGCGAAGGCCTCGCCCGGCAAGATCGACTACGGCACGGGCGGGCAGGGCAGTGGCATGCACCTGGCGGGTGTGCTGTTCCAGTCGCGCGCGGACGTGAAGCTGACCCACGTGCCCTACAAGGGCGGCAGCGCGCCCGCGCTGGCGGTGGTGGCGGGCGAAGTGCCGCTGCTGTTCACCTCGCTGGCCGGCATGGCGGCGCACATCGAGAACGGCAAGGTGCGGCCGCTGGCGGTGACCTCGAAGAACCGCTTCGCGCTGTTCCCGAACATCCCGAGCGTTTCCGAGACCGTGCTGCCCGATTTCGACGTGAGCGCCTGGTACGCGCTGGCCGGTCCGAAGGGGCTGCCGGCGCCCATCGTCGCGCAGCTCAACGAGATGGTGCAGGCCACGCTGTCCAGGCCCAACATCATCGAGACCCTGCGCCTGCAGGCCGCAGACCCGTGGGCCACCTCGGCCCGCGAAGCGCAGACCTTCCTTGGCGTCGACGTGGCGCGCTGGACCAAAGTGATCAGGGACGAAAAGATCGAAGTGCAGAACTGAACGACCACCCCCGCCGCAAGCCCGCGAGCGACGGGCAGCGGCTCCACCCCAGGAGACAACCCCATGACATCCCGTTCCCGCTTCGCCCGCCGCGGGCTGCTGTCGGCAGCCCTGTGCACCGGCCTGCTGGCCTCTTTCGCGGCCAGCCCGGTGCTGGCCCAGGACTGGCCGCGCCAGCCCATCAAGGTGGTGCTCGGCTTCCCGCCCGGCGGCGGCGTGGACGCCACCGCGCGGCTGGTGGCACAGCAGCTGTCGGAAGCGCTGGGCGGGCACCCGGTGGTGGTGGACAACCGACCCGGTGCCGGTGGCACCCTGGCCGCGAACGCCGTGGCCAAGGCCGAACCCGATGGCCACACGCTTTTCCTCATGGCCTCGGGCCACAGCATCTCGCCGGCGCTCTACAAGACGCTGCCGTACGACTCGGTGAACGACTTCACCATGGTCAGCATGACCACGCGCTTCCCGTTCGGCGTGGCCGTGGGCGCCGCGTCGCCGATCCGCACGGTGGGCGAACTGGTGAAGCAGGCGAAGGACAAGCCGGGCACCGTGACCATGGGCAACGCCGGCGTCGGCACCGGCATGCACCTCGCCGCCGTGCTGCTGCAGAGCCGCGAACACATCAAGTTCATCGACGTGGCCTACAAGGGCGGCAGCCTGGCGCCGACCGCGGCGGCCAGCGGCGAGATCGCCGCCGTGCTGGACAACCTGGCCGGCATGGACCCGCTCATCCAGGGTAACCGTCTGCGCCTGCTGGCGGTGACCGGCCCACAGCGCTGGGCCTCCTACCCCGACGTGCCGACGCTGGCCGAGACCGTGTCGCCCGGTTTCGACGTGACGGGCTGGACCGCGCTGGCCGGCCCGAAGAACATGCCGGCGCCCGTGGTGGCCCGCCTCTCGCGCGAGATGACGAAGATCATGGCCAAGCCCGATGTGATCGAACGCCTGCGCAAACTCGGCCTGGGCGCTGTCAGCAGCGAACCGGCCGAAGCGCAGAAGGTGCTGGCCACCGAAGTGGCGCGCTGGCAGAAGCTGGTGACGGACGAGAAGATCGAAGTGCAGAACTAGCCCGCAGCCCGTGGCAAGATCGGCGGCGGCCCACCGGTGGTGGGCCGCTTTCCTTTTTCTGGAGACACGCGCGTGATGACACCGGAGATCGCCTTGCTGGTGGTGGGTGCGGCGGTGGCCGGCTTCGTGCAGGGGCTCTCGGGCTTCGCCTTCGGCATGGTCGCCATGTCGTTCTGGGTCTGGGGCATCGAGCCGCGCGTGGCCGCCGTGATGGCGGTGTTCGGCTCGCTCACCGGCCAGGTGGTTGCGGTGGTGAGCAGCCGCCGGCCGTTCCGGCTGCAGGCGCTCGCGCCGTTTCTCGCGGGTGGCGTGCTCGGCATCCCGCTGGGCATCGCCGTGCTGCCGCACCTGAACCCCGATCTGTTCCGCCTCGTGCTCGGCAGCGTGCTGGTGGTGTGGTGCCCGCTGATGCTGCTGTCCTCGCGCCTGCCCCGGGTGACGCGTGGCGGCCGCCTGGCCGATGGCGTGGCCGGCCTGGCCGGCGGTTTCATGGGCGGCATCGGCGGCTTCACCGGCGTGGTGCCCACGCTGTGGTGCACGCTGCGCGGCATGGCGAAGGACGAACAGCGCGCCATCATCCAGAACTTCAACCTCGCGGCCCTGGCTTTCACCATGCTGGGCTACCTGGTCTCGGGCGCGGTCACGCGCGACATGTGGCCCCTGCTGCCGATCGTGGCCGTGGCGCTGCTGGTGCCGGTGCTGCTCGGCTCGCGCCTGTATGTGGGTCTGAGCGAGGCGGCGTTCCGGCAGGTGGTGCTGACGCTGCTCAGCCTCTCGGGCCTGGCCATGCTGGTGGCCGCCGTGCCACGGCTGATCGGCGCGCCATGATCTCTTCCCAGTTCATCCAGCGCGTGAGCCTGCGGCGCGACACCGTCGAGAGCTTCGACCACTACCCCTTCCACCTGCCGGCGGTGCGCTCGCTCGACCAGCTGGAGATGCACCCGCGCGTCACCTTCTTCATCGGCGAGAACGGGTCGGGCAAGTCCACCCTGCTCGAGGCCATCGCCGTCGCACTGGGCTTCAACGCCGAAGGCGGCAGCAGAAACTTCAGTTTCAGCACGCGCCGTTCGCATTCCGTGCTGCACGGGCACCTGCGCATTGCCCGGGGTTTCCGGCGGCCGCGCACCGGCTTCTTCCTGCGCGCCGAGAGCTTCTTCAACGTGGCCACGGAAATCGAGAACCTCGATGCCGAGCCCGGGCCGGGCGCGCCCATCCTGCCGTCGTACGGCGGGCGCTCGCTGCACGAGCAGTCGCACGGCGAGTCGTTCCTCGCGCTGCTGACGCAACGCTTCACGGGACAGGGCCTGTACATCCTGGACGAACCGGAGGCCGCGCTCTCGCCGCAGCGCCAGCTCGCCGTGCTCGCGCGCATCCACGAGCTGGTGCGCGACGGTTCGCAGTTCCTCATCGCCACCCACTCGCCGCTGCTCATGGCCTACCCGGACGCCTGCATCTACCAGTGCGGCGTGGAGGGCGTGGTGCCGGTGGCCTACGACGACACGGAACACGTGCGCGTGACGCGGGACTTTCTGGCGAACCCGGCGCGCATGCTGCAGGGTCTGCTGGCGCCCTGAACAAGGATCTTGTTGCAATTGTTTCCGCCGCGCCGGGGCGGTTCAGACTTGTCCTACACGCGGTGGGTCCCGCCGGCGGGAGCATTCCTTCATGCGGTTTCCGCAAGGGGATGGTCATGTGGCGCGATCTGCTGATGTACGGGGTGTTGCCCCTGTGGGTGCTGGGAGGTCTGGCGGAGGGCTGGTGCCACCGCCGGATGCACTTCAGCACGCCCGCGCGCGGCCGCGAAACGCTGTACCACCTCACGCTGCTCGCGCAGATGGGCATCGGCGGCCTTGCCGCGCTCTGGCTCGAGATCAACCTTGCCACGCTGGTGCTGCTGCTCGGTCTTTTCCTGCTCCATGAGGCGACACGCTGGCTGGACATGGGGCATACCCGCGGCACACGCGAACTGCAGGACGGCGAACGCATGGCCTACAGCTTCCTGGAGCTGCTGCCCCTGTTCATCGTGCTGTGCCTGATCGCCCTGTTCGGTTCGCAGGCCGGCGGCTGGATGGACGCCAGCGCCTGGCAACTGCGCTGGAAGGACGACCCCCTGCCTCCGGGTTATGTGCTCACGCTGTGCACGGTGATCGGCCTGGCCCACATCGTCCCCCGGCTGGAAGACGCGGTGCGGCACTGGCGCTCCAACAGGCCGCCAACGCCGCACACACGGCTGCGCTGAGGCCGGTCAGGCCCGCCACCGGCGCACCGCCAGCGCCGCGAGCGCGGTGCCGGTGGACAGGGCGCCTACGGCCAGCCATCCCCACTGGGCCAGCAACAGGCTGCCCAGTGCCGCGCCCAGGGCCATGCCGCTGAACATCGAGACGAACAGCACCGCGTTCAGGCGGCCGCGCGCACCGGGGTCGATGCCGTAGATCAGCGTCTGGTGCGCGATGAGCGAGGCCTGGAAGCCCAGGTCGAACCCGATCACGCCGGCCACGAGCCACGCCATCTGCAACTCGCGCGGCAGCCACGGCGTGAGCGCCATGGCAGCGAACGAGATGGCGGCAATGACCGCCCCCAGCTGCGTGATGGCGTGGGCGCCGTGGCGGTCGGCCAGGCGCCCGAGCACCGGGGCGGCCAGGGCGGCGGCCGCGCCCGCCAGGCCGAAGGCGCCGGCCACCGCCGAGCCCAGGTGGAAGGGCGCGCCATGCAGCCATACCGCCAGCGTGGACCACACGGCGCTGAAGCCCACTCCCAGCAGCGCCTGCGCGAACGCGGCGCGGCGCAGCGCCGGGTGGTTGCGCCACAGCTGCAGCAGCGAACCCAGCAGCGCGCCGTAGGGCAACTGCGTGGTGGGCGCGAAGCGCGGCAGGAAGCGCCAGAGCGCGATGCCGAGCAGGGCCGTGGCCAGCGCCACACCGAGAAAGGTGGCGCGCCAGCCCACGTGCTCGGCCGCGAAGCCGCTCACCACGCGAGACAGCAGGATGCCCAGCAACAGGCCCGTCATCACCGTGCCGACCACGCGGCCGCGCTGGGCCTCGGGCGCCAGCGTGGCGGCGGCCGGCACGATGTCCTGCGCGAAACTGGCCGCCACGCCCATGGCCAGGCTGGCCACCAGCAGCGGCGTCACCGAAGGCGAGAGCGCGGCCGCCGCGAGGCTGGCGACGAGCAGTGCCACCTTGATGAGGATGAGCGTGCGGCGGTCGTGCCGATCGCCCAGCGGCGCGGTGAACAGGATGCCGAGCGCATAACCCAGCTGCGTGAGCGTGGGCACCAGCCCCAGTGTCTGGGTGCTGGCGCCGGTGTCGGTGGCCAGCACACCCAGCATGGGCTGGCTGTAATAGATCGACGCCGCCCCCAGGCCGGCGCCGGTGGCCAGCACGAGCACGGTGCGGTTGGAGAGCCCGCCCGGCGCGAGGGCGGGGTCGGAAATATTCGGAACGCGGATAAGTGACATGGCGAATGCCCGGTGTGAATGGCAATGGGAGGAGTCTGTCACTGAGGCGCGGCAATCGGTAGTGGCCCGATGAGCACTTCAGATATACGATTGGCGCATGAATTCGCGCACCAGGAAGCCCCAGCCCATGCCCACCGCGCCGGAAGCCGCCGGCGACCGGCTGGAGCTGATGCAGACCTTCGTGCGCATCGTCGAGGCGGGCAGCCTCTCGGGCGCGGCGCTGCAGCTGAACACCACCCAGCCTACCGTCAGCCGGCGCCTGCAGGCGCTGGAACGCCTGCTGGGCCTGCGCCTGCTGCAGCGTTCCACCCGCGCCATGCGCCTCACGGAAGACGGTGAACGCTGCTTCGAGCGTGCCAAGGCCCTGCTGGAGAACTGGGCCTCTTTCGAGGCCGATCTGCGCGGCGTGGGTGATGAACCCCAGGGCAGCCTGCGCGTGCTGGCGCCGCATGCCTTCGGGCAGGAACAGTTCGTGGGGCCGCTCTCGGCCTTCCTGCAGGACCATCCCCAGGTGAACGTGGAATGGCTGTTGCGCGACGATGTGCACGACCTCATCGGCGAGGGCGTCGACTGCGCGCTGCAGGTGGGCGAGGTGCGCGACCCCGCCGTGGTGGCCATCAAGCTGGGGGACGTGCCGCGCATCGTGGTGGCGTCGCCCGCCGTGCTGCGCGGCGGGCCGGTGCCGGTGCACGCCAGCGAACTCGAGGCCCTGCCGTGGCTTGCGCTGCGCACCTACTACCGCAACGAGGTCCTGCTCACGCACGCCACCAGCGGCGAGGCGCACCGTTTCGCCATCCGGCCGCGGCTCAGCACCGACAGCCTCTACGTCACGCGCAACGTGGCGCTCACCGGGCTGGGGGTGGGGATCGTCTCGGCGTGGATGGTGGCGGGCGACCTGGCCGCCGGGCGGCTGGTGCGGCTGGCGCCCGAATGGGAAGCGCCTTCGTTGCCGCTGTACCTGATCTACCCGTACGCGCGCTTCTACCCGGCGCGCCTGCGGCGCTTTGTGGCCGCGATGCGCGACGCCGCGCCGCAGGTGCTGCAGGGCGCGGCGGTCAGCCGCCGATGAACATCTGCGTGGCCAGCCGCATGAGCGCGGCCACGGGGGCGTCCAGCATCGGCAGGGTGAAGGCAATGCCCACCAGGCCGGCCGAAAGCGTGAGCGGGAAGCCGATGGCGAAGGCGTTCATCTGCGGCGCGATGCGCGAGACGAAGCCCAGCACGATGTTGATGAAGATCAGCATGCCGATCATGGGCAGGGCGATCCACAGGCCGTAGCGGAACACCACCGCGCCCAGCTCGTGCAGCTGCATGCGGTTGATGGATTCGAAGGCGCTGCCGCCGATGGGGAAGGTGTTGAAGCTGGCGACGACGGCCTGCAGCAGCATCAGGTGGCCGCCCATGACCACGAACAGCAGCATGGTGGTGTTGCCGAAGAAGCGGCCCACCGTGCTCGATTGCGAGTTGGTCGAGGGGTCGAAGAAGCCGGCGAAGTTCAGGCCCATCTGCAGGCCGATGAGTTCGCCCGCAAGCTCGACCGACGCGAACACGATGCGCACCGCCAGGCCGATGGCGATGCCCACCACCACCTGCTGCATCACCACGCTGAAGGCCTGCGGATCGGTGAGGGCCACCACCGGCTGGTCGGGCAGGCCGGCCTGGGCGCACAGCGCCACCAGCATCGCCAGCCCCACGCGGGTGCGCATGGGCACCGAGCGCGAGGAAAAGATGGGCGCGGAGGAGAACACCGCGAGGATGCGCAGGAACGGCCAGAACACCGGCGAAACCAGCGCCATGATCTGCGCTTCGGTGAAGGTGGGCATGGGCCTGCCGCTCGCGCGATCAGATGGCGAAATTGGGGATCGACATGATGGTGCTGCGGATGAACTCCACCATCGTGGTCATCATCCACGGGCCGGCGATCGCGAACACCGCGATGGCCGCGATCAGCTTGGGCACGAAGGCCAGCGTGGCTTCGTGGATCTGCGTGATGGCCTGGAACAGGCTGACCAGCAGGCCCACGCCGAGCACCACGGCCAGCACTGGCGCGGCGACCATGAGCAGCATGAACAGCGCGTTCTGCGCCATCGTGAGAGCGGCTTGGGGATCCATGGTTTTCCTAAGTGGCGAAGCTTGCGGCGAGGGAACCGAGGAGCAGGTTCCAGCCATCGGCCAGCACGAACAGCATCAGCTTGAACGGCAGTGCCACCAGCACGGGCGACAGCATCATCATGCCCAGCGACATCAGCACGCTGGCGACGACCATGTCGATCACCAGGAACGGGATGAAGATCATGAAACCGATCTGGAACGCCGTCTTGAGCTCGCTGGTGACGAAGGCGGGCACGAGCACGCGGAACGGTGCGTTCTCGGCGGTCACGTCGTTCGGCAGCTTGGCGAGGCGGGCGAAGAGTTCGAAGTCGGACTGGCGGGTCTGCTTGAGCATGAAGCCGCGCATGGGGGCCTGCCCGCGTTCGAGCGCCTGGTCGAAGGTGATGGCGTTGCGCGAGTAGGGCTCATAGGCCTCGGCGTACACGCGGTCCAGCGTGGGGCCCATGACGAACAGCGTGAGGAACAGCGAGAGGCCGACGATCACCTGGTTGGGCGGGGCCGACTGCGTGCCCAGGGCCTGGCGCAGCAGCGAGAGCACGATGACGATGCGGGTGAAACCCGTCATCAGCAGCAGCACCGCCGGCAGGAAGGACAGCGCGGTGAAGAACAGCAGGGTCTGGATCGGCACCGAGTAGCTGTTGCCACCCGCGCCCTGGCCCACCATCAGCGGCAGGCTGGGGCCGGCCGCGGCGGGCGCGCCTTGCGCCCACACATTGGTTGCTACGAACAGCACCAGAAAAGCCAGCACAGTGTGGAGCAGACCCCGCTGTCCAGAGGTGCCGCGGAACCGGCTTTGCCGGGCCGCTGGCGCCGCCCCCTCGAGGGGGACACGCGCAGCGTGGCGGGGGTGTGTCCGTTCAGCGCGGCGCATGGGGGCCTTTGAGCGGTTGGGTCAGTTGGGCCAGGCGCGCAGCGAAGCTGGAGGCGGGCGTGACGATGGGCTGGCCTGCATCCGGCAGGCCCGCGGGCAACTTCATGTGGTGCAGCGCGTTCACGCTGCCTTGCGAGACACCGAGCACCAGGCAGACGGCGTCATCGCCCTGGCCGACCTGCACGGTCACCACGCGCTGCTGCGGGCCCAGCGAAAGGCTGGAGAGCACCTGCATGGGAGGGCCGCTGTGGCCCACCGCGCCCGGCAGGCGGCGGCGCGCCCACTTCAGGGCGAAGGCCATGCCCACCATCAAGGCGAGCAGAAGCAGCGCGGGCATCGCGTTTTGCAGCATGTCGGACTCGGAAAAAAGGGGGAATCAGGTGCGGCTCACGCGGCGCATGCGTTCGGACGGCGTGACGATGTCGGTGAGGCGGATACCGAACTTGTCGTTCACCACCACCACCTCGCCCTGGGCGATCAGGTAGCCGTTGATGAGCACGTCCATCGGCTCGCCGGCCAGCGCGTCGAGTTCCACGATGGAACCCTGCGCGAGCTGCAGGATGTACTTGATCGGCACGCGGGTGCGACCCAGTTCCACCGAGAGCTGGACGGGGATGTCCAGCACCATCTGGATGTCCTGCATCGGGTTTGCGCCCGATGCCGCAGGAGCGGTGTTGGCCTCGAATTCGGGCGCACTGTCGGCGACCGTTTCGGTGGTGGCCTGTTCTTCCAGGGCCTGGGCCCATTCGTCGGCAACAGCAGCGTCGTTCATGTTGGTGGTCTCAGTTGACATAGGAATCTCCCAACCAGTGCAAATCGGTACCGCGCAGGTTGCGTTCCACGCGCAGCGCGTACTTTCCCTTGTGGGTGCCGTACTGGCATTCGAAGACGGGCACGCCGTCCACATGGGCCTTGATCGAAGGGTTGCGATCGAGCTCGATGAAGTCGCCGATCTGCATCGCCAGCAGCTGTTCCACCGTGGCCTCGGTCTGGGCCAGCTCGGCGACCATGGTCACCTCGGCGGCCTGGATCTCGTGGCTCAGCAGCTTGACCCAGCGGCGGTCGACTTCGATGGCGTCGCCCTGGACGGCGGAATACAGCACGTCGCGGATCGGCTCCAGCGTGGCGTAGGGCATGCAGATGTGGAGCGAACCCGAGATGTCGCCGATTTCCAGCGTGAAGCTGGTGGAGACGACGATCTCGCTCGGCGTGGCGATGGTGGCGAACTGGGGCTGCATCTCCGAGCGCTGGTAGGCCAGCTCGATCGGGTACACGCCGCGCCAGGCCTTCTTGTATTCCTCGGTGACCACGTCCACCAGGCGGTTGATCACGCGCTGTTCGGTGGCGGAGAAGTCGCGGCCCTCGATGCGGGTGTGGAACTTGCCGTTGCCGCCGTACAGGCTGTCGATCACGCCGAACAGCAGCGTGGGCTCGCACACCACCAGGCCGTTGCCGCGCAGCGGGCGGATGGCCATGATGTTGAAGTTGGTCGGCACCACCAGCTCGCGCAGGAAGGCGCTGTATTTCTGCACCTGCACCGCGCCGACCGAGATCTCGGGGCTGCGGCGGATGAAGTTGAACAGGCCCAGGCGCAGGTTGCGCGAGAAGCGTTCGTTCACGATCTCCATGGTGGGCATGCGCCCACGCACGATGCGTTCCTGACTCGAGAGGTTGTAGTCGCGCACACCACCGGTCTGCACTTCCTCTTTTGCGAGCTTCTGGCTTTCGCCGGTGACGCCTTCCAGAAGGGCGTCGATTTCTTCCTGAGACAGAAACGAATCGGCCATGGCGTGTCGGTTCCGTTTTATTGAACGATGAAGCTGGAGAACAGCACGGCCTGCACCGGGTTGGGCGCGGCCTTCGATTTCCTCTTGCGCGGCGCGTCGTGGCCTTCGGCGTCGGCGGCTTCGGGCACGGCGTAGCCCATCTCGCGGGAGATCGTGGCAATGATGTCGGTGGCCAGTTTTTCCTTGCCCTTGATGCCCAGCATCTCGTCGGCGGTGCGCTGCGAGATCAGCATCAGCACGTTGCTGCGGATGCTCGGCAGGAAGGCCTTGACGGCGGTCTCGGTGGCGGCGTCCTGCAGCTGCAGCGTCAGGCCGACCTGGACGAAACGGTTGCCGCCGGGATCGGCCAGGTTGATGACCATGTTCTCCAGCGGGAGGAAGGTGGGTGGCGTCTTGGGCTTGCTGTGTTCGACGGCGGGGGCGTGGTCATCGTCCTCGTAGTCGTCCTCGGCGGTGTTCTTCTTCAGGATGAACAGGGCGGCAGCGGCGCCGGCGATCGCGAGCACGACCACGCCCAGCACGATGAACAGCAGTTTCTTGCTCTTCTTCTTGGGCGCTTCGGGGGCGGCAGCGGTGGCGGTGGCGGCGGCAGCGGACATGTTCTTCCTTCAACGTTTTCCACCGGCCATGCCGTGTGGGGTTGAAAGAATTATTGGTCGCCACCCCCCCGGGCGTTCGCGAGATAAGCGCCGGAAAAGGCGCTTATTCCGGATCGATCAGGCGAAGACGTCGAGCGGGCGGCTGCCGTCTGTGCGGGGTTGCCGTGCCGCTGGTGCGGCGGTTTCGGCCGCTGGTCCGCCGCGGCCGACGGATTCGATGTTGCGCACCGTGGGCCGGGCGCCCGAGCCGTCGCTGTGCGCCTGGCCCTGCGAGCCCACGGACACACTGCCCAGCTGGATGCCGCTGCGCTGCAGCAGGTCGGCCAGCGACTCGCCCGCGCTCTCGCGCAGCGTGGCGCGGGCCTCGGCGTTGTCGGTCTGGAAAGCCACCTGCACTTCCTGGCCCTTCACCGAGAGCTGGATGTCGATGGCGTCGGCACCGCCTTCGCCCACGCGCAGGCTGGCGTGGCGCAGGTGCTGGGTGCCCCAGTGGCTCACGGTCGGGCCTTCGGCCTCGGCGCCGGCTTCGGCGTGGGGCTGGCCGTCGCCGTTGCCCTGGTCGGACGAGGTGTGGGAAGACGAGGTATCCCCACCGCTGCTGTCGCCGGCGGATGTGCCGGCGGCGGCGGTCAGGCCACCGTCCTGCACGGGGCCGCTGGCGGCTGTGGCACCCAGGCCCGAGAGGCCGCCTGGCGCGAACTCGCGCGAGCCCACGGCGGCGCCGGGGCTGGCGCCGGCTTCGGCCACGCCGGTGAGGCCCAGGCGCTCGTTCAGCGCCACTGTGGCGCGCACCTGCGCGAACTGCGCGCTGTGCTGTTGTTGCAGGGCCTCGGTGCTGGACACCGCGCCGCGCTGCCAGACCATGGCGGGGCCGGCGGCGGTGGAGGCATTGGAATCGGCTGCGCGCGCGGCGGTGGCCGTGGCGGTGGCGCTGGCCGCGTTCGGGTTCAAGGGGCTGAAGGCCGGGCGCGAGGCCACGGCGGCGCGGGCCTGTGCGGCGGCGCTGGGCGCGGCGGGTTCGTCCACGCGCGTCATCCCGGTGATGTCGAGCCCGGCTTCCTTCGGCGTGCCTTCGGCCGCCGCCGGTGTGGCGGGGGTGGGCGATGCCGTGGCGGTGGTGCCTGTGGCCGGGGTGGCCGCAGCGGGCTGCAGCGAAGGCGTGGCCCAGGCCAGCAGCGCGGCCAGCGGGTTCTTGCCGGCATCACCCTGCTGCGCGTCGTCCTGCGCGGTGTCGGTGGCTTCGCCCTCGGCGGGCGCGGCGGCCGCCGCCAGGTGGGTGTCGCTCACCAGGCTCAGCAGGCTGGCGAACAGGTCGGTGTCGGCCGGCTTTTCGTGGCGTGCGTTGTGGCCCTGTTGCGCGGCCTTGGACGAGGCTTCGGCAGGCTTGGGAGCGTGGGTGCTGGCGTGCGTCGTGGTCATGTCGTGGGCGTCTTCAGTTGCGGGCCTGTGCCTGCGCCAGGGCGTGGCGCAGGTGGATGGACAGGGCCATCTCGTCGGTCTGTTTCTGTTCCTGGCGCTGCACCTTCTGCAGGATCGCCTGTTGCTTGCGGTCGGTGAACTTGCGCAGGCCCATGAGGTCGCGCTCGGTGACATGCACCTGCTCCTGCGCGGTGTCGATCAGGCGCTGGCGGTCGGCCAGCACACCGCGCTGGAACTCCACCGCGTGGTAGATCTTGTGCATGAATTCGCGGTGGTGCATCAGCATCGCGGTGTCCACGCCGTTGGCGCTGCGCGTCACCCAGCGCGACTCGGCCTCCAGCGCGTACGCCTGCAGCTGGTCCATCTGGTCCTGAGCGATCTTGAGTTCGCGCTTCATCTGCGCGACCACGCCCAGGGCCTCGTCCCGGCGCTTCTCGGCGAGTTCAACCACCTTGTGAAGGGTCTGCAGCTGGGTCATGCGTCATACGGGTTGTGGTGGGGGCGGGTGGTGCGCTGTGCGGCACCGCTCTTGTCCTTGTCCTCCTGCAGGGCGGCCTGCATCTGCTGCAGGCTGTCGGGCAGGGTGGCGGCCTCGTGCATGTCCTGCATCAGGAAGCGCTGCAGGGCGGGGTAGAGCACGATGGCGCGGTCGGTTTCCGGGTCGCTGCCGGCCACGTAGGCGCCGAGCTGGATCAGGTCGCGGCTCTTCTGGTAGCGCGAGTAGTTCGCGCGGAACTTGCGGGCCAGATCGAGGTGCGCCGGGCCGGCCACGTTGTGCATCACGCGCGAGGCCGAGGCCTCGACGTCGATGGCGGGGAAGTGGCCCGACTCGGCCAGCGAGCGCGAGAGCACGATGTGGCCGTCCAGGATGGCGCGCGCCGCGTCGGCGATCGGGTCCTGCTGGTCGTCGCCCTCGGAGAGCACGGTGTAGAAGGCGGTGATCGAACCCACGCCGTTGAGGCCGTTGCCGCTGCGTTCCACCAGCTGCGGCAGCTTGGCGAAACACGAAGGCGGGTAACCCTTGGTGGCCGGCGGCTCGCCAATGGCCAGCGCGATCTCGCGCTGCGCCATGGCGTAGCGGGTGAGCGAATCCATCAGCAGCAGCACGTCCAGGCCGTCGTCGCGGAAACGCTCGGCAATGGCGGTGGCGTAGGCGGCGCCCTGCATGCGCACCAGCGGCGGCGCGTCGGCCGGGGCGGCCACCACCACCGAGCGCTTGCGGCCCTCGGCACCGAGGATGTCCTCGATGAATTCCTTCACCTCGCGGCCGCGTTCGCCGATCAGGCCAACCACGATCACGTCGGCCTTGGTGTAGCGCGCCATCATGCCCAGCAGCACGCTCTTGCCCACGCCGGAGCCGGCGAACAGGCCGATGCGCTGGCCACGACCCACGGTGAGCAGGGCGTTGATCGCGCGCACGCCGGTGTCCAGCGGCTGGCGCACGGGGTCGCGTTCCATCGCGTTGAGCGGTGCGCGGTCCATCGGCTCGATGTCCACGTTCTCGATCGGCCCCATCTTGTCCAGCGGGTTGCCGTGCGAGTCCACCACACGGCCCAGCAGGCCGGCGCCCAGCGGCAGGCGCAGCGTGCCCCGGTCGTCCGGCGACGGCGGCTTGTTGGCGTGGCCCACGCGCGGCACGGTGCGGTACGGTGCCAGCGGCGTCACGCTCGCGCCACTGGAAAGGCCGTGCGTGTCGCCGGCCGGCATGAGGTAGGCCTTGTCGTTGGAGAAGCCCACCACCTCGGCCAGCACCGGGTCCTTGTGGCCGTTGTCGATCAGGCACTGCGAGCCCACCGGCACCTTCAGGCCCACGGCCTCCAGCACCAGGCCGGCCAGGCGGGTGAGCGTGCCGCGCACTTCCAGCGGCGTCTTCACGGCGGCGTTCGCGCGCACGTCTTCCATGAAGTTGCCCCAGCGGCTTTCGCTGCCGAACACGCTGTCAGACATCGGTGTCCTTCGGGTTCCAGGTCGTTTCCAGGCCGAGGTTGCCCACGGCGCGCGACCAGCGTTTCTCGATGGTGGCGTCCACTGTCATGGTGGCCGACTCGATCAGGCAGCCGCCCGGGCTGATGGCCGCATCGGCCACGAACTCGGCGGGGTGGTTGCCCATGTTTTCCTGCAGCGCGCCCTTCATCATGGCGAGGTCGCCCGGGTTCATGCGCACCGTGGCAACCTGGCCGTCCTCGACCAGCTGGCCCAGGGCCTCGGCGATCACTGGGCGCAGGTGGGCGGGGTCGCTGCGCAGTTCCTGGCGCACCACCTGGCGGGCCAGGTCGCAGGCCAGTTCCAGGATGTGACGCGAGATCTGGTCTTCGCTTTTCTTCAGGTGGTCGCGCGTGTTGTGCAGCAGCTGGGCCATGCGCACCGCCGTCTCTTCGGCGGTCTTGCGCACCGTGGCTTCCAGCGCATCGCGCGCTTCCTGGCCGCCCGCGTCGTGGCCGCGCGAGAAACCTTCGGCATAGGCCTGCTGGCGCGCTTCCTGCAGCACCTCGGAGGTCACGCCCTCGCTGGGTGTGCCGTCCGTCGACGCGGCGTGGGGCGTGTCGTCGCTGCCGTCCACGGCCGAGAAGTGCCAGGCGGCAATGCCTTCGATTTCCTCGCGCGGAATGAAGCGCGAGTGGGGATTGGGTTTGGTGGATGCCATATCGGGTGCTTCAGACGAAGGCTTCTTCTTCGCCGCCGCCCATGATCACGATCTGCCCTTCGTCCGAGAGACGGCGCACGACCTTGAGGATTTCCTTCTGCTGCGCTTCCACTTCCGACAGTCGCACGGGACCGCGCGACTCCAGGTCTTCGCGCAACGCCTCGGCGGCCCGGCTGGACATGTTGCCCAGCACCAGTTCGCGCAGTTCGTTGGTGGCGCCCTTGAGCGCGATCACCAGCGAATCGGTGGCCACTTCCTTCAGCACCGTCTGCACCGACTTGCCGTCGAGCTTGAGCAGGTCCTCGAAGGTGAACATCTTGTCCATGATCTTCTGCGCCAGGTCGGAATCGAATTCGCGGATCGACTCGATCACCGAGGTCTCGATCTGGGTGCCCATCATGTTGATGATCTCGGCGGCGGTCTTCACGCCACCCATGGAGGTCTTGCGGATCTTGTCGCCACCGGCCAGCACCTTGTAGAGCACCTCGTTGAGGTCCTTCAGCGCGGTCGGCTGGATGCCTTCGAGCGTGGCGATGCGCAGCATCACCTCGTTGCGGGTGCGCTCGGTGAAGTTCTTCAGCACGCCGGCGGTCTGGTCGGATTCCAGGTGCACCAGGATGGCCGCCACGATCTGCGGGTGTTCGTTGCGCAGCAGCTCGGCGATGGACAGCGGGTCCATCCACTTCAGGCTCTCGATGCCGGAGACATCACCGCCCTGCAGGATGCGGTCGATCAACAACGAAGCCTTGTCGTCGCCCAGTGCGCGCTTGAGCACGGCGCGCACGTAGTTGTCGGTGTCGGACACCAGCAGGCTCTGGGAAGACGCCTCGGAGGCGAACTTCTGCATCACCTGGTCCACGCGGTCGTGCGAGACGGAGCGCGTCTTGGCGATGGTCTCGCCCAGCTTCTGCACTTCCTTCGGGCTGAGGTGCTTGAACACCTCGGCCGCTTCCTCTTCGCCCAGCGACATGAGAAAGATGGCGGCGTCCTGGATTCCCTGGTCTTCCATGATCAAAAATTCCTTGCCAATTCCGAGGTGAAAGACAACATCTGCGCACCACAACCGAACCCAGGGGCGCCGAGGAACCGGCTTTGCCGGGCCTCAGGGGCCGTTCCCCTCCCGCCGCAGGCGAGAGAGGGGGAAGACGCGAAGCGGCGCAGGGGGTGTTTCATATTCAGGCCGGCGCTTCGCCGTTGACCCAGCCCTTGACGATGTTGGCCACGGCGGCCGGGTTCTCGAGCGCGAGGCGCTTGGCATCGGCCAGGCGCTGCGTTTCGGGCGTGACCTCGGCCACCGCGCCCGGCATGGGCAGACCGGGGCGGTCGGGCATTTCGTTCAGCACCGCGCTCAGCGGCTGGACCTGCGTGGCTTCCAGGCGCTGCGGCGGCGACTTCATCAGCTTGAGGCCGGGGCGCACCATGCCCATCAGCACCACCAGACCCAGGGCGACCATGCCCAGCGGCCAGGCCAGGCTGCGCAGCAGCTCCTGGTTGTCGGACTGTTGCCACCAGGGCAGGGCATCGGCCTCGGTGGTCTTCTCGACGTTGAAGGCGGCGTTGACCACGTTCACCGAGTCGCCACGGTCGCTGCTGAAACCCATGGTTTCTCGCACCAGGGCGGTCATCTGTTCCAGTTGCTGCGGCGGGATCGGCGTGGTGGTTTCCTTGCCGGCCTTGTCCACCGTGGTGCGGTGGTTGATCACCACCGCGGCGCTCAGGCGCTTGATCTGGCCGGTGGACTCGCGCACCACCTTCACCGTCTTGTCGACTTCGTAGTTCACCACCGATTCGCGGCGCGAGCTGCCACCGCCCTGGGCGGTGCCCTGGCCACTGGCCACGCCCACGGGTGCGGCGGCGCCGTTGATGGGCGAGGTGCCGGTGGCGGGCGGCTGGTTGCTCACCGCGCCGGGCACGCCAGAGGGCGGGGCACCGCGCGCGGCACTGCCGTCTTCCACCGTCTGCTGGCTGCGCACGGCGGCCGGGGCATCGGGGCCCTGGTTCGGGCGGTGCTGTTCGCTGGTCGACTCGACCTGCGAGAAATCCACCTCGGCGCTGACCTGCGCCTTCACGTTGTTGCGGCCCACCAGCGGCTCCAGCATGTCCATGATGCGGCGGGTGTAGAGCTGTTCGAGCTGCTGCACGTACTGCAGCTTCTGCGTGTCCACGCCCTGGGCCTGGCCATCGGGTGGGCTGGAGAGCAGGTTGCCGGCGTCGTCCACGATGCTCACCGCCTTGGGGTTCATCTCGGGCACGCTGGAAGCCACCAGGTGCACGATGCCCGCGACCTGCGCGCGGTCCAGCGTGCGGCCGGCGTGCAGGCTGAGCAGCACCGAGGCGCTGGGCTTCTGCTGTTCGCGGAAAAAACCGTTCTGGTTCGGCAGCGCCAGGTGCACGCGGGCGTTCTGCACCGACGAGAGCGACTGGATCGAGCGGGTGAGTTCGCCTTCCAGGCCGCGCTGAAAGGTCAGGCGTTCCTGGAACTGGGTCATGCCGAAGCGGTTGGCTTCCATGATCTCGAAGCCGGTGACCGAGCCCTTGGGCAGGCCTTGCGAGGCCAGGCGCAGGCGCGTGTCGTGCACCTTGTCGGCCGGCACCATGATGGCCTGGCCGCCTTCGGCGTGCTTGTAGGGCACGTTCATCTGGGACAGCTGGGCCACGATGGCGCCACCGTCCTTGTCGCCCAGGTTGGCGTAGAGCACGCGCCATTCCGGCTGGCGGCCCATGAAGAAGAAGGCCAGGGCAATGGCCAGCAGCGCCAGGGCGCCCAGGCCGAGTTTGATCTTCTGCGCCTGGTCCATGCGCGCAAAGCCGTCACCGAACGCACTGCGGTTCTTCGCGTTCGGTGTGATGTCCAGTTCGGCAACGGCGGTGGTGCTCATGGGATTCGGGACTCGTTGAATGATCGATTGCAGGGGGAGATACACCCTGTTGCAGTCGATTATTCGGTCCCGGCCCCCTCGCCATAGCCGTGAAAAGGCGGGGGTTTGTGCCCTTATTCCCGTCCCTGGGGGGCGGGGCGCCCTCTAGCATCAGGGCGTCATATCTCGTCGAAGGAGTCCGCCATGGACATGCGCATTTCCCCTCTCAGCAGCCAGGCCCTGAACGGCATCGGCCAGTCCGCCCTCAAGCGCCCGGGCGCCGTCGGTGGCGCCGAATCCGGCTTTGCCGCGAACTTCAAGTCGGCGCTCAAGGAAGTCAGCGCGTCGCAGGAAGCCGCTTCCAAGCTGCAGACCCAGGTCCAGCTGGGCGACCCCAAGGTCAGCCTGGAAGAAACCATGCTGGCCATGCAGAAGGCCCAGGTCGGTTTCCAGGCCACGCTGCACGTGCGCAACCGGATGGTTCAGGCCTATTCCGACATCATGAACATGGGTGTCTGACATCCCTTTCCGGAGCGCGTGACTTTTCAAGGATGTCGCGGGACTGGCTTTGCCAGACCGCAGACATCGCCCCCTGGGGGGTGACGGCCGCAGGCCGGCGCGGGGGGTGTCAGTGCATCGGCGCGGGGCTGCTCTTGTCGAACATCTGCGCCAGGTCGTTCAGCCAGGGTTCCGCCAGGTTGCGGATCTCGGCGTCGATGCGCAGGATGCGCTGCATGATCTTCGTCTTTTCCTTGCGCTGGTCGGCATCGAGCTGCTCGGTGTTCGACTTGTGGCGCAGCTGCGCGATCAGCACCGCGCAGGCGCCTTCCAGGCGAACCACCTGGTCCCAGTTCTCGGTCTGTGCGGCTTCCAGCATCTGCTGGCTGGTGTTCTCGATGGCTTTGTAGTAGTCCAAAAGATGGTGCTCCATGTCAGGCTCCCTGGAGGGCGCCGGCGCGGATCTGTTTCCAGGAATCCGCCAGCGGCTCGATGAGGTTCAGTACCTCGTGGATGGGGGCCACTTCGTTGCGCAGGTTGGCCAGGGTGAGGCGCTGCACGCTGTACTCGTACAGCCCCTTGAGGTTGGCGGCGAGTTCCCCGCCCTCTTGCAGATTCAAGCCGGCCTTCAGGCCTTCTTCCATGATCCGGATCGCCTTGCCCAGGGCGGCGCCCTTGCTCACGACATCGCGGCGCTCCATGGCGCCACGGGCCAGGTTCAGGCTCTGGATCAACGCCTCGAACAGCAGGCTGACCAGCTGGTGCGGGTCGGCCGTCTGCACGCCGGTATCGACGGCCACACGTTTGTAGGTGGAAGCTGCGCGGGTGTTGACGGAGGTGAACATGGCTTGGGTTCCTTGGGTCTGATACCTTCCTGTATCGGCACCCAGCGGACGGACTGTAGGCATGAGCGGCTCCATTTGGCGGGTGAAGTTCATGCTTTACATCCTTTAGTGAACATTTTTCCGGACACAGGGACTCGAGAGACCCGATGCATGGATTTTTCGGTTCACTGGCCTGAATCTTGAGCCGTGGCGCCCGGTTTGAAGGGCGGAAAAGACGGGGGAAACGGGATGGGGGCGGGCAAGAAAAAAAGGGCCTTCGAAAGAAGGCCCTTTGGCTTTTGGTCAACCAGGTTCAGAAGTCCAGGTTCACGTTAAATGTGTACGTCCACTGGCCAGCGTGGCCGCCCGTCAGCTTGGTTGTGTTGTTGTTGGATATGAATATTGCAGTCAGCGCGATTGTTTGATCCGAACCATCGGCCGTGGTCGAGACGGAAGGCAGGCTGCTGTTCCAAGTGGTGCCTAGATAACCACTAGTCCCCACGATGGTTCCAAACTTGGCGATACCCATCACCATGCCGATAGGCAAAGACGTAGCTGTTGGGCCAGCGCCCGGGGCCCCAGCCATGAGTTCAGGAAATGCGCTGTTTGTCACGGTTGAAGCCTTGGTGACCCGTACGGTCATCGGCGTGCCCAAGGTGCAGTTGGCAATTGCGTTTGGAGGCGTAGATATCCGTCTATTGATCGAATACCCTGATTTGGTCATGCCGGGGCCATCGGCCAAGACGTCTGTCAAGGTGGTCATGCTGGTCAAAATGCCGTCGGGCGTATTGATGGCCGACAGCGGCTGGGGTGTCACGTTCATGGTGGGAAGGGCGACTGGCGTGGGCGTGGCCAAAGGGGCGTTGACCGAGGAACCGTCAACCGAGAGGCTGCACACCGGTGCCACCAGGGTGAGGGTGAACTGCAGCGGCACGGTGTAGGTGGTGGCACCGGCTTGGGCTGCGCCCAGGGCCAGGGCGAGCATGGCGCCCGTGCGGGCAAGGCCTGCACGGCCAAGGGCTGCGCACAGGGTGGAGGTTTTTTTCGTCCTGGTGTTCATGAGTTCACTCCTGGTGTTGAGGGGTTCGCAACAGGAGCAGGCGCTCCTGTTGCGTGGTGTCATCGTGCCGATGCCGTGCACACGCAGCCCACAAAAACACCAAAGAGCAACTGGCAGTCACGAAGCGCGGAATACAGGTTTCGGGCCTGGAACAGGTCGTACAGATCTCTGGTTTCACATGCGCGCAAGCGTGATGGGAAAGCGAAGCGAACCATCGGGTCCCCAGGCCAGCCAACGCCAGCGTGCGCGTGACAGCGGGGAAAGCGACGGGGCGCAGACAAGAAAAAAGGGCCTTCAAAAGAAGGCCCTTGGTGTTCAGGATGTCCGTGACTCAGAAGTCCAGTGTCACGTCGAAGTTGTAGACCCAGGTGCCTGCGTATGAGGCTGTCAGCGTGGTCGTGCTGTTGTTGGCAAACACAGCGGCGGTCAACCCAATTGCCTGGGGGTTGCCGGTTGCCGTCTGGCTGAGCGCAGGATCGCTGTTGCTGATGGTGGTGCTACCACTGCCAGAGGCGCTAGTGACGGTGGTGGTGCCAGCAAAGGTGGCGATGCCCATGAGCATGCCGATGGGCAAGGTGCCCGCCTGGCCGGAGGCCGGTGAACCCACCATGTAGGCACCCGCCGTCGTGAAGCCCGTCGTCGCTGGGGTGGACCATTGGCTTGACGTTGCGGCCTTCACCTTGGCGGTCATCGGCGTGCCCGCTGTACACGTGGCCGAGGCGGCTGGCGGCGTCGTGACCCGCTTGACCTGGTTGTTACCCGAAGAGCCGTGCAAGCCGGGGGCGCTCGACGTATAGGCCGTCAAGGTGGCTCCGGCGCCGGTCGCCATGGCCAGCACGATGTTATTGGGGGTGTTGATCACAGACAGATCACTCGGTGTCAGGTTCACCATATTGCCGGTGGTGAGCGTCTGCGTTGGCGTGTTGACGTCTGCGGTAAGGCTGAGCACCGTGAGTGTGCACACTGGCGGGGTCAGCGTGATGTTGAACTGCAGCGGCACGGTGTAGGTGACCGCACCGGCCTGGGCTGCGCCCAGGGCCAGGGCGAGCATGGCGCCCGTGCGGGCAAGGCCTGCGCCGCCAAGGGCTGCGCACAGGGTGGAGGTTTTTTTCGTCCTGGTGTTCATGAGTTCACTCCTGGTGTTGAGGGGTTCGCAGCGGGAGCAGGTGCTTCTGTTGCGTGGTGTCATCGTGCCGATGCCGTGCACGCGCAGCCCACAAAAACACCAAAGAGCAAATGGCAGGCACGAAGCGCGGAATACAGGTTTCGGGCCCGGACTAGGGGCGTAAAGATCTCTGGCTTCACATGCGCGCTAACGCTACGTGAAAAGCGAGGCGAACCAACTGGTCCCCAAGCCAGCCAACGCCAGCGTGCTCGTGACAGCGGGGAAAGCGACGGAGCGCAGACAAAAAAAGGGCCTTCAGAAGAAGGCCCTTTTGCGTACCGATGTCCGTGGCTCAGAAGTCCAGGCTCACATCGAAGTTGTACGACCACAGGCCGGCGGCGCCGCTCGGCAAATTGGTGTTGCTAGTGGCATAGGCCGCTACTGTCAGCCCGATGGTCTGTTCCAGGCCCGTTGCGGTGGTGGAGAGTTCGGGCTTGGCGTTGTTCCATGTGATGCCAGCCAGGCTGCCCGTTGCGGCCGTGGCGCTGCCGAAACTGGCCAGGCCCATAAGCATTCCGATCGGCAACGCGGCGGGCGTCATTGTGCCGACACTCGGTTTTCCAGCCTGAGCACCTGAGCTTAGTGCTGAGGTAGTGACAAATCCAGCGGCGTTCGCGACCGTCACCTTCATCGGCGTGCCGAGGGTGCATTGGGCTGTTGCGGCAGGCGGCGCGTCGAGGCTGCGGGAAGTAGCGCCAGTAATCATGGAGGCACCGGCGTACAGCCCAGGGCTGCTTGTGGTGAAGTTGGTCATGCCGGGCAAGGCACCGAGAATGGTCAACGGAGAGGAGGTCGCCAATATGCTGGTGGGTGTGAGGTTGGTGACCACCGTGCTGCCGACTGCGGCGGTGCTGCTGTCGACCAGGTTGCCGCCCACCTTGAGGTTGCACACCGGCGCAGCCAGCGTGATGTTGAACTGCAACGGCACGGTATAGGTGGTGGCACCGGCTTGCGCTGCGCCCAGAGCCAGGGCGAGCATGGCACCCGTGCGGGCAAGGCCTGCGCCGCCAAGGGCTGCGCACAGGGTGGCGGGTTTTTTCGTCCTGGTGTTCATGAGTTCACTCCTGGTGTTGAGGGGATCGCAACAGGAGCGGGTGCTTCTGTGGCGTGGTGCCATCGTGCCGATGCCGTGCACGCGCAGCCCACAAAAACACCAAAGAGCAAACGGCAGGCACGAAGCGCGGAATACAGGTTTCAGGCGCCCTGACCAGGGTGGAGCTCAAGTCTCTGGTCTTTTAGCGAGGCCATGAAAAAGGGCGATGGCACGGCTTTCGCCATGCCACCGCCCTTGGGGCAACGCCTGTTTCGCTCAGCGCAGCAGGGACAGCACGCCTTGTTGTGCCTGGTTGGCCTGCGCCACCATGGCGGTGCCGGCCTGCTGCAGGATCTGGGCGCGCGACAGGTTCGAGGTTTCCTTGGCGAAGTCGGCGTCGACGATGCGGCCACGGGCGGCGGAGATGTTCTCGCCGGTGATCTGGATGTTGGCCACGGCGTTTTCGAAGCGGCTCTGCAGGGCACCGAGGTCGGCGCGAGCCGAGTTGATGGTGGTCAGTGCCTTGTCGGCGATCGTGATCGCCTGGCCTGCGCCGATCACGGTAGTGACGTCCAGGTCTTCCAGCCGTTGGACCCAGCTGCCTGCGGGGCCACCGGTCAGGCCAGCGGTGGTGAGACCCGCGGCGCTGCTGGTTCCCGCGTTGATGTTGAAGCCCGCTGCGGCGCCGCTGCTGTCCACCCAGTCGGTGACGGAATCGAACGACATCTGGGCGGTATTGGCGACCGCACGCGCGATCAGCCCGGTTTCGGAGGTGGCGGCGTTGAAGGCCGCCTCCATCTTTTTCGTGACTTGCGCTGCCGTGTCCCCCAGGGCAACGACCACATCCCCCACAGGGATGATGTTCCCCTTCGGGCCGGTCACCGACATGCCGGTGATGGTGCCAGCCGCAGTGGCCGTTCCTGCGGCCCAGGCCATTCCCGTCGTGGTGAGGAATGTGGCGCTCCCGAGACTCGCGGCGCGCACGTCCGCCGTGCTCTGGACAGAGATCGACTCGCCGGCGTTCGCACCCACCTGGAAGGCGGCGTTGGCGAAGGTGCCGTCGAGCAGCTTGGTGCCGTTGAACGAGGTGGTTTTGGCGACGCGGTCGATTTCCGAACGCAGCTGGGTCACTTCGGCCTGGAGGGCGGTGCGGTCGCTGCTGTTGTTCGAAGCGTTGGCCGATTGAACAGCCAGTTCGCGCATGCGCTGCAGCATGTCGCCGACCTTGCCCAGCGCGCCTTCAGCGGTCTGAGCCAGGGAGATGCCGTCGTTGGCGTTGCGGGCTGCCACGCTGAGGCCGCGCACCTGGGCGTTCATGCGCTCGGAGATGGCGAGGCCGGCGGCGTCGTCCTTGGCGCTGTTCACGCGCAGGCCCGAAGACAGGCGCTGCATGGAGGTGGCCAGCGAGCTGGAGGTGGTGCCCAGGTTGCGCTGGGCGGTCATCGACATCACGTTCGTGTTGATGGTGGTCATGCCGGGCTCCGGTGCGTCGACGCCATGGCCGACTCATGCAGGTGAAAAAAAAGGCGGTGCACGGCTTTTGCCATGCAGCCGCCCTGTGAGGCGATGTCTGAAGTGCGATCAGCGCAGCAGCGAGAGCACGCCTTGTTGTGCCTGGTTGGCCTGGGCCACCATGGCGGTGCCGGCCTGTTGCAGGATCTGGGCGCGCGACAGGTTCGAGGTTTCCTTGGCGAAGTCGGCGTCGACGATGCGGCCACGGGCGGCGGAGATGTTCTCGCCGGTGATCTGGATGTTGGCCACGGCGTTCTCGAAGCGGCTTTGCAGGGCACCGAGGTCGGCGCGCGAGCTGTTGATCGCGTTGATCGCCTTGTCGATCACCTGGAGCGACTTCTGCGCGTCGCCGAAGCTGTTCACGTTGATCGCGGACAGCGTGACCAGCGTGCCGGGAGGCGCGGTGTCGCCAGGCGCGCCGGTGGCGGCTGCGGTGAAGGCGGCGCCGAAGGTGGTGGCGGCGGTCAGGTCGCGGTTGGAGAAGATTTCATAGGCGCCAGCACCGGTTTCACGGGCGAACACGCCGGTTTCCGACGACTTGGCGTTGATCGCGTCCACCACCTGCGTGGTGCGCTGGGTGGCGCTGGTCGAAGCGGCAATGCCGCCCAGGGCCACGGCGTTGCCGTTGGCGTCCTGGATGGTCCAGCCTGCCGTGCCAGCGGGGATCGCGGCGTTGGCGGCGGTGCCTGGCACAGCCACAGCGGCCACGAAATGTTCGGTGGCGCTCAGCTGGCCCAGGGCCGACGAGTTGGCGGAAACGATGGAGTCGATGGCGATGCCTTCACCGGCGTTGGCGCCGACCTGGAAGGTGGCGTTGGCGAAGGAACCGTCGAGCAGCTTGGTGCCGTTGAACGACGTGGTCTTGGCGACGCGGTCGATTTCCTGGCGCAGCTGCGTCACTTCGGCGTTGAGCGCGGTGCGGTCGCTGCTGTTGTTCGAGGCGTTGGCCGACTGCACGGCCAGTTCGCGCATGCGCTGCAGCATGTCGCCGACCTTGCCCAGCGCGCCTTCAGCGGTCTGAGCCAGGGAGATGCCGTCGTTGGCGTTGCGGGCTGCCACGCTGAGGCCGCGCACCTGGGCGTTCATGCGCTCGGAGATGGCGAGGCCGGCGGCGTCGTCCTTGGCGCTGTTCACGCGCAGGCCCGAAGACAGGCGCTGCATGGAGGTGGCCAGCGAGCTGGAGGTGGTGCCCAGGTTGCGCTGGGCGGTCATGGACATGACGTTCGTGTTGATGGTGGTCATAACTAACTCCTGTTGAGATGGTCGGGCTGACTGCCCGGTGGCCCGGGCCACGAACCCATGGAGAAGTTCGTTGTTTCTAATTTCGGAGGGGTTGGAGGAATCTTTAGCCCCTCGTTGTGACCACGTGTCGTGTCAAGCCCCGCTCGTCGGCCGGGGGCGACCGCCCATGAAAAAAGGCGGTTGCACGGCTCTCACCATGCAACCGCCCTGTGGGGCGAAGCCAGTTGCGATCAGCGCAGCAGGGACAGCACGCCTTGTTGTGCCTGGTTGGCTTGCGCCACCATGGCGGTGCCGGCTTGTTGCAGGATCTGTGCGCGCGACAGGTTCGAGGTTTCCTTGGCGAAGTCGGCGTCGACGATGCGGCCACGGGCGGCGGAGATGTTCTCGCCGGTGATCTGGATGTTGGCCACGGCGTTCTCGAAGCGGCTTTGCAGGGCACCGAGGTCGGCGCGCGAGCTGTTGATCGCGTTGATCGCCTTGTCGATCACCTGCAGCGACAGCTGGGCGTCGCCGAAGCTGTTCACGTTGATGCTGGACAGCGTGGCAGCGGTCGCGGGAGCCGTCATGGTGACGGGGTCGCCGGTCGTGGTGGCCGTGAAGGCGGCACCGAAGTCGGCAGCGGCCACGGCGCGGTTGGAGAACACTTCGTAGCCACCACCCGTGCGTTCGCGGGCGAACACACCGGTGTCGGACGACTTGGCGTTGATCGCGTCCACCACCTGGGTCGTGCGTTGTGCGGCGGTCGTGGCGGCGGCGATGCCACCCAGCGCAACCGCGTTGCCGTTGGCGTCGTTGATGGTCCAGCCGGTCGTGCCTGCCGCAATGGCGGCGCCGTCGGCGGGCATGGTGGCCAGCGTGGCGGCGGCCACGGTGGAGGTGAAGTTTTCCGTCGCGCTCAGACGGCCCAGGGCCGACGAGTTGGCGGAGACGATGGAATCGATGGCGATGCCTTCGCCAGCGTTCGCGCCGACCTGGAAGGTGGCGTTGGCGAAGGAACCGTCGAGCAGCTTGGTGCCGTTGAACGAGGTGGTCTTGGCCACGCGGTCGATTTCCGAGCGCAGCTGCGTCACTTCGGCCTGGAGGGCGGTGCGGTCGCTGCTGTTGTTGGAGGCGTTGGCCGACTGCACGGCCAGTTCGCGCATGCGCTGCAGCATGTCGCCCACTTTGCCCAGCGCGCCTTCAGCGGTCTGCGCCAGGGAGATGCCGTCGTTGGCGTTGCGGGCTGCAACGCTCAGGCCGCGCACCTGGGCGTTCATGCGCTCGGAGATGGCGAGGCCGGCGGCGTCGTCCTTGGCGCTGTTCACGCGCAGGCCCGAAGACAGGCGCTGCATGGAGGTGGCCAGCGAGCTGGAGGTGGTGCCCAGGTTGCGCTGGGCGGTCATCGACATCACGTTCGTGTTGATGGTGGTCATGATGAACTCCGTTCAGAAAGTGGGGACTGTGGCGATCAACGCAGCAGGGACAGAACGCCCTGTTGCGCCTGGTTGGCCTGGGCCACCATGGCGGTGCCGGCCTGTTGCAGGATCTGGGCGCGCGACAGGTTCGAGGTTTCCTTGGCGAAGTCGGCGTCGACGATGCGGCCACGGGCGGCGGAGATGTTCTCGCCGGTGATCTGGATGTTGGCCACGGCGTTCTCGAAGCGGCTTTGCAGGGCACCGAGGTCGGCACGCGAGCTGTTGACGGCGTTGATGGCGGCGTCGATCACCTTCAGCGAGAGCTGTGCGTCGCCGAAGCTGTTCACGTTGATGTCGTTGATCTGGCTGGAGACGGCGGCGCCGGCGGCAGCAGGGGATGCACCCGTGGCGGCGGCCGTGAAGCCGACGAAGTCGCCGGTGGCGATGGCGCCATCGGAGAAGGTTTCCCAGCCGGTCACGGCGCCTGCCGTGTAGGTGGCGCGGGCGAACACGCCGGTGTCGGACGACTTGGCGTTGATCGCGTCCACCACTTGCGTGGTGCGCTCGGCGGCGGTGGTGGCGGCGGCGATCGGGCCCAGGGCCACGCCCTTGACCGTCAGCGTGCCGGCTGCGATGGCCACGTTGGCGCCAGCCGTCGTCGTCAGCGTGCCGGCTGCCGTGATCTGCGAGGTGTTGCCCAGCGTGCTGGAGTTGGCGGAAACGATGCTGTCGATGGCGATGCCTTCACCGGCGTTGGCGCCGACCTGGAAGGTGGCGTTGGCGAAGGAACCGTCGAGCAGCTTGGTGCCGTTGAACGAGGTGGTCTTGGCCACGCGGTCGATTTCCGAGCGCAGCTGCGTCACTTCGGCCTGGAGGGCGGTGCGGTCGCTGCTGTTGTTGGAGGCGTTGGCCGACTGCACGGCCAGTTCGCGCATGCGCTGCAGCATGTCGCCCACTTTGCCCAGCGCGCCTTCAGCGGTCTGCGCCAGGGAGATGCCGTCGTTGGCGTTGCGGGCTGCAACGCTCAGGCCGCGCACCTGGGCGTTCATGCGCTCGGAGATGGCGAGGCCGGCGGCGTCGTCCTTGGCGCTGTTCACGCGCAGGCCCGAAGACAGGCGCTGCATGGAGGTGGCCAGCGAGCTGGAGGTGGTGCCCAGGTTGCGCTGGGCGGTCATCGACATGACGTTGGTGTTGATGGTGGTCATAACTAACTCCGGTTGAGTGATGTGGTGATTGAGATGGACTTGTCCGGTTGCCCGGGCCACGAACCCTCAGTGAAGTTCGTTGCAACCTATTTCGGTGCCTGCCACGCTTTCTTGAGGATTTCCATATGCAGCGGGCGATGCCGTGGGAAAGCGCACAGAAAAAAGCCCTGGTCGCAGGGCGCCAGGGCTTGTCGTGGGGCGAAAAACCGGTCAGCGTTCATGAAGTCGACTTGTTCCACTGCGCGATCTGCTGCGTGACGAAGGCGTTGAGCGAGTTGAGCTGGCCCACCATCGCGTCCATCGCGTTGTACTGCTTGAGGTAACGGGCTTCGGCGCGGGTGGCGCGCTCGTTCACCTTGTCCTGTTCCTTGGTGTTGCGCTTGACGGCTTCGCGCAGCGATTCGGTGCGCGAGGTCAGCGTGCCGCTGGCGCCCGAGAAGCCTTCGGCGAAGGTCTTGAGCTTTTCGCCGAAGCCCTGCGCGGTCGGGTCGGTGTGGTCGGCGTTGAAGAGGTTCTGCACCGCCGTGGGGTTGTCCAGCGCCGTGCTGAGCTTGGTGCTGTTGATGCTCATCTTGCCGCCGGACTTGATCTCGATGCCGATGTCGGCCAGCGTGGTGAATTCGCCGCCAGGCGTGAACGAGCGCATCATGCCGCGCAGCGCGTTCTGCAGGCCCACCGCCGTGCTGTCGCCCTGCAGGGAGCCGGCCACCTTGGTGTCCGGGTTGTAGCCGGTCACGCTGGTCAGCATGTCGTTGAGCGAGTTGTAGGCGTCGACGAAAGACTGGATGGTCTTGGTCATCGCTTCCTTGTCCAGGGTCACGGCGATCTCGACCGGTGCGGTCGTGATCTGCGAGAACTGCAGCGTGACGCCGGGAATGCCGTCGGCGAAGGTGTTGCTGGCCGATTCGATGGCGATGCCGTTGATGGTGGCCAGCGCGTTGGCGCCGTGCGTGATCTGCACGCCCGAGGCCACGCCGCCCTGCACCGCCAGGCGCGAGAGGCCGGCAGCGGGGTCGCCGTCGGCGTCGGTCACCTGCATCTCGAAACCCATCGCCTCGCCGGTCTCGCGCGAGCGCATCAGCAGGCGTTCGCCCGAGGCGTCGCGCAGCACGGTGGCGGTCACGCCACCGTTGGCCGCGTTGATCTTGGCCGCGATCTGAGTGAGGGTGTCCTCACCCTCGAGAATTTCGATGTCCACCGCGGCGGCTTCGCCCGCCACGAACGAACCGGAGCTCCAGTCGCCCAGCGTGATGCGCAGGCTGCCCGTGCCCATGGCGGTGTCGCGCGGCACCGCCAGCGAAGCCGTGGACTGCGCGCGGGCCAGTTGTTGCACCTCGACCGACATGGAAGAGGGCGCCGTGCCCGTGGCCACGGTGATGCCGACGGCGGTGGGGGTCGACGAACTGCCCTTGACGGCCTGGAACGAGCTGGGCGTGGCCAGCTTGGTGCCCAGGTCGCCGAGCGCGGTCATCATCGAGCTCAGCGTGCCCATGACCGAGATCTTGCTCTGGAACTTGGTCGCCTGCGTCTGCAGCGGTGCCAGTGGGGCACGCTCGAGCGCGACCAGCTGCGCCACGATGGTGTCGATCGGGACGCCGCTGCCCATGCCGGTGGAGGTGATTGCCATGTCAGTTCACGTGTGGTGTTCAGTCGGGATGGACGCACCGCACGCGGGTGGCATGCGGTCTGTGCATCCCGCTCACCCTGCAGGGCCGCGTGTGGACACGGCGCTGCGGATGTGCGGAGGGTTCGATCACGAACGCAGCAGCGAGAGCACCCCCTGAGGAATCTGGTTGGCCTGCGCCACCATGGCGGTGCCGGCCTGCTGCAGGATCTGCGCGCGCGACAGGTTCGAGGTTTCCTTGGCGAAGTCGGCATCGACGATGCGGCCACGGGCAGCAGAGATGTTCTCGCCGGTGATCTGGATGTTGGCCACGGCGTTTTCGAAGCGGCTTTGCAGGGCACCGAGGTCGGCGCGCGAGCTGTTCACCGCGTTGATCGCGTTGTCGATCACGCGCAGCGCGAGCTGCGAGTCACCGAAGGAGTTGACGTTGATGTCTTCGACGAACGAGTCGGCGGCGGCGGCGGTGGCGGCGCCTGCACCCGTGGTGCCGGCGGCGAAGTTGCCGAAGTCGCCGGCCACCAGGGCGCGGTCGGAGAAGACTTCGTAGCCGGTCATCACGCCAGCGGTGTAGACGGGGCGGGCGAACACGCCGGTGTCGGTGGACTTGGCGTTGATCGCATCGATCACCTGGCCGGCGCGCTGTGCCTGCGTGGTGGCTTCGCCGATCGGGCCGAGGTTGACGGCGACGCCGTTGGCGTCGTTGATCGACAGCGGCGTGGCGCCACCGGCGGGAATCGCGGCCAGCACGGCGGGTGCCACGGGCGAGGCGGGTGCCGAGATGGCGGCGGTGGCGTGCACCGAGGTCTGGCCCAGCGCGGCGGAGTCGGAGTTGACGATGCTGTCGATGCTGATGCCTTCACCGGCGTTGGCGCCGACCTGGAAGGTGGCGTTGGCGAAGGAACCGTCGAGCAGCTTGGTGCCGTTGAACGACGTGGTCTTGGCGACGCGGTCGATTTCCTGGCGCAGCTGCGTCACTTCGGCGTTGAGCGCGGTGCGGTCGCTGCTGTTGTTCGAGGCGTTGGCCGACTGCACGGCCAGTTCGCGCATGCGCTGCAGCATGTCGCCGACCTTGCCCAGCGCGCCTTCAGCGGTCTGTGCCAGGGAGATGCCGTCGTTGGCGTTGCGGGCGGCGACGCTGAGGCCGCGCACCTGGGTGTTCATGCGCTCGGAAATGGCGAGGCCTGCGGCGTCGTCCTTGGCGCTGTTGACGCGCAGGCCGGAAGACAGGCGCTGCATGGAAGTGGCCAGCGAGCTGGCCGAGCTGCTCAGATTGCGCTGAGCATTCATCGACATGACGTTCGTGTTGATGGTGGTCATAACTAACTCCTGTAAATGGTCCTGGAAAGTGAACCGGTACCAGGGCCGGTATGCCCTCGTGCCGTGCGACCCTCTCGGGCCCCCACCGTCGCTGCTCGCCGCCTTGCTGGGCCGGACGACGAACCCATTTGGAAGTTCGTTGAGTCAATTTCGGTGATAGGCCCAGATTCTTGAGGTTTGCCCGACAGCCAACGGGCGGATAAACCGGGCCGTTCGGCGCCAGTTCGTCGTTTAAACGGGGCTCCCCCCTGCGCCGCTTTGCGGCTTCCCCCCTCTCTGGCGCGCCTTTGGCGCTGGGAGGGGGGACGGCGTCTTGGGCCGGCGGAGCCGGACCCTTGACGCCTCTGGATCAAGGCACCTCGCGCGTTGCGGTGCTGTCTTCCTGTCGGCGGAGGGCCACACAGGCCGGGCCGTTTTGAATACCAAGGTTGTAGGTATCTGGATGACAAGGGGGTGGTGCACACCTGACACGACGGACAGCCATTTACCGATTCAAGTTTTTTTACCCCTCGACACAATTCATACATCGGGCCAACAAACCGCGGCCCTTACCGAAAGAAGGAACACATCATGGACAGCGAACAACTCCTGGCAGAAATCCGCGAAGCCAACCTGACCTACCTCATGCTGGCGCAGAACCTGATCCGCAAGGACCGTGCAGAAGCCCTGTACCGCCTGGGTCTGACCGAAGAGGCCGCCGACCTGCTGGGCATGCTGTCCACCGCCCAACTGCTCAAGATCGCCTCCAGCAACATGCTGCTGTGCCGCTTCCGTGTGGACGACGATCTGGTGTGGAACCTGCTGACCAGCCACAACGTGAAGAAGGTGGACAACGCCACCACCACCCAGCTGCACGCCAGCATCCTGATGGCCGGCCGTTTCGCCGAGTCCATGGCAGCGCACTGATCCCCGGTTCCTTTCTTTCCGCTTCTTTCTTCTTTCTCCCCGTTTTCACTCCAGGAGCCCACCATGGCCGCAGGCAAGAGCATCCTCAACGAGTCGCGTGACATCGAGCGCGCAGTCGCCCTGATCCAGCTCGGCGCCCGCCTGCAGGTCCTGGAGTACGAAACCAGCCTGTCCTACGAACGCCTGCTGCGCCTGTACAAGGAAGTCGCCGGCAAGTCGCCGTCCAAGGGCCAGTTGCCCTTCTCGACCGACTGGTTCCTGACCTGGCAGCCCAACATCCACGCGTCGCTGTTCCTGAACATCCACGAATACCTCTCCAAGACCAGCGAGCTGGAAGAGATCGACACGGTGATCAAGGCCTTCCGCCTGTACAGCGAACAGATGCAGGCCAGCGCCATCGAGCCGCTGCTCTCCGTCACCCGCGCCTGGCGCCTGGTGAAGTTCGTCGACAACGGCATGCTGACGCTGACCAAGTGCTCCTGCTGCGGCGGCAACTTCGTCACCGAGCCCTATGAAAACCGCCATTTCGTCTGCGGCCTGTGCCAGCCACCGGCCCGCGCCGGCAAAGGCTCCGCCAACGGTGGCCTGCGCCTGCACTGAACCCGACACCCGGTTGCTCAAACCGCGAAATGGACCCCGATGCGGGTCCATTTCGCGTTTATGGCCACCCTCAATCGGACCTAGAGTTGACCGATAGAAAACACATCCCTTCAAGTCACGCGCGCACCGGTCCGCCGCGTCCTCTTCCAGGCACAAGAACATGTTCGTCATCATTGGTTTCGCGGTTTCGATGGTCTGCATCTTCGGGGTATTCATATTCCACGGAGGCAACATCGGTGTCGTGCTCAAGGCATTGCCCTTCGAGCTGACCACCATCCTGGGCGCGGCCCTGGGCGCCTTCCTCATCAACAACCAGATGAAGGTGGTCAAGGCCTCGTTCAAAGGCCTGGCGCAGTGCTTCAAGGGCAGCCGCTACACCAAGGCGCGCTACATGGAACTGCTCGCGCTGCTGTTCGACATCCTGCAGAAGGCGCGCAAGGAAGGCCTGATGGCGATCGAACAGGACGTCGAGAACCCACACGACTCCGCGCTGTTCAAGAAATACCCCACCATCTCCGCCGACCACCACGTGGTCGAGTTCATCACCGACTACCTGCGCATGATGGTTTCAGGCAACCTGAACGCGCACGAGATCGAGTCGCTGATGGACGCTGAAATCGAAACCCACCACCAGGAAGCGCACGCGCCCGTGGCCGCCATCGGCCGGCTGGCCGGCGGTCTGCCGGCTTTCGGCATCGTGGCCGCCGTGCTGGGTGTGGTGAACACCATGGGTTCGGTCGGCCAGCCGCCGGCGGTGCTGGGCGGCATGATCGGTTCGGCCCTGGTCGGTACCTTCCTCGGCATTCTGCTGGCCTACGGCGTGTTCGAACCCCTGGGCGGCCTGCTCGACCAGAAGATGGAAGAGGGCAGCAAGGAACTGCTGTGCGTCAAGACCACGCTGCTCTCCAGCATGCAGGGCTACGCCCCGCTGACCGCCATTGAATTCGGCCGCAAGGTGCTGTTCGCCGATGTGCGGCCGACCTTCGCGGAACTCGAGACGCATGTGAAGAAAAAGTGATGAAGCACGCAGGAGCAAGCCATGGCGGGTGACGGCAAAAAGCTGCAGCCGATCATCATCAAGCGCATCAAGAAGGGTGGCCATGCCGCCCACGGTGGTGCGTGGAAGATCGCGTACGCCGACTTCGTGACCGCGATGATGGCCTTCTTCCTGCTCATGTGGCTGCTCGGCTCCACCGCCAAGGGCGAGCTGCAGGGCATCGCGAGCTATTTCCAGTCGCCGGTGAAGGTCTCGCTCATGGGCGGCAACGGCACCGGCAACAGCAGCAGCATCCTGCCTGGCGGCGGGCGCGACCTGAGCAAGGCCTTCGGCCAGATGGACAGCGGCGATTCCGAGCGCGCGGCCAAGCTCATCGGTGCGCAGATGGCGCGCGCCGAATCCATGCGGCGCGATGCCGAGCGCATCGACGCGCTCGAACGCAAGATCACCACGCTGATCGAGAAGAACCCCAAGCTCTCCGAGTACGGTTCGCAGATCCAGCTCGAGAAGACCACCGACGGCCTGCACATCCAGATCGTCGACCAGCAGAACCGCCCCATGTTCGACACCGGCAGCGCGCTGGTGAAGCCCTACATGCGCGACATCCTGCGCGAGATCGGCACCGCGCTGGGCGACGTGGAAAACCACATCGCCCTGGCCGGCCACACCGACGCCACGCCCTACGGCAGCGGCGACCGCGGCTACAGCAACTGGGAACTCTCCGCCGACCGCGCCAACGCCTCGCGCCGCGAACTGGTGGCCGGCGGCCTGCCCGACAACAAGCTGCGCCGCGTCGAGGGCCTGGCGTCCAGCCGCCTGCTGCGCGCCGACACCCCGACCGACCCGATCAACCGCCGCATCAGCATCGTGGTGATGACGCAGGAAGGCGAAGACCGCCTGCTGCCCCGCGCCTCGCCCCTGCCCGGCACGGTGGTCGAACCGCCACCCCGCTTGCCGGCCGTGCCCACCGCGGCCGCTCCGGCTGCCACGCCCGAACCCACTCCGGCAGCGCCCGCGCAGGCCGCGGCCCCCGCCATTGCCCTGCCCAAGCTTCAGATTTCCGGCCAGGTGACGAAATCCCAATCACAGAGCGGCGGCTGATGCGCGGCACGCTCCATTTCCCTTGATCCTTTCCTCCCACGGAGGCTTCCATGTCCACCCCGATGAAATTCCTGATCGTTGACGACTTCTCCACCATGCGCCGCATCGTGCGCAACCTGCTCAAGGAGATCGGGCACACCGATGCCGACGAGGCCGAGGACGGCGCCATCGCGCTGAGCAAGCTGCGCAACGGCGGCTTCAACTTCGTGGTGTCGGACATCAACATGCCCAACATGAACGGTTTCGAGCTGCTCGCCGAAATCAAGAAGGACGAAAAACTCAAGCACCTGCCGGTGCTGATGGTGACCGCCGAGGCGCGCAAGGAAGACATCGTGATGGCCGCCCAGAACGGCGCCGCCGGTTACATCGTCAAGCCCTTCACCAAGGCCACGCTGGAAGACAAGCTCGCGAACATCTTCAAGAAGCTAGGCATCTGAGAGGGCCCCGCACCATGAACGACGAACAACAAGAAGAGGCGTCGTCGGGCAACCCCGACATGTTTCGCCAGCTCGGCTCGATCACGCGGCAACTGCACGACGCGCTCAAGGAGCTGGGCTACACCGACAAGCTCAAGGGCA
>VFQP010001274.1_pt1 | contig 35037 bp, 55 predicted proteins | sample 3512351 | NCBI WGS metagenome assembly VFQP01 (sample SAMN10412372, study PRJNA504923) | tailings metagenome | isolation source: Relicate 1 Philex TSF1 revegetated site | place: Philippines: Tuba, Benguet | collected 2017-08-29
GTGTGTGTGTGTGTGTGTGTGTGTGTGTGTGTGTGTGTGTGTGTGTGTGTATGTGGAGGGGAATCATGATCACTGACAGTGTGTGACGAGTATACACAAGGCACTATGCACCTAGAGCCCCACATACCTAGTACACCCACACTCGGTTTCATTCATTGGTTCACCCACGCCCCTGAAGTCATCATGCAGTGTTTTTCTGTGTACCAACACCTCAATGCTGCCAGTCGATAGGGAGGATGCACCTGTGTGATTGTGTGATTGTGATTGTGTGAGTGTGAGTGTGATTAGAATTGTGTGAGAGGATGTGTGTGTTTGCGATTGTGTGAGAGGGTGTGTGAGTGTGTGTGTGAGGGTGTGTGTGTGTGCGTGATTACAATTGTGTGAGGGTGTGTGTACAGATGTATGTGTGTGTATGTGTGAGAGAGTGTGGCAACCTACCACATGCACGGTCAACAGAGACGGTCAACGCAGCCACCCCGGGCTGTTGTATGTGGATACCACTGGTGATGGGGTAGTAATTGTCAGCCACTGGTGCAGCCCCCTGGGGGTGTGAGGGTTCTTGTGTTTAGGGGTTTTGCTTGCATGAGTGTGTGTGGGGTGGGTGGGTGGGTGGGAGCGTGTATGTGTTGAACAATGAACATTTGTAAGATACACACAGCATGATGTACCAGTACATACAAATGCAACATTGAGAAAACACATACAACACAACATATACACTTGCATACTTTGTACAAAATCACGAGAGCAACACATTCCCGCACATGTACCCACCCACATACATCCACACCCACCCACACCCACACCCACACCTACCTCCAACACTCTCCGTTGTCTACGCAGCACCTCTCGGCCGTTGCTATCTGTGTAAAACACATCCCCACTGTCCACACTGCTGCTGTATCGCACCACCACTTCACGCCCGGCATCAAGGGGAAGTGGGCCTATAGTCCACTCTACTTGCACTGATGCTGCATGCTTCCATACCCTATGAGGGGAGGGGTGTGTGGGGTGTGTGGGGTGTGTGGGGTGTGTGGGGTGTGTGGGGTGTGTATATTTGGGGTGTGTGTATGTATGGGGTGTGTGTATGTATGGGGTTGGTGGATGCGTACATGTGTACAGTGGGTAGATGTGTGTTCTTTGGGAAACAGTGGGTATGTCAATATGCACACACAATACACATCATGTACTACCCAAAACCACCTACATCCGGCCCCCCATCACACCCACCATTACACGCCAGCACACCCCCACACCATCCATGACCCCTCCCACCCCCCCACACACACCTATACACCAACGACCCCCATGCATTCCACTGTTGGTGCACCTCAGTCACCACCTCCCCCTCCACCACCCTTAAACGAGGGACCCCCAGGGGCCCCTGCGGGACGTTGGCGTCCCCCTTGAGCCGCAGCACATAGGCCCCCCCTGCTTGTCCCTGTATTTCGCTCTCATTTCCATCACTGGGGGTGTACCATAGGAGATCAACTCGGAGGTCAACGTGGATATTGTCGACTGTCATGGAGGTCAACGCGCCTGGGTGTTTTTTGGGGGCCGGGGGTTGAGGAGTGGGTGGGTGGGGTGCCTTTGGAGCAGGCAGGAGGGTATGGGAAGGGGGAGGGTACATTCGGAACACACCCATATTATGTGAAAACACTTTAAAACACACACACACACACACACACACACACAAACATGCACACACACACACACAAGTACATACACCTGTTGTAGTGGAAAACACCAATGTCACATTCCCATTACTCACCACCACCGGTGCTGCAGGTGGTGGGGTATGTGCTGTTGCTCGTGTTTGTACTGTCCACTGATATGCATCATGCAACCACCTCATTGCTTCATGCAACCACCATGTGACATGATGCATTGCCCTACACAGCATGCGCTGCCATGCATATAGTGCAACACCAGCATCATGATGTGATGTGTGTGTATCACCGTCGTCATCATGTGCATTGTGAGTATCATGTGTACTGTCATTATCTTGTGTCACATGTACACCACCATTGTGTACACCACCATCATGTGTGCTATGTACACCATTACCACCACCACCATGTGTCGGCATCAACACAAACGAATGCACGCTCCAGGGCGTGAGTGGTGGGAACACCGCAGCAAGTGTGTGGTCACCTAGGGACATCGGATCAACCACTGCACCAATATCAAGGTAGGTGTGTTGTATGGAATAGGTGGTGGGGGAGAGGGGGAGGAGCTGCGTGTTTATGGGTGTGTGGTGCTCATCTGTGTGTGGGGTGGGTGGGTGTTGGGTGTGTAAAGTATGCGCTTGAATGAAGTGAATATGTCCTTGCAGTGCATGGTGTGTATACGTTGTGTACATTGTTGTGTGGTACAAAAACAACCATGCACAACATACACCAACAACACCCCCCCCACCCACCCCATACCAAGCAGTGTATAATTACACCCCCCCACTGCCACAGGCAACATCAGTGGTGTATGCACACGTGTATGTGCCAATGGGTTGTACACTGCTATATACACAGGCATGCAAAACCGTGTGGCGATCACAGAGGACCTGCAGATGCTTGCATTAGACAGTCGACAGTGTTCAAGGTGGGGTGGGGTAGTGGTGTTGTATGTAATGGCTATGTGGGTGGAAAGGATGGTGTTGACCATGTGCTCGGCAATGGTCAAACCTGTGGGTGGGTGGTCAAACTTGTGACATCTACACTCTACACACACACGCACACCTCCATCACCATCATACCAGCATGCACTCGCATGCTGTAATCATTAGCCACATGTTGTTTCTCAGTACCAGTGATAGCATCGTGATGCTGTGTGAGTGACACTGCTGACTCAAGTGCATCTAAGGGGTTGTCTGATTGTGTTGTATGTACTGGGTTACCTGATGTTGTGTGAAGACCATGATGATGATGATATATACTAGGTGGTATATCAGGAATTTGTAGTGTTTGTGGTGTTTGTGGTGTTTGTAGTACTTGTAGTTGGCGAGCTGCATGCAGGTAGGAGGTTGCTTGACGAATAGCAAACTTGTGTGTGGGTCGACTGCTGTAAAACCCTGTGTTTATTGTTGTGTGTTGTTGTGTGTTTTGTGTGTCTGTCAAGTATGTGGGTTTGTATATGCTCGTTGTTATACTGGTTCTTGTTGTTCATGTGTCAGATAGCATACAAATAAATACAACGCCACACAAACACACACAAACAAACACCCTCTCATACCAACATCAACCATTGCACACCCCTCACACCCACCCACACCCACCACCCACACCCACCACCCATACCTGCCCCACCATACCCACCATACCTGCCCAGTAACAATGCTTACGGTCAGCATAGGGATAAAAATCACTTGCATACTTTGCAGGCCATGATACATTGTAAGACGCCTTGGCTGCCGTGTACATATCGGGGGTGGAGTAGAACGTGTGTATACGTCCATCAGCGTTGGTGTAGTGTATCAACTTGTCAATGTTCTGTAGGGGGGTGAAGGGGGGGTTAAGGGGGGGGGAGTGTAGTGTGATGTGTTGTGTTGAGGGAGAATGTGCTGTGTTTTGTGGAGGTGTATAGATGTGTGATGTGTCTCACACACACACACACACACCTACACCTACACCTACACCCACCCACCCACCCACACACACACAAATAATACACACCTTGTACCATGACATTGCATTGGCATATGTAAAATCAGACCCAAACAATATCATGATGTCATTCCCACGTGTTAATGAAAATAATCGTAATGCATGTTGTACAAACTCCTCCACACGTTGGTGCACATTGTAATCATGCAAATCACACCTATCCTGTGTTTTCGTATGTGTGTGTGTGTGCAGATGTATTATGTACACATGTATATGCTCAACATACGAAAATAAACATCCCCCTTGCTCTTCTCCACAACTACTCAACCCACATACACCCACCACACCACACCCACACCACACACACACCCAAACACACACACCTGTATAGGATCATCTCCACCCAACCCCCATTCCCAATTAAACCCAGGCAACCACCCATAACTCAACCCACTGTGATTGCCCTGGGCAAAGTGCACAGTAAACACATCCCCCTGTGGTGGTGACAGACTGGTGCTTGCCCTCCAAACCATCTCCATCTCCCTTGTGCGCTTTCGTGCATCTTCATCCTGTGTTTTTTTTGTGTTTGTGTGTGTGTGTGTGAGAGAGAGAGAGACAGAGAGAGTTGGAGGTGGGGGAAGTGGTGAGTGTGTATGCATGTGAGTGTGTGAGTGGTGGCACGTTGTGTACAAACCAGCTATCTGCTGCTATTCTTACAACAACATAGTACTATGTCACACATGCACCCACCCAACACATACATAATCACTTCTCTCAAACAACACCCCCCCACCCCACCCCCGCACCTCATAATCACTTCTCCCAAACATGAACGACTCAAATCCCATCAGAGCAGCCAGTGAGGCAGCACTAGCAGAATGCCCAAAGGGGTCCACCTGCCATGCTGTAGAGGGGGTTGTGTTGAATGTGGCCTTGAGAAACCTGGGTGATGGGGGAGATGTGGGTGTGTTGGGTGTGTTTGTATGAAACCTACATTGGGGGGGGGGAAATGTGTGTGTGGGTATGTGTGTGTGTGCGTGTTTGTGTGTGGAGTAGTTGTGGGTGTCAGGGGTGTGATTCATGTGCTTTGACGGATGGTCAACATGCATTTGTCAACATGGTCAACATGGTCAACATGCATGCCGAACAACACCCCCCAAAACACACCCCAAAACACACCCCAAAACACACCCACCCACACCACCATCACCCTCCTACCTGTGTCCTTTTGTGGTTTGGTCAAGCATTGCTGTGTAATCAGTACAGGCTTCATCATGCTGTACCCATCCACCGTTGACGAAATGCAGCCGACCCTCACGAACAAGTTGCTTGACTGTGTCTTGCTGTGCTGGTGATTGCTCAGACCACCACCGTGTGAAATATGCCTGTGTGTTGTGATATGGTGGTGTATATGGGTGTGAAACATGCATTTGTGTGATATGGTGTTGATGGGAGGTATGTATGTGTGTGATATGGTATACAGATGAGGTGTGCTGTTGGAAAACCAGATGAGGTGTGCTGTTGGAAAATCAGCGTTGAGGTGGTGGCTTGTGGAAAGCGTTGTGTTGCTGGGTTGTTGTTGTTGTTGTTGTTGACAGTGGCATGTGTGAGCAGGAGCACCCAGTACCACCACTCACATACCACCACCCACATCATACCATTTCACCATAAGAAAAGCGGCGATCAGGGTTGTCGAGCAATTCTCGCATCACAGAGTCCAAGATGCTACGCACACCAGCGACCTGGATGTGTTGGTTGCTCCCAATGAAGTATTGATCTACAGTCTTGAGCCAGCCAGGATCATCATGACTGTGGCAGATGATATGCACATTAAGCTTGTCTGGGCGCCTGGAGGGAGCGGGTCGACGATGTGTGAGGATGATGATGCTATGATGCAAGCAACCAATCTCTCTCAAACAAACCTTGATGAGGTGGTGTTGTATTGCTTGTACTCGCATGTCACTGCATTCACCAGCAAACACGATAGTAGTATCTGTAGTAACGACATCTTTCTCTAGTGTTCTGATGCCTGACCTACGACACTACCATTTGATATAACGGTACTTGTGGATTGGCATATAGTTCAGCAATTGTAGCAATGCTGCAATACACAAAGCATAATATAGTTCCAAATATATTGCAAAAAAACTCTCGTTGACTGAGAAAACAGCACTAGCAAACCTTGTGGTGCACCTCGTTGATTCAAAAGCACAGCTGCCTCATCATCATCAACATCGCAGTGCCATTGCCGCAGCAGCCACCCTGCTCTTACACACGGTGACAACGATCGCTTTGCCACTCTTCCTGCTGCAGTCAACTTGATGCATTGCTGTTAATCAATCGTTTTAATACAATCTGGATGTGGAGGCGGGCATTGCTGCAGGCACGGCTGCACCTACCCAAGGCATGTGCCTCCCTAGCAGCAACTCCATGCCAGCCAGTGTGGGCAGCCACTGGGTTGCCAATGGCCATCCCATGCACAGCAACGCTCACCACACCATGGTTGAGTGCATCAGCATGCATCTTGCGGGCGCGTTTTAGTTCTGGTGGTGACCGATCAGGGGATGGTGGACCATCTGAGGATGCCACGCTGCGTGCTGCTGCTGGGCAGGAGGGCGACACGGCAGGGTATGGTGGTGATGTTGTTATGCCCTCCGGGTTGGGTGGGTGTGGGGGTTCTGGGTGTGGTTGCAGAGGTTGTTGGATTGGTGTTATTTTTGGTGTTTTGGCACACACACATGACACACGCTCTTCCCACGTACAGTGGTGATGATGGTGGTGCATCCTCATCCTCCAGCAGTGACACCGATGGTGGCACGTCAGAAAGCAACGACAACAACAGTGGTACAGATGCCGATGATGTTGATGCTGATGATGCCGTTGCTGATGGCGATGTACAAGCAGACAAAGAAAATCAAAGCGAAGAAGATGAAGAAGACTTGGAATTTCCAGATCCAAATGATTGGGGTGAATATTGGACACCTGATCACAAGCAACCCTGGGATCCCCCAGATGAGATGGAGGGTCACATGGACAAGCTGTTTTCTGAACTGTTCAAGTTGCCTCGCAAGCAATTCGATGCAGTGACAACCTTTACCAAGGAAGAATTGCTGTACGTGGGGTGCATCCAAGCATCAGCATCTCATCATCACCATCATTATCATCATCTCGACCACCCACCCCCCACACATACACACAGTGGCCAAGAACCAATACAGGTCTACCTATCTTCTGACGATGAGGAAGACACCAACCCCGACTGGCAATTCACAGAACAGGATTGGCAATTCATCACATGGGACCCCCATTACGATAAACTCCAGCTCATGGCAGCCTCTGAAGAACTGCGCCCCCATGTTCGTGCATGGGCAAAACAGCGCATTGAAAAGATAGACGCCCACTGGGCAGCTGTCAGAAAGCACGTGGAGCAACATGGCACATGGCCGATGCGTGATCCCTTGGAGGATCCCCCCAGTGACACTGATAGTGATGACGAGCTGCCTGTGGAGGACACAGAGGATGGATTGCTGCCAGAGGTGATGGGGCCCCTGGGAGGGGGCCGGCGGCTGGTCACGCGTGCAGAGGATCAGTTTCGGGGGCGGTCAACAGTCAAACCACTGTCGGATGATGAGGACATTTTCGAAGACCGACATAGATATGTTGGCGTGCTGGGGGGGGAAGAGGAACGGGGCGACCAATCAGGGGGGGACGATGGCAGGGGCCCCCATGCCGCAGGGGACCATGATACAAGTGACATTGATGAGCAGCAACTATACGCCCCAATTCTCGACGACCAGGGCAAACGCCTGTATGCAGACGCAGAAGAAGAACAACACACCACACTGGGGCCAAACCGCAGGGGATCTTCCGACCATCCCATGGGGGATGATCAAGATGATGATGATCCCATGCCCAAACTGACCCCAGCAGAAGAAGCAGCCCTTGCACGCATGCTCAATGCCACATCCTCCGACGAAGAAGACGATGGTCGACGTGCAATGGTGGGCAGAGAAGACAAAGGATACAGTAGTGATGATGAGGAGGGCATGTTTGACTTGACAACATTTGGCGTGCAAGCAGAAGCAGCAGGGTTTTGGGAAGCAGAAGAAGCAGGGTCAGATAGCGAACAAAACAGCCCAGGTGTATTTGAGGAGTATGATCCAGGAAAGGACATGCTGCCTGTGTTTTCGGGCAGTGAGCATGGCATGCTGGTGCATCCGTATTATATCAATGCAGAGACTGCACAGACGTTGTGGGGTGTGGATTTGGTGGGGGGAGAGATTGTGTCACCAGAGCGCAATGCCTTGTTGAGTGATGCGACAAAGATGGAGATGTACCAGAGACACACTGCTGATCCGGGATTGTACGTGGGGTGGGGGGTATGGTGGGTATGGTGGTGGTGGGTGGGTGAGGGGGGGAGGTATTTTTTGTTGGTGTGTGTATGGAATGTGATGCATGGGGTAGCATGCTTGCATGGGGACGAACATGGTCAAACATGGTCAACCATGTACACAAACAAGTACACAAACATGGTCAAACATGGTGGTCAAACACATATACAGGTGGAGTACAGAGCGTCTTGCCCGTCACTACCGAATCCGTGAAGAGCGTGTGATTGCCATCATTACACTCAAGCAGCGTGAACAAGAAGCACGCGAGCGGGTGTGTGTGGGGTGTGTTTGTGTATTTGCGTGTTTTTGCAATGCACACCACTATCATCCCCCCCCCCACTATCAAACTATCTATTTATACAACAATGCAACCATGTACCAATACAACCATGTACCAATACACCCATGTACCAATACACCCATGTACCAATACACCTACACCCACCATACCCCCACACCCACCATACCCCCCCCCCTCCCACACCACACCCACGATACACCCACACCTACCACACATTACCATGTACCCCACATACCCCCACAACAGGGTGAGCTGCTGATGGATGATCTAGCTGATTTCATGGAGAATGAGGTGTATGGGTGCAAGTACAGGCGTGGTACAGGGGAACGACACATTGTCAAGCTACCTGTTGCACCCCGCTTTGTGGTATGGATATTGTATGGTGGAATGTGGGTTGTATGGTGGAATGTGGGTTGTATGGTGGAATGTGGGTTGTATGGTGGAATGTGGGTTGTAGGGTAACTGTATGTACATTGTGGGATGGTGGAGGATGTGGAGTGTGGGGTGGGTATGGTATGCGGAGTGTGTGTTGTTGTCTGTGTGTGTCTTTGTGCGTGTGTGTCTTTGGGGTTATAAGTGGACGGCATTGCTTTTTTCTTTTTTGTGTGTTTTATGTAGCACAACACTCTCGACCACCACACACACACACCACATATATCACACATACACATCCCACACACACATCAATCACCACACACATCCCCCCCCCAACACAGTACATTGACCCACCCCCCGGCACCCCCCTGCAGCCTGGTGATTTCATAAGTGAGGTGGATGAGGTGGAAAAGGACTTGGCAATAAAGGAACAGTCCATCATGTTGAGTGAGTTTAAGGAACGATTAGAGTGGGCACAGGGCAAGGTGGGTTTGTAGGGGTTAGTGTTTGTGGGGGGGGGGGGGGGGGGTTGTGTGTGTGGGGAGGTGGCAGGGGGGGTTGGAGTAGAAACAGAGAGAGAGTGTGTGGGGGAGTGTGCGTGTTCAAGTGTGTGTGTGAGAGAGAGAGTGCATGTGTGTGTGTGTTGTTCAGATGAATGTTCATGGACCCCCCCCCACACCCACATCACCTAATCAGGTTGGCAAGTCACTACGAAGAGGTGTCAGTCGTCACAAGAGTGCCCCCCGTAAACCCAAAGACGGGTGGTCCCTGGTGGTACGCCCACTGACTCCAGGGCAAGGGGATGGGTATGGGGAGGCGTATGTGGCACAACCAGATGGTTCTAGAAGGCAGCTCACAGAGGATGAGCAGTATTACCTGTACAGACAGCGACCTAGGAAACGGCGCCGACGGGTGATCATGCCCACTGGGAGCTAGTTGTGTGTGTGTGATGGAGTATGATGATTTGGTGGCAGGGGCTATTCTTTCTGTTGTTGCTCTTTCTTGAGGGAGTGTAGTGTGCCCGTGGTAAAGTGTTACCAAATGCACCGTTATCAAGTGCAATGTACATATTTCAAGATCCCTTGCCTTCGGAGTTCTGCTTCCATTTCCATGTGTTCCTCGTAAGCGGGTGTCTCATTTGCTGATGGTGGGTTGCGCCAGCCAGGGGGTGGGTGGGATGGCCACGACGCAGGTGGAAAAGGTATTGCCAGTGGCTTTTCTGGCTGTGATCGCTCCTGCTCAACATGGATCTTGTGATGGTCATTGGGTCGTCGTGCCTGTGCCAAGGGGAGTTGGGGTTGTGTGTGGTGTGTACTGTGCACACCAGTTCGCATGTACATTGCCATCACACACCTTGCCAAACGAGCCCCTAAAGATTTTCCCTCGTCGTGTGCGTGGATCACGTTTGCCCATCCACCATATTGCGTGATCCCAGAAAGACACGGCTGCTGTGGCTACTGGTGGGTATGCAGTCGATCTGAGTGTTGCATTGGAACAGCACTCTGTTGCAGCAACAACAAGCCAACGAAGGGATCCCAAAGAGGTAGCCATTGTGTTTGTTACAAATACGTGTACAAGAGATGTGCTGTTGATACAAGAAAACAAAAAACCTTGTGTCACTCAAGCCACACACTCATCGGGTAGGCTGTTATGGCAATCACGTGCTCCAGCAGATGCATAGGCAGGCTTGCAATTCCCATCTCCTCTGGGGCGTCGTTTTCTGGTTTGCCTTCTCCTGGTTTGCGTGCATGGCACAGGAGCAAGGCCTGCACAGCGTCTCGAAAACCCGGGGGGAACTTGTGGTGTACGCTGCCGCTCCAGGGTGGGCGTTCTAGCATCAACCTGGAGTGGTGGTTTATTGGGGGGGGGGGGTTGTAATTTACCATTGCATGAGGTACTGTGGCGTCCATCAACGCAGCACTGACAATACACATGCCATACCTGATCCATCCTGCACACTCGCTGTATACGCTCGCCAAGAGTGCCCCATGCTTCTCAGTGGGAGCATGTGCCCCCTGTTCCAATTGGTTGAGCATTTCAGTCACAGACAACACCTGTGTGGATGTACATGGATGTACATGGATGTGCATCATAAGATACACGAAATCCAACACAAACCCACCACCTTGGTGTTGGCGCCACAATCCACAAGCAGTTCCACAACACGTGCGTGCCCATTTGGCATACCCAGTGCAAGACTCTGCACTGCCATTTGGCACGCCCAGTGGAGGGCTGTGCGTCGCATGCCACCCTGTGTGTTCCAAGGCGTGTGTGTGCGTGTGTGTTTGTGATGATGACAAGGTGTGAGTGTCACCAGTCAACGTACATAGTCTAGCTGCTCAACATCGCAACCAAATCCATGCACAAGCACGTGCACTATGTCCACCTGGCCGTATCGTGCTGCAACATGCAAGAGTGTGGATTGATTGATCGTACGGGCGTTGACGTGGGTGTTGTTTTGCTGCAAAAAATTGGTGATAGAGTGCACATCACCCTGTGCAGCTGCACGTGCAATGTGCTGAGGCACCAGCCATCGACGTCGGGGAAGAGGCACGTCCATGTGTGTCGGAGATCATGTGGGACGAGCTTGCTTTCAAATTACAGTTTTTACTATAAGAGTGCAGCACTGAGAGTGCAGCAACACCATCACACGCCTCAAACCAATAAAATTAGAGAGACACTACCAACGGAAATACTACCAACGGAAATACTACAAGCAGTACAAGATGTTTGACAAACCCCCCGACAAAGGGGGCATGACAACCGTCAACGATGAAAACAACAGCAGCAAAAACCAAAACAGCAGACACATCCACAATGTTGGGGTTGCATGCACACTGATTGTAGTGCGCCAATGTTCAGTACAAACAGTACAAACCACATGTCAAGTGTTGGTATCTATGGTGACGAGAAAGTTGTAGCATCACATCATACGAGTGTTCATGCAAAACCACACACAAGCAAGCCTGCAACACGGATAGTACCCGGATATAAAAAATATCCACAGGAAACAGACATGCAAACAGAAAATCGGCGGCATATGAAGTCACACACCATGTTGCACAAAAACAGTGCCGACATTTCTCTTGTTAGTATTCATCAGCTACAACCCTCTACTAGACACACCTCAAAACAAAAACAACACCCTCGTAATACACCAAAAATGCACCCTTGCATCCAAAAAAACAAACCCAAAACATGCACTCTCAACATCACTGGCCACAAAAAACAACACACCCTCACCCCTGTGTTTAGCACCAGTCACGTCGCACAAACACTTGCAGGCGTTTATGTCCACCCATACGCACACGCATGGTATCAGAACAGCTTCGTCGACTGCGTTGTTGCACTGCAGACGCCTCGTGCATGTGGTGTGTGAGTGGTGTGGTGTGCGTGCAGGGTGAGTGGTGTGGTGTGCGTGTAGGGGGTGGCATCCACACTTCTGCGGTGACTTCGGGTGCGGGGAAGTGGATATGCAGTGGGCTCGTTGGAAAAGAAACATCCCTGTGTGTAGGTAGTACGTTGGGGAAGGGATGAACACATATAAACTCACATGCACACATAGTCCATGTACCATCATCGCATACCTGATCAAAGCTGGCGCGTGCACTCTCAAAACTAGCACGTGCCTGTACTGCACACGACACTGCAGCAGCAGCAGCACGCGCAACAGGATCCGTGATCAACACATTGTCATCGTCACCACCATCCTCCGTGCATGACGCAGTCCAGTGGTCGGGTTGCAAATCAACACTAGTGCGTCGCCCAGCATCAAATGACAATCTACCAGCAGGTTTGGTTGCATCCGCAGTACAATTCCTGCGCTTCTCCATGACCTCATCCATGTGTACAGCACGCCCATTTTCTAAAGAAGACGCACTTCCAGCCCCCCCAACATCTGGTGGTTCAAAATACATGGGCTCATATGCCACGCTGCCGCGGAGGTCGTTCGCAGCCCAAAACAGCATGTGTGATTCTGATGTGATGGATGGCAACGTGATGAAATCTCCATGCTGCTCCTCCATCACAGATGATGGTACATCGATGGAATGACGCAGGCCCCCACCACCGCTGGGTGCACGCTGGAGTGATTTGCGGTTGCCGCTGCAATTGGTGTCTGATGAGGAGCGCTCTTCACGAATGGGGTCAAGTCCGAGCGACTGGGCCTGCCAGATGTTGAACATGCCCTGAACATCATTGTTGATACTCTTGTTGCTGTTTTCTTTTGATCCATCGGGCTGCACAGCATCTTTGGAAGCTTGGCGACTGTCTTTGTAGCGCTCCAGTGCAACCTGCAGTGGTAAAAGTGGGTGGGGATCCACCCGCGAGGAGCACGACACAAATTCTGTTCCAACCCCATACCGACAGGATCTGCTGCATGTCAATCCTGTTGCGGCTGCCAATCACTTGATAGGGTGTGCGGCCATTTCTATCTGTCTTTTCCAGCTGGGAGGCTGCACCAGCTTGCAGCAAGGTCTTGGCAACAGCAAGATGGCCGCTTGAGGCGGCAATATGCATGCATGTGCGCCGTTGCTTTGTACAGGTCACATTCAAGTCGACGCCCTTGTTGAGCAGAAATACAACAATGTCCAGGTTGCCATATCTGTGGGGTTGAAAGGGTCATTGTGAGCATGCATCTGGGTTTGTGCCTGTTTGTGCACCAATCTCGGCATACTTGATAGCACGCATAAGTGGTGTCTTGCCCACACTATCACGCTGCTCCAAGGCCTCGCTGGGCGATGGGTGCTTGTCTATAATGGCACGCAACAGTGACAAATCACCCGTTTTGCACGGCGTGAGTACCATCTTGTGAGGAGTACAATACTACAGGTTATGAGGTGCAATGATGGAGTGGGGCGGGCTAGCGACCTATGATTCGGTCTGGGGTTGTCCACTAGATGTCTGTCTCGTCAGTGTGGTCTGTGTCTCTGGGTTGCAATGAGGACGATTGCATAGGAGTGAGGACGGGAGCGTTCGCATTGGTATTTACACGCAGAAAAACTCGTACGGAAATGAATGACATGCATGCATGAACGCGTATATTTCGCACTTCTTGTGGCCAGACGTGAAGCATAATTTTCCTTCATTTTCCTCGAGCAAAACCACCAACGATCCTCCTAGGGTGTTGAACGAGCATTCGCACTGGCTGTTACGCCAACAGTGTCACTGGTCAGTATCATCGCATCACACGGCATTGCCATTTCTCTTTGTGAATTGATTAAGCACTAGATCTACACAATGCCAGCAGCACAAACAACACCATCATCAGCAGAAACACCAGCATCAGCAGAAACACCAGCTGATCTGTCTGCCAGCGTCAAGGCCAAGGTCACAGTCCCCCTCGAGGACCAGGTATGTGCCCTGTAAATTATATGTACACTCCTTTTCAGCACACCCTTGTAACAAAACACCATTACAGATCAACCCTGCCAAGCTCCGGGCGGTGTATGATTCCATGGCAGCCAAGCTTGCATCTGATGGCCTTGACCTTGCGGCCATTGCTGCCAACGGTGCCTATTTCACCAACGTGGACAGTACTGCCACGCAACCTGCTCTACCACTCAACTACCTCGACTTTCCGGGGCGCCCCATGCCGAGTGGGTCTGTGCGTCTCAGTGTGCTGTACAATGAAAACCCCGACGACAATGCACCTTTTTATCAAGCCACATTGGCCATTGCTGCAAAATTGCCACCAAGTAGGGTGGTAATGTGTGGCACTGTGTAGATGCCTGTGTGGATCATCATGATCACCACCATCTTCACTCCCCACAGGTTGCAAAGTCTACCTCAACAAACCTAACCATTATCATGTCACGGTCTACATGACAAGCCAACCATACGACTTGCGACCTGATCCCTACCATGCCCCCGACGGACGATGGGACCCCACCAAGAGCCCAGCACCGCATCCAGATGTCATTCATGCAGAGTATCGTGATATAGAAACAATTGCAGCTGCATCACCAGCACCACTATTGCAAGTGTATCGCTTTGTGTTGACCAACACGGGCACGCTGCTGTTGTGCTGTACGGAGCAAGAGGGGCATGTGGCGCGACTTAGGCAGCAGTTTACCAAAGTGTTTGTGGGTGGGCCAGTCAAGCAAAGCACCATCCTGCACATTTCCCTGTTGCGGTATGATTGGATGTTTGTGTGGGTGTGTGCAACGCATGCCAATCCAATCTCCATGCTTGGTTCCCCTTGTGATCGTCTTCACCATCCCTACCCAGCATCCTGACACCCGAGGCACTTGATGCAGCAACACTGCAGGCACTCCAGGAGGAAATGGACCGGTGGAGTGAGGCACTGCAGGGGCATACCTTTCATCCTGACAAGCTGTGCCACGTGCATGAAGAGGTGTTCACCACGGTGGAGGGACCAAGAAGAGCGTTTGTGTTTGGTGTGGGAAACAGCAAATCGTGATAGCTAGTGTTCAGATCAATTACACTAAGAAATGTTGTTCCCTTTGTCGTAACCAACAACAATCAACATGGGCCACACCATCAACAACAGTTCCCAAGTCAATGCCAATCATACCAAACCGTTCGTCGCAGCATGGACACGATATAGCTTTTTGCACCACAATACATCATCACATGCTCGTACCAGGTGCATCGTGAGAACGAGGACCCCAGCACAACGCCAGCAGCAAGCATGCCGAGCAGATTCCTCGATACCAGGAAACGTGGGGCAGGGCTATGCATCGTACGTCCCGACACCACCAATGGGCACGAGGGGAATGCAGGGAGGAGTACCAGGCAATTACAGACCTCCTCCTGCCAGTGGGTGGAGTGCATCAGTGCAGGCTGGGGGGATGCGACCCCCAAACCCCCAACCCCCGCCACGTCAGCAAACAAACCCCAACCCCTTGGGAAGTGGCCAGGGTATGTCAGAGTTTTCAGCACCATCATCGGCATCATCATCATCATCACAACAACAACAACAACAACAACAACACAATGTTGACTTTCAACGCCAATTCTGGTCAACGCTCGACATATGTGGTTGGACTGGGTCTGTTGCTGGTGCCGTGCTGTTTCTACTTACACAGGTGTGGTTGTAAGACATGGGTGTTGTGTATGTGCACTTGGGGAATTGTCATCACCAACAACATCAAAACACACCTGATCATCATCCCCCAACACTTGACCAAACCACTGGTTTTCTGTCACACCCTAGGAACTGTGGCTTGCAGCATTGCCCATATCCATGCCCCTGCTTGCGTTGTATGCCAGTCGTGAGAAGGAAAAACTCGATATACAGGTACCTTGCGTGTGTTGTTGTTGACGTTGTTCATGTATACACCAGCAGCATGCAGCAGGGTACACTCCACCGCACCATCCACCCACACACGTCACCACCACACCCACCGCCTTCCCCTCCCACAGCAAGCACAAGCACTCGCACGCACCCATTATGACACAGCACTCAATCACCAGTATAGTAAAGATGCACAGTCATTGGCAAGTGAGATGAGGCAACTGCAATCCTCAGTGGAAAGTGGCTTGACAGGAACAGTAGACGCGCTGGGCACGCTGAGGGTATTGGAGGCACGACTGGCACAGTTGGAGGGAAATGTGTTGAGTGCAAGTATGTGGGGGGAAGGGGGGATGTGCATGGGAGGGGAGGGTGGAGGGGGAGTGTGTGGGGGGAGTGTGTTGGGGGTGACAGGTAGGGACAGCAGCAGTCATGGTTATCTGCAGAGAAACACCTAAACACATGTACAAAACACACCCACACACATGTACAAAATACACCCAAATGCATGTACATGAAACTCATGAACAAAGTACACACACCCACACGTACACACAAAACCACCAACATACATACACCCTTCCCCCTACACAAACACACACAGGCAAGCTCACACTTGAAAGCACAGAGCGCTTATCAAACGCAACTGCCAGCATGCAACAACGCAACACTGCTGACTTACAAACCCTACAATCACAATTAGTGAATGATGTACAACACATGCAGGCACAGTTGGTTGGGGATGTGCGACAGGAGGTGGCTGCATTGGGTGACAGGGTTGATGCAGGTCCCATGTTGTCTGCGGTGGATGGTCGATTAGCGGTGCGTGGGTGTGTTTAAATGTGTGTGTGTGTGTGTGTGTTGATGCATAGAAAATACACACAGCACAATACACACAATACACGCTACACATATCCCACTACAGGCACTGGAATCTTCTCTCAATGGGTTGGAAGCAAGTACAGCTGATGCACTCAAGACACTGGGTACTGCCATGCATGTATGTGTGTTTTTGTGTATGCGTTTGTAAGTGGTTGTGTGGTTGTGTATGTATGGTGTACATAGTTAATGTACGTATACACACACACACATATGCCCTCTCTAATTATCTCATTACTATCTCATTACTATCTCATTACTATCTCATTAGTATCTCATTATTATCACACAGGCAACTGTGAGTGAAGTGTTGGCAAACCAACCCACCATTGATGGGCAGCAGATAGCACAGCATGTGGCAACAGATGTGCGCAGTGCTGTGAGTGACGTGGTGGATGCCAAGGTGTGTTGTGGAAGAGGGGGGCAAGGTCACCCCATGGTGGTGCATGTGTGGCTGTTTTCAAGTGCATATGTGTTGAGTACATATGATTGTCCAATTATACATACATGGAGAACAAAGCAACATCATCAATGCGTATGATGCATGCATTGCACATACAGTACCACCAACAAAAGCCCCATCATGTACACAATCAAACAACCACCCACAGATCACCAGTGCACTGACCACCATGCAGCACACCCTCGATGCCACCGCCACCACCCTCCAAAACCACACCACCACCCTTCAAAACCACACCACCACCCTCAACACCCTCAACCACACCACCAGCATGGTCAACACCACGGTCAACAAGTCGTTCAACGCCATGGAGGACTCATTACACATGGTCAACACACGAATGAACAACATCGATGGAGGTTTGACCATGCTTCAGGGGACTGTGGGGGGCATGGGGCAGGGGTTGACCATGATGCAGGAGAGTGTGCAGGGTGTACAGGAGAGTGTGCAGGGTGTGCATGCAACACTGGGTGGTGTGGTGGAGCAGGTGTCTGGGGTGCGGGGCGCCCTGGGTCAAGTGGTGGGTGCTGTGGGGGATCTGGATGCTGCTGTTGCATCAGGGATGGGGGGTGTACAACAGGCAGTACAGGTGTGGTGATGTGTGTGTGTTTGTGTGTGTGTTGCATGCACCAATCAACATGCAGGATTGACACCAATCAACATGGTCTTTTCATAGAACACCATGGATGGATGCACAAAACACACAAACACACCAAACCCCATCCCTACCCCATCACACAGCACATGGACACTATGCTATCAGCAAGCATGGATGATGTACGAGCTGCTGCTGCTGCTGCCAATGCCGCTGTAGAGTCTATACGCACCACTGACATAGCCCGTAGAGAGCAACTGACCCACCTTGACCAGAAGCTCACCCGGCAGTTGACCCACATGGACAAGGGCTTTGACCATGTGCATGGGCAGGTCAACACCATGCATGCTGCTATGTCAGACATGCAGGCGGTGATGGAGGGGGCGGTGGGGGGGTTACGGGGGGGTGTGCAGGCAATGCAGGAGAGCTTGGGGGAACAGATGCAGGGGTTGGAAAATGCACTGGACACAGTGATAGAGGTAGAGTTTTTGTGTGTGTGTTGTGTGTTGTACTGTGTGTGTATATAGTAGTATATACTGTGTAGTGTACATTCCTGCCGAAAAACACTCTCTACACCCACTCTCTACACCCACTCCCTATCCCCCACCTCCACCCTACTCACCATACCCACCACACCCACACCACACCCACACCACACCCACAGGAAACAATAGCCTTGCGTGCAGAAGCACTCACAGCACGTTCAGAGGAGCTTGACCGTGCAGTCCAACTGGCAATCACCCCCCTGTTGACCACCATGAATGCGGTCAAAGCTGGGGTGGAACATCAGCAAGAAGCGGTCGATCATGCAGTACAACAGATAGGGCCCACCATGGCTACAAATATGCAACGTGTGGAGGACCATGTGCTGCAGGGTGTGCACAAGGAAATGCAAGGGGTGTTACGGTCACATGCACGGTTGTATGATAGGATTGATAAAGTGGCTGCTGCCAAGTCAGACATACAAGCGGCAGTGGCTGCTGCATTGCAACCATACAAGGCAGCGGTATGTTTGTTTGGGGGGATTGAGAGGGGTGGGTGTAGGATGTGGGTAGTACTAGTTGTAGTTTCGTAACAAACAATCATCATCTTGTACATCATGCACCACTATACACATACCCATGACACCACTATACACATACATGACACCACTATACACATCATGCAAAAGACCTCACTTTACATGACCCATTATGATTACTCAGGTGTATGAATTACAGTCAGCAGTGGGTAATCAAGGGGGACAGCTGTCCTCACTCCTCCCCACTGTGGCAGAGGGGCTGCAGCAATTACAAGAGGCAGTCAAAGTATGTTGACCATCATGGTTGACCATCATGGTTGACCATGTCATGTGCTAGTGCACACCACACCAAACCACACCAAACCACACTACACCACACCCAGGTACTTGCCGAGGATCAAGCAACGTTACACAGCCTGGTACAAGACACCTCCACCAGCCACACAGAGGCAGTCGCCAGTGTGCCAGTGCTCACCACACAGGAGGTGCAACAGGTGGTGGACACAACATTCAAGCCATACAAAACAATGGTGTGTGGAGTGTGTGTTGTATGGAGAATGTGTGTGTATTGCATGTGTGTGTATTGCATGTGTGTGTATTGTATGTGTGTGTGTGTGTATAGTATGTGCGTGTATGTGTGTGTACATGGTGTGGTTGTGTGTATATGTTGAATTCTGTATGTGTTCTCATATGCCCCTTATATCTCCCATCTACCCAGCCACCCAAACACACCGACACCCATTCAAACATCTCCCCCCCACTCAAACATCCCCCCCCGCCCCACAGTTGGAAAACATGCAACGCAGCATGGGTAGCCAAGCAGGACAGCTGTCCTCCATCCTCCCCACCCTGGCCGATGATGTACAAGACATGCGTACCACCCTCACAGACACCCTACACACCATTGCAACACAAGCAGCACATGTGATGGAGGTTGCTGCACAACAACAAGAAGAAAAAGGAGGGGGACATGGTGTATCGGTGAGGGAGGTGGAGGCGGTGGTTGAGCAAGTGATGCAGCCGTATAGCACCATGGTGTGTTTTGTTGAGTGTTGTTTTGTTGAGTGTTGTTTTGTTGGGTGTTGTTTTGTTGGGTGTTGTTTTGTTGGGTGTGTTTTGTTGGGTGTGTTTTGTTGGGTGTTGTTTTGTTGGGTGTGTTTTGTTGGGTGTGTTTTGTTGGGTGTGTTTTGTTGAGTGTGTTTTGTGGAGAGTTGCTTTGGTTGTGCCAATTGACCACCACGTGTGTTGACCATGCACCACCAGCTGTTCTCTTTCTTATACACCACCTTTCCCACCACCAACCTACCCACACTATCATCCACACCCCTCCATCCCCTATCATCCACCACACTATCATCCACCACTCTATCATCTACACCCCTCTCTTTCTTCACCCCTCTCTTTCTTCACCCCTCTCTTTCTTCACCCCTCTCAGATGCACAAGCTGGAAACCCGCATAGCAGCCCAGCAGCGTGACCTCCAACAGCTTGCACCGCATCTACAGCAGCAGGTGCGAGACACCCTGGCATTGGAACTCCCCAAAGCAACAGCAGCAGCAGTGGGTGGTATTGGAGGAGGTGTGGGAGTGGAAAATAAAGGGGTAAATGGGGTGGTGGATGCAGTGGTATTGAAAAAAGAAATTCAAGGGGTGGTGGAGTCTGCATTGCGACCATACAAGGGCATGGTATGTGTGCTTGTGTACTTGTACATTGTGTGATTTTGTATGGTGTGTGTTTGTGCATGTGGGGATGAGGATTTTTTTGTGTGTGTGTGTGTTATGTGTGTTTTGTGTATGTGTATACCTCATGTGGGGATGTGATTGTGTGCGTGTGTGTACATGAAAAGTAGGGATATACACAAGACACATAGGCCCACTCTCCCCCCCCCCCCCCCCCCCCCCCCCACATACAGATTGAGTCGTTGCAAACAGCAGTGGGTAATCAAGGGGGACAGCTGTCCTCTACACTACCAGGGCTTATACATGAGCTGCAGGAAATGGCCTCAGCCCTGCAGGTGTGTGTGTGTGGGGGTGTGTGTAGGGATGATGGGTGTATAGGTGTGATGGGTGTATAGGGATGATGATAATGGTGTGTATAGGGATGATAGGGATGATGTTGGTGTATAGAGGGATGATGGTAATGATGCCCCCCATTGCACCAACTATCATAGCAACCATACTCCTACCATCACCACCCACGCACACCACCATCAACAACAACAACAACAATAACAAAACCCCACACCACACCACCACCACCACACCACACCACCACCAACGACAACAACACAACCCCCTCCCACATTCACACCACCAGGATCTCCTAGAGGTACAAGCAGCACAGGGTAATGCAGCTGTATTGGCAGCTTCTCGACCACCTTCCACCCCATCTTCCCCACCCCCCGGCACTGTCACGGTGGATGAGCTGCTGACAGTGCTTGATCCCATCATTAGCGCTGTGCAAAAACTTGCAACAGCACGCGTGGTGGGGGGGGATGAGGAGGGGATGGGGCGATTGCAGCGGGATGTGCAACACGTGACAGACGCAGTACAGGTGTGTGGGTATTGTAGGGATATGACTGTGTTGAATGGTGTGTATACAAGCAAATGAAGTATACTCATACTCATGTATAACTCATAGTCATGTGGCATACTCTACCGAGATGTCCCTCACGCCCCCCCCCCCTTGGATCCCCCACGCATCCCCGAACAACACACATCCCCCAGGCATTGACAAGTGAAATGCATGACATGGCACGTGACCTCTCTTCCCTCAGCACCCAACTTGCAACCCCTCCTTTTACAACCAGTCCTTCCACAACCAATCCTTTTACAACCACAACTCCAACCACCAACACACCTGCTGCTGTCGCTGCTGCGAGTGCGGCGGCGGCATCCCTGGCATCTGCATTGCAGCAATCCCGGAGACGAGCGATTGCCACAGTGGCACCTGCTGTGGTGGAACAACGGGAGGGGATTGTAGGGAGCTCGTTTGTGGAAGATGCTGCACCACCAGCAATTGATGTGGGACAGGTGGACGAGAGGGTGATGCCGAGGGATGGTGATGAGAGATGGGGAACAGGTCGACCTCAACAACAACAGCAAGAGGCATCGTACGAATCAACATCATCACGTGATGGGCGCGCAATCAAGGATGACGAGCAATCAACATCAGGACGGCCATGGTGGTGGTTTGGTGGTCTTGGTGGCCTTGGTAGCAACAACAAAGCATCAGCATCATCTACCATCACAAGGAGGATCATGGATGCCACAAGCAGTATGACTGCAACACGCGAAAACACTGTTAGGCTGCGCAGGCAGCAGGATCCCATCAACATCCCCTCACCCTCATACAACACCCCACCCGTATCACCACCATACACCTCATACAACGACATGCCATCCTCTCTACCACGCGCACAAGAGCAGCAACAACAGCAGGCCCCCCCACAAGAGGCACCGGAGGCCCCCCCTGCCGAGGTGCCGCAGGAGGCCCCCCCCGAGGAGCAAGGAGGGCCCCTGTTTGCAAGTGAGGAGGAACGGGAGGCTATGCGTAGGTTGATATCACGAAAAGAGCCAGTGACGAATCAACCAGAGCGCACGTATGAGGAAGCTGCTGATTGGTTCAAGTAGGTGATGGCATGATGGGGGGGATGATGATGTTGGTTTTTGGTTTTTGGTTTTTGGCTGATATTGGCTGATATTGTATCGACATGTGTTTGATTTGTTGTTATCCACGGGTGTCGTCAATCGTGTCATCTTCTCAACTTAGTCTCACAACACATGCATGATGTCCTCACACCACACACACACCTCCATCACCACCACCACCACCACCACCACCACCACTAGGTATGCTGCCACTGACAAGGAGGAAGACATTGTAGAAGTGGAATTTGAGGATGATGATGAGATGGACGAAATGGAGCGACACTGGAAACGACGTGACCCACCACCACCACCCGCATCGCCACCATCCGCACCGGCTCAATCCAGCACACAGCAACCAACCAACACTGTGCAGCGACTCATCATGCAGGATGATGGTGCGACCATGTATGTCGAGGAACCCACCTTGCAATATGTAGATCCAGCAACACAGCAGCAGCTGCAGTATGTGGATCAAGCAGCAGCAGCGGCATCTGATCGGTTTTTGGTGGCAGCGAGGGAGCGTGCGGCACGTGCAGCAGAGTCTGCTGCAGTGGCTGCAGCCGTACAGACAGCAAACAATGTACAGTTGCGGGGGGGCAACAAGGGGCGTGCTGCAGACCCTGGCAACCTGTTGTTTTTGAGCTTGCCTTGATGAGTTGTTGTCACATTCTCTGATTTGTTGTATATAGCAAAGAGCAAAAGAACAAATTTGTTGAGTGCATAGGCGACATAGGCAACACACAAGGTTGTTAAAACCAACAAACACTGCTACTTGAGCAAGCTCATCATCACAACAGCAATGGTCAAGGCTGCTCGCAAGGGCGCCAGGGCAGCAGCATCGCCCACGTCACACAACAAGACATCAGGCAAGGCACAGCTGCCCCACAGCAGCGAGCAGCATGGTGGTGCGAGCACGAGCATTGCAAGTGCACGGGATGCCAAAGGGTATAGCGCAGACAACCCCGTACGCATCTACGCAGACGGTAGGGTTTTGCTGGTATTACAGTGAGCTGGAGAACACACATCATATCACTTTCTACCTGCCCAGGCATTTTCGACCTGTTTCACTTTGGGCATGCACGCGCGTTGGAGCAAGCCAAAAAGCTGTACGTGTTGTGGGTGATGTCGATGGTTGAGAGCTCGGGGTGCTTGGAATGTTCGTGGTGCTTGGAGTTGCAACTGTGTGACAATCTGCACACACACCAACTCCCCCCACCAACGCGCAGCTTTCCACACACCATCCTCATTGTTGGCTGCTGCAATGACGACCTCACACACAAGTACAAGGGCAAAACAGTAATGACAGAGGAAGAGCGCTATGAATCGCTGCGACACTGCAAGTGGGTGGATGAGGTGGTGCGGGATGCACCATGGGTGATCACCGAAGAGTTTCTCGACGCCAACAACATTGATTTCGTTGCCCATGACGCACTGCCATACAATGACGCATCAGGGCAGGTGGACGACGTATATGGCTTGGTATGATACTCTCTCTCTCTCTCTCTGTGATGAAACAGACGGGTTGTCGACAACAACATCATCATGTGTCAACGACAATATGCACCCCCCACTACCCTAGGTCAAGCGTTTGGGCCGTTTCAAGGAAACACAGCGCACAGAAGGTGTCTCCACCAGCGACCTCATCCTCCGCATCATCCGTGATTACAACGACTACGTCATGCGCAATCTGTCTCGCGGCTACACTCGAAAAGAAATGGGTGTGAGTCTCATCAAAGAAAAGCAGCTCCGTGTCCGTCAAAACATGAAGCAGCTGGGGCAGCGCATGCGCGATCAGCGCCTGCGTGTTGCATCCAGGGTGCGCAAGAGCGTGCGCACGGTGGTGCCCCCAGATGTGGAGCGTGGTGTGAAGGAGCTCGCACACAATTTTGAGGCCATGCTTGGGAAATTGGTGAATGGGCAGCTGGGGCAGGGGGTGGCACGTGACATGGACAAGTTTATGACCGGGTTTATACGGTGGGTGATGTTGGGTTGTGTTGGGGGATGATGTTGGGCATGGGGCTGCAGTGATGTCACCTGTCCACTGTTATTTGTGGTGGTGAGGTACACGCACATTGCCTGTACACATGCACACATTGCCTGCACAATAAAGAGTACACACGCATTGCCTGCACAACGGGATCATGCACACATTGCCTGCAAAATACACACCATCACACATCCTACCATCCAGCACACCAACACACACATCCTCCCCATCCTCCCCAAGGCAATTTGAGGTCAACTACAAACAGCTGCAGGACACTGTGCGCCGCAATTTGCTGCTGTTGCCACAAGTCACAGGCAGCAGGCGACGTGGTCTACGTAGTAATGCATGAGGGACGTGTGCTGCGTAGTAATGCATGAGTCGTAGCAATGCATGAGTGAGCAGCTGTTTGCTTTTAGCTTGTTGTCTGTATGATGTCCTATCCTAGCATGATCACCATGCGAACAAGTACACACGAAAAACAAGTGAGGACAGGTACACTAAAAAAGAACGAATCATACCCTTGCGTGATGCTCTGTGCAATGCTTGTTGTCCTCATGCACAGCTCTACACAACCCTCACTTTCATGGCGAGGGAAGCTTGCGTGTCCTTGCACAATTGTTACTCGCACAAATGTTACTTGCACAAACCCCATGCATGTTGTAGAAACCTGTACTTTGATACCTGTGTTGCTACCTTGTATGTAGCATGCTGCCTGTGTTGCAGCGTGTACATGTTGATGGGCGATTCGATTACAATGAATTGTGATGATGCGCTTGCTGTGGTGCATCCACATACACAAGCCTCTTGTGTCTTCTTTTTCATAGCCTATGCTTGTTGTTGCTTGGGGAGTAGTGCTGCATGCTGCTGTTCTTTCTTTGTTATTGTTGGGATACATGTAGAGAGAAGGCACCTCCGTAGATTTTTGTTTATGCTCAGCAAGAAGAGCAGCAGCAGGGGTGGGTGGGTGCTCGCAGTGCCTTGCCTGCAGTGTAACCCATACACATCGGACACGTGTTGGCACAAATGTGTTGTTTTACAAGGTACATGTGTTACACAGCAGTCATCACACACTCGTGTAACTTGCTGGTCATACACGTGATGCCAGTCAAAAAGCCAGTCATACACATAGTCAACGCAGTCAACAGCAAATAGACCATGCACACTGGTTGGGAAAACACCACATCAGAACACACCTGCACCCTCACATCATCGCCACCCTCTCCTCGCAAACACGAGGGACCCTATCACCACCGCTCCCAGCCCTGCATGCACAAGCAAATCTGACCATGCTGGGGCAGACACATAACCAATAGCGCGCCAATACCTAGACACAACACTGCTCCCTGTGCTCCCTGTGCTTTCCATGTGCATTGGTGTCCCACCAGACCGTTGACTGCGTGGTTGCTGGAGAACATGTCGACGTGCTGGGGGTTGACTGAGCCACCGACGAGGGGCATGCCATCCCCATGATGCACACACATGTGCAACTGTGTGTATGCAGTGAGTGTGTCATCATCGTCATTTTCTTCCATGTCCTTTCCCCCAACACCAACAACCCCAACACCCCAACATACACATACACCCCAACACACACGCACCCAGACCCCAACACACACCTGCATGTGGTACATACACCAGCAGCAACCCCGACACGATTCCACACACATGACCCCTCAAGGACGCCCTGGGCACGAGCCATGCTGTGATCGCGAGGGAAACCCAGCATGCGTACTGTGCGGGGATGGTGCACCCGTATATACTGCATGTACGTGGTTGCACATACCCCTGTACAACCTGAATATGTGTGGAAAGGGGTAGGTGTGGAGGTGGGAGGGAGGAGGTGAACATTGTATAGAGGGAATGGGGTGTTTCTGTTACCTAGTCATTGTATGATGTGTGTTGATGGTGTGTATCCGCTGCAACACGAGCATACACACTTGCAAGCTTGTACAGCATATATACATGCACAAACAGACACCATGATGATAGGAAACCACAGGAAACACAAAATGATGATAGGAAACCACACCCATCCACCCCTTACCCACTTCACCGCACCATTATCCCATAGGCAACATTGGACGACCCCACGAGCCCCTCTAGGTAGTACGCATGTGCCCCCCACCCCATACGAGCCTGCACCCATGCAGATCCTGCATACAGCAACCCCGACAGCACCGTGAGGGCCACCACATCCACAGCATAGCGCACGCTGCCCACGCTGTGCTCCAGGGGTGTGCCAAAGGACAGCAGGGTGATGGCATTGGAAAGCACGTGATCTGGTGTGTGTTGGGTGGAAAAGGGGTGGGTGGGAGAGGGTGTGTGTTGGGTGGGATATACATGGTGATACATGCTCCGTACATGTTGACACACACACACACACACGCTATACACACATATATTATACACAAATGCTACACACACATGCACACCTGTGTTATCGTGCACCAGCACAGCACTACACATACGATGCACTTGTCCATGTGCAAGCAACATGTAGGGATTGAGTGCAACCGTTGCGGTGGACCACTTGTCTGGCTGTGTGGACATGGGGCGGAGGCTGGTGCTGATAATGCCTTTGTGTAACGTTGCCTACAGAACAACACCAACCTTGACATGTGCTGCAGCCATGGCAGTGATGAGTGCACATGTGACAGGCGCCGGTGTGATGCCTGCAACGACCATGTTGTGTATGCTGCGTGTGAGCTCCAAGCCCAGCAGCATGGTGTTGGGTGTAAACTCTCTTGTGGTGGGCACGCGTGCCCGCACAGCTGGTGATGACCTGGGTTGATGTGATTTGTGTTGTACTTTCCACAAACAAGCAACGTGCTACAAACGTTCATACCATGTCGCTTGTGCTAGTGTTGCAATGGTTGGCTGATGGATGTACCTGTGTTGTTGCAAAAGTGATTGAATTTCCATCACACATCCTGGTGGTCAACACCCACTCACCGTTCCGCACGATCAAGCAGCACATTGACAGCCTCTTCACCACGACTCTTGAGGTTCTCCTGCCACAAGGCCTGGATCCAGTGAAGCACAAATTCGGTCATGGTTGTGTGCAGTATGGTCTCAATTGAGGTTGTTTATTTTCCAGTTTCAGACATCTCAATTCCACAGCAACTACACAAACACCATGCAGCTGCTGCACCCTTGTCAGCACTGGGGCCAACGGCCCACATGCATTTCCACGCGCTCCTCATGCTCGCGTTCTTTTTCTGCAAGCACCTCTCGTGCCCTCACAACACCATGTACATGTGTCGGACGTCCAGCGAGGGACGTGAGTGCCCAGACAAGCACAACCAGGGTATCAACAGCACAACCAAGCATTGGCACTGGGAGTGCTGGAACGCCAACTGTTTTGACAGTGCTCCACAACGTCACCACGCGTGGGCAATCACCTGTTTGGGATGCACGAACGCAGACGTTGTACTTTGCCGACGTTGAGGAACCCAAGGTGTGGATGATCATGGGGTGTGTCGGGGATGTGATGTGCGCACCACTGTGTGCACACCACCGCCACCCCCTCAACAGATTATCGTCCACGGTGCCAATGGTGGAGAGATCAGCATGCCTGAGCCTGTCGGTGCTGTATTTCTCACCAATCAGCCCAACATTGTGCTTGCTGCCATGGCAAACAGCATTGTGGAAGTCAACATATCACAAAAGACAATCACCAGGGTAGGTGTGTGTTTTGGTGTACATAGGTGATGAGGCGGTGCATGGTTGTGTTTTGGATATGGATGTAAAGGGTGGGCTACACCCATATTAACCCGCAAACACGTTTCATCGTAACCGCATCCAGGTGTTGGCATCCATACCACAAGAATTGCGTGAGCAGACAGTAACCCATATGCGTTTTGGTGAGGGACAAGTGTCGCCGGGGGGCACGTTGCTGCTGGGTTGGCGATCTGCAGATCGGCAATCAGATGGCCATGTGTTTCGGTATGTTGTTTGTCTATGAACAACATATGTAGCACTTGTCAGTATTATCCAGCACCAGTGCACAACACATGCTTGTACTGACACTTTGCCCCCCATCACACGCACATCCACACACCCATCACACCCATGTACTGCACAGGATGGACGTGGAGGGTGAGTTTTCTCACTCGCTCACAGACGTCCTAGGTGGTTTTACAATCAAAGTGCCTGCAGGGATGGTATGGGACGATGCAGGGGAGCTGCTGTACGTGGTGGACAGTGGGGAGGGATGTGTGTATGCATTTCGATGTGATGAGCAAGGGACGCCATTGGGATCTGTTGACGGCGATGTGCAGGTGTGTGTGTTGTATGTGTATGTGTTGTATGGTGAATTCGTCATTGTTTTTTTGCGTATCTGTGTACAAGTGTGTGATCATCATCATTATACCCACCCACCATCATCCACTTCACCAATGCCCTCCACCATCCACCCCACCATTCCCAGGCAAAAGTGGTTGCCACCATCCCCCCCACCAAGGGCCTCATCAAGGGCATTGCTCTGGATGCCAACGGTCACTTGTGGGCAGCCCTGGGCGGCGCAGGGCAGGTGGTATGCATTGACCCACGCAGCGGTCAACAGGTGTTGACTGTGCAGTTACCGGTCAATGACCCCACCTCATGCACATTTGGGGGGCCCACGCTGGATGTGTTGTATGTGACCAGCATGAAGGAGCGCGGGGCCCAGGGGGCCCGTGCGAGTGGAAGTCTGTTTGCAGTCAACGTGCCGGGGGTGGTGGGGGCACATGCCGCCCATGTGTTGCGTGGGGTGTAGGTGGGGTGTAGGTGGTTTTTGTGAGGTGAGGATTTGTATACCTGTATGTATGGTGTGTTTGAGGTGTGTTTTGGTTGTTTTTGTTGCGCGTACGTGTGTGTGTTTCATGTTGGGAGTGGTCGACAACAGTGGTCAACAAGTAGTGGTCAACAAGCAGTGGTCAACGAGTTGTGTCAACAGTCAAACTGTTGTCAGATGGCTGGTTTTGCCTTTGTGAGAGAGTGTACATTTGCCATCATGTATACACATGGGAGAGTGTGTGGTTGTGTGCACCCATTGCTGCACAGTTTTGAGTTCAAGCTGTGAGTGTTCAAGGTGTGAGGTAGGATGATATTTTGAGTTCAAGCTGTGTGCGTTACAGCTGTGAGAGCATAGGTGTACACAAGGAATGTGCGCGGGGCGCGTTTTTTTGTGTGTGTATGTGGGTATTGCATGTCATTTTGATGGTTACATGCACCTGTACATACGAGGCTGTACCCTGCTGTACCACCTAAAGCTGTAGCAAGGTGTGTTTATGCTGTTTTGCCGTACTATGATGATGTTGTTGTATTGCTGCTGATTACCACACCCTTGAGTACTTTCGTTGATGATGATTGAAGCTGAGTGCACAACGTGTATGTACATGTGTTGGTAAGCAGAAGTCACTTTTGTTGTATCTTTGTGTGTTGTTTCTTTGTGTGAATGTGTTGAGATGTGTGTAGTATTACTTGACATGAAATTGTTGCCAGTATATGATGAACCAACCCCACAAGTGGGACCTGTTTTTTTTTGCATGTGTTGTTTCTTACACCTGGTTTTGTGTGTATCTACATGTATATCTACATGTATGCGTCAGTACTTGCAACGAGAAGAGGAATCAGCCATAAACTGCAATAATCATCATGTGCTCATCAAATGCGCATACGTGTATCACAAGCATTCGTATTGTCGATCAATCATTCACTCACAACGGACAACATCCAGACAATTTTTCACATCTGCTGTCCAGACTACTTGCGTTCCTCCTCTTTTTCAACTCCAACTTGACCCCTCTGTGGAGAGAGAGGTGGGTTAGAGAAACCCACGTCTCACCATCGCTCTTGCTGTTGATAATACCCCTGTTGCTGCTGAGGTTGGGGGGGGGCCATAGGTGGCATGGGGTACCCTGGCTGCTGCGGCCACTGCTGCGGTGGAGGGGGTCCCTGTGCCAGAGGGGTTCCCTGTGCCTGAGGAGGAACAGGTGCTGCTCCCCACCCCGGCTGCTGCATTGGTGGCTGTTGTATTGGTGGCTGTTGTGTTGGTGGCTGTTGAGGTGTTGCTGGAGGTGCATAGGGAGGTGCACTGGATGGCTGTTGAGGTATTGCTGGAGGTGTGCCTCCATAGGTGGTGGATGCTTGTAACTCCACTTGACATTCTTGTAGTATGTTGAGTAGATTGGTGTTTTGTGGGTCTGCTATGACTAGGTCTCGTAGGTATTCAATTGCATCCTCTAATGACTGTGTGTGTGTTTTGTGGTATGTGTGTATTTTGTGGTATTTGTATGTTTTTGTATGTGTGTATTTTATGCTGTGTATATTCAGTAGTATTTGTAGTATCATGGACGCTTGTTGGACACACAGCAATGTACAAAGTATCCTGCACACGCCCAATTACACACTTAAATCACACACACACCCAAATACACACATACCCAAATACACACACACACAAATACACACACACTAACACACCTGCAACGCATCAGCAGAGCCTGGTGGTTGACAATAGGACAAGTCACGCAGGGCCAAGGCAGCCCCCTGCATGGCTGCTGTAAAATCAGGTTGAATGTCGAGGGCTAGTTCAAATTTCTGTACAGCTGCAGCATACAGTTTTGCAGCTGCTGCTTCATCTGCTGCGAGGTTGGCACGCAGACAGAGTGCCTTGCCTGTGTAGTGGGGTGATGGTGGTGTGTGTGGATGATAATGGTGTGTGTGGATGATAATGGTGTGTGTGGATGATAATGGTGTGTGGATGATGGTGTGTGAATATGATGACATATGTTTTGATGGTGTAACACGTGCAGAAAAATATCAAGGCACCTTTCCCCTTTCTTTCCTTCAAAATTCACAGACATGTTTGGTTTCACACATATTTGGTTTTCACACCGAATTGCTTCACCCCCAAACACAACATACCCCAATATGTAAGTGCCCGGACATCTTCCCCACGTATCTCCAATACCCCACGAAACCGTTTTCCAGCCGCCAACAGCAACCCCTCTGCTTCTGCCCGCAGTGACGCATCTGCTGCAGCAATTGCCGCTGCTGCTCGTGGATCTTCCTCGGCATCTGCCAATGCACCTGCTGCAGCTTCTACTTCAGCAAGGAGACGTCGTTTAACTTGGCCATGTTCTAGCAGTGCATTACCCCAGTTGCCCTGGTGGGTGTTGTGGTATGTAGTATGCGAGTGGTATGTATGTGGTATGTATGTGGTACGTGGAGGTTGGCATGGTATAGTGTGGTTTTGTGCGTGCATGAGTGTGAACATTCCTCAATATTCAAAACATTCTACATATGCACGAAAATCCCCCAACAACAACATTTGTATATTTAAAAAACACAAAAAATCTCCTCCATACCACTGCTTTGACATCACCAGGTTGGGCCTCTGCAACCTGTGCAAAACATGCTGCTGCCTGTGTCAAAAGCTTGCCAGCCAATCCCAAATCCCCACTTGGTGCTCGTGTTTCTGCACGACCACGTCTCAGACAATCTAATCCCTCTGTGAGCAATGCCCCCATTGGGTCCTGCTGCTGTTGCTGTTGGGGTGGTGATGTGGTGCCTATGGGTTGCTGGGTGACCCATGGGTTGGCTTGTAGTTGTGGTGGTGGTGGTGGTTGTGTTGCTGATGCTGATCCACCCTCAAACCCAGCAGGTACTTGTTCTGTGCCTGATTCCAGTGGCAGTGCTTGTTGTTCCAGCTCCAATGTCCAGTCACGTGGGCGCGACCCAGATGATTCAAATGATAAAGGTACCTCAGACATCATAGTTGCCTCAGATCCCACAGGTGCTTGAGATGTCACAGATGTTTCAAATACCCCAGGTGTTTCAGGTGGCTCAGATGTCATACGTGTTTGAGGTGGCTCAGACATCATAGGAGAAACCAAAGGTCCTTCAGTTGCCAAACCAAGTGCAGCACCTAATGCTATTTCCTCTGCTGCAGCACTGCTGTATGAAAATTGCATGTCACCAGACACTTGAATGTCATTAGGCACTTGCCCCTCATTAGGCACTTGCCCCTCATCATTAGACATTTGCACATCATTAGACACTCGCTCATCATCATTAGATACAGGACGTTGCGTTTGCATGCCTGATTGTGCAATGCCTGATTGTGCAATGCCCGATTGTGCATACGAGTCCATTGACTGTGTATCCCCCTCTCCTGTTGCATTGGCTGCTTTGGATGCAAGGAGTTGCTGCATGAATTGATATGCAGCTGCCTTACTTGTGGTGGTATCCTGTCCAATACCATGCAAGCCACTTGCTGTGGGGCCACTTGCTGTGGGACTTGTTGTGGGGCTAGTATAAGGCTGTGCTTGTGTATCACTTGGTCGTGCTGTTTCCATGCGTGCTTGCATGTCTGACATGCAGGTTGCAAGCTGCTGGACATTGGAAGACAGGGTACGCAGCTCCTCAAGGACATCTGCTGATGCTGGTGATGATGCTGATGGTAATTGCTGCTGTACTTGTTCCAACCGTGCTGTGAGGTGGGTTGGGGGAAGTGGAGAGTATGGGATGGGTGTGATGAAGTGGATTATGGGTGTGATGAAGTTGACTATGGGATGGGTGTGATTAATTGGAATCACTTTGATTAATCATGAATTCGACTAATATACATTCGTATTTAGAATGTGTATTTGCCAGCATATCCATAAACACCATGCACTTCAAGTTGTACCCAGCAACACCACCACCACCACCACCACCACCAACACCAACACCAACAACACAACACCACCAACAACAACAAAACAACAACAACAACAAAACAACAACAATAACAAAACAACAACAACCACATACCAGTCAATGCTTGCAGGGTGTCCAACACAGGCTTCAATGTACCACTCCCATCCACCACCACCTCCCCCTCTCCCACCCCCTCCTTCACCACCATCCCTTCCTTCATCACCACCAGTTGTTGCACAGCTTCCTGCACTGCTGCTTGTGATGCTTGCAGTGCCTCCAACTGTTGTGCAAAGGCTGCTGTGGGGGTGGTGGCTATGTCAGCCAACCGCTGTTGCAAGAGTTCAACCTGTGTTTTGGGTATTGTGTAATTGGGGGTATTGTGTAATTGGGGGTATTGTGTAATTGGGGGTATGTTGTGTAGTGGGGTATGATGCATGGATGCATGTATTTGCTGCCATGTGATCTTGTGCATTGACATGCGTGTTCCACAACACACCCCATATCACCCCCACAAACACCTGTGCCCCCCTTTCCACCACACACGCATTTCCACCACACACACATTTCCACCACACACCCTTTCCCACACACACATTCCCGTACTCACACCCACCACCACCATACCTGCAGTTTCTGTGACGATGCGTCCCCCCCACTGCTGGCAAGCTGCTGCAGGGCCATAGTGACGTCAGCCTTGACCTCCGCAAGCTGACGTGAGAGGCTGGCAGTGGAGAGTGCGCCTGCAACATTTGCTTGTGTGGTTGACATTTCCTGTGTGGAATGTATTGGTAGTGTGTGGGTGTTCTTCGGAGTGTGTGGGTGTTGGTTGGGAGTGTTGCTTGGGAGGTGTGTTGATGGCGACCTCTCTCAACCCCCCACATGCCTTCACAACACACATTCACACGCTCTCACAACCCCTCACAACCCTTTATTTTACACACCCCTTTATTGCACACACCCCTACTACAGACACCCCTTCACAACACACACACCCTCACAACACCCCCCACCCCACAACACACACTTGCAGCAGTTGTTCAATGCCAGTCAACCGCTTCCCCAGTGCACTCCACTGCTCAGCTGCCAATGCTGCTCCCTGAGGCACCTCTAATGCACGCACAGTAGCTAGGCGTGTATCTACAGCAGCCAATTGTGTGTCTACAGCAGCTAGGCGTGTGTCCACTGCCTCGGCCACTGCAATACGAACCTCCTGACCTACCAGACCTGCTATACGCTCCTCATTTAATACCAACTATGTGTGTTTTTGGTTTTGTGTGTGTTTTTGGTTTTGTGTGTGTGTGTGTGTATGCGTGTGTGTGTATGTGTGCGTGTGTGTGTTTGCTTAGAATGTATGTGTGTGTATGTTTGTTGTGAGTGTATGTGTATCTATCTTTGCTTGTGTGCATACCTGTTGCAGGGCACCATTCCCTCCCCCCAATTGCGGCAGCATCTGTGGCAACATACGCACAGGTTCCATTGCCCGAAACAGTTCTGCTCTCAGGGCAGCTTCCAGGGTATCTTCCACCCCATCCACTGCCCGCCCTACTTCTGCTGAGAGGCGCCTCACTGCATCTGCTTGAGAAGCTTCTAGTGATGCTGCCAGTATATCTAGGGCACGTTCCACAGCCTGAGTGTGTGATGTATGTAATGTTGTATTGTGTGTATATATGTGTAATGCTGCTTGTATTGTGTATGTGTGTGTAATGCTGCTTGTATTGTGTATATATGTGTCATGCTGCTTGCATTGTGTATGTGTGTGTAATGCTGCTTGTATTGTGTATGTATGTGTCATGCTGCTTGCATTGTGTATGTGTGTGTAATGCTGCTTGTATTGTGT
>VFQP010001275.1_pt1 | contig 35022 bp, 50 predicted proteins | sample 3512351 | NCBI WGS metagenome assembly VFQP01 (sample SAMN10412372, study PRJNA504923) | tailings metagenome | isolation source: Relicate 1 Philex TSF1 revegetated site | place: Philippines: Tuba, Benguet | collected 2017-08-29
GTGTGTGTGTGTGTGTGTGTGTGTGTGTGTGTGTGTGAGCGCGTGAGTCAGTGAGACATGACAATTTACACCCACCCACACCAGCACACCTCTGATAGGGGTACGGGGTTGTTTGCAGCATCCACCATTTGGCTTGTCATCGACTCCACCACCACCGAGGCATCCCGTGGGTATGGGTTGCCCAACAGCACGGTTTGATCGGGAGCAGATGCCTCACCAGGGAGCATGGAATGGTGGGGGCCATTGCAGGTCACTGTATATGTATTGTCCTGTTGTTTTACGGGGGGATGGCATCTGCCAATGCCGGCAAAGTGGGGGATGTTCACGCAGTGGGCTGGACCATGCTTGGTGCTGCAGTATTGTGCCACTGAGCAGCATTGGCTGGAACCACATTGTTGAGTGGCTGGGCAACCCAACTTGGGGAGGGGGAGGGGAATGTGTACGATGATGTAATCATCTTGTTGCAATGTGCTGCAACGTGTTGGCAACATGAGCGCCACACCTCTGCGTTTGCTTGAGCGTCGGCTTGGACGCCAGCTAATAGCGCAAGGAGCCAAAAAGTTGCGACTTTGTCCAACTTCATCACAGGTCCTGCATCTATCGACACCAACTTCTGAACCTTGCGCGTCCTCAAACTGCACATACTTACCAACACAAACGGGTTGGGATTATATAAAAGGTTATTCTCAACCAACATCACCATCATCTCGTTCCCGTTTGACCCCTCGCTGCTCCTGTTCTGTTCCTCCTGGTGCTCCCCCCCTGGCCTTGAGCAGCTCTGTAAACATCGACGGGCCAGCACCAAACTTGGGCGCCAGCCCCCCCTCGCCAGCCCCATCCCCATGCACCCCCGGCAGTGTCCCCAGCAGCGCATGCCCAGTCCCCGCAGACAGCGTCAGGTCACTAAACGTGGCATTGCCCACATCTGACAAATTGCCCAAAAACGCACCCAAGCTGATACCACTGGCAATACCACCACCCGGCAGGGTCACCAGTGGGATGGAATCCCCGAGATTGGGTGCTCCCGTGCCCCCCTCGTCCACCTTGTCTGCCCCATTGGCTGTTTTAGGAAGGCTATTCAAGCTGCCCAACAGTGCTTGTATGCCTGCGGAATTGACCAAGGGATTGGATGGGAACGATGGCATGTCAATGTCTGGCATCACTGGTGGTTGTACTGCCATGGGCTTGGCAAGGTGCCCAAACAGCACTGGTGACAGCTGTCCCGCCGCCATGTGTGACAACGATGGCCCCGTTGGCAAGGTGCCCGCATTGAGCACGCCCCCCGTGGGTGCAAGATGGGATGGTGACAGTCCACCCCCCGCTGCTGCTGCTGCTGCTGCTGCTGCGAGCCCTGTTACAAATGCCATATTGGATGGTGGTGGTGGTGTGCGACTGGTTGGTTCTCTGGGTGGCAGTCGATACCCATGCTGTTCCAGCTGATCTGCATCCACACCGCAGGCATCCCATCCGGGATGACGAGGCTGCTGCCACGCATCAAGTGCCTGTTCTTTCAACTGTTCCATCAATTCTCGCTGCTCGCTGTTGAGTTCATCCCATTTTATTACTTCTTGGGCCACGGGGGTGTCTGTTGTGGGGTGGTGGAGTTGCACAAGCCCCAGTGGTCGGTCCAAAACCATCTTGCCCTGTTGTAGATTGTTGTAGGGTGGTAATCGGTGGTGGTGGTGGGGTGTCCATACTCCAATGTATACACACACGCCAATGTATACACACACGCCAATGTATACACACACGCCAATGTGGTATACACACACACCAATGCACACACACACTCCAATGTATACACACACTCCAACACACACTCCAATACAAGCACACACTCCCATATAGTAACACATTCCAATGCAGTAACACACACCTGTTTGCAATCAAATAGCACAGCATAGTCCTGCTGCTGCCCACCTGGCTGGGGACTTGCTCGTGGTGTTCTGTTAACAGGTGTCCACTGTCGCAAACGATTGTCACTGTGTTGGTAGGGGGTTGTGTGCATGGGGGTTGTGTGGTTGGGGGGGGCGGGGGATGGTTGTGTGAGGGCGCATGTGTGCATGTGTGTGTGGGGAAGATTGCATGAGTGATACCATCAAAGGGTATTCATGGTCAACAGCATACATGGTCAACAGCATTCATGGTCAACACACACCTGTACACCCTACGCATACCAGTCTACAGACACACACAAAAAAAACACCAAGCCACAGACTAGTCAACACACACACATACACAACAACAACAACATACCGGTCAACTGCCCCTGACACTCGTTTCAATGTCTTGTTCCACTGTTCAGCATTGACTTTTAACAAGGACAGCAGGCACACCTTGAGGTCAGCACCAGTGGGCTTCTCAGCCTCATACATCAGGTCACGCAACTCACCCACAGTACTCACACCTCGTCGCCCTTATGTGTGTGTGATGGGATGTGGGACCGGGTTTGTGTGATGGGGTGTGTGATGGGATGACGATGGCGATGATGATGTGTTGTGGGTGGGTGGAAAGGTGGGGGGTTGAGAGGGAGGAGGGGAATGTGGTGTTGATTGGAGATATACCACCACAGAGACAACACACATATTACTTACAGCAACAACAACAAGACAAAGCACCCGACAACAACACCCCAACCACAAACCACCACCCCAAAACACCCACACACCATTCTCAAGCATAAAGTGCGGCAGCTCTACACGCACACCAGCCTTACGCCCTGCAGTCACCATGTCAGCTAACTTCTCAGCTGTCTGACGCCCAATGCCATCCAATTTCACCAGGGGCTCATCGACAAAGGGGATGTCGTTTTTCAGATTGCCCTTGACTCGACGTGTTGCGACCTGTAGGTAAGATAAGTGAGGGTGTATAGGTGTGCTAGGTGTGATAGGTGAGATAGGTGAGATAGGTGAGGGTGTATAGGTGTAGAGTTGAGTGTGTACAGGGGAGCGTGTATAGTTGCGTGTATGCAGCTGCGTGCGTAGAATGTGGAGGGTATTGGCACTGATATTGGTATTGGTTGGGGATTGTGCACGAGTGTGATATTCACGTACACGCACATGTACAACACAAAAATACCTACCCACACACACCCACACATCCACGCTCACCAGCCACAAAGCAGACACACACACCCCTCCATATACCCACGTTGCACATGTTTATTACAAACCCACACACCACAAATGGGGCAGACACAGCAGGCACCACTGATGTATCATCCACCACATGCGCCACCAGTCGAAACGTCGCCTTGCGCCCCGACAGCAACGATTCGCTGCTCTTGGTGATGGCAATACGAGGCAGCTGATGCAGAAAGCTCTCTTGCAGGTCCAGCTGTACCCCATGTCGGGCATTGTGGCGGGCACCCACCCCAGGCAGCAGCAGGGGTTGTCCCTCTGAGTGGGTGGTGAGGACTTGATCGGTGTTGTTCAGGTCAAAGGAAGATGGGAGCTTGCCGTCAGGGGCAAGGGCGCCATTGATGACGACAACCTGGAGTGGGGGGGGGGGGGGGGGGGACATACGGTGCACAAGGTGAAAATGTGCACATAGAAAATGGTGTACATAGAAAATGGTGTAGGAATAGCCACACAAAAACAGAAAGCCCACCTCGATGGTTTTCCCTATCAATGCTTCTGGCATTGCAATGTCTTGACCAGTGTCTACTTCATATGCTTGGATTGCCAATTCCGCACCACACCGTGCAGAGAGCTGATCCTGTTCAAGATACTTGTCTGCAAAATATTCATTCACACGACACCGTTTTGCTGGATTGTGCTTGCACAAACCGCAATCTGCATCCGAACACGCAAGACCACTGTGTTGAATGTGGATGGTGTCGGGTGTGGATGATCACGTGTGAGAACCATGGCACATGCACACCACGACGTACAGGCATGTGTGTCCAAACCTCAGTCCTATTCGTCCTGTTGGCTGTGGTGCTGATGGACGTGTGCCAGGAAGCGGCAAGAGGGTGGCATGGCATTGGGCAATGACACGAGCAATGACATCTGCACGTCGGGCATCGAGCAGTGCGCCGATGTGGCACTGTATTGCTTTGTGCAATGCTGGCTTGGCATCATCCTTTGAGAGATGAGGTCACAGATGATGATGATGATGCAGTGAAGAATATTGGGACATATGTAGTAGTTAACTGCAGATGGTGAGTACACGCCGTGATAAGCAACATACCTCAACACCTTCCAATGTTGCTGGCATAGTCTTGAGATCCTGTAGCAATGTCTGGCGTACATCAGTCCATGCAATGCTAGCCAGCTGCTCCAAAGCTGCATTGGTCGTGCTTTGCATGGCTGATGATACCCTGTTTTCTGGTGTCGTTGCTGTTTTGATGGTGTGCTAGTGCTTGTGTGCTCGTTGCGTAATACAGGAGTTGTGCTGCTGCAGGGATGCGCAAGGTTGTGCAAAGCAGAGAACAGTTGCGTCGAAATGGACGCGCGAACTTGAGCTGTTGACAACGTTGCTGACAAGAATGCCCTACTAGTGATGTGTTGTTTTACAACAGCGATTGACGCATATATGAAGAAAAAAACACTAGGCATCCAATGCACACACGTCACACGAGTTGGGTGTGATAGAAGCAGGCCTTGCTCACAACAACACACAGACCCAACACAAACCCAACACACCCAACACAGACCCTTACTACTAAACGAAACAGTATTGCAGGTTCAGCATGAACCACACTCGAGGCACACAGCAACAGAGGTATCTACAAACAGCAATACACCCTGCGTTGCCAAAACCGTTGTTGGCAACAGTTTCAAGAATGCAATGATCGCAATGCATAAAAACCACGAAATGCACACACACGCATAGACACTCAGGTGTAGAATAAACACACATAAACGCAACACAGCAGGGCACAGTACACGCATTATCGTGAACGTGCCTCACCGCCACAGCTGCAACAACAACAACAACACACAAACACACATACATGGAAGGCTCCTGCAGGTACGCAACAAACCCGATACAGACACACTACATTGTTGTGGATGCATGATGTGCATTTGTGCAAAATGTGAAATCCACATCAGACATGCAAGTCACGCAGCAATCGGTCACTAAGGAAAGCAGCAAGGGAAAACCAACACACTCTCAGTAGGGTGCATTGGCGAGCTGGTTATGATTGTTATGGTGATGATGATGATGATGATGTCAGTATATATTGATGGCAATGCTTGATATGGATGTGCCCAGTGTACACAGGTCCCTGGCAGCAAGTCACATGCTTGCTTGTGGCAATGAGCGCTTGTCGGTATAGTTGGATGGAATGACGCGCCACCACGTTTTTAGTTTCTCCTCCGCCTCGTCAAAAACTGGTAATAATCTGTCAGCCCCCTCGTCGTCATCACTACTACACAAGCATGGGCATGCCCCCAACACAGCCCCTCAACCACATATTGTTATTAAAACCCAATGCCAAAAAATCGCTTGCGCAGGCGTCGCTGGTAGGCATAGCACGAGCTGCACGTGCGCACGTGGGGGCACACCTCGTCACGATACGTTCGCCCCTTGCGATTCGCCAGACGCTGCCTCCCCTGCGAGGTACACAGTGGGTTGTCACACATACGCGCGCCGCTTTCCCCAAAGCGAGGTGCAGCCTTGCCACGTCGATAGCGCTGTTCCAGCGCCAAAATGGCTTCCGCCGATTGTAGTGCCAGCTGGACACAGTCATCACGGGACGGGGTGGGGGGTATTACGGAATGGCGGACCACCTTGCGGGCAGGGCGGTCACGCTTGGGGCCAACCCCCTTGGGTGGGGGTGTGTAGATTTGCTGTGGTGGGTCGTTGAGGCCAGAAAAGCTTGCAGTGGGGCTGCCCTCGTTCTGCGTGGGTGATGGGGGGGGGGGTGATCACATGGCCGGTGATCACATCCAAAACATTGTGTTGGGTGGTCCCCTGCCCAGATGTTGATCCGCCCCACACAGAGTACACATCCCAATATCCATACCTTGACAATACACTTGTCCTCTGGTGGTGGTACCCTGGGCCGCCAGGGGCTAAAGCATGAATGGGTGCCGCCCAGGGTCACTGGCTTTTGGGGAGGCATTGCGGTGCCACTTGATGTGCTGCTCGTTGTGGGGCATGCAGGGACATTTTCTGGCTGCAATTCCACCTGGCACACTGTGTTGGCAAGGTGTGTCAGGAGCACATGCATCGTGGGGCTTGCGTCAGCCTGCTGAGTCAGCCCAGGAGCGGCAACGGCGCTGGTTGGATGATGATGCTTTGGATGTTCAACAACAGCCTCCATACGTGGTGCAACTGTGTGGATACAGGGTTGGAGATCTGTTGTTGGTAATTCCCTGCGCGTGACGACGGTGTGGGTCTCAAAAACCCGTGGTCACAGCATAAAAGTGATTCATGGTTGGTACAACATCATTCGCGAGCAGGGCAGTCAGTAACGAAGCATAAATTAGCAAGCCCGCTCTGTCCCATGCCAATGGGACACGCCTCACAGTGCACGTACCAAGGTACAAGGCAGGAAATGTCAAATGGGATGTGGCTAAAGGTACGAGTGCTGTCCACACACGCAAGGGTCGGGGATAGGGGTGTACAGGCTGGTCCCAGGACAAGGGATCTGTTGCTGTTGGCTGTGCGCGGTGGCGTGCGTTCTGGGGTACTGTATGGTTGTGTGGAAGAGTGTAAAGGATATTAATGGCAGAGTAGGGAGAAATTTCGGCACGTTTTGCCCTCGCTGGCCGAAGAGTGGTCACTCGCGAAGAAGTGTCGCAGTGCACACATCACCGTACCTCGTTGTTGTACCCAGCAAGGGCAATATATCACCGGCTGAGGCACCACGGAGGGGCCTGCAACGACCAAGTTTTGGGGGATGATGCTGCCTTGATCAGTGAGGGCAGCTCTTGCCACGGTGCGATTTCTGGGTTGCTGGTCTGCTGAAATGGTGCAGCGGATTGTGCAGTAGTGTTTGGCGTGGCTTTGTGGTGGTATTTATGGTGGTATTTATCACAAGATGTTTGTTGAGCGGGGTGAGTCAGGGGAGCAGCATGCATGTTGAGCAAACACATGCATTGCAATGGGCACTATAATGAGCAAGAGGATAAAATGGGCGTGTGACAGGTGTGCGTGACGGGTGCTTGTGACGGGTGCGCAAGGGTATAGTTCATCGACCGTGATCACCACTGCCAATGCAGCCAGAACGCTCCTGAACAGATGTTTTGCGTTGGAATGATGCCATTGGACAGGTTGTCAATGTGTGTCTGATGGCCACACGCAATGTGTGATGGTGGTACCCCTTTGTGGCAAACCAAGGGGATAGCGGTAATGGGGTGGGCGGGGGGCAACTTGCAGTGGCGTGCACAGGTTGTGAGTGGGCACTGTGTTGATGTGAAAGCACGCACACACCTCTTATGTTGCTGTTGCAGAGCGATGTGTGTGGATTTACATGGCCGAGGGCGTGCCCGTGCCTGCCAATGAAGCAGTACAAGCAATATGGGAGCAATGTGGAAAAAACATAAAACATAATCTTCCACACACTCATTACCTTGATTATTGTTGTCCTCTTTATATTGCTGCGCGCGTTGTGATCTACGTTGATCCATTTGGCAAAAAACAACAGCAACAGCAAATCACCTGCAATCGTTATACCACAATAGCGTGTCACAATGTCAGACAGCGAAGACGACTTGCCACTGCTGCAGAGAAAACAACCATCTCAACCACCACCACAAAAAGCAAAAGCAGCAGAGAGTAGCGAAGATGAGCCTCTAGCTGCACGAGGTACGTCAACCACCTTGCAGAGCACACTCCTCCTGCGTGCACACCTCGAATGGTACCCACCTCCACAGCTCCAGCAGCCACCAAGCGTAAGCAGCCTGCCAGCAATGGTGCGAGTGCAGCCCCCGAGAAAAAGGAGAAGAAACCTCGCACAACCAACAAGGAGCCACGGCAAGTCAAGACCTTTGAGCTCCCTGGACAAACCCGTGAAACACCCGACGAGGTATGTATTGCACATAATGTGTTGTTGAGAACTCTGGGATGTATGTTCATGGCATACAATGTGTTTTGTGCAGGTATTGTGTGCATACGTATAAACACGCACTGTACGTTCCACACATAAAACGCAGAATGATCCCGCGCGCAAGTTTTACACCTCACTCCTGGAGCAAAGGCCAGACAGTGCTATGGCACGCAAATGGTGTGTCATGAATGGCTTGCTGTCACAGGAGGAGGCACAGGCATGGGTGGATGAAAACAAGGGTACCAAGGCCACACGGTATGTGTGCTGGAGTGTCGGTGCGTTTCTGTGGATTTGTGTACAGAGCTGCTGTCAGCATGATTGTGTACCACAACAACAGGACACCAACAAAACCAAAGGCGCCACCAGCAGTAAAAAAGGAAGCACCACAGAAGAAAGGTATGGGGTTTCTTATGGTTGAGGACGGCCATCGCCGCAAGATAATGATTATACACTCATGTACACTCATTGTGTCCGCACAGAATCAAAGCCAGCAGTGAAAAAGGCCAAGGCGCCTGTCAAAGTAGACCTCGACAGCAGCAGCGATGACGATGTGCCATTGGGGAAGCGCATAGCAGCCAAGTAGTGCGTTGCTGAAAGAGAGGGGTGCATGATGCTGCTATTTTTTTCTTGGTAAAGACAGAGTGCATGTTACAATGGCATTTTCCTGTTTTGTCCCCCCCTTTTTGTAAGAGCACAACGCACATATATGCATTCACGTTCTTGCTGTACACCATAAACCCCACGCGATCATCAAAGCCAGATATCGCTGGAGCAGTCCCCACCCGGATAGCGAACCTCATGTGCCACAACAGGCCCATCAGGCTCTGCACCAAAATCCACATAAAAATCTGGGTTGATACTCAACCCCCCATTCACATTGTCCACATTCACTTGCAGCAAGTAGCCACCTTTCTTGACAAGGTCTGGGTAGAATTGCTTGTCCCATGCGGAAAACAGGCTGTTGGTGACGTACAGGCGCTTGCCATCCAAGCTAAGGGTGGAGAGGCGAGTACGTGTGTGAGGAGTGCGTGTACATGGGATACACATTGTGGGTATGCATACATGCACATGCACACCATGCATCCAGAAATACAAACACACCATACCTCAGCTGCAACATTTGGGGACCTCCTTCTAGCACATGCCCCTTGACAGTGGGTACACTGGGCGCCTCTGTGAGCCCATCAGGCAGGCCCTTGGTGGGTGTGACACTGCTCCCCTGTGTGTGTATGTGATGCCATTGAAAGAGATTAAATGGGGAAGAGGGTCATGTTGTGGATACTGGCCATGTGCAAGCACACAACAGCATATACACATACAGCACACAAGAGCATACACAGTCCACACAGCAGTACCTTTTTTATGACGCCTCCCACCCACAAACGGCCAGCCAATTTGGGGTTTTCAGGGTCTCTGATGTCATATTGCACAATATCACCTCGCAGCCAGTTGCTAAAGTAGAGATACTTGTCATCCAAAGAAATCAGGATATCTGTGGTTGGTGTGTAGTAGACAGGGGACCTAGTAAAGCTAATTTAATTGTTGAAACAGAACGATTTGTTTTTTTTGGAGCTTTATAAAGCTTTGAAAAAACAATACTACGGGAAGATTCGAGTGGAGACCGGGGGGTGTATTGTGTATCGCAAGACCACACATGTCGCAACCTACCTGAAATCAAAGGGGGTAGTTGGGGCAGTACCCACCCCTCCACATCTACCCAGTCCTGCTTGATGACCACCTTGTGCTTCCACTTGCCGGGATTTTCAGCATCCTGTGTGAGGGATTGGGTATGTTTTTGTATGGGTATGTGTGTCTCTGCTCAGCATGTATTGGGGTGTACCAGGGCTTGCATCCTCAGGCTTTCCCCAATGTGAATACAATTCCGGGAAATTCACTGTCACATCTGTCACATCTACCAGAAAACACAAAAGCAGCAGCAGGAGCGCACAGCAACCACATAACACCAAAAGCAGCACAACAACAACACCCATCAGTACCTTGGTGAAGTGGATGACATTGGATGACAGGGCACTACCCACATACCCATCTGCAGAGTTGGGGTCATGCTTGAACCGCAATTCCAATGGGATGAGACCTGATGGGAAATACGTGTATGTGCGTGCATGTGCGTGTGCGTGTGCGTGTGCGTGTGTGTGTGTGTGTGTGTGTGTGTGTGTGTGTGTGTGTGAAGAGGGAAACGCGTCGAGTCAAGTGCAAGGGGGGGAACGCATGGTAAAACTTGTAAAAAGTGATCAAGGTGGATGAGTGTACAATGGTGGATGCGTGTACACTTGAGTCACCTGATGGATACCCTCATCAGCCCCATTACCCTCATCAGCCCCTACCTACCTTCAGCACCCAGGCTAATGGTTTGGATCAGTTCACGGGTAGTCCAGTCCCAAAAGTACAACTTGTCACCATACTTGGTGGATACTAGTGAGGGATCAAAACCCTGTAGGAGGGACGGTGTTGTACGAGGGACGGTGTTTGGAAGTGTATGTACACAAGCGTGTGGGTGCGACGGTGTGTGCATGGAGGTGTGTGCATGGAGATGTATAAAGCCCCACCTCTGTATACACCCCCCCAACGATCTCTATACCTTGGTGAATGCTTCAGGTGCACCCCAGCTACTGGACACCAGGATGTTGTGTTTGGGTTGATACCAAAAATCATACCCAAAATCAGTGTTTGTTGTGCTCCAGGTGCCCTTGATCTTGAAGTCAGGGTCCAGTAGAATAAAGCCCCCTTTGGCTTTACCCTCAGGGTCACCCATGGCACTGATCTGTGGGGGGAGTGTACGAAAGAGGGAGTGGGCGAGAGAGGGAGTGTACGAGAGAGGGGATGGGTGTGGTAGACATGTGTGTTGATCATGTCATGTGTGTGAGAATGGGGGGGAACTGCATACAGAAAACAGACCACCACCAGTATCACAGCACATGTACAAATAAAACCCTTGAAAACGCCACAAGATCACTGTGGTGCAGGTACACATACACATATCACACAGACATCATGATACCATGATTTCACCTGAACCCAGGCAGTGGCTGGTATGCAGGTATGACAGTCCTGTTTTGCTTTCGATTTCCTCTGGTTCCACAATCTGTCCATAATGAAGGTGGGGTTGGGGATGCGGCATGAAAACGAGGGTGCACAAACATGTGTACAAAAATGAGTTTTGCTGCACACCAAGCAGCTGTATATACATACATATACATAATCAAGTAATCACACCAGCCGGACATACGTGTGCAATCTTGGGGGCACGGGGATCGGTAGCCACATCAATTCCATACACGCGGGGACGACCCAAACAGGGTAGCACCAGGAACTGGCGCTTTTTGGTGGCATCCCCAAAGCAGGATGAGCACGAGTTCCAACCTGTCGGAGGGATGAGTGTGTGATATTATCACGCTGGGTTGTGATTTATTCAATCTCACAAGTACTATAGACCAGCCTTACCAGAGTGGTGGGGTTCATCGCCGGGCTCCATGAGGTGGGTGCGGTGGATGACCTGCCCATAGGTAGCAGACTCGGGGTCTGCGTCCACGGTGGCCAAGTAATCGGGGCGAGAGTGATCAGGCACAATGCAGGGAATGTACAGCAGCGTTTCCTTGGGGCCCTTGGTCGCCTCCTGTGGAGGGGAGGCACCAGGGTATGGATTGATCACTGTTGACATGGGAACTGTACTCGTATGAAATGCATGTATCATGCACGCGTGGTTGTATATATATGCACGCTGATCATGTCGAAGTGCAACATCCAAAAAATGGATGCCGTGAACAGACGCTGTTGCGCTGTGCGCAGATCTGCGAATGTCGTGCAGTGCCGTGCAGTGCCGTGCAGTGCCGTGCAGTGCATGAAATGGTGATATTTGTGCATGCAACATACCAGTGGAGTGGCATAACCAGGCCCCGTGCAGCAGGAACCGTTCTCGTTCGCCATGAGTTACGATTGATGTGGGGTGATGCTAGCGTATTGATGGTGGGATGCGCTTGATGTGTTCTTGCTTTTTGATACTCAGCTGTTCAATGAATTGCTGATTGTTTTAGTTGTAGTAATGTTCTTTTGTAGTAATGTTCTTTTGTTGTTTCCCACCAGATGCACGCTTTGGGGGCAGCATGCATGACGTACCTCTGTCAGTGTGTGCCATCAGGGGCATGCACACATAAGGCAGTACTACTTATGCTACTAGTTGGCAGCTCTTGATGACACATGCACGCATATGCACACAGCGCTGCTGTGCACATGCACAGGCGCGGTGGTGAACGCGCGAAAAAGAAAGAAAACATGGGTTCCTTTCAATCACATCAATCACATCATTGTTGCAACATCACGGAGTATCCAGTATAATCTAATGCAATGCACACTCTAGCAACACCCATCGTTGTGGTGTTGTTGAGCATTCATTGATCAGCTACACGCTTCCATCAGAAATCCACAGCTATCCATGACAGCATCTGTAGCCGGTGCTGCAGCAAAGCTGCTCGACTTTAGCCAGCCTGTAGACGTGCCTTTGTTAGATGCCACTGTTTCAGCCTTCTATGGCGCCAGCACACCTCCAGAGGTACGACCTGCTGTACGTAGATGATGTATGTGATGCACCTTGTTTGCATTGGGGCGCCATGATGGGGAGCCAACGCCGTCTGGTGGACGGATTGGCAATGCTCCTGGGATCTGCCGTGTGAAGCAGTAGAGTGACGTGTTGTATAGGGTGCATATGTGTATGTGTTTGTATACGGATGCTATGGCATAATATGAGGGGCTTTTTGCTGTTGGGTGGTTGGTTCTCATACCATCACAGCCACGACATTGCAGCATTCAGAACAACTTGTGCTAGCATTGTTCATCTGTCACACCTCACAGCGTGCTGCAGCAGAGGGTGTGCTCAGACAGCTGCAGGAGCATCCACAAGCGTGGACACGGGTCGATGCCATCTTGGAAAAATCAACCAGTCAGCAATCCAAATACTTTGCCCTACAGGTATGTTGTGGACGGAGTGTGATGATGCAGGATACACCACCTGCATGACAAATGGACACACCACCTGCAGATTTTGGAAGAAGTGATCAAGCACCGATGGGGCGCCTTGCCTGATGAGCAGCGTGAAGGCATCAAAAACTACATTAGCAATCTCATCATCAAGTTGGCAACTACAGATGATGCATACCGTCAGCAAAGGGTATGTGTGTACCCATTGTGTTGGGTGTGTTGGATGGTGCACACAGGTTGTCGACACATGACATTTCCCCCACCCAACCCAGGTCTACCTCAACAAGCTCAACCTCATCTTGGTGGAGATCCTCAAGCAGGATTGGCCACACAAATGGCCAAGTTTTATACCAGATATTGTGGGCGCCAGCAAAACCAGTGAGACTCTGTGTGAAAACAGCATGCACATCCTCCGCATGCTCTCGGAAGAGGTGTTTGACTTTTCTCGTGGCGAGCTTACACAGGTGTGTGGCTGGTTAGGTGGTGATGCTGGTGAGTGCATGTTATTCCCTGCACATATATATTGTCATATACTGTCATATACTCTCATTTATTGTCATATTTTGTTCATCCCCATCTCACCCCCTTCCTCAGGCCAAGACGCGTGAACTCAAAGCCACCCTCAACAACGAGTTTCGCCTCATCCATGACTTGTGCTTGTTTGTGCTCAATGCATCCCGCAAGCCCGACCTGGTGCGTGCCACGCTGAGCACGCTGCATGCCTACTTGTCATGGGTACCTCTGGGGTACATTCTGGAGTCCAACATAGTGGAGGTGCTCTTGGCACTGTTTCCCCAACCACCGTTTCGCAACGTGGCATTGCAATGTCTGACAGAGGTGCGCGTTGAGTTGGTTGGGTGATGATGTGGATGGGGATGGGGATGCCGCCACACATCCGTGTGGGGTGTGGGGTGTGGGGTGTATACATCTCAACCGCACCTCAACCTGTATGTTTCTACTGTCGAGTGAAACATCAATTCTATGTACAGATACCCACACACACCACACGCTCACGTCACACCCTTCACACACTCACATCACATTACTTCACAGGTGGCAGTGTTGCAGGTTGGCCCGGAATTCAACAGCCACTTTGAAAACCTGTACAAATATTTTGTGACACAGTTGAGAACCGTGCTGCCCCCTGGCACAGATTTCAGTGCAGCCTACACTGCTGGTACTGATGAGGATCAGGCACTGGTGCAGAATCTTGCACTGTTTTTCACTGGGTTTTTCAGGGTAAGTAGTTGAGTACAGTGTTGTTATTACACTGTTCTTATTGCATCCTTGTTACACCCTTCTCGCTACACCCTCCTCACCACATCCTCACCACGCTCTCCTCACAGAATCACATCAGCGTCATGGAGACCACAGAGGAAAACCGAGCCGCCCTCATCTTTGGCATGGATTACTTAGTGGGCATCTCCTTTGTACCAGATGAAGAAGTCTTCAAAATTACCCTCGACTACTGGAACTTTCTGGTACCAGATATCTACTCTTCTGTGTGTACGATCACCACAGCAGGGCAGTTTTCATTTGGGGGGACGAATAATGCAGCCAATAGGAAGACATTGTATGGGAATGTGTTGTCCAAATTGCGGAGTTTGATGATTTCGAGGATGGCAAGGCCAGAAGAGGTATTTTCGTGGTTGTGGTGTGGTGTGTGGGGGGGGGGGGGGTAGGGGGGGTAATTAGTGGGGGTGGTAGTGAGTTCAGGTGTGGAAGTGTGTATGGTATTTGTGTGTACAGTTGTGTTTTTTTCATTGCACAACCATCCATCACACACACACACACACATTCTATCTCGCACACACACACATTCTCTCTTGCACAAACAAATTCACACACAACAAACATGCCCCTCCACGCACCGCATGTCCACATAATAATAAAACAGGTTATTGTGGTGGAGGATGAAAACGGCAATCTTGTTAGAGAAACAATGAAGGACACCGACACATTGGCTCGGTACAAAACCATGCATGAGACACTGGTGTACTTGAGTCACTTGGATCATGATGACACAGAACAGCAAATGTTGGAGAAGCTACGACAACAGGTGTGTGTTTTGTGGTGGGTGTGGGTGTGCATGTGGGGAAATTCTTGTGTGTGGTTGTATGTGTGTGTGGAGATGTATGTGTGTGTACAACATGTATACATCATATATACATAACAAATACACACATCACACACATCACACCCACACATCATACACACATCACACGCACGTCATGCACACACCACACACACGTCACACACACATCATACACACACATCATACACACAACAGATGCAAACACGGGAGTGGTCATGGAGCACCCTCAACACCCTGTGCTGGGCTATAGGCAGCATCAGTGGCAGCATGCAGGAGGAACAGGAAAACCGCTTTTTGATTTCAGTCATTCGGTATGCTACACACACTACACTATATGCTACTATGTATACTATATGCTACTATGTATACTATACACACTGTGCACACTGCACACCACATACACTACACACTACATGCTACACACTACACATGCTATACGATACACATACTACACACCACACACCACACGATATTCTCTACAATACACACACACTACACTCCACACACCATACACTCCACACACTACACACCCTCCATACCCTCCTATAGGGATCTGCTCAACCTGTGTGAAATTACTCGTGGCAAGGATAACAAGGCTGTGGTGGCCTCCAATATCATGTATGTGGGGTGTGGAGTGTATGTGGAGTGTATTTGGGAGTGTATGTGGAGTGTATGGAGAGTGTGTGGGGAGTGTATGTGTGTGTGCTGAAGTGTATTCGTATGGAATGGGTGTATGCCTGTGCAGGAGTGTATGTGTGTGCTTATGTACAGTATGCTTATGTACAGTATGCTTGTAGACCTTCCCTCCCCCCTCTCTCACCCCCCCTCTCCCCCTCTCTCACCCCCCTCTCAACCACAGGTATGTGGTAGGCCAGTACCCCCGCTTTTTACGCAACCACTGGAAGTTTCTCAAGACTGTGGTCAACAAATTGTTCGAGTTTATGCATGAAACACATCCCGGGGTGCAAGATATGGCGTGTGAGACGTTTTTGAAGATTTGCCACAAGTGTAAACGCAAGTTTGTGGTGCCACAGGTGTGTTGGAGGGTGTTTGTTGTATGAGTGTACAGGGGGAGTGTATATGGTGGGTGTTGGAGTATGCAGGGAGGAGATGGGTGAAGGGTGTATGCGGGTTGTTGCATGACTTGCTTGTTGTACTGTTGTATCACTCACACACCATGTCACACATGTGCAGCCGCACACCATGTCACAACCATGTTTCCATATACACCCCCTATACACACCCTGTACGCCCCCTATACACACCCTGTACACATACACACAGATTGGTGAAACAGAGCCCTTTATATGTGAGTTGTTAACCAACCTCACAGTCACCATTCAGGATCTAGAGGTGCATCAGATACACATGTTTTATGAAGCAGTGGGGCTGATGATTGGTGCTGACTCGGATCCAAAACGCAAGGAAGAGTATTTGGTGTGTGGGTGGGTGGATGTGAGGGTGTTGAGGGAGGGTGTGAGGGAGGGTGATGAGGGTGAGGGTGTGAGGGAGGGTGTGGGTGTGGGTGGGTGCGCGAAGGTGATTGGTACTTGACAGCCTGCATGTGTGTCTGACTACACACCAACCATCCCGTCTCCCACTGTTCACCACCACACACCCTCTATATACCACACCCCCTCCATATCACCCCCTCCATATCACACCCTCTCCCCTACCCAGGAGCGCCTCATGGCCCCTCCCAACACCACATGGAAGCAAATTATTTCCCAAGCACAGCAGCAGCCAGACATACTACAACAAGCAGAGGTGGTGAGGAATGTGCTCAACATACTGCAGACACATGTGAGTGTGTGTTCGTCACTGGGACCACCGTTTGTCAAGCAGATGTCGCTTGTGTATGCAGAGATGCTGAGCGTGTACAAGTATGTGTGTGGGGGGGGTGGGGGGGATGTGGGGGGGAGATGTGAGGATGTGTGGGGGGGATGTTGGGGGGGGGGGATTGTTTTTTTTGTGTGTGTAGCATATATGGCGGTAATGTGGTAGTATATGTGATGAGGATGGTGCTGTATAGGTGGCTGCACCATCACCAACCCAGTTGTATGTACAACAGTGCTGTTGTGTAACCCACACCCATCAACACACTACACCACCATCAATACACCATCAACACACACCACCAACACACCACACCACACACAGGATGTATAGTGAATTCATAAGCACACTCATCGCCACTGGGGGCCCCCATGCAGCCAAAACAAGTGCGGTCAAACTCATGCGCAGTGTGAAAAAGTCAACATTACGCTTGCTTGATACGTTTGTGGAAAAGCATGATGATTTGGACTTTTTGGCGCAGCAGTTTGTACCAGCAATGATGGATCCTATACTGGGGGATTATGCGAGGAACGTTCCGGATGCACGGTATGTACAAGTGGTGGTGATGGTGTGTGATCTTGTGTGTTGTGTGTGCTGGTTTGTAGCGGTGGTGTTTTTTGCGGGTGATGTTTTGTGTGTTTTACACACATCATCATCATCATCACCACACACCATGCACCTCCTCACACACAATGCACCACGTCATCACACACACAACAGCGAGGCAGAGGTGTTGAGTGTGTTTGCCACTGTCATCAACAAACTCAAGCAAAAGATGGAAACAGAGGTGCCCCGTATATTTGAGGCATGCTTTGAATGCACACTGCAGATGATTACCAAAAACTTTGAGGTAAGGGGAAGGGGCAAGGGGAAGGGTAAAGGGGAAGGGACAAGGGGAAGGGAGTCGGTGGGATGGTGTGTAGAAGCAAGATGTGTACAGAGCAATGTGTACAGAGGAATACAGAGGAGGATGTGTATCATGTATTCGTGCAAGGCCAACGCCACAATTCTTCGTACACTTCATACCCACAGTACACACACTACACACACACACACACACTACACACACACACACAATACACACATACCACAATACACACACTCACACACAGGATTACCCCGAACACCGGCTGCAGTTCTTCAACCTCCTGCGTGCCATTAGTAACCACTGCTTCAACACGTTGTTTCAGATGAACCCCACACAGCTCAAGCTCATCATCGACTCTATAGTATGGGCTTTCCGGTATGTAGAGGGTGGTGTATTGAGGTGATGTGTGTATTGAGGTGATGTGTGTATTGTGTGTGGTTATTGTGATCAATCAACATAGGTTGTCATGTACATACACACACGCCATTGTACATACACACATCACACATGCGCACACACCATTGCACATACACGCTGTACTACACTCCCATGCTCTCATCCAATCACCCACCCACGCACCCACCCTCTCACCTACCTACCTACCTACCTCTCAGGCACACTGAGCGTAATGTGGCAGACACTGGCCTCAACCTCCTACATGAAATCCTCGTGTCATTTCAAAGCAGCCCATATGCAACACAATTTTACCAAACATACTACACACAAATCATGCAGGAGGTGTTTGCAGTGATGACTGGTATGAGTGGAGGTGTTTTTTTTGTGTGTGTATGTGTGTGAGTGTATGTGTGTATGTGTGTGAGTGTATGTGTGTGTGTATGTGTATGTGTATGTGTATGTGTGTATGTGTGTGTGTATGTGTGTGTGTGATATTGTGCTACAGTCTTTTGCATAGTGAATGTACTCCAAACATGCATGTGTATACACACACACACACACACATACCCCCTCCACACACATTACAGACACATTTCACAAGCCAGGTTTCAAAACACACTGCAAAATTCTCCACTTGCTGTGTGATGTGGTACAGGGCCCCCTCCTACAGGGGCCCCTGTGGGATGTCACAGCACAGGGCCCCACTGCATACCCCAACAACTTGGCGTATGTGACTGACTATGTTACAAACTTGCTGACCACGTCCTTTCCCAATCTCCGACCGCAGCAAGTGCAGGTGTGATGGTGTGGTGTTAGATGGATGGTGATGATGGGTGAGGGATGGTGATGACGGGTGGTAATGTTCACACATATTTGTTGAGGGGAGCACACGTACAAACAACACAAAGCCCTTGTGGGTGTATGCACTTGCATACACATCCATGTAGCAATGCACCACGCACGTGCCACTAACAATGCTCTACCATCACACAGGCAACTGTTTCAGGGATGTTTGAGTTGAAAGACTTCAGTGCATTTAAACATCATTTACGCGACTTTCTGGTGCAGACCAAGCAGTTTGCAAGTCAGGACAATGCTGATTTGTTTGCAGAAGAGGTTGCACAGCAGCGTGAGGTGTGTGGTGTTGAGAAGTGTGTGTCGGTGCTGTTGGTTTACACAAACAACGGGGGCATGGGGATGGTGGGCGATGGATGTGTTGTGGTGGTTGTCTGTGCATGGTTGGTTGTGAATTGGTGGTTGTGTGTGCGTTGCATCAACAACACACGCTCATCACAAACACAGGCGGAGCGACAACGATTGTCTGCCATCCCTGGCATGCTGCACCCAAATGAGCTCCAAGAGGAAATGGTGGATGCATGAGTCTCACGAGTGTTTGTTGGTTGTTTAGTTTTATAGTGTGCTGCTGCTGCTGCTGCTGCTACAACATATTGTTCCACTCTTGACAATGCAATCTACCCAATATGCCTGTTGTTGCTTCCCTCAACAACGTGGCAGATGTAAAGACCACTCATTGCACGTCGGGTTGGGTGGAAAACAATGGCAGAAAACACGATAATAGGAATTACTTCCTCCGTGAAACACAAACGGCGTGCACACAACGAGCAACCTGTACCGCAGCACAAATGCTGCCACTCGTAGGAGGAGGATTTGTGGTGCGTGGTTAGCGCGTTGTTGCGCGTATATCCAATGCCGCCACTTTGTTGTCAGGCATCTTTGACCACATCTCTCCTCCCACATCTCGCAGGTCGCCTTTGTGCAGCTTTGCCTTGTATATTACGCTGCAGCAATACTATTGCATTACATAGTCCCTTGCATCAAGCATGTCAGAAACATACAAGCTAGGCCTCCTGTTGTAGGGCAAGTGCGACGGGAGGCATTGCAAAGTCTTGGTGTGTCGGTGGGTGGGTGGCGTGTCGGTGGGTGGGTGGTGTGCCCCCAGTTGAACGCATGCTCATGAGCAGTACCTGATGTGCCCACACTGACTGCCCACAGGCCCCATCGCCGTCAAGGCTGCGACATGGACAGTCGTGGAACACATACACAGAAGAGGAAGCTCATTACTCTACACATGGAGCACGCCAACATCAGCGCAGCGGTCACACATTGCCATGACAGTGTCCATCAGTACTAATAGTAGCACGCATGGGTTGACCACCATTGCGTCCAACAAAGGCACCCCGGCATGGGGCCGGCATGATGTTGTGCAGCACATATTGTGGTGTTTGGTGTGTATTGCAACGTTGGATTTCTTGCATGACACTTGGTTTTACTGGACACATCGGCTGTTGCATTGGAAACCACTGTACAAGCATGTGCACTACATGCATCACCGGTACGTGTGCGACCACAACGTGTGTGTTGTCTGTATGCTGGTTGTGATACATGGGTGTGTTTATGTATAGATCATGATGTATGGATCATGAAGTATACATATGAGATACATGGATGTAATGGTGTGTAGTTAATGGTACATGCATGATCACCACCACCCCTCCCCAATCCCCAATCATCATCGTCATCATGATCCACCACCCCCATCATCAACCCCACCCCCCACCATTCCACCAGGTCCACCTCCCCCACTGCATTCACTGGGTACAGCTTTCACATACTAGAGGCAGCGCTGGTGTTTGCAAATGAAATACTCGTGTGCTTTATGCTGCCGATGCCCATTGAACTGCATCGAGTGTATCACTTGTTTACCACTGTCATTCACAATGGTATGTGTATTGAGGATGCGTGTATGGAGGATGCATACTGGATGAGTATGGTGTATGCTGAGATGTGTGTGGTGTATGCTGAGATGTGTGTGGTGTATGCTGGATGTGTGTGAAGGATGTATACTGGATGTGTGTGAAGGATGTATGCTGGATGTGTGTGAAGGATGCATGCTGAGATGTGTGTGGTGTATACTGAGATGGAGAACATAATCAATGTGCCTCACTCAACCACATTTTCCAGGTGGTCATGCAGGATATGAGATAGCACCATTCATCCCATCCCTCGAGGGCTTGGTGGTGGGGTTGGTACGATGGGCAAGTGGCGCAGATGGGAGGGCGGCGCTCAACACGGTGCAGCACCATGATTGGCATCATCGGTACCCATCCAAGCACTTTAGCTTGTATTTTACAGTGTGGGATCGATGGCAGGGGACACTGCATGATGAATATGATGGTGCTGTGGCTGCAACAGAGGCGATGTTGCATGCTCAGTGAGTATGGGGTGAGTATGGGGTGATGGATGCATGGAAGGGGTGTGGATGAGGATGTTACTTATTTTTTCCATTTTCTTTCATCAACTTGTGTGCAAGTAATATATAGATACTTGTGATACAGATGTTATACAGATGTCATAGAGAGATAGCAAAAACGTAACAGACCCATCTTGATCACCATGCAGTTGGCACAACACAGTACCATCACCACGTGTGATATACCATAACGTATTGTACAGTGTACATTGATTGTGGAAATATCAGTCCCACAACCATTGGGGTCGCAAAACACAGTGCATCTTCTCTGTTTCCACGGAATGGAATCAACTCCACGTGCCAGTGCTTCTCAATGGCACAGCATTTGCCCTTCCTTGCGCACATTCTTGGCATCACACAAGGTCCCACACAGCGTGAGAAGGTATGGTTGGCCTGTGAGATGGACATGTCGATGCGCGATGCTCGATGCTCAACCTCGTGTGCACATGGATGATCAACCCCCCTTGCTCTCCCCCACCCAGGGCTGTTGCCAGCCACCCAGTGGAGCAATACACAGAGCCAAGCACAGTGTGTGTGTTTGCTGGTACCTACAATGTCAACGGACGTGCCCCAGCATCCAACCTCGACCTGCACCCATGGTTGCATGATGCCGCAGATGCTGATGTTGTCGTGATTGGCTTTCAGGTGGGTGCATGATATTATTGTTGTTGTGAATGCGTCTCAAGAGATTGTCCATGACACAGCATCTTGCACACCATTGCAAACACACACCATCTATCACACACACCATTACACATACACATCCCAGGAAATTGTCCCTCTCAATACATCCAACATTGTCATGGGTGCAGACAGCACATCTGCACGTCACTGGGTGTCTTTTGTACAGCAGTACCTGTCCACCCACCCCTCTACACGTACCGACCACAACACCCTTCGCCACCCATCCCACACATCATCGTCTGAGGATGGACAAGGTGGCAAGAGTGGTGGTGGTGGTGGGCGTGCACGTGGGTGGGTATTGGTGGCAACAAAGCAAATGGTGGGGGTGTTTGTGGCGGTGTGGGTTCGAAAGGGACTGGCGGGGGAGGTCCAGGTGTGTGTGATGGGATGGGATAGGATGTATGGGATGGGGTGTATGTTGGGAGTTGTGATGTTGAAAGCATGGCAAAGCACACACAGCACATCATGCATGTGTTGCACAGCGCATTATGTATATACACATTTCCACCTGTCTCACCAATGCTGCCCCCCACCAACCAGCCCCACGCCAACCCCCACCCCAACCACCCCACCCCCCTACCCAGGGTGTGCAATCCCTCAGCATACCCACTGGTGTCATGGGACTCTTTGGCAACAAGGGCGCCGTCGCCATACGAATGCGCATTGCAGAGACCGGTGTGCTCTTCATTGCCTCCCACCTCTCCTCAGGTGACAAACCTGGTGATGACACCAAACGCAATGCAGACTATGCCACCATCGCACAGAGACTGGTGTTCCCAGTGGATGACGTCATGGTGGGGGATGTGGAAGTTGCCCGGCAGCTGCGGGCGGTGTGGGGGGGGGTGGGGGTGCAGTCGGTGGTGCATCATGATCATGTGGTGTGGCTGGGTGATTTGAATTACAGGCTGAGGGGGGTTGCGGATGCTGCTGTGCGAACGGTGGGTGTAGGGGGGGGGAGGGGGAGTGGAAGGTCGTGTGTGTGTGTGTGTGTGTGTGTGTGTGTGTGTGTGTGTCAAGTATGAGGTCAGCAACACATGCTCATTTGTTACCCTTCTCAATCATAACTATGGGCCATCACACACATACAATGCATCATCATCACCCATCATCCCCCCTCCCCCAAATCATCACCCCCACTGTACGTCCCTATAGGCTATCACACACATAATAAGCCATCATCATCACCCCATCATCACCCCCCTCTCAATCCTCCCCATAGGCAATCACAGAGGGTAGATTTGACACCCTGCTTGTGCATCATGATGAATTACGATGGGCACAGAAAACAGGACAGGCATTTGGGGGGTGGCAGGAAGGGGATATCCGCTTTCCACCCACATACAAGTTTCATAGAGGAACAGATAGGTGTGTGTGTGTGTGTGTGTGGTGGTGGTGGTGGGTTGATGTGGGGGGGGTGGGGTACTAAGTGCTTATCTTGTTGTCTACTGCGTTGCCTGGCACAAAACACCATGTCTTCACGTATAGAACACCAATACACATACACCAACCCTGTTTTTTGCACCCAACACAATACCATCACCCACCTACATACAACACAACACCATCACCCCCTCACTGCATCCCCCCCTCCTCCAAAGGTACATTGGTGCCAGTGACCCCCCCTCCACCACATCATCAGTGGCGAGTGACTTGTATGCATTGCAATCAAGTGGTGTGGTACAGGGAGGGGCACTTGCTCCTGGAGCTGTCATTGCAGGTGTGGGTGTGGGGTGTGGGGGGAGGGAGGTGGTGATGGTGGGGGGGAGGTAACTGGTGAGGTGTGTGGGGCGTGGGGTGTGGGGCGTAGGGTGTGGGGCGTGGGGTGTGTGTGTGTGTGGTGTGTAGGGTGGTGTGTGCAAATGGGATTGCACACATCTACAGTCTACATGCATGCATACACATGCACTAGAGTGACTGCACATAGATGTACACCCCACACCCCACCCCACCCACCCACCCACACACATTACACACACACAGCGCTTGATGTAACACAACGAGGCATCACTGGGCAACTGAAAACCCCTCCCTACACCAACAACACCCGTACTCACACCACCACTCCCACACCGCCCACCCATACCACCACAACAAGCCCATCACCATCACCCTCACCATCACTTGCTGTGCCAGATAAAATACGAACCCCTGCATGGTGTGATCGTATACTGTGGACTTCCAAAGCCATGAATGCACCAGGTATGCTGTTGTGTGCTGTGGATATATGTGTGTATGATGTGGATATATAAGCGGATATATGTATTTGTGCTGTGGATATATGTGTGCACATTTTTCCCCATACACCCTCCCCCCCCCCCCCTCCCACCTCCCCCCCTTATCTCCCCCGCCCAGGTGCTCCTGTAGATTTCACCCCCACACTCCTCAGCTACAACAGCGCCCCCCTGTATGTAAGTGACCACAAACCTGTCCACGCCACCCTCTCTCTAGGCATCTTACGCTTTGATGAGACACGCGCGCTGGGGTTGCTTACTGCGGCACAGCATGTAGCTGACCTGGAAGAGATGGCAGCGGTACCCCATTGCCAGCTGGTGGAGCCCCTTGTGCAGCTGGGGATCCTGCAGTACAATGTGGTATGAAAGGAGAGGGGAGGAATCATTATGTGTGTGTGTGTTTGGGAAACAGGGGAATCAGGGGAAAGTGTATGGTACATGCAAGGTTTTATGTGGTAACCATGTAGTGCCTGTTGGTGGGTAGTTATGGAACGGTGTTGGTGTGCACATTATCATATCAATACCATGACAAGCACAACATCCTGCAATGACGACATGGTGCAGACTGCAACCCCATACACCATACATCCCCATACACCATACACAGGCATGTCCTATGACAGTCATAGTGCAAAACACTGGCACTGTACCCGCCACCATCACCCTTGTCCCACAACCAATCACCGTCTTTGGTCAACATGATGATGAACAACCCATCATGACACTTGACACAACCCCACCACGCCGGCGCTCCTCCGACACAACCCCCACCGTCTCGCCCGCCACGCACCCAAACACCACATCCACACCGCCGACCGTAAAAACAACGCCACCCACCAAAAAAAGCACGCCAGCGACTTCCATCGCGTCCCCTGTCTCCCCCAGGGGGGACCCTCGCATGGAAGAGGTGCCCTGTTGGTTGACACCACCCCCAGACATGCCAGTGACGCTCAATGCAGGGGATGCGATGCCGTTGGAGTTTGTAGCGTGTGTGGGTGGGAAAACTGGTGCTGCACAATTGGTAGGGTGGGAATTGTGGTTGTGTAGCATGTTCATGTATACAACACACATGTCTACACATACACACATGTCTACACATACACACATACACATACGCACATACTACACACAGGCTGTGGAGCACACACTTGATGCAGTGCTACTTCTCCGTGTGCAAGGAGGAAACGACATGTTTCTTGCTGTGGAAGCCAGCTACATGCCCAGCTTTGTGGGTCTGATGCCAGATGTGTTGTTGTCACTACCCCGACCATTACATGGGGCACCAGCCATACCTAGTGATAGCAATGCACCAGTGCATCCTAGACACCCCTCCACACAGCCACAATATAGGGGGGATGTTGGCTCCTCAGACGATAGGGGGGATGTTGGCTCCTCAGTCGATAGGGGGAATGTTGGCTCCTCAGATGATAGGGGGAATGATGCCCCAACATCTCCACTGGCTGGGGGTGCAGTGGATGGGGGTTCACTGTTGGAGGGGGGCCATCTATGGGGGCATGCTGTGGTGGAGGATGTACCACAGGAGCTGTTGCACTTGTTGACGTTTTTGAGGGGGCATTTGAGTACACCTGGTATGATTGGTGCTGTGTGATTGGTGCTGCTTGATGTTTGCTGTAGTATGATTGCTGTATGATCAACACCCGTCCACACCTATCCACACCCATCAACACACAGGACTATTCCTCAGCTCAAGTGCCTTGCTCCCATTACTCATGGCACCCCGGGCAGCAGTGGAATCAGGGGCAGCAGCACAAGATCCTGCTGTGTGTGCTGTGTGGCAGCTGCAGGATGTGTTGGACACTGGGGGGGGGGTTCCACAAGGTAGAGTAGGAGTGTGGTAGAGAGAAAGTGTACAATGCATTGGTCCTACAGTGTTGATGGGAGGAATAGTATTATCATGCTAAGAAAAGAATATCATTTTACTTGCATTTTACTTGCCAACCCATCATTATCTTCAAAACCAGTACACATGTGTTGTCATGTGTGTCACACTTGTCTTTTTCCGCTGCGCACATCCCCGACCCTCGCGCACATGCCCCACAGGCACTGACCCACACACTGCAGCAAGCCTGCTGTTGCTCTACTTTGCCTCCCTCCCACAACCCCTCCTCCCAAGGGGTATTGCCAAATTTTGTGACCATTGCAACCTACAACGGGCTGCAGCTATGACACTCCTCAATGCCATTACAAAACCGGCTGCGTTGGCCACGTTTTGGGCAAGTATTGCATTGTTTCAAGATGCACTACAACCTGTGCATGGTATGTGTATACGAGGAGGGGGGAGGGGCTGTGTTTGCGTAGTATGTGAGGGGGGCTGCTTTTGCGTTCAAAAACAACCCTGAAAAACCAACCCCAACTTTTTTACACCTTCCCATATATCAATGCTTTACCACACTTTGCAGTGTATCAATTGTCTATTCCACCGTAAACCAATGGTGTATTGCGCCGTAAACCAATGGTGTATTGCGCCGTAAACCAATGGTGTATTGCACATTTCAACTGCCTCCCCCCCCCCCCCCCAGGCAATAGCTTGACGACACCAGCACTTGCATCCATGCTTGCAGAGTTGTGGTTGGACCCCATGCCACACACTGCCACCACTGGACGTGCCTCCTCACAAGCTGCAGTGCTGGCACAAGCCGCGCTACGGAGAATGCAGTTTTTGATGATGATTTTGGATGGCACTGAGGAGGCGAGCTTGTTGTGATGTCAGCTTGTTGTGGTACACATGATGGTTGAGTATTTTGATACACATGATGGTGTAGTATGTTGTGGATGTGATCCTCTGATATAAATGTAGATTACAATATGAATAAAACCAACACACAGTAAAAAACCAGAGCAAACCACAGCAGACCACTCTTGTTTCTTGCACAACCACACTCTCAACCACCCACACACGTTCCAGAGAGGACATGGATCCCCCTTTACTACTTTTCCCCCCCTTTTACTTTTCCTTGATGAATGGATGGCGCAGTGCGTCTTTAGGTGTGATTCGCCTATCTGGGTCAAGCACAGTCATCTTCTCCAGCAGGTCGATCAGCTGTGTTACTTTTTTCCTGTTTCCCTCGGCACCCTGGAGCAGCTTGGCAAAATCTTTTTGCACCACTGGATTGGCTATCATCCGTCGCACCTGTCATGGACATTGTACAGGATGGTGTGCTGGTTTGTACTACTACTTTTGAATACGTGGTATGAGTACATATATAATTTGGGTATACATAACGCTGCACATAACGATGCCTGCATGCAGTCCAGTAACCACATACCACATGCCACATGCGTCGTGGTAGAACAAGCACACCATACACACAACCACACGCACCCTACACACACCGACACACACACACACCGACACACACACACACCGACACACACACACACACACACACGCACACACACACACACACACACCACACACCCTCCCAAACACCCACACACCGTCTTTTTTGTCACAGGGTCCTCCTCCAGCAGCGCAAATGCATAATTGGGGGCCCCCTCAAAATGCTGTGACACAAAACGCCCCTGCCTCAACATCTTTTTAGGAAAGGCACCCTTGACATCCATAAAGCGCTTGAGCATTTCATTGTTGGATTTGCCTGGGAATAAAATTTTACCTGTAAACAACTCGTATACAACACATGCAATGGCCCACATGTCAAGTGGAAACCCTGTGTGTATTGTGGTTATTTTTGCGTGTATATGTTTGTGTATAGTTGTGCATAGTTGTGCGTGTGTGTGTTGAGTGGCTGGATTCTCAACATCAATACCCCTCACCTCTCCCCACAACACACACACAAAAACATTTCCCCACAACACACACACACACCACCCTACAACACACACACACACATCACCCTACACCCCCCCCCCTTTGCATACCATATCGTAGCCCCAATATAACTTCAGGTGCACGATAGAATCGAGAGCCAATGTAAGGAGTGTATTCATTGTCAGGGCCATCGAACATGGCATTACCAAAATCACACACTTTGACTGCAGTGCGTTGTTGGTTGACCAGGATGTTGTCTGGTTTGAGGTCTGCATGCACCACACCACAGTTGCGCAAGTGGTAGAGTGCCTGTGGTGTAGGGTGGGGGGGTGGGGTGTTACGGTGTTGAGGTGTTGAGGTGTTTGGGGGGGGTACTTACCACAACCACATACACCATCATACTCCATCATATATTATCATACACCATCATGCACCCACCTGCCACCATTCTCACATACACAAATCACACACATCAGCATACCTGCAGCAGCTGGGCAGTATACAAGCGCACTGCCCCCACATTCAGCCCCACCCCCCTTCCGTACTTCTTCGTCAATTCCCTCAGGTTCATGTCAAGTGGCTCAAACACCAAACACAAGTGTCCTCTGTACTCAAAGTGCCGCAACATGCGCACACAGTGTCGTTTCCCCTCTGGATCAGCACCAGCGAGCTTACGGCAGATGGCTGTTTCTAATTGCCCAGCCTTGGTCATTGTGTCATTGGCACGTAATACCTGTATTATTGTGTGATTGGGGGTGTGATTGGGTGTGTGTGTGTGGTATATATTGTGCGTGTGTTTTTGTGTTATATATTGTGATTGTGTGTATATTGGGTGTGCATATTGGGTGGTCCTAGTTGTGTATTCATATTCATCCCGTTCCAAGCCAACACCCCCACAAACCGTCACACACCTTGATAGCAACCTCCCACTGGTCCTCAGCAGACGTCATGCGCTTGACATCCCGTGCCCTCAACACGCTACTAAACACACCCCGTCCCAAATTCGCAAAAACCTCATAACGATCATCCATCACCTCACCCACTTGGAAGTTGTAATACCCCTCGGCATCATCATAGGCATCTTGCAGACCACGTTTTGCTGCTGCGGTGGGGCGGGGGGCATCGGGGGTTGCTGCAAAAATATCATCCTCTTCCGCAAACATATCATCATTGGTGTTGTTATTGTTGTTGTTGTTCTTATTGTCATTGTTGTATTGTGTGTCTGTTGCGGCTGGTATGCCTTCAAGTTGCCGGGCACGTTCCTCTGCATCTTCCCGCCCAGATGGTGTTGGGGAGGATGTGTGGGTGATACGGGATGCTGGTCTGCCTTGCTGCCACATGGTGGCTTCATCAAGGACACCAAGATCTTGCTCAGTAGCATCCACAGAGGGGCTGGAATCACGTGACTGTGGGGGCTGCTGTCCTTGTTGTTGTTCTTGTTGTTCTTGTTGTGGTGGTGGTGGTGCATCCTGTTTCAGTGCTGCTATTGGTGGTGCATCATGTTGTGTGTCTGTTGGTGGTATTGCTGTGGAAGAGGGCAAGTCTGTGTCCATTGGTGTTGCTGCATCTGTGAAAGAGAACATGGTGGGAACAAGGGTATCATCGCTGTATGGTGCACAACAACGTGTGTGCAAGGACCACATGCATGCACCCCTATCATGTTCATGTTGTACCTTGCATACACAATTAACAAATACACACACAACCACACACAAATACACACAAATACACACATAAATACATACACAACCACACAACCACACACATGCCTACAATACCCCATACCAGGTGCCTTACCTTCATGTGCTTTATCTTCATGTGCCTTACCTTCATGTGCCTTGTGTTTGGCCAGTATCTCTTCCCTCTTGCGTCTTCGTTCCTCAATCAGCCTTGCCTCCTCCTCCTCCTCATTCACACCTCCCTCTAGTGCTGCTTGCATCTTGGCCATAAGGGCATCTGCATCCTGTGAGAGATATAGGAATGTGTGTGAGAGGAGAAGATATGCGAGTGTGAAGGTGGGAAAACGGACAACCTCTTTTTTTGAGTGCTAGTGAAACTTCCTGGTGAAAGAAAACACCCTAGCAAATAAAGACACACTGGTGAATGAAAGCACACTGGTGATACAAAGCACTACAATAATCATGTGGTAGCTGACAGTTTGCAGCACCAGTGTTGGTGACAAACAGCGCATGTTGTACACACACTCATCCAGCACATCCAGCACATCCAAGCCACACGCACCCCTATGGGTTCATCATCTGAACTGGGTGCCTCCCTTTTCCTTGGTGAGGCAGAGCGTCGCCGATGTTTCTCACGGTCGTCCTCCCGCCGCCGCCGATCCCGGTCATCATACCCTCGACGATCATCATAACCCCCACGATGGTGGTCATCATACCCACGACGTCGATCAGGACTGCGGTGCCGTCGATCCACGTCCCTCCTGTCGGGGGTTTTGCGGCGGTGTCGATCATGATCCCTTCGATCAGGGGACCTCCTGCGGTGTCGGTCGTCGGGGCTGCGTCGGCGATGGTGCTCATGGCGATGGTGATCGCGATGATGATGATGGTCACGGCTGCGACTGCGATCCCGTGGTGAGCTGTGCCGCCGTTTCTCGAGACGGTCGTCATCACTGTGCCTATGTTGAAAAGGGGGAGTATGTGATGATGATGGTGTGGCACACAATAACTGGTGCACAACAAGCAGCACCTTGATGATCGATCTCGTCGCTGTGCAGAAGCAGGTGCCTCCGCAGGTGCCTCTTCATGGTGCACCACCTCCTCCACAGCACCATTGTTTTCTATGTGATTGCCCTGCACATCTGGGGACTGGGCTGCAGCATGCTCAATCTCACCACTCTCGCGGTCAGACTCGTGATCACCGCCATGACCTGCCTCCTTTTGCACCTCACCCCCGTCCTCCTCGTACTTGGATGACTTGTGTGCTTTTTTGTTGTCCCTTTTGTGCTTTTTGGAGTGCTTGCTCTTGTGTTTTTTATGTTGTTCTTTGTCAATTGATGCATGGTCAGCCTCAGCTCCGTCTTCCACAGCCTCTACAACCACCGTGTCAGGTGGTGGTGTTGACATACCCTCTGCAGCTGATGGGGCGAAACACAAGGGTCAATACAAATAAAACAAGTGCACAATCACAGCACCATGTGCTGAATGCAAACCTCAGCGGCTCGTGGGGTGGCACCCATGGGCACTGTTGCTATTCCTTCTTGATTCTGGTGGGGATGACAAGGGTAGTGGTGGATAAAAATAGTGGTTGACTTTTTTGGGTGTGTGTGCAGTTTTTATCACTGCCTACATCAAACTCGACTAGTTCATAATCATCTATGCGCAGCACAATGCCAAGGATGATCATCAGCCAGTGCCACAGTACGCACAAAGCACCCACACAGACAGCACATCAATCCCCATCCCATGCCAGTAGACGTGCTCTTCTTGGTGCCATAGTCGGTGGAAATGTCATATTACAATGCAGCAGCAACTTGGCAGCATTGGCACGTGATCTCACGCCATTTGAGGAGGCTTCACGGATACCATATGGGCTTTCGTCACAGGGGTATGCGAGCACCTTGGGTACAGCACCTTGGGTGTACGTTTGTGTTGTGCACCCATCCTTGCGACCCACAGGTCTATACGTCCATGTAATGGGGCAGTCAACCCAAACTGTGCATCCACGAGTTCTACAAATGACATGTATGCACCCGCATGGTCAACACGAAGAGTAACCACTGCTGCCAATGCTGCCAATGTACGATGAGGTGGAGGGTATGCACTTTGTATGATTTGTATGTAGTTATGCACTCTATGATGCACTCTATGCATTGACTGTGACCATCCCTGTTGCCGTTGCCATGCCTGTGTATGTACACCACGGGTGCCATCATCAATACGCCATCATCAGTATACCATTACCCCATCATCAAGTCAATCATCAGTGCACCATTACCCCATCATCATACCATCAATATACATGTATATACCACCATTACAATATGCATGTATATACCTCATCATCACCTAGGCACTGGAAGAGGCTGTGCTGCAGGTGTGTCCAGGTGCCCGGGTGCAGCAGCGCATGTCTGTGGGACAGGGTGAGGGGGAGTTTCGGCAGTTTACAGTGCCATCTGCATTTGGTGAGGATGTCATGGAGTTTCTCATACCAGGGTAGGCTATGTGGAGTGTATGTGTGTGTTTCGTTCTCTTTCTCCCTCCCTCCCTCTCTCTCTCTCTCTCTCTTCCCCTCTCTCTCTCTCTCTCTTCCCCTCTCTCTCTCTCTCTCTGTGTGTGTGTGTGTGTGTGTGTGTGTGTGTGTGTGTGTGTGTGTGACCATTGCATTACCCACAGTACCCACATCACCCTCTTCCCTCAGAGACTCTGTGTCAGGGCGTAACTGGGAAGGGGATGCTAATGCAGGGCTGACTGTGCTCTACCGTAGTCAAGCAGGTGGGGTGGTGTACTTGCATGTGGTGTATATTGACTGATACGATTACATGCATGTGGTGTATTTGGATGTGGTGTACGTACATGTGGTGTACTTGGGTGTGGTGTACTTGTCTGGTACATACCCTGTATATCCCCACACACACCATACCCACACTTACCATACCTGCACAGGTTCAGTCAAGTACCTGTGGCCGCTCACACTCCCCATTACAGATGGGGGGGCACAGAAAAAGCGACTGGATGCCATTCGAAGGCAACTCGATTGGCGATTGGTGGGGTGTGAACTTATTGAGTGTTATGGAAGCTAATGATGGGGTGATGGTGGTACACAATGCTTTTGTTTGGTGTGTTGTGTGGTGAATATGTGCTTGTCTGTTACCAGTTGATTGTGGGGCCACCCAGTGGTGGGAAAAAACAAAACAACCAGACAACCTCAATTAGCACAATAGTAATAGCTCATAGCGTGCATATTGCATCACATCATATTGCATCACACCATATTGCATCATAGTACTGTATAGGGACAAGCAGCCATCAGTGTGCATCATTGCCCCTTTTCCCCTTGCACCTCTGATATTCACGAAACCGTGATATTCAGTAAACCGACACAATAGTAGAATTGTGCATTTGCAATTGCCCACACAAGGCTGCGTGTTGAGAGGTCATACCTAGCAATCGAGTGTTGAGTTGCATTGATCATGGGCGTTCCTGGATTCAATACCTGGTTTAGGTAGGCATGGAGCAATGCAGAGGCAACAATAAACGATTTTCCCAGCCCTGTTTGTTCACACCCCGCTTCTCCCATGCCACAGGCGTCGCTACCCCAATGCCTTTCAGCAGGCACAGCCAGAGACGTATGACCATGTCTACCTTGACCTCCCTGGTATCTTGCATGAGGTCATGCGCACAGGTACTTGATGTGGGTCATTGATGTGGTCATCAACATCGGGAACACATGGGTGCACCGGCATGCGCACATATAGTACATATGGAAACACAAAACCACGTAGACAAAAGTAGAGATGATGATGATATGTTTCGAGTGTGCTGAGTGGATATATGCATAGTACATGTCACCCCCTACACAGCAAACAACACCAAGCGATTCCATGGTCTGCTGCACAAGCGCCTGGATGAGGTGTTTCAACTGGCAACACCAAGGAAAACGGTGGTGCTTGCACTGGATGGGCCCGCACCCCTTGCCAAGCTGCTTACACAACGGTGTGTGGGTTTGTATGAGAGGGGGGGTATGTATTGTATATGTATGGGGGACAAGTATGTTTTCCAGTTGGTGTATGTATGAATGATATTACTTGCAAACACCAGCTGGACTTTTCATTCCAACACATCACTATGTTTTCACACAACACCCACATACCACGCACATACACCCACACACACAAACACCCACACATTCACACACAGGAGTCGTCGTATTGACACAGCACGCAGTGAAGCACAAAAACTTGCCCGACCAGTCAAGCGTCAACGCATGGACCACCATCATGGTCAACATCATGGTCAACATCATCATGGTCAACATCATCATGATGGTGCTGTACATGCACACCATCACCATCACCACAACAACAGTAGCAGCAGAAAAAGCAACAGTCATGGTGCAAAAAGTATTGGTAACGGTACAAAAAGCAGCACAGGCATTGAAGAGTTGCCCCTTAGTAGCTTGGCATTGACACCTGGCACCCCCATCATGCAACAGGTGTGTTTTGTCTGGGTTGTTTGTGTGTTGTGGGGTACTTGTGCGTGTTGTGGGGTACTTGTGTGTTGTGTGTGTTGTTTGTGTATGATGATTGTCCGCTGCAGTGTGTAATGTTGTGTGTTGCAATGTGTAATACATATAACAAACAAAAGCATGCATATGGCGTACACATGCATACATGAGACACAGACATCTCCACTACATACATATCTGCAACCTGACATACTGTGTCTTCACCGCACCCCATTCGCACCCACGTACAACCCACCCACCCATCCCCTAGATAACGCATAAAGCACCCATCACCAAATAATGTACAGCATAAGTCACCACCCACCCATCCACCCACCCACACCTACACCCACAGATTCAGGACTCCCTGGTGTGGTACATCTGCACCCGCCTCGCAACCAACCCCAAATACCGCAACGTGTGTTTTGAGCTGAGTGGTGCTACAGTGCAGGGAGAGGGTGAGGTCAAGATTCTCAACAGGCTGGCCAAGGCATGGCAACATGTTGGGCCTGAAGAATCGCATGTGATACTGGGGAATGATAGTGATTTGTTGCTGATGGCAATGGTGCGAGCATGAGGGGGGGAGGGGGGGGGAGGGGTGTTGCGGGGGGGGGGATGTTGGGGGGGGGGGGGGGGTGGGGGGTGGGGGGCAGCGCCGCGTCTGCGCGCTGGCT
>VFQP010001276.1_pt1 | contig 34943 bp, 32 predicted proteins | sample 3512351 | NCBI WGS metagenome assembly VFQP01 (sample SAMN10412372, study PRJNA504923) | tailings metagenome | isolation source: Relicate 1 Philex TSF1 revegetated site | place: Philippines: Tuba, Benguet | collected 2017-08-29
GGTGTTCTTGATGCGGCGGAACATCTCCTGATAGGAGACGCCTTCCTTGCGCATGTAATCGGAGTATTGCTCCAGGAGGTCACGCACTTCGTCGTTCAGCTTGTCTTCGATTTCCAGTTCGGCCGTAACCAAAGCGGCAATCGCCTCGGCCAAGCCGGCCGGATTCGCGGAGTCGATGTACACGGGCACAAGGCGCTGCACAAGGCGACGCGAGAGGTAGCCCAGAAATTCTTTCGCGATTAGCATTTACAGATACCGTAGTTTATCCTGTCGCGGCGCGAGATCCGGCGCGGAGGCAGGATTAATTTCGATTCGAGGGCTGCAGGCCACAAAGCGAGCAGGTGCCGTAAACCACGACTTCATGCGCGGTAGCCGTGAATCCCTTGGGCAGATGCGGCTTGACGGCGAAGGAGCAGCCGGGCAATTCAAAGACCTTGTCGCAACTCTTGCAGTGGAAGTGGTGGTGGTGTTCCTTGCCGGCGATTTCATAGCGGGAAGGTTCACCAGGAAGGTCGACGGAAACAAGCCAGCCTTCTTCGACAAGGGTTTTGATGTTGCGATAAACGGTGGCGATGCCGAGGCCGGAAATCTCTTTCGCAGCCTCCTCCAGAACTTCCTGCGGGCCCATGGGGCGGCCGGTTGCCAGGAAGACCTGGCGAATGGCCGCCTTTTGTTTGGTATTTCGTTGTGCCGTTTGGCTGGCGTTAGCCGAGGGTGATGGCGCCATGGTTGTCGCAATGACCATTGTGCTGGTGGTGGAGATGGCCATCGACGAGGTAGTCGACATGGTCGCCGTGCGGGACGGCCTCATGGCCGCAGCCGGGGCCGTGAACGTGGTCGGCGGCGTGCGCTGCGCAGGCATGGCCCGTGGTGCAAGCGGCGGGGTTCTTGTCGCTTACTTCAAGGGTGTGCTCGTCGTAGTGGCCTTCGTGCGCGTGGTGGAGATGGCCGTCATGTAGGTAGTCCACATGGTCATCGTGCACGATAGCGGTGTGGCCGCAGCCGGCGCTGTGTTGATGGGAATGATCGGAATGAATGTGATGAGTCATGTTTTCTTTGCCTTTCTTGTCGGAGTTGTTTTTTCGGTCGCATGCGCGAGCGCATTGAAGATCAGGCCAGACACGTGTTGGTCGGCTAGAGAGTACAAGATATGTTTGCCTTGGCGGCGGCGCGTCAGCAGGTTTTCCGTACGCAGGACACGCAGGCGCTGGCTGATGGTGGATAGTTCTTCGCCGGTCATGGCGGCGATTTCCGAGACGCATGCCTCACCCTGGCTTAGCATCGCAAGGGTGCGGAGGCGCGGCGTATCGCCCATGGCGCGGAAGAGGCGCGCGGCGGATTCCAACGCGTGCTCGTCCACGGGAGGGGCGAGGCGTTTGCGGTGCGCGGGGTCGTTCGGGGCGCAGTCGATATTCTTGGGGGCCGGCATCAATTGAACAACTGTTCAATTGAAGTATACATCAAACTCCGCGTTTGTCGCCCCAGAGATAAACATGCAGACGGGGGGTGAGGCGGTAGCCGGTGCGCTTCGATACTTCGGCCAGGGCGAGAGAACGGGCGCTGAGTTCGGCGGCGCTACGGCCTTCGGGCATCAGAAGAATCCGGTCGCGCGGCGTGGGCGGAAGTTGCTCGAGGAGCTTTTCGATTTCCGGGAGATCGGATTCGCTGGAAAGTACGAACTTCAATTGATGCTCGTAAGCGTTCATCAACTGCGTGAGGACGGAGATGTTGAGGCGCAGTTCTTCGTGTTTGCTGGACCAAAACGCATCTTCGTGTGGAGTGCTGTTGGCGAGCTTGGGAGAGATGCTCATGAGGTCGCAAAGAACTGGCTGAAACACCGTCCCAGCGGTTTCGATTGTGATGTGGAAGTTTTTGGCCTTGAGGGCTTGGGTAAGTTCGACGCTTTCCTGGAGTAGCATCGGCTCGCCACCGGTGAGTACGACGTGACGGGCGGGCGAGGGGCCGATTAGTTCTTCGGTGCGGGCGACGATTTCGGCAACGCTCATCTGCTGGCCTTCGGGTTTCCAACTGGTGTAGGGCGTATCGCACCAGACGCAGCGCAGGTTGCAGCCGCTGGTGCGGATGAAAACGCTGGGGACGCCGGTGAGAAGGCCTTCGCCCTGGACGCTAAAAAAGATTTCGGCGATCTTCATGATTGATAAGGCGCGGTGTCGGCTAAGCCAGCCTCGGCGAAGCCCTTGAGGCGCAACTGGCAGGCGTCGCAATGGCCGCATGCGCGGCCTCGGGCGTCGGGGTCGTAACAGGTGTGGGTGATGCTGAAGTCTATGTTCAGTTCGGCGGCGAGTTTGGTGATTTCGCCTTTCGTGAGGCGCAGGAGCGGGGTGTGGATCGTAAGTTTCGAGGTGCCCTCGACACCGGCGCGCGTGGCGAGGTTGGCCATGCGCGTGAAGGCCTCTATAAACTCTGGGCGGCAATCGGGATAGCCGGAGTAATCGAGCGCGTTGACACCGATGAAGATGTCCTCGGCGCCCAAGACTTCGGCCCATGCAAGGGCGAGCGAGAGAAAGATGGTATTGCGTGCCGGGACGTATGTGCTGGGGATGCCGTGGGACATGGCCTCGGTGGGGCGGTCTTTGGGCACAGCTTCGTCCGAGGTGAGCGAGGAGCCGCCGAAGGCGCGGAGATCGAGTTGCAGAACTCGATGATCGGTGGCTCCGAGGCGGGCGGCGACTCGTTGGGCCGCTTGCAGTTCGAAGCGATGGCGTTGGCCGTAGTCGAAACTCAAGGCGTAACAGGCGAAGCCTTCGCGGAGGGCGTAAGCGAGGCAGGTGGTGGAATCGAGGCCACCGGAGAGCAGGCAGACGGCGGATTTCTTCATATTAGATTCGGCGTTCCTTTGGATAGCTCAGGGTAAGGAAGAAGCCGATCACCGGGAAGATGCAGAGGCTCAGGAGCGCGTTGTGGAGGCCGGTGTATTCCGAGATCTTGCCGATCATGGGGATGAAGAGGAAACCGGCCATGCCCCAGGCGAAGCCCATCATTAATGCGGAGACCGTTCCCGCTTGTTGGGGAGCGAGTTGCTGGCCCATGACTACGTTGACGGGGATGGTGAAGAGCAGGACCAAGCCGCCGAGAGCAAGGCAGGCGAGAGAGAGTGCGCCTGAGGTGAAGAAAAAGGCGATGAGAAACGGGACGCTACCGGCCATGGAGATGAGGATGGTAGTTCGGCCGCCGAAGCGATTGGCGATATTGCCGCCGAGGAAGCCGCCGAAGGCGCCACAGGCGAGATAGAGGCTAAGCGCCTGGCTGGCTTGGGCTGGCGAGAAGCCGCGTTCGCGCGTTAGGTAGAGAGGCAGGAACTGCGTGAAGCTGATCTGCACGACGGAGCGAAGGAAGACGAGGAAATAGAGAATCGTGAGCGGCTTCCAAACTGCGCGGAGCGGGGCGATGTCGAAGCCTTTGCTCGTGGATGTTTCGTGGGCGGGGGCATCGGGCAGATAGGCGAGCAAGAGAATGGTGACGAGCACGCCCGGTATAGCCATGAGCCAGGATTGCGTGAGGCCGAAGCGTTCAATGACTCCGGCGAAAAAGGTAGGGCCCAGCGCGAGTCCGAGCGTGCCGGACGAAATGAAGATGGCCATCCAGAAGGATTTGTTTTCCGGGATGTCTCGGGTGGAGAGAGCGCTGGCTTGTGGATGGAAACTGGCGATGCCCATGCCACCAAGGATGGAGAGCAAAAGGATGCCCGTGTACGAGGGGGCGACGCCGATGGCCGAGATGCCGAGGCCGGCAACGGCGGGGGCGAGCGTTGTGAAGAGGCGGGTGTGCAGTTTGTCGGAGAAATAGCCGAAACCCGGTTGCGTAACGGAATTTGCAAATACGTAAAGGCCCGCGAGGAAGCCTGCCTGCGTCAGCGATAGCTGCATCGTGTTGGCGAGATATGGCTGGAAGGCGGCGAGGGCGGAGGAGTACACGTCGATGAAGAAGTGGCCGATGCAGAGCAGTGTCAGGGTGAACCAGACGCGGCGGGGAACGGCATTCGAAAGGGGTGACTCCACAGGAGTGGCGAGTGTACTCATGCGTTAGCGGATAATTTCAGTTTAGATGGCGATATTGATTGGCATTCATCCGGTGCGGGAAGCACTAGCAGCAGGGCGGGCTTTGGACCGGGTTTTGATCGCGAAGGGCGCGGGCGGGCCCAGGATTCAAGAGATCATCGATCTTTGCCGTTTGCATAAAGTGGCATTGCGCTTTGAGGGCAGGGAGGCCTTGGACAAGGCGACGGGTAGCGGGGGAAAGCACCAAGGCGTGGTCGCGTTTGGAGCGGAAAAGCAGTATTCCGCGCTCGATGCCGTGACGAGTTCGAAGCTGCTGGTGGCGCTGGATGGCGTGGAGGACCCGCATAACCTGGGGGCGATTTTGCGTAGCGCGGGCGCGGTGGGCGCGGGCGCGGTGATTATCCCGGAGCGGCGCGCGGTGGGCGTGACCGAGACGGTGGCCAAGGCGGCGGCGGGGGCCTTGGAGCATGTGCCGGTGGTGCGCGTGGTGAATTTGTCGCAGGCTTTCAAGACGTTGAAAGAGGAAGGCTATTGGATCTATGGGCTCGATGAGCGGGGGGATCGCGAGTACACGGAAGCCGATTACGCGGAGAAGAGCGTGATCGTGATGGGGGCGGAAGGGCACGGCTTGCACGATAAGATTCGCGACGCTTGCGACTTCTTGTTGCGCATTCCGATGGAGGGCGCGGTGCCGAGCTTGAATGTGAGCGTGGCGACGGGCGTGGTTTTGTTCGATTGGAAGCGGCAGCAGAAACAGAAAGGGAAGAAGTGAAGAAGTTCTGGGTTGTTTTGTTGGTGGCGCTGACGCTTGCGGCGCGCGAGCCGGTGCGGGCGCGCAAGGCGATGGTGGTGACGCAGGAGCCTATCGCTACCGACGTGGGCGTTTCGATTCTGAAAAAGGGCGGCAACGCATACGATGCCGCCGTGGCCGTGGCCTTTGCTTTAGCGGTGACGTATCCGACGGCGGGAAACATCGGCGGAGGCGGCTTTGCGCTAGTACGTACAGCGAAGGGCGAGGCGAACTTCATCGACTTTCGCGAGAAGGCGCCCGGCAAATCGACGCGTGATATGTATCTCGATGCCGAAGGGAAGCCGACGCGCGATAGCGTGCTGGGTTGGCGAGCGAGCGGCGTGCCGGGGACGGTGCGCGGCTTGGAACTCTTGCATAAAAAGTACGGAAAGCTGCCTTGGAAAACGGTCGTGGCGCCGGCGGTGAAGCTGGCCAAGAAGGGTTTTGAGGTTTCTTACTTCTTGGATCGTGGGCTGCGTGGGCAGGCGCGGCGTTTTGAGGCGTTCCCGGAATCGAAGCGTCTTTATTTGCGCGATGGAAAGTTTTACGAAGCAGGGGAGACCTTGCGGTTGCCCGAGTTGGGACGGACCTTGGAGCGAATTCAGAAGAAGGGCGCGGGTGAGTTTTACACGGGACAGACGGCGCGAATCTTCGCCGAAGAAATGGCCAAGAACGGCGGCCTGATTACGCTCGAAGACTTGCAGGCCTATCAGGCAGTGGAGCGAAAGCCGTTGACGGGCCAGTACCGCGGTTATGAGATGCTACTGGCGCCCCCGCCTTCGAGCGGCGGAGTTGGCTTGCTGCAGATGATGGGCATGCTGGAGCGGGTGGCGTATGAGAAAGCGCCACAAGGGAGCGCGCAGAGCGCGCATTGGATCGCCGAGGCGATGAAGCGCTATTACGCGGACCGCGCCGAGTTCCTGGGCGATCCGGATTTTGTGAAGGTGCCCGTGGCGGGCTTAACTTCCCCGCAGTACATCGCGGGCCGCGCGGCAAGCATCGATGCAAAGAAGGCCACGGCGTCTAGTGAGTTGAAGCATGGCGTGGCCGCGCCAGCCGAAGAAAGCCCGGAGACCACGCACTTATCGATCGTGGACGAGGCGGGCAACGCGGTTTCGCTGACGTATACGTTGAATGGCGGCTATGGCAGCGGCGTTACCGTGCCGCGCCTGGGCTTCTTGTTGAACAACGAGATGGACGATTTCTCCGTGAAGCCCGGGGTGCCGAATATGTTCGGAGCGGTAGGTGGGACGGCGAATGCGATTGCGCCGAATAAGCGGATGCTTTCGAGCATGACGCCGACGATTCTGACGAAGAACGGGAAGTTGTTTCTGGTGATTGGCGCGCCGGGTGGGACGCGGATTATCACGGGCGTGATGCAATCGATTTTGAATGTCGTCGATTTCAAGATGAACATAGAGGATGCGATTGGAACGCCGCGGATTCATCATCAATGGGCGCCGGATAAGTTGTATCTGGAGCGCGGTTGGAGCCCGGATACGGCGGAGATTTTGAAAGGGATGGGCCACAACGTCGAAGCTTTGGCGGGTGGCGTGGCCAATGTGCACGGGATCCTGGTGGAGGAGAAGTGGTTACAGGGTTCGGCGGACGGCAGATCAAACGGGAAAGCCGCGGGTTATTGATGTTGCGCGGCGTGGGAGACTAGTTGATGCCGCGAAATACAAGATGGAGCAAGTACTTTCCACGCATATCTGCGTGCAACATCGCCTGACCACGGTTTGGCTCGACAGAATCCTTGAAGCCGGGTTTCCTTCCGTGGAAATCTTCTGCGCCAGGCAACATTTGGACTACCGGAATAAAGCGCAGATCAATGAGTTGGGCCACTGGTTTCGCGATTCCCCGTTGAAGCTTCATGCGTTGCACATGCCCATGTACAGCGACGACCAATGGGGGAAATCGAGCCCGAACGCGGCGCTTTCGATTACGGAACTTTCGAAGCCCAAGCGCTTGGAGATGGTGGACGAACTGAAGCGGGCCTTGGAGGTGGCGGAAGTGATTCCGTGCACCTACGCAATTCAGCATATGGGTGTAGGCGGTGAAGAGTGGAGCCTGGATCGTTTCGACGCGGCGTTTTCCTCGCTGGAAGAGTTGAACCTTTTCGCCAAGCACCGGGACGTGGAAGTGCTGCTCGAGAACATTCCGAATAAATTGTCCACCGCCGAGCGGTTGATGCGCTTTCTTGAGATGACGCATTTGAAGAATGGCCTTTGCTTCGATACCGGACATGCGCATCTGGCGGGCAGCGTGGAGAGCGAATGGCAGATCATGCGTTCGCGGGTGAAGTCTACGCACATTCACGATAACGATGGCAAGAACGATAACCATCGTTTTCCGTTCTTGAGCGACGGGACGATCAACTGGCGGCGCGTGATGAACATGATGCGCAAGCAATTGCGTGAGAATCCCGGGCAGTTCAAGTGGCTGCTCGAATTGCGCGAAGTACCGGAAATCGCCAAGCCCATCGAGAAGGCAAAGGAAGTATTTGGCCGGCTGGAAGAAATTCCCGCCGAGGAATATCAGTTTGAGGGTCAAGTATGAGCGACATCGCTAGCGGGATTGAGCCCGTGAAAGGGCGCGTGAGTATTGCGCACATTGGAGAACACAAAGGCAAGACGGTAAGCGTAAGTGGCTGGCTTTACAACTTGCGGCGCAGCGGCAAGATCGCCTTCCCGATTTTGCGAGACGGCACTGGCTTCCTGCAGTGCGTTGCCGTCAAAGCCGAACTGCCGGAAGAGGTCTTTGAGAGCATCCGCGAATTGACGCAGGAAAGCTCGGTTACTTTTACGGGGAACGTTCGTGCGGAGGCGCGCGCGCAGGGCGGTTACGAGTTGGATGTGAAGTCCGTGACAGTTCATCAGAGAGTGCCGGAGGCCGACCCTTACCCGATCACGCCGAAAGAGCATGGCATCGACTTCCTGCTGGACCGTAGGCATTTGTGGCTTCGCTCCAAGCGGCAGTTCGCAATTGCGCGTATCCGGCACGAAGTGATCAAGGCCGTGCGCGATTACTTCGATAATCAGGATTTCGTGTTGATGGACACGCCGGTTTTCACGCCGGCGGCCTGCGAAGGAACCACGACGCTGTTTGAAGTGGATTACTTCGAAGACGAGAAGATGTACCTGACGCAAAGCGGGCAGCTCTATAACGAAGCGAACGCGATGGCGCTGGGCAAGGTCTATTGCTTCGGGCCGACCTTCCGAGCGGAGAAGTCCAAGACTCGGCGGCACCTGACCGAGTTCTGGATGGTGGAACCGGAAATGGCCTACGCGACTTTGGAAGACGTAAAGGTGCTGGCCGAAGGCTTGGTATGCAGCATCATTGAACGGGTATTGGATAAGCGCCGTGAGGAGTTGAAGATTCTGGAGCGGGACGTATCGAAACTGGAAAGTGTGAAGGCACCCTTCCCACGCATGAGTTACGACGACGCGGTAAAGGTGCTGCAAGGCAAGGGCAGCGAGATTCAATGGGGCGGGGACTTCGGTAATACCGATGAAACCTTACTGACGGAAGCTTCCGACCGGCCCATTATGGTGGACAAGTATCCGACGGAGATCAAGGCGTTCTACTTCCAACCAGACGAGGAGCGGCCGGAACTGGCGCTAGGCGTAGACGTGATCGCGCCCGAGGGTTATGGCGAAATCATCGGCGGCGGGCAACGCATCCATGACCTCGACCTGATTCTGAAGCGCCTAGAAGAGCACAAGCTGCCGCGCGAGGCCTTCGACTGGTATCTCGATTTGCGCAAATTCGGCAGCGTGCCACACGCCGGTTTTGGCATGGGCATTGAGCGTACGGTGAGCTGGATGTGTGGGCTGGATCACTTGCGCGAAGCGATACCGTATCCACGCATGTTGTACCGCACGCGGCCCTAACGGAGACCGACTATGCGCAAGACCAAAGTAGCGGTGATTGGCGCGCCGATGGATTTGGGAGCGGGAAGGCGCGGCGTTGATATGGGTCCGTCGGCGGTGCGTGTGGCGAATCTACATGCGCGCATCGAAAGCCTCGGCTACGAGGTGGAGGACCTCGGGAACATCGAAGTAGTGCAGCCGGAGAGCGTCCCGCGCAAGGATGCGCGCGCCCGTTATTTGCAAGAGATTGCGAAGAGTTGCGCGCGCTTGGCCAAGATGGTGGAAAAGACGATGGGGCAGGGGCATTTTCCGCTGGTTTTGGGCGGCGATCATTCGATCGCGGCCGGGACCATTGCGGGAGTGTCCAAGCATTTGCGTCGAGAGAAGAAGAAGCTCGGCGTGATTTGGATCGACGCGCACGCCGACATGAATACGCCGGCTACCAGCCCCAGTGGCAACGTTCACGGCATGCCTTTGGCGGCGACGGTGGGCATGGGCGCGAAGGAATTGACGCACATTGGCGGTTTTGCGCCCAAGGTGAACCCGAAGAATGTCGTATTGATCGGATTGCGCGACGTGGATGAAGAAGAGCGCGAGAATATTCGCAAGAGCGGCGTGAAGGCGTTTACGATGCGCGATATCGACGAACTGGGCTTGCGCAACGTGATGGCCCAAGCGATCGGTACAGCGACGGATGGCACCGATGGCATTCATCTTTCTTTCGATATGGACTCGGTGGATCCAGACGATGCGCCGGGCGTGGGTACGCCTGTGCGCGGTGGCTTGACGTATCGCGAGGCCCATCTGGCGATGGAGATCGTGAACGACTCGGGCGCGATGGTGAGCATGGAAATTGTGGAAGTGAATCCCGTACTCGATACGGCGAATCGCACGGCGCTGCTGGCGGTGGAACTGGCCGCGAGCGCCATGGGCAAGAAGATTTTGAATTAGGGGAACGAATGCCGAAACTACGGGTAGCGGTCGTTTATGGTGGTCGCAGCGGCGAGCACGAAGTGAGCTTGCGCAGCGCGGAATCGATCATTGCGCAGTTGGATCCGGAGCGCTACGAAGTGTTGCGCTATCTGGTCTCCAAGGAAGGGAAGTGGTCGCCGGGGCCGATATTGCCGGAGCCGGGCGGAAATCCGGGCATCGACGTTGTGTTTCCAATCGTGCATGGAACATTCGGCGAGGATGGCACGATGCAAGGGCTGTTGGAATTGGCCGATTTGCCCTATGTAGGGCCTGGCGTATTGGGGAGCGCCGTTGCCATGGACAAAGAATTCTCGAAGCGGGTCTTGCGCGCTAGTGGTGTGCCGGTGGTCGATTATGTAGTGCAGCGGCGCGGGCATCTGGACGCCGATGCGGCGATGGAGGCATTGGGCTTGCCGGTCTTTGTGAAGCCCGCGAATCTGGGCAGCTCCGTGGGAATTCATAAGGCGAAAACTCGCGGGGCCTTGGCGGCGGCGTTGGCCGATGCCGCGCAGTACGACACGAAGGTGTTGGTGGAACGCGCTGTAGCGGGGCGCGAGTTTGAATGCAGCGTGTTGGGTAATGAAGAACCGCAGGCGTCTTATCCATGCGAAATCCTGCCGGAGCGAGAGTTCTACGATTATGAAGCCAAGTATGTGCTGGATACGACGCGCATTGAGTTGCCCGCCAACTTGGAAGAAGACAAGACCCAAGAGATGCGGCGTCTGGCGGTGGCCGCGATCGTGGCGTTGGGTTGCGAAGGGATGAGCCGGGTGGATTTTCTGTACGAGAATGCGACCGGTCAGTTCTATGTAAACGAAGTAAACACTTTGCCCGGCTTTACGTCCATCAGCATGTACCCGAAGATGTGGGAACACTCTGGGATTCCTTACGCGAAACTGCTGGATCGTTTGATCGAACTGGCGCTGGCGCGGCAGGCCCGGAAGAAAGCTACGAAGTTCACGCGATAGATGTTGTTTCTTCTTGTAATTCTCTTCGCTCTCCCCGTCGCGGCGCAGGAGGATCCCGAGGGTCTGGCGGTGCACATTCGCCGCTTCGCGCAGGTCTTTGCGCTGCTCGAAGAGAACGCCGCGGACAAGCCCGATGTGAAGAATGCTTTTGAGGGCGGGGCGCTGCCGGGGGCGTTGAGGAAGCTTGATCCACATACAGTCTTCTTCAATAAAGATCAGTTTGAACAACTGCGCGAGATGCAGACCTCGACTCGCAAGGGTTTTGGCAGCATTGTTAGCGTGCTGCCGGGGCGTGTGATTATCTTGCAGACGATGCCAGGCAGCCCGAGCGCGCGCGCCGGCTTAAGCCCAGGCGACGAAATCATCGCTATCAACAATGTGCCGTTGAGCCGCTTCGACATGGAACAGATGGTGGAGTATCTTTCCTATACTCGGCAGAAGGAGGCGCTGCTGCATGTGCGGCGGCAGAATTTCCCGAGGCCCCTAGAGTTCGTCTTGTCTCCCGCCACGCTGGACGCGCCGACCGTTGAACGGAGTTTCTTCCTGGAGAATGGCATCGGCTACATTCGGGTGGGTAGCTTCGAGGCGCATACAGGACGGGATTTTGCGGCGGCGGTGGAGAAGTTGGGCGGGGCCGCACTAAAAGGCCTCGTCATCGATTTACGCAACAACACGGGTGGCGTCTTTGCGAGCGCGTTGGAAATGGCGGCGCTCTTCTTGCCATCTGGCGCTCGCATCACGAGCATCAAGGGACGGGCGAAGAAAGAAGAAGTGATCGACGTACCGAAGGACGAGGCGGGAAAGTACAAGTTCCCGGTGACGATCTTGATGAATGAAAAGAGCGCGAGCGCCAGTGAAGTTTTCGGCGCGGCGTTGCAGGAGAACGGGCGAGCGAAAGTGGTGGGTTTGGCGACGTATGGCAAAGGGTTGGTACAGAGCGTGTTTCCCTTGGGCGGCGGCACGGGTTTGGCTTTAACGACCGCCTACTATTACACGCCGAAAGGCCGGTCGCTGCAGCGGAAGTTGGAAGACGCTCAGATCGATCCGAACCTGGCGACGAATGCCGCTGGTATCAAGCCCGACATCCCCGTTGCCATGGAAGCCGCGACGAGGCTGCGTGCCTTTCTGGAACAGAATGCGCTGATCACCTCCTACGCCAACGAATGGGTGCAGAAGAATCCTAAGCCGGGTGCGGAATGGAAGCTTCCTTTGGCGACGATCGATCAGTACCGGACCTGGCTCGGCGCCAAGAATGTAATGCCGACTTTGGCGGAGTGGAGTTGGGACCGCGATTGGATTCTGGGGCGGCTGGAGCAAGAGATTTTGAATCTGAGCGTGGGCGTGGACCGGGGCGACGAGGTGGAAGCGCGCAACGATGTACAGGTGAAAGCCGCTTGGAGTGCGTTGAAGAATTAGTGGGCGGCCAGCGCGTCCTGGAACTCTTTCGCTCTTCGCTGGTGCAGCGATTCGAGTTTGACACTTCTCAGCGCTGCGGCGATTTCGGCGGCCTCCGTATGAAATTTAGCCAGGCGAAATGTGATGGCTCGCATGCTGGGCGCACGGCGATGCAGCGTCTCCAGATTCGATAGGGCCTGACTGTACTGTATGTAGCCGTCGCGGCTATTCCCGCTGTGGTGGAGCGCCCAGCCAAGAGAAGTTTTGGCATGTTCCGCGCTAACGCGGAGATTCATTGAATCGGGCCAAGATTCCTGGGTGGCGCGTTTGGCGAGATCTTCGCGGCGGCTTACAATCTGCCTGCGGATCGGTATTACCTCCGCCCATCGTTTTTGGGCGAATAGAATCCGTGAGGCCACTGCGTCCAATTCCAGGGTTTGAGGAATCTTGGCGCCACCGCAGAGGGTGTTTTCGGGATAGCTGGCTACGATTGCACGCGCCTCTTTGATGCGGCGCTCTGATTCTTCCAGTCGCCCTACGCTCAACAGCGCATTGGCGAGCGCAATTCTCGCATCGGACCTATGACCAAGAATTTCGCATTCCCGACCCACGGTAAGCGGTATAGCATCGCCCAATGCTACGGACTCGAGCAAGTAAGGGAGCGCTTTGCCGAAGTTCTCGACTCGGCTGGAGGTCGGGCCCATCAGCAAAATGCCGTAGCCTTGCGTCACGCTATAGAGCCCCTGCAAAATCGCGGGATGCGAGCCATACTCATCTTTTAGTTTGTTCCACTCCTCGATTCCACTCAGCAAGGCCCGCCGGTTGATTCCGCGAGCGTCGTCGGACATGGAGTCGGAAACGGAGGGCGATGAAATGGAGTTGAGCGCGCGAATTCGGCGATCCATCTCGAGTTCTCTTCGCTGCTTTCGGGCCAGCGCCGCGCCCATGGTAACGACAAGCAGGAGGATAAGCGCGGAAGCGAGGAGTGGCCTTCGGCGAAAGCGTGCGGCCCATTCTCGATGCCGCCTCGGCCTTTGCGCGATGGTGGGTTTCCGGGTAAGCGCCGCATTCAGGTCCTGCGCCATTTCTTCCGCACTGGCGTAACGCAGCGCCGGCAGTTCCTCGGATGCCTTTTCAGCGACGCGCCGAAGATCCACTTCGAGAGGAGAAGGGTCTTTGCTATTCAACACACTTCGCAGTAGCAGGCCCAGCGAGTAGATGTCGCTTTGCGCCGTACCCGATTCACCGGCAAGTTGCTCAGGGCTGGCGAAACTGGGCGTCCAGGCGCGATACATCGTTTTCGTGGAGTCGGGGGAGTTCGGCTTGGCATCTGTGGCGGCGCTGAAATCGATCAGGACGGGCTCGCCCGCGGAGTTGATCAGAACGTTGGACGGCTTGATATCGCGATGCAGTATGCCACGATCGTGTGCGTGGGCGAGAGCCTCCGACAAGATGAGAAAGCAATGGGCGGCGCTTTCCGGGGACGCAAAAGTAGTGGCCGACAAGGCTTGCCCTTCGACATACTGAAGCACCAGGTAATGCCGTCCATCCGGCGCGCAGCCTGCGTCCATAATGCGGGCAATGTTGGGATGATCCAGCTTGGCCAGCGCTCCCGCTTCGCGGGATAAAGTAAAGCCAGAATCCATTAGCTTGATGGCGACCTGTTTTTCGAATCGCCCGTCGGCTCGTTCCGCCAAGTAAACGCTGCCCATGCCGCCGCGCCCTAGCAGGCGCAAGACGCGATAAGGGCCAATGTTTCCCGGCGCGGAACTTTGGGCGCGCAGAGCTTCCAGCCTCTCCGTCCAAGGCTGATCTAGTAAGTCTGGAATGGAGAATGCCGAAGGGACGTCCGCCATGCTTCTCTTTGAGCATAATGGAAGTTAGCCGGGGCGAGGATTTCAAGGGTGAGTGACAGGTTACGGGAAATGATCGAGGTGGTTTATCCGGAGTTGCGACGGATAGCCCGTAATAAGTTGAACAGGGAGAAAGCCAATCGTTCTTTGGGGCCTACCGCGCTTGCCAATGAAGTGTTAGTCCGCTTGCTCAAGCGCGAAAGAGACGGTGAGGATCCCGCCAACTTGGTGAGAGATGGATTCTTGGAGATGCGCAGCGTACTGGTGGATTATGCGCGCAAGCACAGCAGAGAGTCTAAGAGTACAATTCCCGCTGGCTCCGTGCCGCCGGATATCGCCGACCGACGCGCCTCTTTTGAGTTAGCCGTTCATGTTGAATTGCTTCTTGAGGAGTTGCAGAAAGGCTCGCCGCGCGCGGCCGAGGTTGTACGCTTGTTGTATTTCCTGGGGCTCACGCAAGAGGAGGCCGCAGCCTTTCTGGGGGTCACGGTCAAGACAGTGCAGCGTGATTGGGTGGAAGCTCGTGAATGGCTGAAGCAGAATTGGAAACTGGAAAGATGAGTGACACAAAACTCGTGCAGATCGCCAATGCCTTGGGCATTCCGCGCATCGAGCGGCATATCTTTCTTTGCGCGGATCAGACGGAGCCGAAGTGCTGCTCTAAGCAGGAGGGCTTGGCGGCTTGGGAGTACTTGAAGCGGCGAATTAAAGAATTAGGATTGGATCGCGGAGAAAAAGTGGTCTTTCGGACGAAGGCGAATTGCCTGAGGGTTTGCGAGGCGGGGCCGGTAGCGGTGGTTTATCCGGAAGGGGTCTGGTACAAATTGGCGAACGAAGCGGCGCTCGAACGGATTCTGCAGGAGCACTTGATTGGCGGTACTCCCGTGGAAGAGTACCGCCTTCTCTAAATTGATCTACTGCGGAACCGGGCGGCCCATGGACTTGTAGATGCCTTCGATCATGGCAACGTTGTCCTTGGCCTTCTGGTTGGTCTTGTCGATTTCGACGACGCGACGATATAGCCGCAGCGCCGTTGGGTACTTGCGGAAGGGGGGGAGCTTCTCGTCATACATGTAAGTGTCGGCGTTGCCCATCAGGGCTTCGACGAGCGTAGACTTCACTGCCGCGTCGGCGGGCTTTGCCTTGTAAGCCGGATCCAACAGGGCAACGGCTTCTTCGAACTTCTTCTGCTTGATTAAAGCTTTGGCGTCATCAACGGGCTTGGCGGCGAACATCGCTGTCGATATTACGGCGGCAAGCGCACATACGGCGAACAATTGGCGCATAGCCTTATTGTAGCGATTGCCCGCATAATGAAAAATAATGACGGAGCGTCGCATCATTGTCGCGATTGATGGTCCTGCGGGAGCGGGGAAGAGCACGATTGCGCGGCGAGTGGCGCAGAGGATGGGCGCGATTTATGTGGATACCGGCGCGATGTACCGCGCGGTGGCGCTCTGGGCACAGCGGAGTGGGATTGCCACCAGCGACATGAAGAGTGTGGAGAAGTTGGCGGAGCACGCTGACATCGATCTTGTCGACCAGCGGATTCTCCTCAACGGGGAAGACGTCACCGACGAGATCCGCCGGCCGGAAATTGCGCAAGCGGCCAGTGAAGTGGCGGCGATTCCCGGAGTACGCCGTGCGATGGTGGCGCTGCAAAGGGATATGTCGGAAAAGGCCAGCTTGGTTATGGAAGGCCGGGATATCGGGACGGTGGTGTTTCCGGATGCGGAAGTGAAAGTGTTTCTCGATGCCCGGCCAGAAGAGCGCGCACAGCGCAGGGCAGCGGAACTGGAAGCTAAAGGCGTGGCGGTGGACTTGGCCGACTTGACGCGGCAGATCGCGGAGCGTGATCACCGCGACCGGAATCGCGATACATCGCCGTTGATACAGGCGCCAGACGCGGCTTTCCTCGATTCCACAGGCAGGACGCTTGAGGAAGTGGAAGAACAGATATTGCGGATTATCCGGCAACGCACGTCGAATTGAACAGGATTTGCAGATGGACAACTTACTAGTGATGAAGTTTGGCGGCACGAGCATGGGCTCTGCCGATCGCATGAAGATTGCGGCGGATATTGTGCGTGAAGCGAAGGCGGGCACCCGGCCCGTCGCCATCGTCGTATCGGCGATGAGCAAAGTAACCGATCTCTTGATCTCCACTATGCGCGCCGCCGAGGAGGGCGACCGCGACGGCGTGCGTGAGAACATCCGCATCATCGAAAAGCGGCACTTGGAAACTTGCCGCGAGTTGCTGCCCGAATCGCGGCAGGAATCCGTTGTCGCGTCGTTGCGCGCGTTGATCGATGAGTTTGAGCGGCTTTCCAATGGCATCCTGATGTTGGCGGAGCGGCCTCCGCGCAGCGTGGACGAAGCGCTGGCGATTGGCGAGCGCTTGAGCGCTACCTTGATGGCCGCCTATCTCGACTCAAGCGGCACGCCGGCGGTGGCTGTGAATGCCCGCGACATCATCGTGACCGACAGCAATTTTGGCAATGCAAATCCCTTGATGGAGGCGACGCGCGAGAAGTGTTCCAAAGTCCTGGCGGCAAAGTTGAAGGCGAATCTACTGCCGGTGGTTACCGGTTTCAATGGCGGTACCGTGGATGGCAAGCCGACTACGCTCGGCCGCGGCGGTTCGGACTTTAGCGCCTCGATTCTGGCCAGCGCGCTGGACGCCAGCGAGCTCTGGATTTGGACGGATGTGGATGGCATTATGAGTGCGGACCCGCGCCTGGTGCCGGACGCCAAGGTGCTCGACGTGGTCACTTATCGCGAGGCGGCGGAACTCGCTTATAATGGCGCGAAGGTTTTGCACCCGCGTACATTGGCGCCGCTGGTAGAGAAGGGAATTCCCGTCTGGTCGAAAAACAGCTTCAACCGTTCCGCTCCCGGGACGAAGATTGTGCCCCACGCCGAAGGTAATGGTCCGCGCGCGGTGACTTCGATGGGCAACGTCGCGCTGATCTCCGTGGAACCGGCCAGCCCGTTAATCAACGGCACGCTGCTGATGGGCCGCGCCTTGGAGGCGCTGGCGCGAGCGAATGCGGAGGTGCTGGCCTTTACCAGTTCCAGCTACCGGCAGAGTTTCTGTTTTTTGATCCGGAAGGACGAGGTGGCGTCCGCCCTGGATAGCCTGAAGGGCGAGTTGAGCCTGGAGTTGGCGCATGAGTATGTCAACCCGGTGGAGGTGGACGACAATGTTGGCCTCTTGGCGGTGGTCGGCGAGGGCATGGCTGGGCATCCGGGCTTGGCTGGCAGGGTCTTTACCGCCATTTCGCGCGACAGCGTGAACATCATCGCCATCGCCCAGGGCTCCAGCGAATTGACGATTTCGATTGTCGTTCGCCGCGACGGGCTGGAGCGGGCGGTGAAAGCGGTCCACGCGGAGTGCCACTTAGGTCAGGCGGTATTGCAGTAATCCTATGGGGGCGTGCTAATATAAACTTTTCTAGACAGGGCGAAGAGTGTCCGCGATGTCCCGCTGAATAGCCTTTCCCCGTTTCGAATCGCTACCACTTCAATGGAACTAATGTTGCAACAGGCGATTGGCTTGCTTATCCAAGCTGTGCCTTCCTTTATTGTTGTCGTCTTCTTGCACTGGTATCTCAAGGCGACCCTCTTCCAGCCTGTTGAAAAAGTCCTGGCTGAGCGGCACGCCGCCACGGAAGGAGCTCGCAAGCGCGCCTCCGAGGCCCTGGAGCAAGCCGAAAAGAAAGTCGCCGAGTATGACGCCCGATTGCGCGATGCCCGCACGGAAATCTACAAAGATCAAGAAGCTTGGCGCAAGACCGTGCTGGACTCACAGAACGCCACGCTCTCCCAAGCCCGCGACGAGAACCTAAAGGCCATCGCTACCGCCAAGGCCTCCATCGCCGCCGAGGCCGAAGCAGCCAAGGCCACACTCTCCCAACAAGCCGAAGAACTCGCCACGCAAATAGTCGCCGGCATCAGCCGAGCCAGCAGGAATTAAGATGGCCACTCGAATACTTAGCCTCTTGACTATGGGTGCGCTCGCCGCGCTTGCCGCGGAAGAGGGCGGCCACGGTGGCGGCGACCCGCTGATCTCCTATAAGTGGATCAATTTCGGGATCCTTCTCGCACTTTTGATCTTCGCGGTGGTCAAGTACTTGATCCCGATGTTGAACGAGCGCTCCGCCGAGATTCAGAAGGATCTCGCCGAGTCCCGTGCAAACGTCGCCCAAGCCGAAGCCCGCATCAAGGACCTGGAAGCGAAGCTGGGGAACTTCGAAGGCGAGCTGGCCTCCATCCGCGCCCGCGTCGCGCAAGAGCGCGAAGCCGAATCCAAGCGCATCTCCGAACAGACCGCGAATCTTCTGGAAAAGCTCAGCCAGCAAATGCGGAACGAAATTACGAACGAAACGAAAGTCGCTGAACAACAACTTCGCGCCTTTACCGCGCGCAAGGCTCTGGAACTTGCCGAAGCCCGCTTGGCCGGCCAGCAAGACGCCACCTCGCAACAGAATCTCGTTGCTTCCTTCGTAAACGATTTGAAGCAAGTGGGGAGTCGTTAAGTCATGAGTGAAGCACTCGCCGGCCGTTACGCCACGGCGCTTACCGATATTGTTTTCGACCAGAACGCGCCTCTGGGCCCGGAACAGGCAATCTCCGAATTGCGCGATTTCGAGTCCATGGTTGCGGCTTCATCCGATCTCAAGCACATCCTCAACTCCCCGGCGGTTTCGCGTCCGCGCAAGCGCGGCGTCATCACGAAACTTGCGGAGAGCGCTCAATTGAGCGACACCATCCGGAACTTCCTTTTCGTCATGGTGGATCGCGGCCGCGCGGGGATTCTTCCCTTGCTGCGTAGAGTCTTCGAGGAATTCGTGGATGCCCGCCGGGGCATCGCGCGACCGGAAGTAAAGAGTGCGACTTCTCTCAGCGAGGAAGAGAAGGCCGCCATCGGCGCGGAGCTCGCGCGCATCAGCGGCAAACAAGTTCAGTGTAATTTTGTGGTGGATTCTACCCTGCTGGGCGGCGTGGTCGCTCGCATCGGGTCGACGGTTTACGATGGCTCGGTGCGTGGCAAGTTGGCCGCGTTGAAGGGCCGGCTCGGCGCTTAAGCGCGAGCGATAGTGTTTCGAGAATAGCGGGAACGAGAAAAAGATATGGCTCAAATTCGGGCAGACGAAATTTCGCGCGTACTGCGCCAGGAAATTGAAAATTACGACAAGGCCGTTAACGTCGAAGAGACCGGCTCTGTTATCAGCGTGGGCGACGGCATCGCCCGTATCTATGGTCTGGAGAAGGTCATGGCCGGCGAACTCGTCGAGTTCCCCGCCGCGGGCGTCAGCGGTATTGCGCTCAACCTCGAAGAAGACCAGGTCGGCGCGGTGCTTTTGGGCGCCAGCGAAGGCATCAAGGAAGGCCACGAAGTCCGCCGCACTGGCCGCATTATGTCGATCCCGGTCGGCAAGGCAATGATCGGCCGCGTTGTAAACGCACTTGGCGAACCCATCGACGGCAAGGGACCCATCGCGAGCGAAGGCTTCAACCCCATCGAACGTTTGGCGCCGGGCGTCGTTGATCGCCAACCCGTCAAACAGCCCATGCAGACCGGCATCAAGGCCATCGACGCCATGATCCCTGTCGGCCGCGGCCAGCGCGAATTGATCATCGGTGACCGCCAAACCGGTAAAACCGCCATCGCCCTCGACACGATCATCAACCAGAAGGGCGGCGACATGATCTGTATCTATGTCGCCATCGGCCAGAAGCGCTCCACGGTTTCACAAGTTGTGAAGGCGCTCGAAGAAAACGGCGCCATGGAGTATTCGATCGTCGTCGCGGCCACCGCGAGCGATCCCGCGCCGATGCAATACCTCGCGCCCTTCTCCGGCAGCGCCATCGGTGAATTCTTCCGCGACAACGGCGGGCACGCGCTCTGTATCTTCGACGACTTGTCGAAGCACGCCGCCGCTTACCGCGAAATCTCGCTCCTGCTCCGCCGTCCCCCAGGCCGCGAAGCCTACCCCGGCGATGTCTTCTATCTCCACTCCCGCTTGCTGGAACGCGCCGCGAAGTTGAGCGCGGAAAAGGGTGGTGGTTCGATGACCGCATTGCCCTTCATCGAAACCCAAGCTGGCGACGTATCGGCTTACATTCCCACGAACGTCATCTCGATCACCGACGGCCAGATCTTCCTCGAAAGCGATTTGTTCAACTCGAACATTCGCCCGGCCGTTAACGTCGGTATCTCGGTTAGCCGCGTCGGCGGCAGCGCCCAGATCAAGGCCATGCGCCAGGTCTCCGGTTCGCTTCGTCTTGACCTGGCGCAATACCGCGCACTTGCCGCTTTCGCGCAATTCGGCAGCGACCTCGACAAAGCTTCGCAGCAACAGCTCACCCGCGGTAGCCGCCTTGTCGAATTGCTGAAGCAGCCTCAGTTCCAGCCGCTGCCCGTCGAAAAGCAAGTCCTCATCATTTACGCCGGCACCAACGGCTGGGTGGACGATCTGCCTCTGGATCGTGTCCGCCTCTTTGAAACGGAACTCTACCGCTTCATCGAGAACGCCCACTCCGGCATCCTGTCCACGATTCGCGAGAAGAAGGAACTCTCCGACGATCTGAAGAAGACCATGAATGCGGCGCTGAAGGAATTCAAGGACCGCTTCGTCGCAGAACACGTTAAGAAGTAGGCTCATAGCTCATGCCGAGTCTCATTGACTTACGCCGCCGCATCCGGTCGGTAAAAAACACGCAGCAGATCACCAAGGCCATGAAGATGGTGGCCGCGGCGAAGCTGCGCCGCGCGCAGGAGCGCGTGCTTGCTTCGCGTCCTTATGCCGAGCTCTATACCAAGATGCTCGCCGACGTCGCCGGCGCGGCCGCCTCTGGCGGTGGGGATCTGAGCCATCCGCTGCTTGAAGTTCGGGACGAGAAGAAGATCCTTCTCGTTCTCGTCACTAGCGACCGCGGATTGGCCGGCGCATTCAACTCGAACCTGATTAAGGCCGCGCAGAATTTCCTAGCCGAAAACAAGGGCAAGGAAATCCACATCGAAGCGATTGGCCGCAAGGGCCGGGACTTCTTTGCGCGTCGCGATATCAAAATGCACGGCGAGAATTTGGGCGTGGTCGAAAAGGCTCGCTTCGCCGACGCCTCCGCCATTGCCACCAAAGTCGCCAAGGCTTACGAGAACGGCGACTTCGATGCCGTCTATCTCATCTACAACGAATTCAAGAGCGTCATGACGCAAAAGTTGACGCTCACCAAGTTGCTCCCTGTCGCGGTTAGTGGCAGTGGGGAACCCAAGGATTACATCTACGAGCAGCCGCCCGCGCAGTTGTTGGGCACGCTCTTGCCGAAGTACGTCGAGACGGGCATTTACCGCTCCATGTTGGAAAGCGCCGCCAGCGAACACGCCGCGCGCATGACCGCCATGGACGCCGCCAGCTCGAATGCCAGCGACGTAATCGAAAGCCTGACGCTCACCTTGAACCGCGTCCGCCAGGCCGGCATCACCAAAGAAATTATTGAAATCGTCAGCGGCGCCGCCGCACTGGAATAAGACTGGAGTTAGCACGCATGTCCACCGCAACACTCGCTGTTGGCAAAATCATTCAGGTCGCCGGGCCCGCCCTGGACGTTCAGTTTCCCGAAGGCCAGATCCCCGAGATCTACACCGCCATCCGCATCACTAGCGAAGGCTTCAACACGCCAGCGCCGCTCGACATCATCGCCGAAGTCGCGCAGCACATCGGTGAAGGCCGGGTCCGCTGCATCGCGCTGCAACCGACCGAAGGCATCGTGCGTGGCATGAAGGCCGAAAGCCTCGGCCAGCCGGTTACCGTTCCCGTCGGCCGCGAAGTGCTGGGCCGCGTGTTGAATGTCGTCGGCCAACCCGTTGACGAAATGGGCCCGGTGAACGCGAAGAAGCATTCGCCGATCCATCGCGAAGCTCCCACCTTCGCCGAACAGTCCACCGACCTTCAAATGTTCGAAACCGGCATCAAGGTCATCGACTTGATCGAACCTTACCTCCGCGGCGGTAAGATCGGCCTCTTCGGTGGCGCGGGCGTCGGCAAGACCGTCATCATCATGGAGTTGATTAACAACCTCGCGATGAAGCACGGCGGCTTCTCGGTATTCGCCGGCGTCGGTGAACGTACCCGCGAAGGCAACGACCTTTGGCTGGAATTCCAGGAATCAGGCGTTATCGATCCCAAGGACTACACCAAGTCCAAAGCCGCTTTGATCTACGGCCAGATGACGGAGCCCCCGGGCGCCCGTCTTCGCGTCGGCCTGACGGGTCTCACCGTCGCCGAATACTTCCGCGACGAAGAAGGCGCCGACGTGCTGCTCTTCATCGACAACATCTTCCGCTTCACGCAGGCCGGCTCTGAAGTATCCGCGCTGCTGGGCCGCATGCCCTCCGCCGTCGGTTACCAGCCAAACCTCGCCACCGAAATGGGCGCTCTGCAGGAACGCATCACTTCGACCAAGAAGGGTTCGATCACCTCGGTGCAAGCCATCTACGTGCCCGCCGACGACTACACCGATCCCGCCCCAGCCACGGCCTTCGCCCACTTGGACGCCACCACGAACCTTTCGCGCGACATCGCCGCCCTCGGCATTTATCCCGCCGTCGATCCGCTCGCTTCCACCTCGCGCATTCTCGATCCGCGCATCGTCGGCGATCTCCACTACACCACCGCGCAGCGCGTGAAGCAGATCCTCCAACGCTACAAGGACCTTCAGGACATCATCGCCATTCTCGGTATCGACGAATTGAGCGAAGACGACAAACTCACCGTTTCCCGCGCCCGCAAGATCCAGCGCTTCCTCTCGCAACCCTTCTTCGTCGCTCAGCAGTTCACGGGTTTCGCCGGCAAGTACGTCAAGCTCGAGGACAGCATCAAGGGCTTCAAGGAAATCTGCGACGGCAAGCACGACGACATCCCTGAACAAGCTTTCTACATGCAAGGCACGATTGAAGAAGTGCTCGAGAAAGCGGAGCAGATGAAGAAGGGAAGCTAACCTTGGCCTCCACTTTTCTTCTCGAAATCGCTACCCCCGAGAAACTCGTCGTCTCGAATCCGGCCACCGAGGCCGAACTCCCCGGCGCGAGCGGCATGATCGGCGTATTGCCCGGTCACGCTGCCCTCATTACGGAGTTGGAGCCCGGTCCGCTGGAGTATGTGATGGACGGCAAGCGTCAGCATCTCGCCACCGGCAAAGGCTGGGCGGAAGTCTCCGGAGAACTGGTGCGCGTGCTTGTGGATTCCTGCGAGTCCGCCGATCAAATCGATACCGCGCGCGCGGAAGCTGCCTTCAAACGGGCTTCCGAACGTCTGGCTAGTCCCAAGGAAGACATCGACATGGCCCGTGCCGTGAACGCCATGAAACGAGCGGAAGCGCGTCTGGCGGTTTCCAAGCGTAAGTAGTTTCGTGACTCGCAAATGCACCGTCGAGCGATGGCAAGACGGCCAAGCGAGCCGCCACGAAGATCAACTGAGCGTGGAAGAGCCGCTCGCCATCCACCTCGATGGCAAACCCTTTGCTACTTTGATGCGAAGCCCCGGACGAGATGAAGATCTCACCCGGGGTTTTCTCTTTTCCGAAGGCCTCATCGAATCGAGGGATTGCATCACGCACATTCATATCGAAGCTGGCGAGGCTCATGCACAACGTTCGGCGAAAGCTCAACTCCATGTGCCTTGGGCGCGCAGTGTGCAAGTCGGCTCCAGTTGCGGAGTCTGTGGCCGCGCAGTGATCGGCGAAATGCTGGAACGCATCCCGGCGGTGGAACGCTGGGACCCGGGAGTGAACTTCTACGTGGAATGCCTCGCCGGCATGGAGGCCGCGCAACCCGACTTCTCGCGCACCGGCGGCTCGCACGCGGCATTGCTCTTCGACGCCGAAAGACAACTCATCGCCTCGGCCGAAGACGTCGGCCGGCACAACGCTCTCGACAAGCTAATTGGCGCGGCGCTGCAAAGCGGCGATCTGCCATTGCACAGGCACGCATTGCTCATGACTTCCCGCGCCAGCTTCGACATCGTCCAAAAAGCAGCCATGGCTGGCATTCCCACCGTCGCCACCCTTGGCGCTGCCTCTTCACTGGCCGTCGAACTCGCCGAAGCCGTCGGCCTCAAGCTCTATTGGTTCGTGCGTCCCAACCGCGCCGTCAGCTCCGCGATCTTGTCCTCGTAGAACTTCTGAAACTTCGCCCCCGCCGCGCCCTTCTTCTCGGCATTCAAAACCCCCATCGCGCGCCGGTATGCCTCGATAGCTCCTGGGACATTGTTCAGCGCCAACTCTGATTGCGCTAGAAAATCGTAGCCGTTCGGATTGTCCGGATGCGCCTCGATCATCTCGCGCGCATAGCGCTTCGCTTCTTCGGGCCGCGCGTAGCCGGGTGGAGTCAGGTTCAGCAGGATATCGCAAAGGAAGAATCGTGCCCGCTCCTGCTTAGGATCTTCCGCCGCAGCGGCGCTCATCGCTTTGTAAGCTCGCTCCACAACCGTCATTTTGTCTGGGCGATCCGCTTCCACGTAAGCATAAGCCGCATCGTAGAGCGCTTTCAGAAGCATTTGCCGCGCCGGCCTGGAATTGCCTCGCGGCGATGCCGCCTCTGCCTCGGCGTTCTCCAGCAATTTCCTGCAAATCTCGTAATTCTCTTGCTTGTGCCCCAACTCATATTCCGTGGCGGCCCAGTTGGACAGCCCTGCCATATAATTCATACGCGCCGCGAAATTGTCTTCATCTTGCGCCAGAACCTCCATGGCTAGAGCCGCATCTTTGGCGAACTTCGCCGCCTCCTCCTTTTCGCCCATCGCGGCGTAAGCCGCCGCCCGCGCGCTCAACCTTCTCGCCTCCGTCGCCGCGAACTCCGCGGTACCCTGGCTTCTCTTGCGTTGCAAAGCCCATCGCTCGCCTTCGCTGGACCAGCGCAAACTTTCCTGGGGTCTCGTATCGGAGGTCCACATCGCCCGGTTTCCGCATAGTCGATGCAGCGCCGCGAGCAACTTCTCGCTATCGGGCTCGAACGTCAGTCCTGTCTCATAAGCCTGCTGCGCCTTGCGTACCCATTCCTCGCTGCGCTCCTCAATCAATAGCCCGCCCTCCGGTGCCTGCCGCACTCGGGCCACTGCCGAGTAAGCGTCACCCAACGCAAGATAGGACGCCGCGTTCTTGGGCGCCTTTGCATTCAAATCCTCAAATGCCTTCACCGCCGCCAGTAACCTCGCCTCCCAGTCGCGCTTGCCTTGCGCCGCCGCGTAATCGCCCATCGCCTGCGCCAATTCCAATTCCGCCTGCAGTTCTTGCGCCGCGTCGCCGGAAAGCCTTTGCAGAATGCCCTTGGCCTTCGCATAGGCGTCGCGAGCCTGCTCGCGATCTCCCAGATTGTCCTTCGTATAGTTGCCGTAAACGTCCCCCACCCGAAGATATCCGCGCGCGATCTCCAACTGCAACTCCCCGTCGCCTTCCGCTTCGGCGCGCAAGCCGTCCAAATATCGCAACGCCTCACCCGCCAGCCGCGCCCGCAGACGCGTAGAGCCCACGATCTTTTCCGCTTCGTCGTAGACATCGAAAAGCTGGTACCGCGCCAACTGCCGCACTTGGGCAAAGCGCCTCTCCGCCCGGCGCTTCTCATACACCGTCGTTCCCACGCTAACGGCAATCGCTACCAACAACAATGCCGCCGCCCCCACTGCCCAGCGCTGCCGCGATACGAACTTCCCCGCTACATACCAAAAGCTTGGATTCCGCGCGCTCACCGGCCGGGCGGTGAGATACGCTTCCAAGTCTCGTGCCAAATCCGCGGCAGCCGCATAGCGGCGCTCCGGTTCATGCGCAATCGCCTTCGCGGTGATCGCCCGCAAATCCCCTCCCAATTCCCGCTCTAACTCCCGCACCCCAGCGCTCCGCTCAGCCGCCCCTTCGCCCGTTACTTTGTTTCCCAGCGCCGTAGCTTCCGCGAACTGGTAAGCGCGCGCCAATTCGCCCATCGCGTCGCCCGTCGAATCGAAGGGCCGCGAGCCACTCAACAATTCATACAGGATCATGCCCAGCGAATAGATATCGCTGCGCGTCGTGATGGCTTCATTGCGCAACTGCTCCGGGCTCGCGTATTTCGGCGTCAACAACATCGCCTCGGTAGCGGTTTTTTCCTCGGTCGAAGTCGTGAGTTTCGCCGTGCCAAAGTCCAACAACTTCGCGGTGCCGTCCGCCGCTACCAGCACATTCGAAGGTTTTAAATCGCGGTGCACGATCAGATTTTGATGCGCATACTCCACGGCGGAACAAATCTGCAGGAAGAGCCGCACGCGCTCCTTTACGTTCAGCCGACGCTCGTTGGCGAAGCGGTCCAGCGCTTGGCCTTCAATGTATTCGGTGGCTAGATAGGGCTCGCCTTTCGCGCCCACGCCACCATCGAGCAAGCGCACGATATGCGGATGGTTCAAGCTCGCCAGCACTTGCCGTTCCGCGCGAAATCGCTCCGCGAAGCGTTCATCCACCAGATGAGGCGCCAGTAGCTTCAATGCCACCCGCTGCGTGAAGTCCCCCTCCACTCGTTCGGCGAGATAAACCGCCCCCATGCCGCCTTTGCCAATCAGCCTCACCACGCGGAAGGGCCCAAACAATTCCCCGCTGCGCGCTTCCATGGCCTACTTCGTGGCGGCGGCCAGCGCCGGCGCCTCCAGCTTTTGAATTCGCGCTTCCAAGGCTGCCACCGTTCCCCCCTTGGCTTCGCCTGCCTTGGGAACGCCAACGATTTCCAGGGCCTTGCGCAACGTCGTGATCGCTTCGGCGTTCTGGCCCATACGTTCTTGCGCCCGCGCCAATGCGTCATAGGTCGAAAGCGAATTGGGATTGATGGCCACCAGTTCTTTCGCGTAGCGAGCCGCTTCTTCCGGCCGGTCGTAGCCTGGGGCATTCAAGTTCAAGAGCAGATCGCAAAGATAACGCCGCACCGAGGAATTGTCTGGCTCGCGCTTGGCCGTGTCCGTCAGCACTTGGTAGGTGCGGTCCATGAATTCGGCGGCCTGTGGCTTCTTCTGCTCCACGTAGGCCCAGGCCAAGTAGTACAACACCCGAGCGTAGTAATTCTCAAAAGATTTATGCGGCTTGCCCTTCGCTTTCTCCGCCTCCAGTACCCGATAGGCGCGTTCGCAGGTGGCGAGATAATCGTCCATCTTGCCCATGTCGTATTCGAGTTGCGCCTTGTTCATCAGCGCGATGTTCAGATTCAACGGCGCCGTACGGTTGTCCGGATCCCGTGCGATTTCTTCCAGAAACTCAATAGATTTGATGATCGCTTGCAACGACGCCTGGCGGTCTCCTATCTCCCGATATGCGGCGCCCTGCCCGGTGAAGCGATTCGCCTCCGCGATGAGAAACTCCGGGCTCTTGCGGCCTTTCTTTACTCGCGTGGACCACGTCTCCGCTTCGCCGCTCCAGCGCAAAGCCTCCTTCGGTTTTGCGCCCGCAATCCAGATCGAGCGCACGGAACACAACATATGCAAGGAGCCCAAGAGCTTCGCGTTTTCCGGATCGAAGGTTAATCCTTTCTCAAACGCCTCGCGCGCTTTCAAGGTCCACTCTTCGCTGAAGTCTCCAATCTCGTTGTCGATGCTCGGCACCTGCCGTACTCTCCCCACGTTCATGTAGATCTGCCCGAGTTTTTGGTAGATATCCGCATTTTTCGGCTGCGCGCTCAACAGACTCTCATAAAGCTTCGCCGCGGCAACCATGCGTGGCTCTGCCGCCTTTGTATTCTTGCCTGTTGAATATTCGGCCAGTGCCAAATTGAATTCAATCGCTGCCCGCGTCTCTTTCGCCTGCTGCGTTTCGAGACCCTTCAAAAGTCCCAAGCCAGTGTTGTACGCCTGCACAGCCCTTTCCGATTCGCCTAAATTCTCTTTCGTGTAATTGCCAAGCACGTCGCCGACACGCAAGTACCCTTGCGCTAGTTCCACCTGCAATTCCTGGTCCCCGACGGCGTCGCCCCGCAACCCATCGAGATAGCGCAAGGCTTCCTCCGCCAGACGTGCCCGCAGTCGCGTTGATCCCACGATCTGCTCCGCCTCGTCGTAAAGGTCGAAGAGTTGATAGTGCGCCAATTGCCGCACTTGCGCAAAGCGTCTCTCCGCGCGGCCCTTTTCGCGCACAGTCGTCCAGATGCCCACCCCGATCGCCACGAGCAGAAGCGCCGCCGCCACCGCCGCGTAACGTTGCCGGTAGAGAAACTTCCCCGCCACATACCAGAAGCTCGGATTGCGCGCGCTTACCGGCCGCGCCTCCAGATAAGCGTTCAAGTCCTTGGCCAACTCGCCAACGTTCGCATAGCGTTGCGCCGCCTCGTGCTCCAGCGCCCTCCTAGCGATGGCCCTCAAGTCGCCGCCGAGCGCCTTCTCCAGTTCCTTCACACTGGCTTGCCGCTCGGCCGCCGCCTCTGGCGTAATCTTGCGTCCCAAAGCCGTTGCGTGTGTGAACTGATACGCGCGTGCCAATTCTCCCATCGCATCGCCACTTGAGTCGAAAGGGCGCGTGCCGCTCAAGAGCTCATAAAGAATCATGCCCAGCGAATAAACGTCGCTGCGCGTTGTGATCGCTTCGTTGCGTAGTTGCTCCGGGCTGGCGTACTTCGGCGTCAGCATCATCGATTCCGTCGCCGTCTTCTCGCCAGGGTTTGCCAAGAGTTTCGCCGTACCGAAATCCAAGAGCTTCGCGGTGCCGTCGCGCGCGACCAGAATGTTCCCAGGTTTGAGGTCGCGGTGCACAATCAAATTCTGGTGCGCATACTCCACCGCCGAACAAATTTGCAAAAACAAGCGCACCCGCTCGCTCACATTTAACTTCTTCTCGCTGGCGTAACGGTCCAGCGTTGTCCCCTCGATATATTCCGTCGCTAAATAAGGCTCGCCCTGCTCGCTCACGCCCCCATCGAGCAGGCGCACGATATGCGGATGATTCAAGCTGGCCAATACCTGGCGCTCCGCGCGGAACTTCTCGGCAAAGCTATCTTCCACCAAATGCGGCGCAAGCAGTTTCAATGCCACCATCTGCTCGAACTCCCCATCCGCACGCTCCGCCAGGTATACCGCGCCCATGCCCCCCTTGCCCAGGAGACGCACGATCCGGTAATGCCCGAACCTCTGCCCAATCCGCCACTCTTGCGCCACAGCCGGAGCCAATGGTGCAGGCCCTACTTCTTCCGTTGCCGCCTCGTCCGCCGCCAACAGTCTATGCACCGCGTCAAACAGCGCAGCGTTTCCGCCACATTCCTGCCAGAGATAGTTCGCCCGCTCCTCCTTCGGACGTTCTACCGTTTTGTGGAACAGCGACTCAATCTCAGCAAGCGTCGGCTGCATTCCTTCTAGCGTAATCCCCCTAGCGCAACCCGCCCACCGGCAGCTTCGCGCGATACACATACCCTGTCACCCGCGCCATGTCCGAACTCGTCAAGTACAACCAGTTGTGCTTCTCCCCGCGCCCGAACTTCGCGTTCGTCAGCGCCTTCTGTCCCGTGGTGATCTTCTCCAACACTTTCCCCGCGCCGTCGATCAAGTAAGCCGCCCCATGGCTGTAGCAAGTCAACCAAAGATTGCCATCGCGGTTTACATCCATCCCGTCCGCCTGGCAAGGCTCCACCTGCGCTACCTGCTGCATCGGCCCCGGCACGCCTTCCGCATCGATCGCCCACTTCACGATGTGCGAAGTATTCTCGGCCACGTTGTGCGCGACAAAAACGGTCTTCTGATCTGCGCTCAAAATGATGCCGTTCGGCCCGGTGATCTCCTGACTGAATACGTTTACCTTGCCCGCGCGATCGATTCGGTAGACCGTGCCTTTGTCCGATTTGCCATCGTAGCCATTCGGTTCGGTGAACAAGACCACTCCGTTCGACATCACGACCAGATCGTTCGGTCCTTTACTCTTGCCTGGCATGACGTCGAACTTCTCCGCCACCACGCTTACCTGTTTATCCGGCGTCACCTTCAGGATCTGTTGCTCCCCCGTCGCGGTGACGTACAAATTATCTTGCGCGTCCGCCCACAATCCTCCAGGCCCTTCCTTGACAGCCACGGCGAGCCATTCTTCAAAGCCCTTCGCCTCGCTCCACTTCACAATGCCTCTGTATGTCCCCCGCGAAGTGAAGTAGAGATTGTTCTTCGAATCGATCGCCGGGCCTTCGGTATTTCCCCACGATGCGTTTGCTCCCATCAGCTCCGCCGCGTAAACTGGCATCTCCGGAATCGCCGATTTCGGCGCCGGCGCCTTCTCGCATCCTGGCAGCAATCCCAGGCCAATCGCTACCCAATACAGATTTCGCATAACTCGCCGCATCCTATCGGATTTGGCGGCGTGCATCAACAATCATTTGGTTTACATCGTTTACAAGGCCGGAATCCCGCTGCCTTCGCAGCCTCACAAGTCTCATGGAACGCGACATTCTCCCGCCGCGCCAAGCGCGCCTTGCAATCGGGACGGCAGTACACTCCCGTCGTTCGTACCGAATAGAAAAACCCTCCCGGCCGCCGCCCCACCACCATCTCCCAACGTTCGCTGTCGCTCATGCCCTAAGCCTAACGGCGGGCCTTCAAAAAAATCTCTCCGCTTCTTGCGGCTATTCCGTCACAAACACCGAAGCCAACGGAACCGTCAACTCCGCATCCGCCGGAGTCCGCAACACCCCAACCTTCGCTTCCCGCGAACCCTCGCAGGTGTACTCAAACCCGTGCTTGCTCTCAGGGGCCAAGACCTAGGCGGCGCTCACGCCGAATGCAAGATAGTCGTCGATGCGCTCCAACATGCGATGCAGCCGATCTGCTGGCGAAATGAGTTCCACGACCACGATCGGAGCTTCTTGGATGTACTCACCGTCCGGATCGGAGTCTGAGCTCAAACACGCTTCCACCGAAAGCAGCGCGGCTAGCGGCATAAACGAAGGATTTCGCCGCCCCGCTTCGAGACCGCCACACTTTCCTGAAACCAGATAAGCGAACCCTTCGTCACTCCTACTGCGCAGAATAGAGGGGGTCCCGTGTCTCGAAGTTTCATATTGGCGCTCTGCCTTTCGGCGGCGTTCCTATCCCATGCGCAAGATTTAGCCTGGCTCCCACCAGGTCTCATCCATCTCCTCAGCCCAGTCGAAAAGCAACGCGCCGCCGCAGCCGATCCATCCAGCCGCCCCGCCCTGCTCGAATCCATCTCGCGCACCCGCGACCAAGCCGAGTTCGATCGCCGCGTAGCCCAGGCCAGCGCTCGCTTTGCCACCAAAACGATTCCTGGCTGGCAGACGGACCGCGGCCGCATCTACATCCAACAAGGCTCTCCAGACGAAATCTATTCACTGCCCAAGGGCAACGCCGACAGCGCCGTTCCCCAGGAACACTGGCGCTACAACTGGAACGATGGAACCTCGGATTCCTTCGAATACCGTTTCGCCGACCCGGGCCAGAATGGCACATACCGACTCATCCTCCACGCCGCGCAACGCTCCGGCCCCGCCCTCCAATACAACGCCTGGATTGCCGAAGACGTGCACTACATCGCCGAAATTCACGAGCGCACCGCCTTCCTCCGCCTCCATACAAACGAGGAACGCGAAAGCTTCATCGAACAATTCTGGCTCCGCCGCGATCCAGACCCCGCCACCCTTGCCAACGAGTATAAGGACGAACACTACCGCCGCATCGCCTACGCCAACCAGCACTTCGCCCACGGCGCCATCTCCGGTTGGCGCTCTGACCGCGGCCGCATCTACATCCTCCATGGTGCGCCCGACGAAATCCAAACCAATCCCAACGCTGGAGACAAGCAATTTCCCTACGAACGCTGGCTCTACCACGGAGCCTTGCGCAAGAGCTTCACCTTCCGGGGACCCATCCTGGACACCACCTTTTCTCTGGCCGAATAGCCGAATTCATTTGACAAATTCACGATATGATTAAGACAGCCCCGAACAGTATCGGAAGCGAGGGAGCAAGAGTATGAATCTAAAGCGCTTATCCAAGAGTATTGCGGCCACCACCATAGCCGCGACGCTCTTGGTCAACCCCGCCGTTGCGCAAAAGAAGAAGAAAGACGCCGAAGACGCCAACCGCGAAACCATCGCGAAGCCTTTGAGTGACAAAGAACGCCGCAAGCGCGAAGAAAAGCTCCGCAAGGAACTCGAAACGCCCTTCCGCAAGTGGCTCAACGAAGACGTCTTCTACATCATCACCGACGAAGAGAAGACGGCCTTCAAACGCCTCGCTACCGACGACGAACGCGAGCAGTTCATTGAACAATTCTGGATGCGTCGCGACCCCACGCCGGACACCCAGGAAAACGAATACAAAGAAGAACACTACCGCCGCATCGCTTATTCCAATGAGCGATTCGCGTCCGGTATTCCCGGCTGGAAAACGGACCGCGGCCGTATCTACATCACCTTCGGTCCTGCGGACGAAGTCGAAGACCATCCTTCGGGCGGCACCTACCAACGGCCCATTGAAGAAGGTGGCGGCACTACGTCTACTTTCCCCTTCCAGAAGTGGCGCTATCGCTACATCGAAGGCATCGGCAATGACGTCATCATCGAATTCGTCGACACTACGATGACCGGCGAATTCCGCATGACGATGGACCCCTCCGAAAAGGACGCCCTCCTCTACGTTCCCAACGCCGGCCTCACCCTCATGGAACAAATGGGCATGGCCAGCAAAGTGGACCGCTTTACTCGCACGGACGGCACGCGCCTTGGTGTCGGTACCCAGGCTCTGCCCGCGCGCATGAATCAGTTTGAGCGCCTCCAGCAATTCGCGCTCCTGCAGAAGCCGCCCCAGGTCAAGTTCAAGGATCTCGAGGCCAGCGTCAATTCCAAGATCCAGTTCAATATCCTTCCCATCCAGGTGCGCACGGATTTCGTCAAGCTAACCAATGCCACCGTGATGACCTACGTCACCATCCAGATGAATAAGGCGGACTTGCAGTTCAAGACCACCGACAACATCGCCAAGGCCATGGTGAACATCTATGCGCGTATCACGTCGATGACCCGCCGCCCGGTCAACATCTGGGAAACGCCGGTTGTGATCGAAACGCCCGCCCAAATGCTCGCCGAAGCGTCCAAAGGCAAAGCCATCTATCAGAACGCCGTGCCGCTGCCTCCCGGCACCTATCGCGTTAATGTCGTCGCCAAGGATGTCGTCGGCGGCAACATGAACAACTACGAGATGGCGATCACCGTGCCTCGCTTCGAAGATGAGCGCCTCGGTTCCTCCAGCCTCATCCTCGCTGACTTGATTGAAAAGGTCCCCACCAAAAACATCGGCGCCGGCCAGTTTGTCATCGGTACCTCCAAGGTCCGTCCGCGCGTGACGGAATCCTACACCCAGGCCGAAAAGATGGGCATCTATCTAGCGTTGTACAACTTCCAGGCCGACGAAGCCACTAAGAAGCCGAACGGCACGATCGACTACGAAATCGTCAACGCCGCCAATAACGAGAAGGTCATCGAGTTCTCCGAAAACGTCACCGACGTTCCCGGCGCTTCCGCCACCTCTGTCACCATCGAAAAGTTGCTCCCCCTTCAAAACTTTGCTCCGGGGAAGTATACTTTGAAGCTGAAAGTTACCGACAAACTGTCCAATCAGAGCTTGACCCAAACGGCTAGCTTTAACGTAACCGCAGATAGCAACACTCGCGCCGCACTGAAGGAGTAGGCCCCCGCGTCTATGCGGATTCGCCCGAATCTTCGCATTTTGCCTGTCCCGGCAAGCCTCCTGCTTGCCGCGCTGGTCCTCTGCCCTCGCGCCGATGCTGCCACCACTAGCTCCTTTAGTGGACGCATCGTTGGGCTGGTCAAGAACAGCGCCGGCATCGCACAGATGGGCGCCACGGTCGTTTTGTTGAATAAATTTGAGCGTCCCATTCAGTCGGTCTTGACCGACGAAAAGGGCGCTTTCCGATTTGAAAGCCTTGCGCCGCAAGACTATGCCGTGCGCGTCACGCTTGCCGCCTTCGTCCCAGCGCTTCGCAAGAACATCTCCGTTAGCCCCGGGGTGGAGCGCTATCTCTCTATCCAGCTAGCCACACTATTCTCCAGCGTTGAGCTCTTCTACGCTCCGCCCCCCGGCACCTTTCTGATGAGCGACGATTGGCGTGCTGCCCTAAAGAACTCCATGTCCACGCGCCCGGTCCTCCGCGCCCTTCCCGGCTGGGGCCGCCTGCCGGATCCTCCCCAAAACATGCGCCAGGATTCTCGCGTCTTCACCGATACCCGCGGCCTAATCCAGCTTGCCGGAAGTGAAGCGAATTTGAACAGTTCCGTCGGCAGCCAAACCGACCTCGGTACGGCCTTCGCCGTGGCCACTTCGCTTTATGGCCGCAACCAAGTTCAAGTCAGCGGCAACTTGGGCTATGGCCTTGCCAGCGGCATTCCCACCGCCGGTTTCCGCACCAGTTTCCAGCGCACTGCTGCTAGCCCCTTCGGCTTCGATGTTCCCAACCCGCAAGTCAGCCTCACCATGCGCCAGCTTTACTTGCCTATGCGCGCCGGTTTTGCGTTGGGCGCGGGCCCCGCTGCCATGACGAGCGGAGCACCCATGCTGCGCACCATGAGCGCCACCGTCGCGGACCGCTATCAACTCGGTGACCAGTTGCTTCTCGAATACGGCAGCACCCTCGATAGCGTGCAATACCTCGAACGCTTAAATTACCTGAGCCCCTTCGCCCGCCTTACTTGGGATGGCAAGGCTCTCGGCACGGTTCGTGCGGCTTTCTCCAGCGGCTTCCCGCCCGTCGATCTTCTGGTAAACACCCAAGGCCAAGATGCCGAGATGCAGCGTGAAATGTCCAGCCTCGCTCTCTTCCCGCGCATCACCCGCCGCGGCGGCACCACGCAAGCCCAGCGCGTGCAAAATATCGAACTCAGCTATGCAAAGAAATGGCAGGTCGGCGAAGCCTTCGCCACTGCTTATAGCGAAGGCGTTTCCAATGCCGCCCTCGCTACTCTTGGCGCGCCCGCCAGTCTGCTCGGTCAGGAACTCGTGCCCGACCTCGGCTCCAATGCCAGCCTCTTCAACATCGGCAACTACTCCCGCAACGGCCTTATG
>VFQP010001277.1_pt1 | contig 34900 bp, 32 predicted proteins | sample 3512351 | NCBI WGS metagenome assembly VFQP01 (sample SAMN10412372, study PRJNA504923) | tailings metagenome | isolation source: Relicate 1 Philex TSF1 revegetated site | place: Philippines: Tuba, Benguet | collected 2017-08-29
TTCATGCTTTGTAGTTTTTAAAGGTTTAAATATAGAAATTATTTGGTAATCAAAAACAATTTGATTATCAGATTTCAAAAATAAAACAAATATTATATCTACCCAACAACCTTTAGTTATAATAATATAACTGTTAGTTATGAATATAAATCAGTTTCTACCGTATCCAAAGCCGATATTCTCGCCGTACTAGAAAGCACGTTTTCTAAAATTGCCGATGATGTAGCCGATGGCAAGATTGTGTATGTAGGTGAGTATTTCACTTTACAGGCAGGTGGTTCCAGCGAAGGGAAAGACACGGCAGACGAAGTAAACGCTTCCAGCATCAAAACGGTAAAAACCATCTTCCGACCGGGTAAGATGATCAAAGATGCGCTGAAGCTCGCCGAGTTTAAAAAGAAAGCATAAAACAACAAATAATCCTCCTGAAAAATTCGGGAGGATTTAGTTTTTTACATAAAGAGCCAATTTAAAACATCGTCACAGCAAGATAAGTAAGTCCTGCAACAATTGCCGAGATTGGAATGGTAAGAACCCATGCCCAAAGCAAGCTTACCGTGATTCCCCAACGTACCGCTGAAATTCTTTTGGTAAGACCAACCCCGATAATAGAACCGGTAATGGTGTGCGTTGTAGAAACCGGAATTCCGAAGTGATCGGTAATAAAAAGCGTAATGGCTCCCGCAGTTTCTGCACTTACCCCTTCCAATGGAGTTACCTTGGTAATTTTGGTTCCCATGGTTTTAATAATTTTCCAGCCTCCGCTCATCGTTCCCAATGCAATGGCAATAAAGGAAACTAAAGGCACCCACATATAATCTTCAGAGAAATGGTTAAAACGTTCAGCCGCAGCAATATTCAGATATTCAGCATCTGCAAGCATATTAACATGATAATAAATTATAGCTGCACCAATGATACCCATCACCTTCTGTGCATCATTAAGACCGTGTCCTAAACTGAACAAAGCCGAAGACGCCAACTGCATTCTTTTGAAAGCTTTATCAGCTTTATGAGGATTCGACTTCTTATAAATATGCACAATAATCAGGGTAATGATGATGGAAATTACCATCCCGATAATCGGAGCAAGAAATATAAAGAGAAAAATTGGTATTACTTTGTTAAATTTCACAACATTCTGCTGGGCAAGCTGCACAAAAGCCTCTTTTACGGTTCCGAAGAAACCGAGCTCAGGAGAAGCAGAAGCTACGTCATGATAATCCATCATAAAAGCATGCATTAAAGCTGCTCCCAAAAAACCGCCAATTAAGGTATGAGAAGATGATGAAGGAATACCAAACCACCAGGTAAGAAGATTCCAGGCAATTGCAGCAATCAGTCCGGAAAATATCACTTCCAGCGTAATAAAATTTTCGTTGACGGTTTTGGCAATCGTATTACCGATTTTAAACTCTCCGATTACATAAGCTGCGATAAAAAATGCCGCAAAATTCCATACAGCTGCCCAAAGTACCGCCTGAAACGGCGTAAGAACTTTTGTGGAAACAATGGTTGCAATAGAGTTTGCCGCATCATGAAAACCATTGATATAATCGAAGATTAAGGCTAAAGCAATAATAACCGTAAGTAAAATAGGAAATTCCATTTTTGTTATCTTGTTTTATGCGTACTTAATCATGATGTTCTCAATCGTGTTGGCAACATCTTCTGCTTTATCGGTTACTACTTCAAGATAATTCAATACAGACGAAACTTTAATAATGTTGATCGCATCATTGGTTTCAAATAATTCTACCATAGAATTAGAAAGCAGATCATCTGCAATATTTTCAATAGAATTTACTTTAATGCAAGCTTCTTTTACCTGCTCCATATTTTTGAATCCTTTCAGATTTTTCATGGCATTCTGAATTTCCAGACATGCTTTGTGGATCAGCAAAGAGAAATCAGCATACGCCTTCATTCTCGGAGATTTGTAAAGAAAAATATATTTTGCCGAAGCATAGATATAATCTGCGATATCATCAAGACCTGTAGCCAGGGTGTGAATATCTTCACGATCAAAAGGTGTAATGAAATTTTTTCCAAGCTCAACGAAGATCTCGTGGGTAAGCTCATCATTTTTGTGCTCATAATCGCTCATCAGCTTAAGCATAGAATCATCATTCAGGTCAAAATCTTTGATTCCGTGATTAAACTCATTAGACATAGCAACCAGATTATCAGTAACTTTCTCGAAAAGCACAAAGAAAATTTTATCTTTAGGTTGAAAAGCGTGGAAAATATTACCAATTCCCATATATAGTATTTATAAATTTCGAGTGCAAATTTCTTAAAAAAGGATTGTTGAATGAAGCTTCCAACATTAATTTTTGTTAATATTGATATGATATTATCCCCGAAAACAAAAAACCGGCATTGCTGCCGGTTTTTATATATTTCAGAAATGTTTAGTTAGCTTCTTCAGCTCTCATTTCTTTTCCTTTAAACTTCATAGAAGATATATTTCCTAAAAGTTCTCCTTTAAATGATTTCTCCACTTCAAAGAATGAGAATTTTTCAAGAATCTCAATATTTCCGATTTCAGCACGCTTATTTCCCTTGCTTGAAGTCGCTTTATTGATTATTTCGAGGACATCAATCTTCTTAAGCTGGTCTTTTTTACCAAGATTAAAGAAAAACCTCGTCATATTTTCGTCGCGATGTCTTGGCTTACCGCCTCTTCTTTCGCCACGCTCACGATCCCTTCCCCTGTCACGGTCTCTGCCTCTGTCACGATCTCTTCTGTCTCCTCTTCCGCCTCTGTCATCATCTCTGCTGCTCAGTTTTTGCTCTATCAGATCATGTCTGTCCTTATAGTACAAAGCAAGTTCTTTTAGCTGGAACTGAAGTAATTTGTGCACCAATTCTTCTTTTGAAAAAGCTGACAAATCAGGAATCAGTGAATCATCAAACTCAAAGAAATCTTCGTGTACTTCGAAAAGACTTTCAAAAACTCCTCCAACCTGTGCTTTTATGATATCTTCACCGGTAGGAATTTTACCTTCATTGATTTCTATTTTTGTAACAGATTTTATCTGCTTTAGTTTTCTGCTTTCTTCAGGCTTTATCAATGCAATTGAAATACCATCTTTACCTGCTCGACCTGTTCTTCCGCTTCTGTGTACGAAAACTTCCGGATCATCCGGCAAAGAATAATGTACCACATGCGTAAGAGAATTTACATCCAAACCTCTTGCTGCAACATCGGTTGCAACCAGAATATCAATATTTTTCAGTCGGAATTTCTTCATCACCGTATCTCTCTGTGCCTGAGAAAGATCGCCATGAAGCGCATCCGCTGCATAACCATTCTGCATCAAGAAATCTGCAACTTCCTGAGTTTCCATTCTTGTTCTGCAGAAAATAATAGAATACTGGTTAGGATTAGCGTCAATGAGTCTCTTCAGAGCTTCTTTTTTCTGACGGTAACCTGCAACATAATATTCATGCTTAATGTTCTTTTTAACCTCGTTAATAGAACCCACTGAGATTCTGTGAGGTTTTGTAAGATAATTTTTAGAAATTCTTTCTACTTCTTTGCTCATCGTAGCAGAGAATAAGAAAGTCTGCTTGGTTTCAGGAGTTTCTCTCATGATTGTTTCCAATTCATCTTTGAAGCCCATTGAAAGCATCTCATCTGCTTCATCTAAAACCAGCCAGTGAATAGCAGAAAAATCTAAAGCTTTTCTGTTAATCAAATCAATCACCCTTCCCGGAGTTCCTACAATAATCTGCGGTTTTTCCTTTAAAGAACGAATCTGATCCATAATACTGCTGCCACCGTAAACTGCTGTAGTTTTGATGTTCTGCATGTATTTTGAATAATTTTTGATGTCTTTCGTAATCTGAAGACATAATTCCCGTGTCGGACAAAGCACCAAAAGTTGGATCTTGCGACTCGTATCGTCAATCATATCCAAAATCGGAAGCGAAAACGCTGCTGTTTTGCCTGTCCCTGTCTGCGCAAGTGCGATCAAATCGCGAATATCTGAAAGAATAAAAGGGATAGTCTGTTTTTGGATTTCTGTCGGGCTTTCGTAACCCAGTTCGCCAATCGCCTTAAGTAAATCAGGACTTAAATTGGTTTCCGTAAATAAATTCATTAAATATTATAAAATTTTTGCAAAGGTACAATATTTATTTGAATATTAGATTATATAATATTAACGAATTGATAATTTTAATTTATAAAACCATAATCATTTTTAAAATAATACAGAAAAACCATAATTTTTTTATTTTTAATTTAAAAATTTTTCAACAATAATTGCTGCCTGAATTAGAATTAATACTCCCGTTTAAACTATGAATTGATAATAACTTCATCCAATCATTTCATATTTATTATTTATCTTTGATTAAAAAACCAATGGCAAATTCTATCTCTGCTAAAATCACTGATTTTCTACATCTCCTCGCAAAAAATAACAACCGTGAATGGTTTAATGAACACAAAACACTCTACACAGAAGCGTTATCTGATTTTCAGGAGTTTATAGAAGAGCTAATGAATGAGATGGGAAAATTTGACAAAAACATCCTGAAAGCAGATCCTAAAAAATCCCTCTTCAGAATTTACCGTGATACAAGATTTTCAAAAGACAAAACTCCGTACAAAACCAATTTCGGAGCTTCTTTCGGAATGGGAAAAAACGGGAGCAAATCGGGACATTACATTCATATAGAACCGGGAAAATCTTTTCTGGCAAGCGGAATCTATCTTCCGGAATCACCCGTTTTAAAATCAATAAGAAAAGAAATTTCTCTGTTTAAAGATGAGTTTTTAAAAACTATAGAAAGTGATGACTTTAAAAAACATTTTGGAGCGCTGGATCAGGAAGACAAACTAAAAAAAGTGCCACAGGGCTTTGAGAAAGAAGATCCCATGTCGGAATACCTAAAATTAAAAAGCTTCATCGGTATTCACCGATTATCCGATACAGAACTGTCTCATCCTGATGCTGTCAGAAAATTTTCCAAAGTATTTTCAGCGGCAAAACCTCTGAACGATTTTCTGGAAAACGCAATCGAAAACGGATAAAATTAACTACCCTTATAAACAGACCATCATTTTTCCTTAATTTTGCAAGCTTAAATTCCATCGAATGTCTTTATACCAGCAATTAGCAGAAAATCTGCAATACATAAGCCCCAGTTTTTACAAGCAGAGATATTTTAAGAATTTAAAAAACCTCAGCAAAGAGAACTTTTCGCACAGAAATGTAGAACCGGAACTGGTATGGATCAGAGATTTTCTGAGCAAAGACGCTGTTGTTTTCGATATTGGAGCCAATGTAGGAACTTTTCTGTATCAGTTTGAAAATAAGCTGAACCACAAGAATATTTACGGTTTTGAGCCTAACAAAAAATTAAACATCAGACTGAAAAGACTGTTTCCTCAAATGAAAATTTCCTCAGCTGCACTTTCTGATGAAAATACAACCGCTGAATTTAAAGTTCCGGTTATTAAAGGAAAAACAGTTGCCTCCAGAGGAACACTTCACACTTCCTATAAAGAAAAAGACGAAGAAAAAAGCTACACCGAAATCGTGGATGTAGTAAAACTGGATGATTGGATAAAATCAAACCCAATAGAAAAATTAGATTTCATTAAAATTGATGTTGAAGGCAATGAAATGAAAACATTAACCGGCGGAAAAAAAACGATCAGGAAATTTAAGCCCGTTCTGATGGTGGAAATGGAACAGCGACATCACCCAAACCCCATCTGGAAAGAAATTGAAGAAGTTAAAAGCTGGGGATTTGAGGCGCACTATCTAAACAGGGCAACCTTTATCCCGGAATTGCTGACCGAAGAAATCCTGCTTAAAAACATTCAGGACGAAAAAAATAAAACCGAATACATCAACAATATCATTTTCATTCCAAAACAACAATCCTGAATATGAGTGTAGTTGCAAGACAAGGTTTTAAATATTCAGTAATTGGATATACTGCAACCCTTATCGGGATGTTTTCTATTTTCATTTTCACCAATGATCTCTTCTTTTACGGAACTTTAAGATATATTATGTCGGCAGCAGAAATGCTGGTTCCGTTTGTTGTTCTAGGTATTTCGTATTCTAATGTGAAGTTTTTCGGAAAAGCTCATGAAGACGGAAAACATCAAAACATGCTATCTCTTTCTCTGGGTTTGGTATCTGTGAATTTTGTGATTTTTCTTGCTGTTTTTTTCCTAATTCCGTATTTCTTTCCCGAATTTACCAAAATGAAAATCTGGGAGAGCAAGAAATACATACTTCCACTTGTTTTGACGCTTTCGCTGTGTGCGGTATTCAATAAATACATTTCTAACTATAAACGCATTGTTGTTTCTAATATCTTTGACAACCTATTGCCTAAACTGGCGAATCTGGGTTCATTTTGCCTTTTCTTCTACTTCCAGTTTTCTGAACAGGCTGCACTGGCATTTTTCTTCGGAATGTTTGCTTTAATGCTTTCTGGCTATATTTATTACACCAACAAACTTGAAAAAGTACACCTTGATTTCAGCAGAGATTATTTCAAAAAAGATAACTTCTATAAAGAATTTGCCTCATACAGCTTTTTTGGTTTCCTGGGAACTTTTGGCAATCACATGGCGATTAACAATTATATGATTGGTGAATTTATTGGTGAAGAAGAAGTTGCAATTTACAGTATTTTATTAGCTTTAATCTCTCTGATTTCTATTCCACAGCTGGGATTATTTAATATTTCCGCACCGCTTATCAGAAAGAATTTAGCGGATGGAGACATGGAAGAGCTTGACAGATTTCACAAAAAAACCTCACTGACAATTTATTTTTTGGGAGCAGTTTTATTTGGTTGTATTATGGTAGGATTTCCTTATCTAACACATTTTATGCCCAATAAAGGAGATGCGCTCAGAATGTACGAGCCTGTAATCTGGATTTGGGGTTCTGCAGTTTTGATGGATTTGGCGACCGGTTTCAACGGAAACATCATCTCACTTTCCAAATATTATAAATTTAATATTGTCGTAATGCTTCTGTTGGCGGGATTAACCATTGGACTCAACTGGTACTTCATCCATTATACCTCGCTATCGCTGATCGGAATTGCTTTGTCTACAGCGATTTCGGTAAGTCTTTACAATCTGATAAAAGTTATTTTTAATTATTTCGTATTTAAGGTTTCCCCTTTTTCCATTGAAATGATCTTTGTTTCGATCATCTGCACACTGGCAATTACAGTTGCTATCGTTCTGCCCGTTTTTGAGAATAATTTCATCAACATGGTATACAAACCAGCGGTAGTTTTATTGCTCATCTTCATCGGAAATTATTTTACTAAAATTTTCCCGGTAGAACAATATGTGAATATGAAATTTATAAAAAGTATCCTTAAATTCAAATAATCCGGGAGAGTTTTTCCTCCAATCTCTCAAGAATCACCTTTTTATTAAATTTTTTCTGGAAATCAAATTGGAAATTTTTCAGGTCATAAAACTGCTGAATTACATTTTCTTTTTCAGGAAAAATAAATTCTGAATCTGTAGAATAATTTTTAGGGAAAACGGCAACTTTACCAAACTTAATGGCATCGCCAATATTACCGGTCATTTTGGTTTGTCCATAGTTCTCCACCTGACTGAAAAATTCTGTTTCCTGCTGAATGGGACACCAAATAAGATCAGCTTTTCTCATCCAGATTTCAAATTCCTGCTGAGAAATACGTTCTGTAAAGAAAATGACATCAACATCCTGAGCATCACGCTTTAAATCAAGGATTTCCTTCAACTCCACACCCGAAGCTTTACCCAGAAAAATAAATTTTATTTTTCTTGCTTCTTTTGAGTTTTTGATAACATCAATAATATGATAATAATCTCTTCTCTTTTGTGAAACCCCTCCCGGAATCACAATAGTTAAGACTTCATTTTCGGTCTCGTTATATTTTCTGGTGTAAAATAAAGGCAGGAACTGATGTTTCTCTGATGAAAGATTTTCGTCTAAAACACAAAGACAGTTTGCACTACTGTACACTTTTGCTGCATTCAGCAAATCTTCTTTCAATAAAAGCTTAAGCCGATACACAACATCTTCTTTAAAGATATTTTTAAATAAAGCTGCTGAGGATGTTCTTGAGAAATTGAGATTATGAACGATGACAGCGGTTTTGTATTTTTTGGTAATAGACAAAAAAGTATTGAAATACCGGTGAACCGTTCCGATAATAATCAGATCATATTGATTTCGTTTCAGCTGATTAAGAATCATCGACTGATCTGATAAAAAAACACCGTCAGAAGTTCTTGAAATTCTGTTTTTGATCTTTTCTGAAAAGTAATAATCTACAGAAAATTCTTTTGAATCTTCCATAATATCCATAAAATCCTCAGCGACTTCAGCGTGAGTGTCAATTTCTATGTAGGCTATTTTTTTCAAAATTTCAACCATTTCTTTTTAAACTGGATCCACCGCTCCTGATTAATTATTTCCTGTTCATCTTTGGAAATTTTGAGTTCAAGATTCTGAGATTTACATTTTTCGTAAGAGCTGATAATTTGCATTAAAAATGATGGTGACTTAATTTTTACTGCCTCTTTTGCTGCTGCGATATACGTCAAAAAACGGTTTAGACCTAAAAAATAAAAGTATCTCCCATAGTAATCAGCAGGCTTTATGGTGTAATCTAAACCTTTCACTTTTATAAGTTTTACTCGTAATTCAGGAATTACCACTTCTCTCCATCCTAAGTTTTTCAGCAGGATAGCATCAATATTATCCCAACCCAACGTTTCGCGCAAACCGCCCATTTGCTGAAAACATTTTTTGCGATAAGCTTTCATAGGACCTCGGACATGATGCCTGTTTGAATTGCCTTCATACACCCATTCTCCATTTTTTTCCACGTATAACAATCCTCCAACCAAGCCATAATCAGGATTCTGATCAAAAGCCTGTTTTACTCTTTCAAGATAATTTTCCGAGAGAATAATATCCGAATCAAATTTACAGATTACATCAAAATCGTCCGGATTTTGAGTTTCCAAACCTTTTTTGAAAGCAGCAACCACTTTTGAGCCGGGCTGATGAGCCGATTTTTCAAGACTGATGCTGTAAAATCTGGTGTCATTTTCAGTGTAATTTTTGATAACATCAGATGTTCCGTCAGTTGAGCCATCATTTACAATCACTATTGTAAAATCCTTATAACTTTGCTGTTGTAAGGAATCTAAAGTAAACGGAAGATTTTTTTCTTCGTTGTGCGCCGGAATAATTATTAAAAACTTCAAGACAAAATGATCAATGATTTATAAGCAATTGATCAATGACAAAAGTTCAGCATTTGACTTCCATCACTAATCATCTCAATTCCCGTTAAGTATTTATTTATAATGAGGAGTAAGCATATTTCTTGGATCAAGAATTTCATCTAATTTTTCCTGCGAAAGCAACCCATGTTCCAGAACAAGATTATAAACGCTTTTACCGGTTTCTAAAGCTTCTTTCGCGATTTCTGTAGATTGTTTGTACCCAATATAAGGATTAAGAGCAGTTACAATTCCGATACTGTGTTTTACCATATTCAGGCACACTTCCTTATTTGCGGTGATCCCTATTACGCATTTTTCACGAAGCGTGTCCAATGCATTGCACAGAAACTGAATATTTTCCATAATAGCATGGGAAAGAACCGGCTCCATAACATTCAGCTGCAGTTGTCCAGCTTCTGCAGCAAAAGTTACAGTCAGATCATTTCCTATAACCTTAAAACAAACCTGGTTAACCACTTCCGGGATTACCGGATTTACTTTTCCCGGCATAATGGAAGAACCCGGCTGCATCGGCGGAAGATTAATTTCTGAAAGACCCGCTCTCGGACCTGATGCAAGCAATCTCAGATCATTGCAGATTTTTGATAACTTAACCGCCAAACGCTTCATCGCGGAAGAATAAATCACATATGAACCTGTGTCTGGAGTAGCCTCTACCAAATCCGGGGCAGAAACAATGGGATATCCTGTAATTGCCGCAAGATTTGCTGCACAAAGCTGCGCATAACCAATAGGAGCGTTAATTCCCGTTCCGATTGCTGTTGCCCCCATATTGACTTCTACAAAAAGATTAGCATTGTTATTCAATTTTGAAATATCTTCTTCAAGAGTGGCGGCAAATGCTTCAAACTCCTGTCCCATGGTCATCGGAACTGCGTCCTGAAGCTGAGTTCGTCCCATTTTTATAACATTTCGGAATTCCTTTCCTTTTTCCCGGAACGCTTCTACAATATTCTGCAGTTTTTCAACCAAATTTTCGTTCATCTGCAACAATCCCAGCTTGATTGCTGTAGGATATGCATCGTTGGTTGACTGCGAAAGATTGATATGATCATTGGGCGAGCAGAATTCATATTCGCCTTTATTCTTACCTAGCTTTTCCAAAACACGGTTTGCAATAACTTCATTCGCATTCATATTGATTGAAGTTCCTGCTCCACCCTGAATCATGTCTATCGGAAATTCACTATGTAGTAAACCGGCTATTAATTCATCACAGGTTTCTGCAATTTTAAAGTACAGATCTTCACTTAAAAGACCCAATTCATAGTTGGTTTTTGCTGCTGCTTTCTTTACAAAAGCAAGTCCTCTGATGAATTCAGGATAAGAAGACAGAAGCTGTCCCGAAATTTTAAAATTATCTATAGCCCTTTGAGTCTGAACTCCGAAATAAGCATCTGAAGGAACATTTAATTCTCCTAAAAGGTCACTTTCTTTTCTGAAATTTCCCATGTAAATAAATTGAATTGAAGTTAGATTTGAGATTAAAATTAAAAATCATCATTCTCTTTCGTAACCTTATTTTGAATATTTTTGATTTAATGCCTGAAGAATTGCCCACGTTTCAGCATCCATTATTCCGTCATAATTTTGAGGACGGAAGTGATATTGAAATGCCTCAATCGTTTTTTTGGTTGCATCATCCCATCTTCCGTTCGGAAAAATATCATACCCGAATTTCTGAAGTGCAGTCTGCACCAGGAAAATGAAAGCAGTATCATTGTACCTCGCAGGAATATCTGCTCCGGCAGAAACCATGAATGTCTGCTTCACCGCTTCATCATACCACATTCCGATCTGGTATTCATCATAAAGTTTTTTCCATGGAAAAAGAGGACCGGGATCCTGCTTTCTTGTAGGAGCAATATCAGAATGAGCCAGCACATTGGTTGGAGCAATATTGTATCTTACCACAATATCCTTAGCTAAGGCAGCAACTTTTTTGATTTGCTCATCACTAAAAGGCTGAAATATTTTTTTACCTGTTGCATCAGTTTTATAGCCGGAATTCACAATCTCAATACCAATAGAAGTATCATTAAGATTTTTATCTGACCTCCATGCGCTTACTCCTGCGTGATAAGAACGTTTATTTTCATCCACAAGCTGATAAATCTCGTTGTCACCCAAATTATTAACAAGATAATGTGCACTTACATTCTGTGTGGTGAGAACTTCTATGGATTTATCATCCGGTAAAACAGTATAATGAAGAATCAAATATTTTTGTCTGAAATTTTGTGCAACAGCGGGAAAATATGTTTTTACGACATTGTAACCTGCGGGTTTGGCAGATACGATAGAACCGTAGCTTGCGGTATTGTCATTCTTGGTAATATCCGCAATATTGGTGGTGTAAAATTCTATTCCGTGATCTTTTGTAATCTGAGGTTTTTGCTTTTGCTCCGTCACCGTATTACTTACCGGTTTAGCTTGTGTTATTGCGGTTTTGGGACGATAAGTCGTTTTCGGAGTATTTTTCTGAGAAGTACATGAAAACACAAAAACACTTAAGCCGATGATATATAATGTTTTACGCATTTGTCTAAATTTTCAATTGTTTATTAGCGTAAAAATACGTAATTTTTTCTTGTAATTTATTTGGTAAATAAAGAAATCTATTCTATATTTGCACTCGCAATAACAGAACAAAGATCTTTAAAATATAAATAAAAAAGGAGGGTTGCCGGAGTGGTTAACGGAGCAGTTTGCTAAACTGTCGACGCGAAAGTGTCGCAAGGGTTCGAATCCCTTACCCTCCGCATTTTATTTACTCGGGGCGTAGCGTAGTCCGGTCATCGCGCCTGGTTTGGGACCAGGAGGTCGCAGGTTCGAATCCTGCCGCCCCGACAGTTTTCGATAATTTTCTCAAAATTACAAATGGGTGCGTAGCTCAGCTGGATAGAGCATCTGCCTTCTAAGCAGACGGTCAAAGGTTCGAATCCTTTCGCGCTCACAAAACCTTACAATTATTTTGTGAGGTTTTTTTATGTTCAAAATATTCCAAAGTTCTATTTTAAACCAGTAAAAGCATAACTTGTGCACAATACAAAAAGCCATGATCACTAAAAATCAGGGCTTTTTGGGGCTCAAATTCATCCAAAGATGAATTCACTTTTAAGTATTTTTACTTTACCATTTTTATATTAACAGCAACAAAACCTTTCGGAGATTTTTCTTTTTCAAAAGAAACTTTGTTACCTTTTTTGATAAGTTCTAAGCAGTTGTTGCTGTGAAAAAAAACATTTTCTTTTGAATTATCTTCTGTGATAAAGCCATAGCCTTTTTCACTAAAAAATGTTACAATCCCGGTTTTAATGGTTTCTTCAGCTTCAATAGGAGCTGCTCCCAACTGAATATTGTTAATGTCAAAATCCTCATCATTATTTCTGTCTGGCGGAGTGCTGGTCAGCTGACCGTTTGCATCCACGTACATAATCATGTCATCAAGGCTTTTGCCTTTGTTGTTGCTTGTTTTACGCTCTTCTCTTTTCTGAGCTTTTTCTTTTGCTTTTTGTGCTTTTTTCTTAAAATTTTCTTTTTTAGAGAAAGAATCCGCCATATATATGTAAAAATTTATTAGTTACGTGTTGATGTAAAAAGATGAAACTCCACGCTGAAGTTTATCCATTCTACCCAAATACATTTTCCGATTAAATCAGAAAGGTAGTCTATTGTTTTTCAGTAATGAATAAAAGATTGCCGGCACAGGTATTTTTGAAATAAACAGCGACATCTGAAATGTGAAAACTGAGAGAAAAAATAATTGTTTTGAACTTAAACTTAAGTAAAAGCTGAAACCTTTCTATTAATTGCTTTTGCAAATATACGACAAATATTTTTGGAAATACTGCTAAATGTAACATTTACTTAATCAGTTAATTATACAGCTGCCTTTTCTTGAATAATGATAATGAAATATTACTGATAATTATATTCTAGTTTTATTTCGGAGAGACGGGATTTAAACAGAAAGTTTTAATGATTTTTCGCTGGATAAACTCTCAGTTCTCATAAAACTCTATTGCAAAAAACTTCCTGATTATAACTTCTTGTTACCTCATTGAATTAATGTAAGTTAACCCAATCAGATGTTAGGCTATCTTAATTCACAACATATAATTCATATTCATATTTGATTATTTTTAATCTTATTTTAATATATTTGCTTTATTAAAGAATAAACAACAATTACACTCAGTTTATTTAGATATTATTTAATTACGATTTAATTATATTTTAACAAAGACTTCCAAAGATTTTTTCCCAAATCATAAAGAACAACTAAAAATCAAATCATGACAAAACATGTGACAACTCTTATGTCTCTAGTCTCTTCATTTCTGTTATACAGTCAAGTAGGTATTAACACCATAAATCCACAAACAACTTTCCATATTGATGGTGCAAAAGATAATCCAGCAACAGGCAGTCCAAACAATATTCAGCAGTTAAATGACTTTTCTGTAAGCAATACCGGAAATGTGGGTATCGGAACCTCGGCACCGGTTACAAAACTGGATATTGTTTCACCTTCATCAAATGCAGTGCGCATATCAGATAGTACGGAAGGACTTGGAAAAGTTCTCACTTCCGACTCAAATGGCTACGCAAGATGGGCAGCAGCCGGAACGAGTCTGGCGAAACTAGGTACACTTCCCGGTACTTTACAGAATATTGCAACCATAGACGATGCTAATATTAGCGGTGATCAGAGAATAGCCTACTCAGGTTCGTCCATTGTTTTAAGCCCTGGAAAATATCAGGTTAATTTCACTATGTGGTGCGCTCCTTCCGGTGACAGTCCGGCAACCACAAGTAATAATGGCTTTGCCTCTGTATTTTTTTCAACCTCTGCCACTTCTTCCGTTGCCCCAAACTACATCACTCCTATAAAATCAATTATTATTCCTCGTCTGTACAATACTTCTGCATCAAATCCGGATTATTATGGTTCTGGAAATATTGCAGTTAATATTACAGTTCCGACAACACTTTATCTTTGGGTATATATGTCAGATGGAAACTGGACGACCAGCTCCAACCGCCGGATTACCTTCAGATATGATTCCGGATCTTATGGACCTTATGTTCAGCTATATGCTGTTCCATTCGATGTGGAGTAAAACTCCTATCTTGCCATTTAGCAAAAAAAATGGAGACCCGCCATACCATACAATTCAGAAACTGGCTTTTTTAATATGCGTAATTTCTGCCGGCGACTTCATTGATTCCAATAAAATTAATTTGCATCCATCCTAAAACAAAAACCACCGAACTACGGTGGTTTTTCTATTATTGATTGTAATAATCTTAAGCTTCGTTCAAAGGTTTGTGTTCTCCCGGCTTATCCTTTCCTTCCGGGTTTACTTTCCCCTCCGGTTTCTGACCTCTCTGCTCACCTTCTTTCTTTTCTGGTCTTGGTGGTCTCGGCAATAAAACTTTTCTGGAAAGTTTCATTTTCTTACGGTCATCGTAACCCATAAACTTCACCTCTACCTCATCACCTTCAGCATAAGGAACTTTATCAAGACGCTTCCACTCTATTTCCGAAATGTGAAGCAATCCTTCCGTTCCTTTAGCAATGGCTACAAAAGCTCCAAAATCCATCACTTTTACTACTTTCCCTTTGTAAACTTCACCTACAACCGGTACAAAAGTAATTTCGTTGATTTTTGCAATTGCCTCATTGATTTTTTCCCTGCTTACACCGGAAATCTCAATTCTTCCGATCTCACCAACTTCCTCAATGGCAATCACCGTATCGGTATCTTTCTGCATCTGCTGGATAATTTTTCCTCCAGGACCGATTACTGCACCAATGAAATCTTTAGGAATTTCCATCATTACCATCTTCGGAGCGTGTGGTTTCACATCTTCCCTTGGTTCTGCAATCGTTTCAGTAATTTTATTTAAAATATGAATTCTTCCTTCTCTTGCCTGCAGAAGAGCTTTCTCCATAATATCCATAGAAAGCCCCTGAATTTTAATATCCATCTGACAAGCGGTAATCCCGTCTGCTGTTCCTGTTACTTTAAAGTCCATATCTCCAAGATGATCTTCATCTCCAAGAATATCAGAAAGAACAGTATATTTTCCTGTTTTTACATCTGTTACCAATCCCATCGCAATTCCGGAAACGGGCTTTACAATTTGAATTCCGGCATCCATTAACGCCAGAGTTCCTGCACAAACCGTTGCCATGGAAGACGAACCGTTCGATTCTAAAATATCAGAAACAATACGGATGGTATAAGGATTTTCTTCAGGAATCATATTTGCCAAAGCTCTTTGAGCCAGATTTCCGTGGCCCACTTCTCTTCTGGAAGTTCCTCTTAAAGGTCTTGCTTCACCTGTTGAGAATGGCGGAAAATTATAATGCAGGAAAAATCTCTCATCATGCTGAGTCATCACGCTGTCTACCATATTGGCATCCTTAATAGAACCAAGCGTTACAGCAGTTAATGACTGTGTTTCTCCTCTGGTGAAGATAGCAGATCCGTGAGCTCCCGGAAGATAATCAATCTCGCTCCAGATCGGACGGATTGTTTCCGGATCACGACCGTCAAGACGGATTTTGTCATTCAAAATCATCTGGCGCATCGCTTCTTTTTCCACATCGTGGTAATATACTTTTGCGAAAGGCGTTACCCTTTCCAGCTCTTCAGGATTATCTACATACTGAGAAAGAAACTCGTCTAAAACAGCTTTGAATTTCTCATGTCTTTCTTCTTTTCCTGAAGGTGTTTTTGCTACTTCGTAAACTTTATCATAGGTTTCTTTCCATACTTTTTCACGGATGTCTTCATCATGAACTTCGTGGCTGTATTCTCTTTTTGGGAAAGCTTTTCCTACTTTTTCCGCTAATCTTTCCTGAGCTTCAACCTGTTTTTTTATTTCAGCGTGAGCAAAATTAATCGCTTCAAGCATTTCTGCTTCAGTAATTTCTTTCATCTCACCTTCTACCATCACGATAGAATCTTTGGTTGCTCCCACCATAATATCTAGGTCAGAGTTTTTAAGATCTTCAAAATTAGGATTGATAGAAAGTTTTCCATCAATTCTTACAACCCTTACTTCAGACATCGGTCCGTTGAAAGGAATATCGGTAATGGCAATTGCCGAAGACGCAGCAAGCCCTGCCAAATCATCAGGAATCGACTGCCCGTCATAAGAGATTAACGAAATCATTACCTGAACTTCTGCGTGAAAATCTTCAGGAAACAAAGGTCTTAGAACCCTGTCTACCAAACGCATGGTCAGGATTTCCTGATCAGATGGTCTCGCTTCTCTTCTGAAAAAATTTCCCGGAATTTTACCGCCTGCATAGAACTTTTCTCGGTAATCTACCGTTAATGGCAGAAAATCTACACCCGGATTGGCTTCTTTATTGGCTACAACCGTTGCTAAAAGCATCGTTCCGCCCATTTTTACGACTACAGATCCATCGGCTTGTTTCGCCAGTTTCCCTGTTTCAATTGTGATTTCTCTGCCGTCTGCAAGAGTAATCATCTCTGTAATTGCTTGAGGTATACTCATAAATTGTTGTGATGCACTCCGTATTGAGTGCTTTTAAATTAATATATTTCGTCTAAATTTCGTTGCAAATTTAGTGTTTTTGTTTTAAATGATATTTTATAAATAATAATATCATGATGAATTAAAAATTATTCACCTTTTTATTGAAAATACGGTATCCTAATCGCCATTCTATATAATCTGCCTTATGAAATTTAAATGATCTCAAACCGATTCCTATCAAGAAGTTTTTTCCGATAGTATATTGAAAGCCAACTCTCTGGTAAAAAAATGTTTTATCGTAACGCCTGTCAATTGTTTTTCTAAAAATATAGAATCCCGGCTGAATCTGAACGGCAAATTTCGAAATGGAAAGTCGGTACGAAGGGAAAATGTTCAGCAAAAGCTGTTCACGCTCAAATCTCTTTGTACTCTGTATTACTCCATCTTGATCCTGATAAAACTTGTTGTTGTAATCTTCGTCATACATCAAGCCGATTCCTAATCCGAGAGAAGATTTATAAGTAACCTGCCTGTGATAGACCGTCTCCAGACCCCAGTTCTGATGATATTTCCCTTCAAATTTCCTGATCATATCTACATCAAAATCTTCAAATCCGGGATCTTTACCATAAAAAATAGAATGTCTTACACCTCCAAAAACATTCACATCCAAAGTTGAATATTTATCAAATGCAGACAGAGTATCTTTCGGGGTAAATTCTCTTTCATCAAAATGATAGGTCAATGACAGTTTCGGAGAAAAAGTGTTCATTCCTTTGTTTGGAAGCTTAAGAGCACCATTTGAGAAATGATTAAAGTTCAGACCTAATCCCAAATCAAAATGTTTTCCCAGATAATATTTATAATTGGCTCCTAAATTAATGTAAATACTTACCGATGATCCAAAAGTCTGATTGTTATATCCTTTTTTCAAATCATAGGGAGTCCAGTTGAAAGCAAAACCACCGCTCGTTTCATAATTCCAGGAATGAGTCGGGGTTTCTTTAATTGTACCCCCAAAAGTTCCATAAACGGCAAACGGACTTCCCATATTGTTGTTTTTAAGATAATCAAACCCAACAATTCCTCCTCCGTAATAAGGTCTTCCGAATCTTCTGTGCCACTCTTTGCTTCCATCGGTCTGAACAGTAATTTCTGCAGAAGCTCCGACAAAATTCCTATGCTTAAGCTCTTTCAGATAATCATTAGTTCCTAAAAATTTTCCATACTGTAAGCTGAATGATGCCTGAAGATTAGACTTCTGAATACTATCCTGCGCCTTCAGAGAAGCAAAAAAAGAGACAAAAACTGTAATATATAAGTAAATGGATTTCAAATAGGTAGAATATTTTTTAGGAAAACAAAAATAAAAATTTATAATGAATACTATTCTTTGATAAAAATAAAAAAAAGCAACTCCTTTCGAAGTTGCTTGATTCTGTAATCTTTTCAGATTATTTTCTTAGACCAAGTTCAGCAATAATTGCTCTGTATCTTGTAATATCTTTCTTTTTAAGATAATCTAATAAGCTTTTTCTTTTACCTACCAGTTTCACCAAAGACCTTTCAGTATTGAAATCGTGACGATTTGCTTTCAAATGCTGAGATAAATGGTTGATTCTGTAGGTGAATAGAGCTACCTGTCCTTCAGCGCTCCCTGTGTCTTGTGCAGATTTTCCGTGCTTTGCGAAGATTTCTGCCTTTTTTTCTGATGTTAAGTACATTCCAATATTGTTTAATGATTATTATGTAACGGGTGCAAAAGTACAACTATTTTTTATTTTGGACAATAAATTGATGATATAGTTTGAGTCGTATCAAAAAAGTATCCTTTAAATTATGTTACTTCATTAAAAGACAGTAATTTTACACCTTCAATAGAGATGAAGAAAATTTTATTATTTGCAGCAGCTTCTGCTGTTCTTGTTATCGGCATCAATTCTGTAAAAGCACAGAAACCTTCCGGTCATGACAAAACCAAAAATATTTTATACTTTGATCCTGAAGTAGATCCGGATATCGAAGAAATAAAAGAGCCTACTAATCTCGCTTTTTTTACGGCTGTTTCAGACAAAATCAGCACTTTTCGCAAAAATAAAATGCTGAGATCTGAAACCCGTATCTCATACGAGAATACAGACAGCAAAACCATTTCGGAATACTGCAGAAACAATGATGCAGATTTTGCAATTGTCCCGAAAGTAAAATATTTTAAGGTTGGTCTCGGAAAATATGTCTTTTCCAATCAGGTTGTAGTAAGCATGAAGCTTTTTGATGCTGAAGGAAATCTGATCGCTTCATCCGATTATGATACCTATCGTAAGAATATGAGACTTTTAGGCTCCGCAGAAAATTCCATTAAAATAGGAACCAATGGCGCAATGAAAAACATACTGAAAGAGCTGCGTAAAATAAAACAGTCTTCTGAAGCGGGCTTTTAAATAAACTTTAAATTTTACCCATCGTTATCTTATTCTAAAAATTTGAATTATTTTTGCATAGCAAAAAATTCCGGTTTTGAATTCTACAGACGAACTTATCTTTAATCCCGCCGATATTGCCGAAAGACTCAGCGAACTTCCTGCTGATGAAAGGCTTTTGGCATTTTTGAAAGTTCCGAAGCAATATAAAGCCGAAGTTTTTTCACATCTTGATCCTGACTTTCAGGAAGAAACCATCAGAAGCATAGGGAGTGACGAAGTTTCTGAAATTCTAAATGAAATGACTCCGGATGACAGAACGACTCTGTTTGAGGACTTTCCGGACGAACTTATCAAATACTCCATCAATCATCTTAATCCTCAGGAAAGAAGAATCGCTTTAAAGCTTCTAGGCTATGATTCTGACTCTATTGCCCGTCTGATGACGCCTTACTACATCCAGATCAGAAAAGAATGGACTGTAAAAAGATGCCTTCAGCAGATAAAAAAAGTGGGTAAGCGGGTGGAAACCATCAATCATTTATATGTTGTAGATGAAAGAAACCGTTTAATAGATGATTTACAGCTGGGAAGTCTGCTTTTGGCGGAAGAAGACACACTGGTTTCTGAGCTTACGGACAATCATTTTGTAGCCATCACCACGACAACTACAAAAGAGGATGCCGTACAATATTTTGAAAAGTATGACAGAACGGCTCTGCCTATCATCACCGAAGCCGGAGTTTTGGTAGGAATTGTCACCATAGATGATATTCTTGACCAAATTGAGCAGCAGAACACCGAAGATATTCAGAAATTCGGGGGTGTTGAAGCGCTGGATGATCCATATATCCAGACACATTGGTTTGAAATGATCAAAAAACGCGGACTCTGGCTGATCGTTCTTTTCTTTTTACAGCTGATTACTGCGTCCGTAATGGGATTTTATGAAAATGAAATTGAAAAAGCAGTTGTTTTAGCATTATTTATCCCCTTAATCATTTCCAGCGGCGGAAATTCAGGATCACAGGCAGCAACCCTGATCATCCGTGCTATGGCGTTGCAGGAGATTACCCTGAAAGACTGGTGGACGGTAATGAAAAAAGAAATTGTCACAGGGTTGGTTTTAGGAACTTTCCTTGGAGTTATCGGTTTCTTACGAATTATGATCTGGCATCAGCTCGGCTGGTTTGATTATGGAACTTACTGGCTGTTCATAGGAATCAGTGCTGGAATTTCTTTGGCAATGATTGTACTTTGGGGAACTATTTCGGGTTCTATGGTTCCGTTTATTCTTAAAAAATTCGATCTTGATCCTGCAACTTCTTCCGCACCTTTTGTGGCTACTTTGGTAGATGTTACAGGGCTGATTATTTATTTTACGATTGCAGCAATGTTTTTAACCGGAAAACTTTTGTAATTTTAGACCAAGTCTTATAAATTATGAAAGTGATTTCTCTGGTTCCTTCTATTACAGAAGCTTTGTTTGACTTGGGTCTAACTGAAAACGAAGTCATTGGACGGACAAAATTTTGCGTTCATCCTGCAGAAAAAGTTAAAAATATTGAGATTATAGGTGGCACCAAAAATCTTAATACGGATAAAATTAAAAGCCTTCAGCCTGATTTGATAATTGCCAATAAAGAAGAAAACGTCAAAGAGCAGGTGGAAGAACTGATGAAAGATTTCAAAGTAATTGTTAACAATATAGAAACCATTGAAGACAATTATTACCTTTTGAAAAATCTTGGACTGATCTTCAATAAAGAAGAAAAAGCACAAGTTTTTAATCTTAAAATTTACGAAATTTTCAATCAGATTCAACTAAAATCTAAAGTAAAAGCAGCCTATCTGATTTGGAAAAACCCATATATGACAGTCGGCTCCGACACCTTTATTCATCATGTTTTATCAGAAATTGGTTTTGAAAACATTTTTAAAAACAAAACACGATATCCCGAAATAGAAATTGCCGACCTTAACGAAGCCGATGTCATTATGCTTTCCTCCGAGCCGTTTCCTTTTAAAGAAAAACATATTCTGGAACTAAAAGAAGCTTATCCTGATAAAAAAATAATCATTGTGGATGGTGAAGCATTTTCATGGTACGGAACACATATTGCAAAATGTGAAAACTACTTTAAAAAGCTCATTGATGAATTTAATTAAATATTCACTAAAAAATCTGCTCATATAATCTTAATGCCTTCACTTTCTCAAAGGTTTGCTATCTTTGCACATTAATTTTTAAACTGGAAAAATAATGAACTCTTTTATTGAAGAACTGAAATGGCGTGGTCTTTTTGCCGACATGATGCCCGGAACAGACGAACAACTGGATAAGGAAATGACAACTGCCTATATCGGGTTCGATCCTACTGCAGATTCTTTACATATAGGAAGTCTCATTCAGATAAAAATTCTTGCTCATTTTCAGCAGCACGGGCACAAACCAATTGCCTTGGTGGGTGGTGCTACAGGAATGATCGGCGATCCGTCGGGAAAATCTTCGGAAAGAAATCTTCTGGATGAGGAAACCCTCCTGTATTACGTGGACTGCCTTAAAAATCAGCTTTCAAGGTTTTTAAATTTCGAAGGAAATGAAACGAATAAAGCCGAACTGGTCAACAATTATGACTGGATGAAAAACATATCATTTCTTGATTTTGCTAAAAATGTGGGTAAAAACATTACGGTAAACTACATGATGGCGAAAGATTCCGTAAAGAAAAGATTTTCCGGAGAAGCCGGAGCCGAAGGAATGAGCTTTACCGAGTTTACTTACCAGCTGATTCAGGGATACGATTTTTTACATTTATACCAAAATAATAATGTAAAACTTCAGATGGGAGGTTCAGATCAATGGGGAAACATTACTACCGGAACTGAACTGATCAGAAGAAAAGCGCAGGGAGAAGCATTTGCATTGACTGTACCTTTGATCACAAAAGCAGACGGCTCAAAATTCGGAAAGTCTGAGAGCGGAGAAAATTACTGGCTTGATAAAAAGAAAACTTCACCATACAAGTTTTACCAGTTTTGGTTAAATGCGACCGATACAGATGCTGAAAGATTCATAAAGTTTTATACTTTTTTACCAAAAGAAGAGATTGAAGCTTTAACGGAAGATCACAAAACAGCTCCACACGAAAGAAAACTTCAGAAAAAACTGGCTGAAGAAGTTACTGTTTGGGTGCATGGCAGAGAAGAATATGAAAAAGCATTGAAAGCCTCTGAAATTCTTTTCGGAAAATCAACTGCCGAAGATTTAATAAGTCTGGACGAAGAAATTTTCCTTGAGATTTTTGACGGTGTTCCTCAGAAAGAAATTCTAAAGAATGACGTTTTGGGAGTAAATATTGTTGATTTACTATCTGAAAAAACCGGCTTTTTGAAATCTAAAAGCGAGGCAGCCCGAGAGTTGAAAGGTAATGCGATTTCAGTTAACAAAGAAAAAGTGAATGAAGTATATACTGCTAATGAAAGCGATCTTATTGACGGTAAATTTTTGCTTCTTCAAAAAGGAAAGAAAAACTATTTTATCGTAAAAGCAATCTAATTTAAGAAAACATAACACATTAAAAAAACCGCCTTTTGGCGGTTTTTTATATAATTGTATGTTAATATTTTTTACAATTCTAAGAAACTGTGAGCTACAGCTGCACTTTTTTCTCCGGTGCCGGTAACTTTAGCTGTTTTTGCCACTTCTCCGTCAACATAAATAGTAACCGTGAGTGTTGCGTCAGGGTGAAGAAGTGTTGCATTGGCAGAAAAATTCAATTGAGACTGGCTTGAATTTACGAAAAAGTCTCCACTCGTCCATGTAAGACCTTTAGGAGCAAATATAGTTTCCTGCTTCGTTCCTACCTGAGTAACAACTGTTTTGAAAAGTTCAATAGGAGGTGTGGGAGGCGTAGTTCCACCCGGAACTATTTTGGCTTCAAACTGCACAAGGTGATCCTGAAACTCGTCTTCGTCATCATCTTTACAAGAATTAAATACAGTAACCACAGAAAGTAATAATACTGCTAAAAATGAAAGTCTAAGTAAATTTTTTGATTTGTAAAATTTCTTCATTTCTCCAAATAGATTTTTAATGTTTCAAATATAGGTTTTTTATCAATATAAAAATAGCTTTTATGAAAAATTTCCAATAATGATTTGCAATTAATATCAAATTATCAAAAGGTTTTTGCATTCATTATCGCTGAATAATATAAAGTCGATTTTAAAATCTTTCTTCAAATATATTTATCTTTGCGGTATGAATTTGAATTATATTGTAAGAGAGTCGCAAAATATTACTTCCAAAACACCAATATTATTTATGCTTCATGGCTACGGCAGCAATGAGCAGGATCTTTTCAGTTTCAGAGAAAGTCTTCCCGAAGACTGGATCATCGTAAGTTTCAGAGCTCCCTTATCCACAGAATTCGAAGGATTTTCATGGTATGATATAGATTTTAATAATCCAGACAAATTTGTAGATCTACAACAGGCAAATGAAACTCTGCAGGCAATTACGGAGCACATCATGACGATTATCAATAATTATGGGCTTAGCGATAGCAAAGCTCATCTTTGCGGTTTTAGCCAAGGTGGAATTTTATGTTATGCATTAGCTCTCAGATACCCCGAATTATTTAACCTTGTTGCCTGTCTCAGCTGTTACCCGGAGGAAAAGTTGTTGACAGATATTGTAACAGATAAAAAGAAACTGGAAAATTTAAGATTTTTCATTTCTCATGGTACTGATGATGCAATTATTCCCTTAGACTGGGGCAGAAAGGCAGCAGAACTCCTTTATGATTTAAGCTGTTATTTTTCTTTCAGAGAATACATGAGCGGGCACGGGGTGAATCAGAAAAATTACATGGACCTGATGGACTTTTTCTCTAAATAAATTTTAAAACATTCTGAGAAGAATGTTTTTTTTATTTATAATGAATAATTCATTAATTTCATTACATGAAACTGAGGATTATTATATCATTATTGATAATGAGTATTTTTATTAATGCTCAAAATAATTTTGAAATTAAAGACGCAAAAAAAGTTGTTATTCCTTTTAAACTGATCAACAATCTTATCTTCATTCCTGTTACCATAAATGGGGTTGAACTCACATTCTTACTGGATACCGGTGTTGTAGAAACTACAATTTTCAGCTTAGACAATAAAGAAATGCAGCTTTCATCTATGGAGAAAGCGAGATTTTCCGGATTAGGCGGAACAAAAGTTATTGACGGTTTCAAATCTGATCACAATATTGGGAAAATAGGAAAAAATTACATTAATGATTCTCTTTTGCTCTACGTTATTCTGGATGAGGAATTCAATATTTCACCTCACGTGGGAATTCCGGTAAATGGCATAATCGGATATCATTTTTTTAAAAATCATCCTGTTTTGATTGACTACATATCAAAAAAAATCACGATTTATAATGATGAAAATCTATTTAAGAAAAGAATAAAAAACTGTAATGAACTAGAAATTTCTGTTGAAAAAGATAAACCATACATTATTGCGGGTGTAGAAATGACCAATGAAAAAAAAGATTCAAAACTCTTGATTGATTTGGGAAACAGTGACCCGATTTGGCTTTTCCCCACACTTATCAAAGATTTTGTCTATAACAGACCTAATATTGAAGACTATTTAGGACGAGGATTTAATGGTGATATTTATGGTAAACGAAGCAGGATTCATAATTTCTATCTCGGAAACTACAAATTTTCAAAACCACTAACTGCAATGCCAGATGAATTTTCAATTCAGCACATCAATCTGGTAAAAGACCGAAAAGGCTCTATTGGTGGTGATATCATGAGCAGATTTACCGTAGCATTTGATTACCGGAAAGAAAAAATTTATCTCCGTAAAAACAGAAATTTTGACCATCCTTTTCATTTTAACATGAGTGGATTAGATTTTAAACAGGACGGAATGCAGTGGGAAAAAGATTATATTACATTGGAAACCAATAGCAAAAATAAATTTGGAGAAATACAAACCTTTAACAGTAATCTTCAGTATAAATTTATATTAAAACCTCTTTTTTCAATCGCCGGAGTCAGAAAAGATTCTCCCGCTTATAAAGCAGGTTTGATGAAAGATGACCAGCTTATCTCCATCAACGGAAAAAAGACTGTAGATATGACCTTACACAAAATCATCGAAATGATGAAATCCGAGGAAGGAAAAATGATCAAAATGATTATTACACGGAAAGGATTGCAGCGGGAATTCTCTTTCGTTCTAGAAGACCCTATACCTTATCAAGAATAATATGGAAACACAGGAATCAACCTTAGATAAAATCAGGAATCGTCCCAGATTTAAAATGTTTACTCATCTCAGCAAAGAAGAATATGCTGAAAATCTTAAAAAATATTTAACGGAACATAAAGATGAATTCCGAGGCAATGTTAATAAAGAAATGGCAACAATTACCGTTTTTACAAAAGAAGACAATTATTGGAAACCCTGTCTATCTCTGAGAACCGAAATGGATGACGGAGTTACGGTTATAAGAGGGGTCTTCGGTCCCAGCTCTGCTGTCTGGACTTTCTTTATGTTTCTGTATTTCCTGTTTTCTATTATGTGGATGACTTTTTTTACGATGTATTATGTAGAATCACAAATCAACAGCCATGAATTTCCATGGGCGCTGAATGCTTCATTTGTGATGCTTTTACTGATTGCGACTACCTATGCAGCAGCCAGATTTGGTCAGCATAAAGCAAAAGATGAGATGCAAAAACTCAGAAATTTTGCAGAGGACTCTACGCTTAAGTTTGAGAAAAATAATTAATTTTCAGCAGGTTCAGATTCTTTCAGAGTGGCCTCAGATGCTGCTTTTGCTGCTTTGATCGAATCTGCTACTTTTTCCCTGTTGCTTTGTTCACTGATCATTTTTTCTACATGCGGCTGAACAATTTTTGTCATTTCTTCCACAGAAATATTATTTGCGTTCGGATCATCCAGAAGTTTTCTCCACGGCTTTCGTTTTCCCCAAGGATAGTCTCCAAAAACCATTACTGGCGTTCCTTTCGCTTTTGTAGTTGCGCCACCAGGATTCAAAATCCATGTATCAGCATAGCTGTAAAGCCAGATTGCGTCTTTCATGAGCAATCTCAGACATGAGTGTGATGCAGGATATCCCGGAAGGTCATACTGATGCCATCCTATTCCATGCGTATTATGGATGTTAAAATTATAAGGAAGTTTCCACTCGCTTTTCACAGTAGAAATTGCCAGCTTTTTTTTCCAGTTAGCAAACATAAGACCTCTGTCGGTCTGTGCCGTTTTTTTGCCCATACTTGTAGGACCCCATTTTACCAAAACTCCGTTAGAGTAAACTGCATAAGCCTGAATAGGATAAGAAAAAATGACAAACTTTTTTACTTCGTTTAGCACATCAAGCTGAAGAGGGAACGGTGAATATGCCATTAATGTCGTATCAATTTTTGCAGGAACGACCAATGTATCAGAATTCCACTTGCTTTTAGAATCAAGCCTGTTTAAAGCTAAAATAGCATAGCGTTCTTTTTCACTATATTTTTTACTGAAAGCTGCGTATACAGAATCGCGCTTTTTCTTGTCTTTGGGAATTGCCAATGCATTATAAAAGCCATTTTCCTGAATGACCGGCGGAGAAGATTCCTTTGCCTGATCTGTTTTTATAGAATCAGGATGAGATTCACTTTGGGCAATTGCTTCCGATGCAGTAGTTATTTGATTGTCAGTATTATTAACTTCTTCTTTTTTACATGAAATTATAAATAATGCAAAAAACAAAGTATAGAAGAAAGTTTTAGTCAAGGTATATTTTGTCATACAAATAAAAAATTCATTTTGAATCTGCAATGTAATTTGCAAATATCAGACCTAAATTACTCAGGAATTTGATACCCTTTAATTTTCAGGTTAAATTTAAAAATTTCATTCAAATTATATAGTTCTTATTCCTCTTTATTAAGAATGCAATCTGTTTAAACTCATGCAAAACAAAAAACCTTACAAAATAATTGTAAGGTTTTGTGAGCGCGAAAGGATTCGAACCTTTGACCGTCTGCTTAGAAGGCAGATGCTCTATCCAGCTGAGCTACGCACCCATTTGTAATTTTGAGAAAATTATCGAAAACTGTCGGGGCGGCAGGATTCGAACCTGCGACCTCCTGGTCCCAAACCAGGCGCGATGACCGGACTACGCTACGCCCCGAATTGAGGTCATCTTGTAAACAATAAACTTGTTTTTTGTGGGTGCAAAATAACGCATTTTTTGTGACACAACCAAATAAAAACACTTGTAATTTTAAAACTTTTATAGATATAAAATTTAATTTAACTTAAAGCAATAATTATCAGCTTATTACAACAAAAAAAAGACACCTAACTCCTCTAAAAAGAAAGCCGCTCCATATAGATGATGCGGCTTTTTATGTAAAATGTATTTTTCTTCTTATGGATATGGGGCAATTTCTACTTCTAAACCTTCCATTTCGGAACATATATGAAGCTGACAGCCCAACCTGCTGTTGTCCTGCACATGAAAAGCCTCGCCCAGCATTGCATCTTCTTCCGCACCCATTTCCTCAAGCCCTGGATTATTAATTACATATACTTGGCAAGAAGCACACATTGCCATTCCTCCGCAAACTCCTATAGTTCCTTCTTCCGCCAATTCGTAAGAACGGATGATCTCCATTAAATTCATTGACATATCCGTAGGTGCTACAATATCATGCGTAACGCCTTCCCTATCCGTAATTTTGATGTTTATATCTGACATAATTCAACAAAATTAGTCAATTTTTTTGACAACCGCTTTTTCAGCTTCTTTTCGGCTGCCGTCAAATCCGTCAACTCCGCTTACAGTTGTATATTTCAAGACGAATTTTTTCCCGGGATTTAATCTGTTGTATACACTTTGGCACATCAGTGTCGCTTCGTGGAATCCGCACAGAATCAACTTTAATTTTCCAGGATAGGTATTGATATCACCAATTGCATAGATTCCGTCAATATTGGTCTGATAATCTAGAGCATTATTCACAACGATAGCATTTTTCTCAATATTCAATCCCCAATTTCCGATTTCACCTAACTTTGGAGTTAGTCCAAACAAAGGAATAAAATAATCTGTTTCAATATCTTCGGCTTCCTTGCCGTCAATCTGTACTGTGATCGCTTCTACTTTTCCGTTTCCTTTGATTCCCGTTACTTCAGCTGGTGTAATAAGTTTTATTTTACCCTGATTTTTAAGATCTTGTACTTTTTCAACAGAATCTAAAGCCCCGCGGAATTCATTTCTTCTATGGATCAGAGTCACCTCACTTGCTACATTAGAAAGGAAAATACTCCAGTCGAGTGCAGAATCACCCCCACCTGCAATCACTACTTTCTTATTTCTGAACTGTTCAGGTTCTTTTACAAAATATTCCACACCTTTTTCCTCATAGTCTGCAACATTTTCGATGGTTGGCTTTCTCGGCTCGAAAGTTCCAAGTCCTCCTGCAATAGCAATAGCTTTTGCTCTGTGAACCGTACCTTTATTCGTCACTACTTCAAACCATTCATCATCAACTTTTGTATAGGAAACAGCTGTTTCTCCCAAAGTGAAACCTGGCTGAAACTGTTTGATCTGCTCCATTAAATTATCAATCAATTCCCCTGCGTTTACAGAAGGATAACCAGGAATATCAAAAATCGGTTTTTTAGGATACAATTCTGCCAACTGACCTCCCGGCTGTGGGAGTGCATCAATAATATGGCATTTCATTTTAAGCAATCCTGCTTCAAATACAGCAAAAAGTCCTGTTGGTCCCGCTCCGATAATTAATATATCCGTAGTAATCATAATTTGACGATTATTTAATAATTTGTACTCGCAAATTTACTAATTTTAATGCGAAGCATATTTAGTATTACCTAAATAAAAAACTGAGATTTATCAAAGACACAAAACATGTCCGGAAAATTGGCAATGTTTTTGTAAAATGTAGATTATGAAGAAAATACTCATTATTGTAACCACTATTATATCATTTTTAGGCTACTCCCAACTTACCAATATTGCAGACGGCGAATCATTAACTTTAAGAATACATTATGGGTTCCTCAATGCAGGGTCTGCTAATCTCACTACCAAAAAAGTAAATTACGACGGCTCACCTCATCTTTATGTAAAAGGTACCGGACAAACAACAGGAGCCGTGAGGGCTTTTTTCAAAGTAGAAGATTTATATGAAAGTTATATTAACATTGCTACAGAACTCCCGAGTTTCTATGTGAGAAATGTACGGGAAGGAAGCTACACACAACATCTACAGACAGTATTTAATCATCATAATAATACATTAGTATTAACTGACAAGAAAACTCCTGCCAATGGTTCAAAAACAATAAAATCCGTAAAGGGAGTTCAGGATATGTTATCGTGTTTCTATTATCTGAGAAGCAAAACACCTGCTGAACTTAAGATTGGAACTGTCATCAACATGAATGTATGGATTGACGACGAAATGTTCCCATTTCAGCTGAAAGTTACCGGAACTGAAAACCTGAAAACGAAATTCGGAACTATTAATTGTCTGAAAATAATTCCATCCGTAAAAAGTGGCAGAGTTTTCAAAGAAAAAGAAGGTGTTACTATGTGGGTGAGTAACGATTATAATCACATACCGATTCTTTTGAAGGCAGAACTTGCCGTTGGATCTTTAAAAGCGAGTATTGATGATTTCAAGAATGTGAAATATCCTTTGAAATTTACAAAATAACATTACATAAAATTAAATATTCTGAATAATCACTAAAATTATTTAAGTATAATATTAAACAAAAATGCTGTTTCATAGTTTATGAAACAGCATTTTAAATTATCTAAAATTTGCTTATAGCCGAAGAATTGATTTTCACCTGTATTGATTACAGAGCTTGAAAGCTCTGTAATTATACTAAGGCATTTTTCCCAGTCATTTGTGAATACTTGAAAACTATTTAGTTTTTTTAAATCTATTACAGAGTGGGATGTTCCGCAACAGAATAAAGTGGCAATTAATTTGTGTTTATAGAATCGTATCTGATTTCGAAAATATCTCTACAGAGTTTAGGACTCTGTAGAGAAGATCTAATTTTTTTTCGTATTTGTGTTTTAAACTACCACCAAAAAATTTTTCTTTCTTTTTTAATTTGATTATTAAATCAAACTAAACGTATGTGTTTTTATTAAACCCATCATTGATTTCGTATCATCAATTTTGATGTTGTAAAATTACCAACATCAGCAAGTCTGGGCAAAAAAAAACAATAGATAGAATTCGATATGGTTGTAGATATATATCTACAAAGAATAAAAACACAAAACTAAATTATATAATCCACTGAAAATCAGAGTAATTACATAAAACTAATGATTTGATTTGAGCAAATCTATAAGTGCAACAATATTATCAATCTCCAGTTTCTCAAAAATTCTTTTTTTGATGGTACTGATTGTGTTTTGTTTCACATCAAGAATATTGGCTATTTCAAGATTTCCTAATCCTTTTGCATACATTTCAGCGATTTGAAACTCTCTTTGTGTGAGCCTTTGCAAAGGATTTACAGCACTGGGATTATTAATGGACTCCAGCAACACTGTTTGTGTAACTGGTGATAAGTACTTTCCTTCTTTATGGAGTTTCAAAACAGCATTTTTTGTTTCTTCCTCTTCACTCATTTTACTCAGAAAGCCGTTGGCTCCGGCATTGATATACCTTAGAGAATGCGACTGCTCATCGATCCCTGAAAAAACCAGAATTTTAGTCTCTGGGTTCAGCTTTTTTATTTCAGGAATAATACTTAAACTGTTTCCGTCCGGGAAAACAGCATCTATAATAACAATATCAATCTTTTCAGTCTCAATCATATTCAAAACCTGTTTAAGATTTGACGCATGAAAAATATTTCCTTCCCACCCTATATCTTCAATCACAAATTCCATCCCCTGTCTTATAAGGCTGTGATCATCTGCTAATAAAAGATTGACATAATTATTTTCTGTAGAGTGCATGATTTCTGATTTAATGTTTAACCTCTAAATTAATACTGAAAGAAACTGTGGTGCCTTGGTTTTGCTCACTTTCAACCGAAATATTTCCGTTGTAGAGTTCTACAAGTTCCTTGCAAAGGCTCAATCCTAAACCTGCTCCCAGGTTTTCAACCTCAGTAGATAAAACGCCCTGATAATAAGGTTCAAAAATGTTTTTTAAATCACTTTTAGAAATCCCAACTCCAGTATCACTTATCGTTGCAGTAAGAACTACTGTGTGACCATCCAAAAATTCTGATTTTGTATTAACTGTAATTTTTCCGTTTTCAGTAAACTTATTGGCATTCCCCAATATATTCATAAAAATCTGATTAATCTTGGTATTGTCTGAAAACACCTCAATTTTTTCATCAATATCCTGATTAACAACAAATTGATTATTTCTTGTTTCAATATACGGCTCCATAGAATTCATAATAGAAGAAATCTCATGGCTAAGATTAAAAACTACGGGAATAATTTTGTTTTCAACCTGCTGGTTTTTGGTATATTCCAAAATCTGATTTGCCTGCATAAGCAGTGTATTGTTTGTAAAACTGATAGATTTCAGATATTCTTTGATGCTTTCATCATTTGTTTTCTTATTGATTCTGTTGATAAAAAGCCCAATAATTTTCAGCGGTGATCTCAGTTCATGGCTCAGCATGCCCAAAATTCTGTTTTTAAAATTAAGATTCTCTTTGATCTGAAGATTTGCGGCGCTCAATCTTTGCTCGTAGACGAATGCTATTCTGGTAAGAAGCATGATAAGAACAGATACAATAAACATCAGCACCATCGCTCCGAAAATGAGATTAGTCCTGATTTTATTGTTTTTTGAATTTTGCTTCTCGTATTCTTTTTCAAGATCACTCTTTGAACTTTTTATTGCCTGCTCATACATGCTCATCAATCCCGTACTGTAGACAAATAAATTATTAAATACCTTATAAAATTTATCATTATTACTTCTGGAATTATTTACTTTTATCTTTATCTTTTTATCCTCTACCAAATAATGATTGTTAACAACCTTCAAAATACTGTCAAAATCCGCCTTAATGCTTCTTGAAGTAGGCATTACTCCCTGTTTTACCGTAACGACAACACTGTCCTTTTCTCTTTCACCTTTACCTGATATTGCATCTCCTAAACGCCCGAAAAGCCCTTTCTTCTTAATCGTATCTTTAAAAACCTTCGTATCTAAAACAAAATCAAATTTATCAAAATCATAATCTAAAGAATATTTTCTGAAAGGAGGAAGATCAGAATTGCTTATTCTGAAATCGGGCTGAACAGAATATTGATAGGTTGAATCTATAAGCTGTTTCAGTTCATTTACATTTGAAGATGAGCTTTGGACAGGCTTTGAAATTTCTTTTATTTTCGGGAATTTATTTTCATAACCATTGATGACATCTAAATTTTTGTCTAAAATATTTAGAGATTTGAAATAGGAATCAAGATAAGTTTCATTTTTAGTCTCCATATATTTCTGAAGATATTCCTGAGCTGTAAGCAATTCGTTTTTTGAATTATCTGTAAGATTTTCAAGAGAATGAATCTCTTCTAGTTGCTTTTTTATGAAAGATAAGCTTTTACTTTTGATAAATTCATTATAAAAAAACGCGGCAATAATAAGCTGGATCAGTAAGATACATACAATAAGGGAATAATGAACAATCTTTCTGTACCGGAATCCAAATGACTGCGATAAATTATCTTTTTTATTCATAATTGACAAGTAGTTGAAAATTTATTTGTGGTAGTTATAATCGTAAAATTAAACATAATATTAAAAAAATCATCTTGTTTTGATATAAAAGTTATGTTAAAATAATTAATCCCTATCTAACCAAATGATTACATTTCTAAATATTTCACCAAAAAAAACTATGCAAAAAATAAGTCTGATCATAAATTCAGGAAAATTAACATATCACTGATGAAAACCTGACTGTTCCACAATCTATTCTGTAAGTTTAAGATTATACTTAAGGAAGTATAATTGTATATTTAAATTAAAAAACAGCCAAAAATCAACAATTTTTGATCAATAGCAATTTGAGATAACGCTATATTTTAGGTTATGAAGTATAATTAACAAGTGACGTTTAACTTCATTTCCTTAAATTTGCAACATCTAATAAAAAATAATGGAAAGTAAAAAAGAATTCTTTTTAGAGTGTTACAAGCTAGGCATTATCAAATTCGGCAGATTTACACTGAAAAGCGGCATCGAAAGTCCTTTTTATGTAGATCTAAGACCCCTCGCCTCAGATTCAAAAATTTTGAAAAATCTTGCCAATTATCTTTTGGACATGCTTCCTTTAGATAATTTTGATCTGATCTGCGGTGTTCCTTATGCAGCGCTTCCGATGGCAACTGCAATGTCTCTCGAAAGCTATATTCCATTAATTATTAAAAGAAAAGAAGCGAAAGAATACGGAACCAAAAAAATGATAGAAGGTATTTATCAAAAAGGACAAAACTGTCTTTTGGTAGAAGACGTTATCACTTCCGGAAAATCTTTGATAGAAACCATTGCCGAAATTGAGCAGGAAGATATAAAAGTAGCCGATATTGTTGTTGTTCTTGACAGAGAACAGGGCGGCAAGCAATTGCTGGAAAGCAGAGGTTACAGAGTTCACACCCTATTCAACATTACTGAAGTTTGTAATATTTTACAGGAAAACGGCGATCTTTGTGATGATGAGGTACAGAGAATTAATGATTTTCTTAAGGGGAATCACATTCAGTTCGAAGAAAAAACCAGACTCTCTTATCAGCAGAAATTTGAACTTGCACAACATTCTGTTTCAAAAAAATTATTAGAAACTGCCTTGGCAAAAGAATCAAATCTTATTGCCTCTGCCGATGTAACAACAACTCAGGAACTCCTTGAGCTCGCCGATAAAGTAGGACCTCATATTATTGCTCTAAAAACACATATTGATATCATTTCTGATTTTGATTACCAGAATACAATCATTCCTTTAAAAGAAATTGCTTCAAGGCATAAATTCCTATTGATGGAGGATCGAAAATTTGCCGACATTGGAAATACACAGGAACTGCAGTTTACCAGCGGAGTTTTCAGGATTACCGATTGGGCAGATTTTGTCACCTCTCAGGTAATTGGAGGTTTTGAATCTTTAGACTGCTTCAAAAATGTTGGTGTAGTTGCCATTATCGGAATGTCTTCCAAAGGAACTTTAACTTCAAACAACTACCGTGAAGAGGCGCTGAAAGTTGCTCTTTCTCACCCTAATGTAATTGGCGGAGTTTCACAAAATCCAATTCCTGAAGATATTCTACTGTTTACTCCGGGAGTAAATCTTGCAGATTCAGGTGACGGGAAAGGACAGCAATACAATACTCCCGAACACGTTTTTAAAACACTACACACAGATTTCATTATTGTAGGAAGAGGAATTTACAAATCTGAAAATCCTGAAACAGCCGCAGCAACTTACAAAAATGCAGGCTGGAATGCTTATCTTAACTCTTTGTAATAAGAAAAAGTCTATATTACATCCTGAAAGTGGTCTTTATTCCTAAGTCATTTTCAGG
>VFQP010001278.1_pt1 | contig 34881 bp, 28 predicted proteins | sample 3512351 | NCBI WGS metagenome assembly VFQP01 (sample SAMN10412372, study PRJNA504923) | tailings metagenome | isolation source: Relicate 1 Philex TSF1 revegetated site | place: Philippines: Tuba, Benguet | collected 2017-08-29
ATACAAGCGTTCGTACATATCGGAAACAAACGGTCGGCCGTCTTTGAAAAGCTTCTCTCTTTTCAGTTTGCCGTTTTGCATTTTATAATACGGAGCCAGGTGAAGCCATTCCGTATAACGTGTCATCGTACCGATTGCCCGGTAAATGTGATCCCAGAAGAAAATATAATAGCCGCAACCATCTTTTTCGGCAACTTGCTTGGATAAATCACGGTACTGAATTTCTGCCAGCATGTGATTTGTTCCCGTACCGGAAATGGCGAAATTGTACGAATTGATTGATTCGCCTTGTTCCTGAACCTGGTAGGCAAGTGTCTGATCGTCTTCCAAACCGTATCCGAAACCTATCGAACAACCGAAGAATAAAGCATAGTTCTTTTTCGTCGAATCAAAGCCCGGAGTAATACGTTTGTTTAAATGATCGATGGAATAATGTACATCGAAAACAGTATCGGTTCCATTGAGTTTGATATCGTGATACACACTATCGGCATAATAAGTCATTCCGACTTGTCGTGCAATGTGATTTTCCGGCAGATTCGGAATGCTGAAATCCTTTTTAAAAGCAGAGGGCATTCCCAAAACGAAAAACAAAATGATTTCCAGGAGCAGAACGAGTAGTACCACTAGTGTCAGGTTTGCGAAAATGACTCTTTTCCCTTTTAAAAACAGGATATAGAAAGAAACCAAGACCACTAAAAATGACAGGTATTTCCAGAGTCGCAGCCAGCCAAAAATCTCCGATCCGATTCCGTTTTTTGTTACATTGAAACAGAACATACTGATCAAACCGAGAAGCAACACGATGAAAGTGCGCTTATTAGCCTTTACGAATGATTTAAACCGATCGAACAACTTCATTAGTCCATTTTAAATTTAACCATCCATTTTTCTTTGTTTTCCCAGTCCGTTTGCTCCGTTTTGGTATAAACAAAATCTCCGACTACCAAATAATCCATTTCGGTGCTCATGAAACAGCGGAATGCATCGTAAGGAGTACAAACGATCGGTTCGCCGCGTACATTGAAACTGGTATTCACTACTAAACCGTAAGAAGTCTGGTTTTTAAATTCCTGGATCAGTGCGTGATACCTCGGGTTGGTTTCTTTGTAAACTGATTGAACACGTGCTGAAAAATCGAGGTGTGTAATCGATTGCAAATCACTTCGTTGTTGATACAGGCGATCCCAAAGCGGTAAATCTGCGTAGTTTTCAGGAAGTTTTACTCTGCGGCTTTCTTTCACGGGAGCAACCACCAGCATATAAGGTGAATCTGCCTGCAGGTCAAAATATTCACGGGCATCTTCTGCCAAAACAGACGGTGCAAAAGGTCTGAAACCTTCACGGTATTTGATTTTCAGGTTCAGTTTTTTCTGCATTTCAGGATTGCGGGCGTCACCAAGAATACTTCTGTTTCCCAAAGCTCTCGGACCGAATTCCATTCTTCCCTGGAACCAACCGACTACGTTTCCTTCAGCCAATCTGGAAGCAACAAAAGAAGTTAGATCATTGAAGTCGTCGTATTTGCGGTAAATCGCATTTGTGCGCTTATTCATGGATTGGATTTCCTTTTCAGAATAATCCGGTCCCAAATACGTTCCGTTCATCTGGTCGTAAGCATAATCGATCACACGCTCTTCTTCGAAATACATATGCGAAACTGCCAACGCTGCCCCCAAAGCTCCGCCGGCATCACCGGAAGCGGCCTGGATATAGATTTCCTTAAAGATATTTTCTTCGAGTAATTTTCCGTTTGCCACACAATTCAGAGCAACACCCCCAGCCATACACAAGTAATCGGAATTGGTTAACCTTTTGGCTTCCTTAGCCATTTTGATCACAATTTCCTCCGTTACTTTCTGAATGGCAATCGCCAGGTTACAATGTGTTTGATCCAAATCAGCTTCTGCATCCCTGCGGGCAACTCCGAACAAATCCTTCCATTTCTGGTCGTGAACCATGCGAAGACCGGTTGCATAATTGAAGTACTTCTGGTTTAACCAAACCGATCCATCTTCTTTTATATCAACCAGTTCTGATTTTATTTTCGAGATGAATTCCTGGGTTTGAGGAGCAAACTCATTTCCGTAAGGCGCAAGCCCCATCAGTTTGTATTCCCCGGAATTCACCGTAAATCCTAAGTAATAGGTAAATGCGCTGTAAAGCAATCCGACTGAGTGCGGAAATTCCATTTCGCGGATCAGTTCGATTTTTTCACCGTTTCCGATTCCGATTGAAGCCGTACACCATTCACCGACTCCATCAATGGTCAGAATAGCAGATTCCTTGAATGAAGAAGGGTAGAAGGCGCTTGCAGCGTGTGATAAATGATGTTCCGGGAACAGCATATTTACTTTTCGTTTGTCATAAGAACCAACCTCTCTCAATCCTTCATGAATCATTTTCTTGAGAAACATTTTCTCATTGATCCAAACCGGAATTGCTTTCAGAAACGAAATCAGACCCTTTGGAGAAAAGGAATAATAGGTTTGAAGCAAACGTTCAAATTTCAAAAGCGGTTTGTCGTAAAATACAATCGCATCCAGATCATCCAATTCCAAACCCGCTTCTTCCAAACAGTATTTCACCGCCTGAACAGGGAAATCGGGAGTGTGTTTGTCTCGAGTAAATCGTTCTTCCTGTGCGGCTGCGATGATGCGGCCTCCAATAACCAATGCAGCAGCAGAATCGTGATAAAAAGCAGAAATTCCTAAGACTTTTTTCATTAATCGGTTTAATCTGTTTTACTAACGGCAAAAACGCTAGTTCATTTGATGAGGAGCAAAAATAAGAAAAAGCGCCAGTTTTTGACATAGACAAACGTCGGAGCGGTTATTATATTTTTATTAAGCTGGAAAGGAAAGGATTATTCATTCGATTTTGGTCGTTAGTAACGACTGAAACATTCTGCACGCATAAAATATTTTGTAACTTTATAGCAAAAAAAAAGATGGATTCGTTCAGTAAAACCATATCAATTCGTTGGTCGGATTTAGATCCGAATTATCACGTCAGACATAGCGCTTATTACGATTGGGGAGCTCAGCAACGAGTGGAAATTTTAAATGAGCTGGGGCTTTCGTTGAAGGTCATGCAGGAAAATCATTTCGGTCCGATCTTGTTTCGTGAAGAATGTGTATTCCGCAAAGAAATTCACATACACGACGAAATAACGATGAGTTTGTCGATCAAGGCAATCAATGAAGATGGTTCACGCTGGACAATGCAACATGTGCTTACAAATTCGAAAGGAGAATGGTGTGCAACGATTACGATTGACGGAGCCTGGATTGATACGCAAAAACGCAAATTAGCAAATCCGACTCCACAAGTGGTGATTGACGCGATGAATAAATTCCCAAAGGAACTATGAATGCCGAATTCCTAATTTATAACTTGTAATTAGGAATTCGTAATTATATGTTATCTAGCGAAGCCGATTTTCTGCTTTTTTCCTTTGATTTTCTGATCTCTCAGTTGAGGCACAACTTCTTCGGCAATATCACTGCTGATTGCAGCAAACGAACTGTAGTCCATCACGGTAATTAGCCCGATTTCATCCTGGCGGAGTCCGCCTGTTTTGTGCAGGAAGCCAACAATATCCACTTTGTTGATCTTGTCTTTCTTCCCGCCGCTGATGTAAATGGTTTTCCATTTCGGAGCTTCCGGAAGCGGTTCATTCGGAACAACCTCGTAGATTTTGTGTTTAGGAATGAAACTTGGTGGAGCTTTTTCCGGATCCAGGAACATGAAAACAACTCCGTCAGCATCTTGCCGTCCGGTTCTTCCGCTTCTGTGGATGAATTCTGCTTCTTTCAATGAGAGTTGGTAGTGAATTACGTGTTCAACCGCCGGAATATCCAATCCGCGAGCGGCTAAATCTGTGGAAACAAGAAAATCCGAACTTCCGTTTCTGAAACGGATCAAAGCACGTTCACGATCATCCTGTTCCATTCCACCGTGATACGCAACAGCTACAACACCATTGGATTTCAGGAAATCGGTGATTTCAACAACCGGCTCCCGGTGATTACAGAAAATAATCGTTTTCCCCTGTGGAAGATTGCAAAGCAACTCCAGCAATGTTTCCAGTTTGTCCGAAACATGATAATGAATTCCGAAATAATTGATCTGATGACTTTGTTCGGTCAAAAAGTCAATGGTATGCGGTTTCTGAATTTGCGTAAATGCCGGAATGACTTCCAGCTTGGTTGCCGAAACCAGGTATTTGTTTCTGAGCGCATGAAGTTCGCGGATAATTTCTGTCATATCCGACTCGAAGCCCATTTGAAGGGATTTATCAAATTCATCCAATACCAAAGTATGTACTTCTGACAGGTCGATGTTATTTCTTCTCACGTGATCCGCCAATCTTCCTGGTGTCCCGATCAAAACCGCCGGCGGAACCGATAAATTATTTTCTTCAACACGCATGGAATGTCCGCCATAGCAAGTATTTACTTTAAATCCGGTACTCAGTTTCTTAAATACATCTTCAATCTGGATCGATAGTTCACGGGTAGGGGAAATGATCAGCAATTGAACAGAAGTTTGTTCTTTCGATAATTTTCCCAAAGCAGTCAGTAAGAACGCAACTGTTTTACCGGAACCTGTTGGAGCATGTAAAATAATTTCATTGTTTTCTTTTGAGGAAAGGAGCATTTGTTGCTGCATTTCGTTCAGGGAAGAAATACCAAGTTTTTCGAGCGAGAAATCAGAGTTGGGAATATTCATGGAACAAAGGTACAAGATTATAAATGACCCGGACGCAATTCCGCAATATTACGTCCGGTGTTCCGGATTTGTTTTTTTTTGAAAGAATCCGTTGTCGGGAAAAACTTCCCGATGTTCATTTTCAGAGTTGGACGTAATATTGCGGAATTACGTCCATTTTTAAAAACTTAACGCTCAATCTTCTGATAACTTGTCACAATTCCTTTAATCAGCGCCGAACTGAATCCGCTGTGTTCCATTTCATTCAATCCCACAATCGTACAGCCTTTCGGAGTCGTTACTTTGTCAATTTCTTCTTCCGGATGCAAACCATTCTGGATCAACAGTTGGGCAGCACCTTTTACCGTTTGACTTACAATCTTATTCGCCGTTTTTGCATCAAATCCAACCTCAATTCCACCCTGGATCATCGCGCGGATAAAACGAAGCACATATGCAATTCCGCAAGCGCCCAAAATCGTAGCTGATTCCATCAATTGCTCATCAATCCAAACCGTTTCACCGATTGCATTAAATAATTCATCGACAGAACTTTTCCTATTCAATGGATCGTTCAATCCGCTCAAAGCTGTCATGCTTTCCTGGACATCCGCCGCCGTATTCGGCATCCCGCGATAAAGAGAAATCTGGTCAACATTCAACGCTTTTTTGATCTCTGTCAATGTAATTCCTGTTGCCACGCTGATGATGGTATGTCTTTTAGCATCAAATAAATGCTTGTTCTCCGACAAGAAGGAAAGAATGGTGTACGGTTTCAATGCAATGATCAGGTAATCACATTGAGCAATAACTTCTGCATTATCAGATGTAAAATGTGTCAGATCATCATTTAGGTGTTCCAATGCGGAAATATTTCTTCTTGTACCGAATAAATGCGCATCGGGGTATTGCTTCCGAAACCCTTTTAACAATGACAAGCCTAAGTTTCCACATCCGATAATTCCGATCTTTTTCATTTTAACAATTTTCCGATAAAAATAAGATTATTCTAACACTTTCATCAATGGACTGATCTGAGTTGAAGGTAGCCGGCGAAAAAGATTTCCACTTTTCAGAAATTCCAGCCAGGGAACAGCTGCTGAAAAGCGTTTTTTTCGTACCTTTATTGAGTCATTCGCTCGTATGATACGATGGTGAAAATGGCAGTCCGTCTTTAGGCGGACACACCCATGCAGTGAGATTGTTGACGTCTAACATTTTTTTGCGAACGGGGAGACTTGATTTTTCAATGGCGGGCTGCACCTTTACTGGTTTTGCATGACGCAAACGGCAGATTACAAAGAAAAACAGCGAACCAAATCGTGCCTTCTGAGACGTTCAGAAATTCCCATCTTAGTTGATGGGCGCTGCGTGGGTTTGTTTTTTAGCTGTTGCGCTTGAAATAGCTGAAAGTCGTAAACTTATTCTTATTTCTCTTCATTACCAATTCATCCGCCGTAAGTTTCGTAATGATAATGTTTTCCGGATATGAACTGTCTTTGTCCTGGTAAGTCAAATTCAGGGTTGAATCTTTATATGTCCATTGTCCGATTCGCCGGGTATGAATCGAATGTAATTCTCCCGCCAGCCATTTTTCATTCTTCAGGGTGTCATAAATATGAAAATAACCCGTTTTTTCAATGCTGACAATAATATTCGCAGGAGCACCTTTGAAATTTTTTATGTGGTTGTTGGCATCACGGCGCTTTACAAGTTCCCAGTTCCCCACAATTGAAGGATTGTCATGATTCCGAACTGCTTCCGTTTTTTCAGTTTCGGAGCAGGAGCTTACAAAAAACAGTAAGGATAAAATACACGGTAAAAGCGTCTTCATGGTCATTATTCAATGAGTTAAGTGTTTTGTTTTAATTTTTTTCCTTCAGTTAAATGACGAAAAAATCAAAATGGCTTAAACAAGCATTTACGACGAACTAAAAATAGATTAATTATCTAATTTCAGATCAGAAACGAACGATTTTATTTGAGTTACAATGGCTTTTTGTAAATCCTGCAATGAACAGCACGGTGATCTGAGAATGCAACCTTTTGAATTTCAAAATCATAAGCTCCAAGATCTCCGGAATGAAAAATGTAATCAATTCTTCCTGCAGGAACACGACCAACGTAAGTGACGCCGATCCCGGTAGATGTTTCGCGGTAGGAATCCACTAAACTCGTATTGAATTGATTATAAACATACGACATCGGTGTGTCATTGAAATCTCCGCACACAACAACCGGGTAAGGGGAGGTTTTCATGTGTTCCACCACACGTTCGGCTTGTTCAGCCCGTGCCGGGTAAGCAATACGAAGCTTATCGATTAACAATCTGAGCGTAGAAGCTTTGCTTCCTGCCTGTTCGTTTTTCTCACCGAACAATTCATAATCCTGCTGCTGAAGTTTGATCGATTGTAAATGAATATCGTAAAAACGAATTGTATCCTGGCCTTTCACAATATCGGCAAAAATGCAATAGTTATCCGTCGTTTTGAAATTCTCAAACATCACATCGCCTTTGGCAATGATCGGATATTTCGACAACATGCAAATGCCGAAATTCTGCCTGTTGCGAATCCGGTGTGAATAGCGTTCGTGATAGTATTTATACCCCATCAATTCAATCAGTGTGTCTCTTGTAGAAAAAGCAGAAGGTTTGTCCTGGTGAAAAAATTCCTGGAAACAAACGACATCCGGATCAACGCGCTGAATGTAACTCACAATGCTGTCTCTTGATTTGTTTCTTGCTTCGATAGAGGAATTATAGACATCAAACAAGCGGACATTGTAACTCATGATATTCCATGATTCCACCTCCGTTTCCGGTTTCGGATCTGAAAAACGGATGGACAAGGTTCTGAAATGCAGGTTTCCGCCAAATAAAATAGCAACGAGAATGTAGAAGAACCATTTGGATTTTGCAAAAGCCCAATAAATCAGCAGAACCAATGCCATGCAAATGAAAATCGGGTAGGTCAATCCGAAAAAAGGAAGAATTTTGATCGAATTCGGGTGAACATACGGAGCTAAATAGGCCAATAATAAACAGCAGATTACGATGACAGAGAGAACCTTCATCACCGTAGAAAATCGTGCTATTTTTTTTAACCAGCTCACCTTTATTTATTGCTTTGTGAAAATAGGAAGTCTTTTTCAGCTTTTGTTAGTGATTCGTAACCGGATTTGGAAATTTTGTCTAAAATTTTATCAATTCGCTCTTGCCGCGCTTTAGCATCCATGTTGTATTGTTCATCCGATTTCACGGTTCTTCCACCGGATTGCACTTTCATTTTAGTACGTTTCTTTCTGCCGGAAAAATAAGCCAGAATACGCTGATGTAATGATTCTGTCCAATTGATGATATTGGAAGAAGAATGTAAATTCTGGATTGACAAGAAACCAATTAGGGCACCACCCAAATGTGCAAAATGAGCCGTTCCGTCACTGTCAAGTGTCTGGACCAAATCTCCAACCAGGTAAAGAATGGCGATCACATAAATCTTAACGGGAAGAATTCCGAAAATATTGATTGTAATATTGGGTCTGTAAAAAGCAATAGCGATGAATAAAGCCATGATTGAACCGGAAGCTCCGACTACGATTGCATCCATTCCGGAGATCTGGTGCGCAATCAGTTCGCAAAACCCGCCAAAAATTCCCCCGACGATGTATACATGCAGCATTCTCCTGTCGGAAAAGAACTGCCGGAACAGGCTTCCCGCAAAATAGAGAAAAAGCATGTTGAACAGAAAATGCATGAATCCGAAATGCGTAAAAATGCTCGTAATCAATCCGTATGGGGCATACAAAAAGTCCCCCGGGTTTGTCTGCAACGCAAAGATTTTGATTCGGATAACATCAATCATACTATTTTGAGTCGTCTTTACGACCAAATCAAGCAGAATCATCAATAAAAATACAATCGAATTGGCAAAAATCAATTTGATATGCATTCCACCGAAACGCAGTTGAAATTTAATTTCTTCAGATAAAGTTCTATCGTTCATGATTAATAAAAGTTTTTACCCTTTTTTCTCCAGATTAAAACAATAATTGCACCTACAATAGCGCCGCCAACGTGAGCAAGATGAGCTACATGATCCCCTCGTCCATCCTGGAAGCTTAGATACAATTCTAAGACAAAATAACCTCCGATTAAATACTTGGCTTTTACTGGAATCGGAGGGAATAGTAATTGAAGTTCTGTATTCGGAAACAAAATGGCAAAAGCAGCCAGCAGCCCGAAAATAGCACCGGAAGCGCCTACCATTGGAATAACTGATTTATTGGTGTACTCGACAAGTGCATTGTACTGATTTCCTGGGGGCACACCATATCTTTGAGCAATTTGAATCAGATCACTATCTGTTATATTTCTTCCTGCTTCTTTTAGAAATCCATTTAAGGCTGCCACTGCGTCCGGGTTGTTAATAATAGATTTTAATTCAATAATCTGAAAAAATCCAACCCCACTATATAAAAGAAAAGCTCCTAGTGCAGACGCAACATAAACATAAAAAAAGCGTTTTGGTCCCCACAAACTTTCAAGGAAACTCCCGAACACTACCAAAACATACATGTTCATAAAAATATGCCAGAAACCACCATGCATAAAGAAATGAGTTACCATTTGATACGGTTGAAACAGGGGAGTTCCAAAGTAATGTCCACCAAGGTAATCCGAAAGAAAAATACCTTTCTGATATTCGAAAAACGTTGCCAAAATAAACATGGCAATATTCAGTATCAATAAGTTTTTAGTTACAGGTCTGATATTTCCAAACATAAAGTCTATTTAAAATAATTGTATTAATTCTTCATTCGAAATCTGTGCAATGATCCGCTTTCCGGAAGGAGAAAACGTATGTTCATCTGCTTCAAACAAACGGGATATAAAGTCGGAAATTGCCTCCTGGTTACCTGGAATTTTGAAAGACATACTTCCGGCAAAGGCAATTTGCGATAAAACAGTATGCGCAATTTCTCCTTTATCCAGTGTTCCCATTTGTAATTGCTCCAGGATTTTGTCCACACAAGACAATAAGGTCGATTCATCCAGGATTTCCGGGATTCCGTTAATATGCAATTCCTGTTCTTCCCACGACCAGTTAAAACCGATTCTCGAAAGTGTTTTCTCGTGCTCGTTCCAGGCCAGTTGTTCCTGCTTGGAAAGCTTTTTCTCCATCGGGAAAATCAGTTGCTGCGAAGCCAATGGATTGACAAAAAATCCGCGCATCATTTCATCATACAACATGCGTTCGTATGCTCTGCGGTAGTGAAACACCAACAAACCTTCCGGAATTGAACCGATAACAAAAGAACCTTTCAGGATAAACGGCCCGACAGATTTAACGGTTTCTACTTCGATCTGGATTTGAGTTGGTTTTTCTTCCGCTTCCTGGCTGACAGCTTCCGCATTCCACAATTCATCCAGGCTGGAAGACTGGAATTGCGACCCGAAACCGGCATTGTTCAAAGCTGTCGAAAAACCGTTGTTTTTAAAACCGGAACTGCCTGAAGCGGATTCTGCTCCGGATAATTGCCCTTCACGTGTGTTTTCCACGTTGAACGGATTATAAGTTTTATCTACGCGGATTTCCGGCATCACCGGTGTTTGATTTGCCATCGATAAAGGCAGGTCAAACTCGCTTTCGCGGTCAAAATCCAAGGTAGGAGTGATATTGAATTTCCCGAGTCCCAAACGAACGGCACTGCGGATAATACTGTAAATCGCTTTGTCTTCTTCGAACTTGATTTCCGTTTTTGTAGGATGCACGTTCACGTCGATTTGCTTCGGGTCAACTTCCAGAAACAGGAAATAACTCGGAAACAATTTCGGCGGAAGTAAATGCTCAAATGCTGCAGAAACAGCATGATTGAAATATGTATCCTTGAAAAAACGATTGTTAACGAATAAAAACTGTTCTCCACGAGATTTCTTGGCAGCTTCCGGTTTTCCTACGAAACCGTCTAATCCTACGATATCCGTATGTTCCGTAACCGGAACCAAACGATCATTGAAATTTCGCCCGAAAACATCTACAATCCGCTTTCTGAGCGGTGCAGGGAGTAAATGATAAATTTCCTGGTCGTTGTGAACCAAACGGAATGCAATATCATGATGCGGAAGTACAACACGTTCGAATTCATCAATGATGTGCTTGAATTCCACATTGTCCGACTTCAAAAAGTTTCTTCGGGCCGGAACATTGAAAAACAGGTTTCTGATTTCAAAATTCGTTCCTTCTGCGCATTGAACAGGTTCCTGGTTTACCAATTCCGTTCCTTCGATCTGGATTTTAGTACCCAATTCATCAGATGCCCGCTTGGTTTGCAATGTTACATGTGCAATTGCTGCGATGGAAGCCAAAGCTTCACCACGGAAACCTTTGGTTTTTAAGGTAAATAAATCGTCCGCATGTGCGATTTTACTTGTTGCATGGCGTTCAAAACACATGCGCGCATCCAAAGGTGACATTCCTTTTCCGTTGTCGACAATCTGGATCAGTGTCCGGCCGGCATCCTTGATATACAACTCAATTTTCGTCGCTCCGGCGTCAATACTGTTCTCCACTAATTCCTTCACAACGGATGCTGGTCGTTGAACAACCTCACCGGCTGCTATCTGATTGGCAACATGATCCGGAAGTAAGCGAATGATATCTGACATGAATAAGCAATTTTGTGTTTTCTGAATACTTTTTTAGTTGTACTGTTGACAATCTCAACAAAAATAAGAAAAAGCGGCAGCTTTTGATGCCGGCAAACATTCGTACCGTCATTATTTTCGTTAAAATAGCCGGATTGCTTTTAACAATTCCCGTTCCATTATTTTATGGCTGACACCCTGTCAGTTTTATGAATTATAACGTAATTTTGTTTTATGAATAAAAAGACCATTCGTAGAGCAGCCTTTCTCTTCTTCCTGCTTGCAGGTTCAGGGTTAATAACTTCTGCATTGCTTGTTAAATCAGGAACCAAACCGAAAAAAAAGCAGAAAACAAGTCTGAATGTTTCTGCCGATGAAAATCAATGGGTAGAAGCGGAGCTGGCAAAACTTTCCTTGGAAGAACGGATTGCGCAATCATTTATGGTGGCTTGCTGGTCGAATAAAGGTGCAGCACATTTAGCGGAAACAGAAGCGCTTGTCAGAAACCAGAAAATCGGAGGATTGATCTTCTTCCAGGGCGAAAAAGACAATCTTTCGGAGGCGATTCAGCAAATGCAAAGCGTGGCAGAACTTCCTTTATTGATCGGGATGGATGCGGAATGGGGCGTTGCCATGCGTCTTTCGGGTGAACCACGTTTTCCGTATCAGCAGACAATCGGGGCAGCAAATGATCCGAAATTAACTGAGAAGATCGGGAATCACATGGGAATCGAATGCGATATGTTGGGAATTCACATGAACTTTTCACCGGTTGCTGACGTTAATTTAAATCCGAAAAACCCGGTGATCGGCTTCCGTTCATTCGGTTCTGACCCGAAAACGGTTGCCAAACAAACTGCTGCAATGGTGAAGGGAATTGAAGATGCCGGAGTGATTTCCTGCGTGAAGCATTTTCCGGGACATGGTGACACGGACAAAGATTCACATATGGAATTGCCTTTAGTTTCCCACAGTGTTGCAGAATTCGAATCCAAAGATTTTCTGCCGTTCAAAAGTGCCATTGATGCCGGAACACGATCTGTAATGGTGGCTCATTTGAATGTTCCTGCCTTGGATCCGAGTGGAATGCCAAGTAGTTTGTCGAAACCGGTGATTGAAACATACCTGAGAAAAAAACTGGGCTTCAAAGGATTGGTGATTTCTGATGCTCTGAATATGAAAGCAGTTGCGGAGAAATACGGTAAATCGGAAGTGGTGGCAAAAGCGTACGAAGCCGGGTGTGATATTTTGTTGTTCCCTGAAAACGTGAAAGACGCCATTAAACTGATTCAGACCAAAGTAGAGAGCGGAAGTTTGAGCAAAGAAGATGTAAATGAGCATTGCCGCAGAGTACTCCGTGCAAAATACCAGGCAATTATCCACAAACCAATGATCAAACGCAAAGATCCGGCTCCGGAACGAAAACTGATTATCAACCAGGTTTATGAGAAGGCCTTGGTTTGTTTGAAGAACGAACAGGAAAATCTGCCAATTGATCTTTTGGACAAAGAAATCATCCGGATCGGGATCGGAACGCACACTTCAGCTTTTAGAGATCGTTTAAATGATTATGCAAAAATTACTCATTATAAATACTTTACACCTGAAGAAGCCGTGAGACGTTTGAAAGGAGTGAAACTGAATCCGGATGCGATTTACATCCTTGATTTCCACTCCGATGCACAGCGGGCAAAAAACAATTACAGTTTTGGTTCGTGGAAAAGCGTCCTGGATTTGATTCCGGATAACGCACATGCAAGTTTGGTTTTCTTCGGGAATCCGTTGGTGCTTCAAAATGAATCGGATTTCCCGAAATCTGTAAAATCGATTCTTTGTGCCTATGAAAACACAGCAGCTGCGCAGGAAAGAACGGCTCAGGCTGTTATGGGAGCTTTCGATATCAGTGGAAAACTGGCTATGGAGATCAACAATCATTGGAAAGAAGGCTTTGGAATTCAGTTGAAAGGAAACGGGCGTTTGAAATACTCGCAGCCGGAAGAATTAGGCTTGAATCCTGCAAAACTGAAGGAAGTAGATGATATCGTGGCGAAGGCAATTGAAGCAAAAGCATTTCCGGGATGCCAGATCGTGGTTGCGATTGACGGAAAGATTGTCATTCAGAAATCATATGGAACAACGATTTATGAGAACGGGGACAGTATTACCAATGAACACATTTACGACATTGCATCCATTACGAAAATTGCCTCGTCTACAACTGCTTTGATGCGTTTGAAAACATTAAATAAGTTCGATACCAATATGGAATTGAGTGAACTTGCCCCGGAATTTACAGAAGGAACGAGCTACGGAAATCTGAAAGCTATTGATTTATTGACACACCAGGCAGGGTTGACTCCGTGGATTGCATTTTACAAGCGCACCATGCAGAACGGAGATTTGAACCCGGAAATTTACAGCGACAAAGACAAAGGAATTTACAACAGGGTAGTGGCAGACAATATCTGGATTCGCGATGATTACTGGAAAACCATGTTGAAGATCATTGTTGAAACACCGTTGACAGGAAAGAAATCGTATGAATACTCGGATTTGAGCTATTATTTCTTCAATAAATTCATTGAACGTGTAAGCGGGATGGGGCAGAATGAGTTCGTGGATAAAGAGATTTACAAACCTTTGGGATTACAAACAATGACGTATTTGCCGCTGGAGAAATTTAACAGGAAACGCATTGTTCCGACTGAATTTGATAAAGAATTCCGCAAGCAATTGGTTCATGGATACGTTCATGATCCCGGAGCAGCGATGATGGGCGGAGTTGCAGGTCATGCCGGATTATTCTCAAATGCAACGGATTTAGCGGCTTTAATGCAGTTTTTACTGAACAAAGGACAAATAGGAGACCAATCGATCATCAAAAAAGAAATTGTAGATCAGTTTACGGCATGCCAATTTTGTCCCGGAAACAGGAGAGGAATCGGTTTTGACAAACCAACCGTGAGCTTGAAAAACGGTCCGACGTGCGATTTGGTTTCTCCGTCAACATTCGGACATTCCGGATTTACGGGAACGATTACCTGGGCGGATCCTGAAAACAGGGTGAATTTCGTGTTTTTATCAAACCGGGTTTACCCGGATGCAGACAATTGGAAAATAACAAAGATGAGCGTGCGAACGGAGATTCAGCGAGTAATTTATGAAGCACTTTTTGAAGCACGCCAGAAGTAACACATACACACATGAAAATTGGAATCGTACTTTATCCCACATTTGGCGGGAGTGGTGTTGTAGCCACAGAATTGGGCAAAGCCTTAGCCCAGAAAGGACATTTGGTCCATTTTATCACCTATTCCCAGCCTGTTCGATTGGGAAGCTTTCGGGAGAACATTTTTTACCATGAAGTGCAGGTTTCAGATTACCCGCTGTTTGAATACCAGCCATACGAAACGGAATTAGCAAGTAAAGTTGTGGATGTTGTCAAATACGAAGGATTGGACATTTTACACGTACATTACGCCATTCCGCATGCTTCTGCCGCATTTATGGCGCAACAGATTCTGAAAGCACAGGGAATCAACATTCCTTTTATTACGACACTTCACGGAACGGATATTACGCTGGTAGGAAAAGATCCTTCTTTTGAACCGGTGATTTCGTTTTGTATCAATGCTTCAGACGCTGTAACAGCGGTTTCGGAGAGTTTGATGAAAGATACCTACGCGCATTTTGAAACCAAGCGTAAGATTCACGTAATTCCGAATTTCATCCAGTCGAAAGACGAGTTGCCGGTGATCAACATGGAGAAGAGAAGACATTATGCGCAGGACGATGAATTGATTCTGTGTCACATTTCCAATTTCCGACCTGTAAAACGCATTACAGACGTGGTTCATATTTTCCAGAAAGTTCAGGAACAGTTGCCTGCAAGATTGCTTTTGGCCGGTGATGGTCCGGATCGTGCAATTGTGGAACGCTTGGCGCGCGATTTGGGAATCTGTCACAAGATTATCTTCACAGGAAAAGTGCGTGAAACAGCGCCGATCCTCGAATTGAGCGATTTGTTCCTGCTACCTTCCGAAACGGAAAGCTTCGGTTTGGCAGCTTTGGAAGCAATGGCAGAAGGAGTTCCGGTTGTTTCTTCCAATACAGGTGGAATCCCGGAAGTAAATATCGACGGTTTTTCAGGATATACTTCCAATGTGGGGGATGTGGATTCCATGGCTGAAAATGCGATCCGAATCCTGAAAGACAAAGCAACTCATCAGACTTTCCGTAAAAATGCTTTAGAACAGGCAAAACGCTTCGATCTGGCTCAGATTCTCCCGATTTATGAAGAATTGTATGAATCGGTGCTGAAAGAACACGGAGATACGGTGAAAATATAAGGTCATTCCCGATACATCCCGCATGTCAGTTCGAGAATCGAGAATAACATGCGGGGATCGATCGGGAATGACTATTGCTTATACAAAGGTATTGTCTTTGTATTGGTAGCTGTTGAGAGTTTGATAAGGTAAACTCCTGAGGACAGTTGGCTTAAATCCAGGTTTATTTCTTTTTGATCCGTTCGAATCATTTTGATCGGCTTCCCTTCCTTATTTAAAACTTCAATCAATTCCAGGTTTTGAGCTGAAATACAAGTAATTTCCCCATTTGCAGGGTTTGGATAAAGCTCAAATTGACCCGGCTCCAAGGACGTAATTTGAAGTGTTCCGTCCGAACAACGATTCGTATTGTTGTAAAAGTTCTGAACAAAATCGGCAACTTTCATTAAGCTGTCTACGCTTTTAAATAGCGAATTTCCCGTTGTTTTTCGCGCATATATCCAGGCAAAGTCCATGCATTTTAAAGAGTTCGGAGCAAAAGTTCCCAGGGAAATACTTGAGAAGTTCCGTTTATCTTTTGGCGAATTATTTAAGGCTACCTCATTGTATCCGTCGGTTAAAGTGTCAGAATAGTGAAAAAGGGTTGGATTTCCGCCATTTGTGATTACAGTACCATCTACCTGTTTTCCGCTGAAGACATTCAAGAACTCGTTGTTTACGTCCGGGATGCTATCCGGAAAAATGGAAGTGCTCAAGTCATGATTCAGAGATAATATTCCCATTGCCGGTGGATTTGAACCAAATCCGGAAGACCATGGATTCGCCTCATCCATATTATCCCCATTATAAACATAAGAGAGATTTCGTGACACATCTACACCGCCAAAATCATCTGTATAGTTTCCTAAATCAAAGTCGTTCAGTAGATTAAATTTAAAGTCGCTATACGTTTCCGAACCTCGGTTATATGCTTTGATATTTACAAAAGTGGTTCTGTTTAAAGGATCCGCCGTCGCAAACTGGTAAAACATGTAGTGAAGTTCCATGTTCATCGATAAAGTGCCCGGGAATTGCGTGTTATTTTGATCATTCACGATCAGATACATTGCAGCATCTCCCATGATTTCCGGGTAATCCCCATTTTCAGGATCGTAAACGCCGTTCCCGTTTACATCTGCGTAAGGTGCCAATTGTGAGGCCATTCCGTTCGAAACATCTCCGTTTCCCGGCCATTGTGCGATAGCCCCGGGAACAACATAATTGGATGTATTCCAGTTTTGAATATGGAGATCAATTAATGCCTGATTCATTGTCCAGATAATATTGCCGAATTTGGTAACATAATTCGGATCCGAATAATTCGTTGCAACAGGTCCACAAGTAAAATCCGATCCGTCATAAGTAACCAGAGACATCCGATCCTGGTTATTTGCATCTTTAGCGGACGCAGAAAAAGAACTCAGGAATATAGCAGTTACGCTGCTAAACTTGTCTGGTCTGTAAGTACCCATTTCATTGGCGATATCTTTAAAGAAGACACCATTCGCATTAATGAGACCCGCTGAGCCGTTAAAATCAAAGTTAAGCCTGTAAACAGATTGTGCCTGTAACTGAAAGAAGCCAAGTACGGCTAAAAGTGGAAGTAATTTTTTCATTTAAGTAGTTTAAAAGCATTAGTAATTTTTACAAACATATTGTTATTTAATTAACAAATATTGTGCCGGTTTTAAAACAAAGAAATCATTTTTTCAAACTCCACTCCACAAACGCATTCATCACTTCCATCCATTTTCCATTTTCATAATCGGGGTTTCCGTTAACCACAGGAAAATAGTTGTGTTCCAGGTTCGGGTAGCGTTTGATTTCATAATTGGTTTTTCCGGCCTGGATAAAATACAAGGGAATCAGTTCATTTAAGAAAGCGCATTTATCCTCCGTTCCGTAAGCAATATAAAGCGGTATTTTGATTTGAGACAAGCGCTCAAACCCGATTCCCGTGAATGATTTCCAGGGAATCAAACCGATATCTTCTCCTTTGTCGGCATAAATAGTCTTTTGGAAATCATATTGTTGTTGCTGCAAGCTATCCAGTTTTTCCCAGGAAATGTTTCCTTTCATAGCTTCTTTATAATTCAGCCAAACCCGTTCGTGAACGCGGCCAAGCGCACTGAAACCGAATAAACCCGCATGTGTGATTTTCGGATTTCTTGCAGCTAGTTCCGCAACGATCCGTGAGCCCTGGGAATGTCCGGCAGCAACTAAACGGCTATTATCCACCCATTTTTGTTTCGCCAGGAAATCCAATACTTTATTTGCCCGTATAATGTAATTTTCTAAATAATCTGCTCTAAGGTAGTCGTCAGGAACACTGTTTTCAATGATCGAATCAGCCATGTAGCAATAATTGGAGTTTACCTGGGTTTTATTTACGAGTACCGGAATTTTCGGCATGGAAATCACCACGACATGATAGTATTTATTCAGAGCATTCAGGTCAAAATTACTCAGTGACATCGGGTAAACACCCTGCCCGGGGAAATTTACAAAAAGCGGAATGGGTAAAGAGCCTTGTGCAAAAAGAAAAACCGGTTTTTTAACCGTTAAATCGGTTTCAGCTATGACGAAATCAATCGTGTCGTTTTTGGATTTCAAACTGAATTGGGTATAAGATGTTCCGGGAATGACATTCTGAGCATTTACACATACGTTCAGAACAGTGAGCAGGACGATGATGCATTTTGATTTTAGCATGATGGAATCAGTTTGAGGGGCTAAAGAAAAATAAAACAACGGATTTGATTTGTGAATTTGTGTTAAACCTTGTTGTTGTAATATTCTGTTTTTTCGCTTATTTTCACGCTAAATGAAATAACTCCACTCTGATGAAACATGCTTTGCCTGGCTGTTTTTTACTGCTTTTATTCAGTCTCAGGATGCCTGAGGCAAAGAATGTAAATTTCTTTTCATTTGAGGATATTTATGGGAATAGCTTTAAAATAGAGTACAATCCGGAAACTTCTTTCAAACCGGATTCTGCTTTTTTCCGGGCGAATCTGACAGGAGTTTATTTCAATGAAACCCTCGAAGAAAATCCATTGCGATTCAGTTATCTGATCAGTGGAATAAAAGAAATTAAAGGGGAAAATCGGATTGAGTTCACTTGTGTAAAAGCCCCGAAAACGAAGGATGTAACTGAGGCATTGAAATATCAGGGGAGAGGTCGGTATAGTATGATTCTTACAAAGGATCGCAGAGAACAAAAAATCGAGCGTATTGATTTATTATACAATGAAATTTAAACCATGAAAACAATATTTGATCAGGAAGTGAGGGAAGAATTGATTCAGCGAATCAATCAATTGGAGCAGGATGCTCAGGCACAGTGGGGAACGATGAACCTGTATCAGATGATGAAACATTGCACCAATTGGGAAGAATGGATGCAGGGAAAGGGAAATCCACCCTACAAACAAGTGTTTATCGGGAAAATCTTTGGTAAAATGGCTTTGAAGCGGATGATCAGAGACGATAAGCCTTTAGACAAGGGAGTACCGACATCTACCCAATTTAAAATCAAGGAAACAAGCGGAAATATTCCGGCAGAAAAGCAAAAATGGGTGACGTTGATCGAATCGTATGAGCAATATTCCAATCCGGGATTTATCCACGATTTTTTCGGGAAAATGACCAAAGAACAAGTTGGTTTATTGGTTTACAAACATAACGATCACCATTTGAGGCAGTTTAACGCATGAATTCAAAAGAACCCCGTATACACGAACTAATAAAAGATGGAAGTCATTGATTATTTGTGGCTGTTTATTTTACTTGCTTTACTGGCAGAAATTCTCGGCACTGTAGGCGGATTCGGTTCTTCCTTATTTTTTGTTCCGATAGCCGGTTATTTCCTGGACTTCCAATCTGTATTGGGAATTACAGCTCTTTTTCATGTATCCAGCAATCTGACCAAAATTGCTTTTTTCAGAAAAGGCGTTGATAAAAAACTGCTGCTTTCTATCGGGATCCCGGCAGTACTTTTCGTGATTATAGGAGCAGCTTTCGGAAAATACCTGGATGACCATGTGCTCAACATCTTATTGGCTTTATTCCTGATATTATTGAGTGTGTTTTTCTTGGCAGCCAGATCATTTGAACTTCGGCCGACGTTGGGGAATTCAATTGCAGGAGGTGTTATTTCCGGTTTGATGGCTGGTTTGTTAGGAACAGGAGGCGCAATCCGGGGAATGGTTTTAGCTGCTTACAACTTAAAAATTGAAGTGTTTATTGCGACGTCGGCAATTATTGATTTGGCAATCGATGCAAGCAGGAGTATTGTTTACACATTGAACGGGTATGTGCATGTACACGATTTATACCTGATTCCAATTTTGCTGGTTGTTAGTATCTTGGGAACTTTTATAGGCAAACTGATTTTGAAACGGCTTTCTGACAAGCAATTTAAATCCGTGGTGTTGGTATTGGTTCTGATTACGGGAATTATTACCCTGATCAAAGCATTTATCTGAAACGGTTGATGTTTAAAAGCGCAATTCATGGTTTGCTTAAAACATAAATAACGTTAATCAAGCCCTTTATTCCGGGGAGATTCCGAATGAAGTCGTAACTTTAAAAGAAAAATCAAATGGCTTCTTTTTCCGAGATAATCAATGCTGAAAAACCTGTTTTGGTAGACTTTTTTGCAACCTGGTGCGGACCTTGTCAAACCATGAAACCGATATTGGACGATTTGAAATCCAAATTGGGGAATACAGCTTCAGTTTTGAAAGTAGATGTCGACAAAAATCCGCATGCAGCAAGCAAATACCAGATTCGCAGTGTTCCAACGTTAATTTTGTTCAAACAGGGGAAAATCGTTTGGAGGCAATCGGGTGTTGTTCCGGCAAATCAATTAGCCCAGATTATTAAGCAGCATCTTTCCTGAAGAAATGAAACAGATCATCTGAAATGATCCTATAAATCATTCAAATAAAAAAAGAGCCTCAAAAAGGCTCTTTTCAATTGGTTATTCCGGGTTATTATTGGCTTAATTCAATGTTACGATCAATTCCTCCAATGGAATACGCACTTTTTTCTGTCCGACCAAAAAATCACTTGCTTCATCGCGGTAACCCAAAGCCAGTAAAACAACGGATTGTAATCCTTTTTCTTTCAATCCCAGGATTTCATCAAAAGCAGCATTATCGAAACCTTCCATCGGCGTACTGTCGACTTTCAGGTTCGCAGCTGCAATGATTGCAGTTCCTAAAGCGATGTAAGCTTGTCTGGCAGCCCAGTTTTTAATGTAATCTTCGGGCATGGAAGGCAATCCTGAAAGATTTTCCTTGAATCCCGCTAGAGTTTCAAGCGGAACGTTTCTCGTATTTGCGATCAACGAAATGTATTCTTCCACATGTGACTGGGAAATGTGTGTGTAAGATGCGAAAACAAGCAGGTGAGAGGATTCCGTAACCTGTGGGTTGAATGAAGCGGCTTGAAGCTTTGCTTTCAACTCCGGATTGCTGATTGCAATTACTCTGAAGGGTTGCAAGCCGGCAGAAGTTGCCGTTAAATTAATTGCCTCCAGGATTTCCTGTATTTTTTCTTCGGAAACCTTTTCGTTTGTCATGTGTTTTGCGGCGTAGCGCCAATTCATTGTGTCAATTAAATTCATCGTATAAGTGTTTTCGGACAAAATTACATCAGAATAGTTTCCAAAATACACTGATATACTATTTGAAACTAGTTTCCTTCAGGGAACCACAGATTTTTTTTCGATTTCACAAGTTTTATTTCGCATACTTTTCAACCGCTAAACCTGTAAAAATCAGTTGGTAAATCTTGTTTTTCTTGAAACCCTGCTTGATTTCATTCTGTACATTTGCTGAAACAGAAAACAGCAGGATGAGCAACAAACTTCACGAAGGAAAAACATTTAACAAGGTTAATTATGCAAATAAGCAACTGATTAATAATGAATTTAGTAATTGTAAATTCAAGGATTGTGATTTCTCGAAAAGCAATTTCAGCAACATTGATTTTGTGGATTGCGAATTTGAAAGCTGTAATTTCTCATTGACTGTTTTGAAATACGCCGGACTGAAAGATGTTCATTTCAAGGATTGTAAGGTTGTCGGTGTTGATTTCAGTTCGTGTAATGATTTCCTGTTCTCCGTAAAGTTTACTGACTGCAATGTTGATTACGCGACGTTTCACTCAAAACGCATGAAGAAAACTGTTTTTACGAATTCTGTTTTGAAAGAGGTTGATTTCTCGGAATGTGATCTTACGGAAGCGAAATTCCTGAATTGTGATTTAACGCGTACCATTTTCGATCGCAGCATCCTTGATAAGGCCGATTTTACGACCGCTGTTAACTTCGAAATCAACCCGGAAAGAAATCGTATTAAAAAGGCTGCTTTCTCGCATGCGGGATTGCTTGGACTGCTTACAAAATATGATTTGGTCATCAAAGACTAAGCAATCGGGGTTTTCAACTCCGCTCAATCTCCGTTTTTCTTTTTGTAGCGAAACCAAATCCCGATAGCTATCGGGATGAACTCGGAATTCAAATAATATTATAAAATGAAAAAGCTCAGCATAAAACTGAGCTTTTTTGTAGCGAGACCGAGAGTTGAACTCGGGACCTCAGGGTTATGAATACTGCGCTCTAACCAACTGAGCTATCTCGCCATCTTCTTACCTTTTCCTGAAAGGCGGTGCAAAGATAGTTACATTTTTCTTTTGTGCAAGCCTATGAGCGGTCTTCTTCGTATAAAACTTTCGTCTTATGCTTTAGAAACTTGAAAATCAAGCTAAATAAAATTGCTCCGGCGATCCAATAAATGTATATAAATGGGTTTGCAATCGTTTTTGTCATGAAAAATTCACGAATTCCAGCCACAAAAACAAAACCTAAAACGGTCGCAGAAATTCCGGAATACTCTCTTCTCAAAATAGTTTTCATGGAAAAAGGAATATCTCCTTTGATATAATTCTTCATACTTGGCCAGAATGCAGGTACGCTGTTTGACCAGTTAACATACGTTTCTCCGAATTTACGTTCCAGGAAACGCTCTTCAGCAAACATGATACGTTCGTAGTAAATCCAGAACAACAAACTCACGATGATGATGAAATAAATATTGAATGTAAAGCACACAATTCCGATCCACATGAAATAATTCCCTAAATAAAGCGGGTGACGCACAGTAGAGTAAATCCCTTTCGTATTTAAAGCCTCGGCAACCTGCTCCTGCGTATTTCTCCCGGAAGTGTTCTTATTACTCGTCCCGATTGCAATGGCGCGAATCACTTGTCCCAAAACCGACATGGCAATTGCTGCTCCTGTACAGATATAGAACCACTTATCGCTGTCCATAATGCATTGAACATCTGTGAAGTAAATCACCGGAACTGCTAAAACGAATAAAATTACCGGAATTTGCCCCCTGTATTTGAAGAGCTTGTTTCCGTTTTTTTCAAATGAATGTACTAACGCCATGAAAAGAAATGTGTATATTTCGAAAATGATTTTTCGGCGCGAAGTTAACATTATTAAACTACTATGACAAAAAAGGAACCGTTCGAGTTAGAATATGTATTAAAAACCTCACCTAAGGTACTGGATAAATTATTGTCCACACCTGATGGATTAAGCGAATGGTTTGCAGATGACGTGATTGTGAAAGACGACATGTACACGTTTCATTGGGATGGAAGTGAGGAAAAAGCACGTTTAATTTCTAAAAAAGCAGGAGAATCCATTAAATGGCAATGGCTTTACGACGAAGAAGACGACCTGGAAACATTCTTCGAGATGAGATATACTATCGATCCGATGACGAAAGTGGTTATTCTGACCGTTTCCGATTTTGCGGAGAAAACAGAGAAGGATGAAATCGTGCGCCTTTGGGAATCCCAGATCAGTGATTTAAGAAGAGTAATCGGAGCGTAATCTATGTGCCCTATGCTGCTATGTGGTTCTAGTTTACCACAGTAGTTCACATAGAACACATAGTTTTTTGTCGTTTTAACTCAATTCGTTAATTGAATCAGTCAAATTTCTACTGATTTCTTCCAATGCAGATTGAGAGAAATCGAATTTCAATCCGGCAGTTTCATAAATTTCAGGAATGGATTTCGTATATCCTAATGAAAGCGCATTTTTATAATCTGTCAATGCTTTTTGAGGATTCTTTTTGTAATTGTTCCAAACTCCCAAAGCTCCTAACTGAGCAATTCCGTACTCAATGTAATAGAATGGAACCTCGAACAAATGCAATTGTTTTTGCCAGGAACTTTCCAAAACAGCTTCGTATCCGTCATAGTCAACCAATCCGGTTCCGAAACGTTTGCTCAGCTTCAGCCATTCCTGCGTTCTTTCTTCAGTTGTATGCTCCGGATTCGTATAAATCCAATGCTGGAACGCATCAATTTGTGCAATCCACGGCAATACTTTCACAACCGATTCGATTTGTTCCAGTTTTGCGCGTTTCAAATCGTTTTCATTGGTATAAAACTCCGACCAAAGTTCCATCGTCAGTAATTCCATCGACATGGAAGCCAATTCAGCTACTTCTGAAGGTAATGACTTAAATCCGGTCAATTCCAGGTCTTTACTCAGGAATGAATGAACGGCATGTCCGCCTTCGTGAACCATCGTCGTCAAATCTCTTTGAGCACCGGCTGCATTCATGAAAATGAACGGAATCCCGGATTCGTAAAGCGGATAATTGTATCCTCCCGGAGCTTTTCCTGCTTTTGAATCCAAGTCCAGAAAGCCGCCACTTTTCATGGTTTTCAGGCAATCTCCGAAATAAGTATCCAGTTTTTGGAAAACAACGATGGATTTATCCAGCAATTCTTCTCCGTTTGCAAACGGTTTCAAAGGAGCTAAACCATCGGGATCAACTTCCAGGTCCCAGGGTTTCAACTTTGTTTTCGCTAATTTCTGAATCTTCTTTTCAGTCAATTGCTTCACGATCGGAACAATCAGCTGTTCAATCGCGTCATGAAATGCCAGGCAATCTTCCACCGTGTAATCAAATCGACCTAAAGCTTTGAATTTGTATTCCCTGTAATCAGAACAACCTGCGTTTAGCGCCACCTGGTTACGGAGTTTTACCAACTGATTAAACAATTCGTCCAGAGCTTCTCTGTCCTGCAATCTGCGGGAAACGATCAGGTCATAAACTTCTTTCCGGATTGTTTCATTCGGATCTTTCAGGTAATTTGCTGCCTGGGGCATTGTCAATTCTTTTCCCTGGTAAGAAATCATTTGCTTCCCGGAAATTGCTCCGAACTGCTGACTCAAGGTGTTGATCTCGGTTTCAATCGAAATATTTTCTTCCCGGAACAATTCCAAAGCAGATTTTACTCCTCTGAAATAAATCGAATATGCTTTATCGCCTGATAATTCATCAATCCACGGAGAAGCCATCATTTTCTGATTCAATGAATCTTCAAACGGGGCCAAATTCGGCTGAATCTCCGTTACGAAAAACTGGTAGGATTCCGTTAACTTTTCGTCCAGCGTGTTGATCGTCATTTTAATATAACGCCACGCCATATTTTCTTCCAGAACTGCTTCCAGTTCACTTTTATCCAATAACCATTTTTTAAATGATTCTTTACTGGAAATATCGCGGTTTTGAAGATCCAAAAGATAGGCTTCAACGGAATTCCAACTTTCACAATTGAAGTCAGCGGCTACAAATTTTCTCATAACACAAAAATAAAAAAAGTCGGGGCGAAAAATTTTTCACCCCGACTTTTTACAAAATATTATGACTGCACTAAGGCTTGTCTTCATCGAAAACAGTATTTTCTCTTATTTTCCTCTAGAAGATCCTGTTTTAGGAGCTGCAACTTTCTTCGCACTTGTAGCTTTAGCAGATGCTTTCGCCGGAGCCTTTGCTGCAGGAGTTTTAGCTGTCGCCGCTTTTGGAGCTGCAGCTTTCTTCGCAGGTGCTTTTTTCTCTTTTGCAGGAGCAGCAGCTTCAGCATCGTCTTTCTTCGCGCTTGCTTTTGCTTTCTTTTCTTTCGGTGCTTCTTCCGTTTCTTCTTTTACTTCTTCAAGAACTAATGCTCCGGCTTTCAACAATAAGTTGTACCACTGGAAAATTTTCTTGATGTCAGAAGCGTAAACACGTTCCTGGTCAAAGTTTGGCAAAATCTCCAATAAGTAACCTTTTAACTTACTTTGATCTTCCTTATGAGAAATCGTTTCTTTACCGCTTTCTTTTTCAAAAATCGCAATGAAAATTTCTTTTAACGGTTTGTCCTCATCATAGGTGTAGATAGAAATGTCATCCAAAGCAGAAATTCTGTCTGAGGCATACGCAGGAACGCGTTTTTTATCTTCCAATGATTCTACGATGATGTTGTTTTTACCTTGTGCCAAAACTTTATAAAGTCCCGACTTTCCTGAAATAGCAATGATACCTGTTAAATTCATTCGATTAATTTATTTGAGCCAAAAATACAGCTTCTTTTTAATTCTTCACTATTTTCACCTGAAAGTATTGAACATCCGTGTGAATAACCAGGTAATAAGTGCCTGATTCAAGCTCAGAAACGGAAATTTCGTGCTTTCCGTCCGTAATTGTTTTCACTGTTCTTCCCTGAACATCAAGTATCTGAACATCATTAACCGGAATGGAAGTATCAATTGTCACATTTCCATGCGTCGGATTCGGATAAACATGCATTTGATTGGCTAATTCTTCAATCCCCAAAGAAGGATTGTACGGTTGGGAAAATACTTCACATCCATCCGTGCTGGTTCTTGATACGGTAAAAAAGGAAGAAGAAGGAAGTGTTATCGTATAACTTGCGTTCGTCGCTCCAGGAATTGCAGCACCGTTTTCATACCATTGCAAACTTGGATACGGATCTGTGGAAAGTAATGTTCCGTTCACATAAATCACCGGAGCGGGCGGGGCAGAAGCAGCCAAAACAGTAATGGTGTCTGAATAAGAGACACAACCATTCGCATCATACGCCATGAAATAAACATCCCCGGAAGTTGTTAAAGCAGATTTATACGTTGTATCCCCGTTCATCCAGCGGATATCATAATTTGTAATCGATGCCGTAGAAACTGCGCTATCTCCCGGACAGAAGAACGTGTTCGCTGTAATTGTATTGGTAAAATTGGATTGAGTCATCATGTTCAATGCGTGAATTTTTCCGTAACCGTAAGCATTATTCGGAACGGTTCCGGTGAACATGTCTGTGAAAGCCGTAGAACGAATCGCATCCAGGAAGCTCTGATAATTTCCTTTGCTGCATTTTTGCAGGTAAAGTGCTGCAATTCCGGCAACCACAGGTGAAGCCATCGACGTTCCGCCGTTTCGCACATGCAAACCGTCAATTGACATCGCCGCATTGTAACCAGGATCATTCAGTAACCAAAAAGGTCCGGCACTCAGAGAAACATCTCCGCAAGCAACCACATCCGGCTTGATGTATCCGCGTCTTGTCGGTCCTTTTGCAGAAGCCGGAGTCAGCTGTCCAACAGATACATAATTCGGAGGATTCGGTAAATAGGTATTTCCGTTTTTGTCTATGTGGCTGTACCTGTTCCGGATGTTTCCTACCGTAACCACTTTCGGAGAACAGTTCCAGGAAGAAACAAGTGTCTGAAGCGAATCCGGCATATGATAATGCTGAATAGCCGGATAAACAGCTGTTGTCGGAAGCCCGGTTGTTAACATATCATTCAGGGCAATGGTAGCAGAACCGCTCCAGGCGTCATATTTACCGCTTCCTTTAGTTTTGAAAGCATAAAGGTAGCTTGCAGAATCCACGTGATTGAGGTAAAACTCGAGGTGCAGATTCGGGCCTACAATTTCCGGGTAGATTTCCATGGTCGCAATCCGGTTGCTTCCGTTCCATAAAGTATCCCGAATAACACTTCCGATACCGGTATTTGCAGCTCTGAAAACAGTTTGTGCACGTTCCTGGAACGTTCCGCTTCCCAAATTCGCCGCCCAGGCATAATTCCAGGTCGCATCCGTTAAATCCGTCCAAAGATCCAGGTAAACTGTGTTAGCCCCTAATTGACTTCCCGGATTCGGTTTAACCCATACAAAAGAAGTGTCCGAATCGACATCTCCGTGAACATGATATTTTCCCCAGGTTCCGGAATTCCCGGCTGCACAGACAATAATACGCCCGGTTTTTTCTTCCAGTAAATTATCCATTAAAACGGCTGCGGGATCGGTTCCGTCGTGACTTCCCAGGTAAGAGCCTACCGAAAGATTTACAACCGCGGGCAAACCCAATGCTTCTGCTTTTTTGAAAACGAAATCACAGGCATCCGCAACTGTTAAGGTCCAGTTCGGCAAATTGAAATTGGTTTCAATCACAATGATTTTAGCATCCGGAGCCATTCCTTTTTCCTGTCCGTTTGCCAATCCGTTTGAAACTCCGGCTCCGGTTACGGAAGTTCCGTGAGCAGAAGCTTCTTCCATACTGCCGCAATTCCCGGATTGAATATCACTGGTGGTCCAAACTTGTCCGTATCCATAAGGCTGCGGAGTTCTTGTTGCATCAAAAGGCAAAGTATGATCCCAATAATAAAGTACGCGTGTATTTCCGTTTTGATCCTTGAAATCCGGGTGATTGTAATCCAGTCCCTGGTCAACAAACCCTACGATAACGTCTTTCCCTGTAAAAGGTATCTGCAGACCAATTCCCTGGTGAACCGGTTTGACATAATGTTTCACTAATGTAGAATCATTCAGCGCTTTTGGAAGTGAGAATTCGAGATAGAATGATTGAATAACCTTTGATTTCATGGCTTTTTCAATCCAAAGCGGTTTTGCCTGGATATAAATCCACTCACGTGTAACTTGTTTTACAGATATCTCTTTCGTTGCCAGTAAACGATCAAGGTTTCCGGAATTTGTGACTGCAAATGCCATCGGAACATCCGGTTGTTCTTCCAGTAATTTCCTGAATTTGAAATTATCCGTTTGGGCAAAACTTGTTAATGAATTGATCAGAATTAATCCTGCTATCAGTAATATTTTAGTTACCTTCACCGCTTGTTGTCGTAGTTTTCCTATGAACATTTTTTTAAACCTTTAATAAAGTATGATAACAATTATCTTACGCAAATTAAGATATTTGTTTAAATGGAAGTGTATTCCGCTCAAAAAAAGAACTTAAAGACATGAAGAAAAGAATTGTCACATTGTCATTTGCCTTATTTTCTGTTGGTGTAATGAATTTTATCTACGGTCAGAAAGTAGAAGAGATCAAAAACTGGTATAACGGACCTACACCAGGAATGAACACTGAAAAAGCTTATTCTACATTGAAGAAGCAGAAGTCTACAACTGTAATTGTTGCCGTAATTGATTCCGGGATCGATGTAGAACACAAGGATCTTCAGGGGAAGATTTGGACAAACGAAGATGAGATTCCGAACAACGGGATTGACGACGATAAAAACGGTTATATCGACGACGTTCACGGATGGAATTTCCTTGGAAGCCCGAACGGTGAAAACCAAAATTATGCCCGTTTGGAGAAAACGAGAATTTGCGCTGAATTGCATGCAAAATTCAACGGGAAATCCGAATCAGATATTTCCAGTGCAGACAAAGCAGATTATGCAAAATATAAAGAGTTGCTGAAGTCTATCGAAGACGAGCGCAATCAGAACCTTCAGGCATTGGAGCAATATACACAGTTGGAGCAAATGCTTCCGGTGTTGAAAGCCAAATTGGTTGAGAAATTAGGACCAAACTTCACGGAAGAAGATGTTCAGAAAATGAAGCCTGAGTCTCAGCAAGATTTGCAATTGAAACAAATAGGTGTGTACATTGCTAATGGCCAGTTAACTGAAGAGAATATCAAAGAAGCTTTGGATCACTTCAATGCAAGTGCGAATTACCAGTTGAACATGGATTACAACGATCGTCAATTGATCGGAGACAATCCGGATGATTTCAATGATGTTCGTTACGGAAATAACGATGTGGAAGGACCTGATGCACTTCACGGAACTCACGTTGGTGGAATTATCGGTTCCGTAAGACACAACGAATTGGGTGGTGACGGAGTTGCTGAGAACGTGAAATTAATGTCTTTGCGTGCTGTTCCGAATGGTGACGAGCAGGATAAAGATATCGCGTTGGCAATTCGTTATGCTGTTGATAACGGAGCTTCTGTCATCAACATGTCTTTCGGAAAAGCTTATTCAAAACACCAGAAAGAAGTGTATGAGGCAATGGCTTATGCAGATTCAAAAGGAGTTTTATTGATCCACGCTGCAGGAAATGACGGAGTGAATTTGGATGAAAACCCGAACTTCCCTACAAATGAATACTCGTTCCAGTCAAAACCATTGGATTTGTATTTGTGTATCGGAGCTTCTACAAGAGATAAAAAACATTTGGCTGCTGATTTCTCTAACTTCAGCTCACGCCAGGTAAATGTTTTTGCTCCTGGTTTTGAGATTTACAACACAGTTCCTCAAAGTGATTACAAAATCCTTCAGGGAACTTCCATGGCTGCGCCGATGGTTTCAGGAGTAGCTGCGTTGTTGAAGTCTTACTTCCCGACATTGTCTATGAAAGAAATCAAAGACATTATGCTGGCTTCTGCGAAACAATACAAAGGAACCATGATTCCTTCTCCGGGAACAGGAGAATCTGTTGATTTCGGAAAATTGTCATCAACTGGTGCTGTAATCGATGTAGCTGCAGCAGTTAAAATGTGCCAGGCTAAAGTGAAAAAATAATTTTCAAATCTGTATATTTAATACCGTCTTGGCTCAGCTGAGACGGTATTTTTTTTCGCCTATGAAAACAACAAAACTTTTTTTTGCACTCTTAGCAGGATTCCTGATCTTCTCCGGTTTCACTTTTCAAAAACCAGGTGAGACAGAAACAATTGATGCATTAATCGATAACTGGCACAAAGCAGCAGCCGAAGGAAACTATGCAAACTATTTCGGATTGATGGCCGACAATTTTATTTTCCTTGGGACAGATCCAGCTGAAAGATGGAACAAGGAAGCTTTCGGAGCATTCTGCAGGCCTTATTTCGACCAGGGGAAAGGATGGGATTTCCGGAAAATTGAACGCCATATCGAGGTTGCCAAAGATGGTAAAACAGCATGGTTCGACGAAAAAATCAGCACTTGGATGAAAGATTGTCGGGGAAGCGGAGTACTGGTTAAAGTCGGGAAAGACTGGAAGCTGGTTCAGTACAACCTGGCCGTTTTGATTGAAAACGATAAAATTCAGGATTTCATTAAGTTGCGGGAGGCAAAATAACTTTCTTGTCCTTTCGGTTTTTTCAACGAAGTAGAACGGGGTTGAAAATATAATCGCCTGTTTCCTCGATACATTCCGGCTGGAAAACGTCAGAACATCCGACGGGACAAGAATGAGTCTGATTATCACAATAATCGTTAACGGCTGGTATACTTGGTATAGGTTTTGTAACTTATTTGGTAGTTAAAAATACCAGATATGAAAAAGTTGATTTTTTTGGGGTTGATTATGTTGGGAAGCCCGACATTCAACACATTTGCGCAGGACGGTGATAGTACCGGAATGCCCGGAGACAACTTTGATTTGCAGGGTGCTCTCCAACTCTTTAAGCAATCTTCCACATTAGAAGAATTCGAACGAAAACTCAATACGGAATCCAATTCGGTGAATAACCTGGATTTGAACGGGGATAACGCGATTGACTATATTCGTGTAATTGACAAAAAAGAAGGAGATAATCATGCAATTCTATTGCAAGTTCCTATCAACAGTAAAGAATCCCAGGACGTCGCAGCCATTGCAATTGAAAAACGATCCAAGTCAGAAGCCCAGTTGCAAATTATCGGGAACGAAACCTTGTACGGTGAAGAAAAGATCATGGAGCCCACGGAAGAACGTGCTGTCAAACAAACCGGGCCATCGGCATACTCTGCGGTTCCTCCGACTTTTGTTTTTGTAAATGTTTGGGGCTGGCCGTGTGTTCAATACATCTACGATCCGTTTTATGATCCATGGTATTCTCCGTATTATTGGGATTATTATCCTTCCTGGTGGAGACCCTGGAGACCAATTTACTGGAGCGTGTATTATCAGCGGGTTTATCATTATCACGGGTGGTGTAGTTACACAACGGTGTACCATGTTCCTTACGCGCACAGTATTTATAAAAACAATCATTCGAACAGTGCGTATGTGAAAGGACGATATGAACCGCAGCGAACAGCTTACCAAAACAGGGCAGTAACGGGCCGTTCTTCTGCAAACGGATCAAAAGGCAGGGTAGAACCAAACAAGGCAGGCTCTGTTCCTAATGAGATGAAACCGGTCGGAAGAACAGACGGGATGAGAACGACACCAACGCCAACAACTCGTCCTGTGGTAACACCAACAAATCCGGGGCAAAGAACTCCTGTTGTGAGAGATCAACAAGTAGCTCCAAGACCAGTAAATCCAAATAACGGAGGAACGATTAACGGTGGTGGAAGAGTAAATAACGGAACAATTCAAACGCCGGACCCGGGTCGAAGAGCTCCTGTTACCAATCCGCAGCAAAGACCGGTAGAACGCGTTCCGCGTGTAGAACCACAACCCAGACCGATTGAGCAACGAAATCCGGAACGTATCCAGCCACAGCAGAGACAACCTGCTCCGGTTATCAGACAAGCACCTCCGAACAGGGAAATCAGCCGACCTGCAAATGGTGGTGGAGGTGGTGGTCGCATTCAGAGAAGATAAAACCATGATTGTTGCCTTCGGCTCATCTCAGTCAACAATCGAATAAAATGAAAACGCCCCGACATTTTATTGTCGAGGCGTTTTTTTGTTTCTTAATTTAAATTCAAAAGCCGGGATACTTAATCCCGGCTTTTGAATTTTATTTCTTTCTGTTCTTTGCCTGCTCTTGTTGCTGACGTTGTAAATCGTCTAAGCGCTGCATGAAGCTTGATTTTTTCTTAGGAGCTGCTCCTTTTTTAGCAGAGTTTGTTTGAGCTTCTGCCATTTTTGCTTTCAACTTCTCTTCATCTACGAAGAATTTCTTGATCACAAACATCAGGATGATCGTCATCAACGTAGAGATGAAGTAATAATAACTCAAACCTGAAGAGTAGTTGTTGAAGAAGAAGATCATCATAATCGGGAACATGTACATGATGATTTTCATGTTCGGCATTCCCGGTTGTTGTTGCTGCGTCATGTTTGACGAGTTCAAATGCGTATAAGCCAACGTTGTTGCTGCCATTAAAAGCGTAAACAGGGAAATGTGGTTACCGTATAATGGAATGTATGTTCCGAAATCCCAGATGGAATCAAATGATGACAAATCTTCTGCCCAAAGGAATCCTTTTTGTCTCAGTGTGAACGTAGCCGGGAAGAAGCGGAATACCGCCAAAAGAATCGGCATCTGGAAGAGCATCGGAACACAACCTGCAAGCGGTGAAGCTCCGGAAGCGCGATACAAAGCCATCATATCCATCTGCTTTTTCATCGCATCTTCTTTCTTTGGATATTTTGCATTAATCTCATCGATCTGAGGTTTCAAAATTTTCATTTTCGCTGAAGACACAAACATTTTCCATTGAACCGGCATCAAAACCAACTTCAAAATGATGGTCAATAATAAAATCGCGATTCCGGCATTCATTCCGAAACTCATGAAAAATTCGAATACCGGCTGAACAGCATACAAGTTGATCCAGCGGAATACTCCCCAACCAAGGTTCAGGATATCGTCGTAATCCTTTTTATATGTTGCAAGCGTGTTGTAATCATTCGGTCCGAAATACCAGCTGAAGCTTACTTGTCCGTCTTTCACAGATTGCAGTCCCAGGTTTAATTTTGACTGATACTTACGGATATGCGTGAAGTATTGCGGAGAACCTTCTTTGTAATTCGTAGAGGTGAATTTTGTTCCGGTTTGTTTGAATCCGTTATCTGCGTCCAGGATAGAGGAGAAATAGCTTTGTTTGTAAGCCACCCATTTCATATCTGTTTCAGCAGTTTTGTATGCATCAGCAACTTCGCTGTTCCAGTCTAATTTTCCGTCAGCAGATTGGTAACAAATCGTAGAAACTTTTCGTTGCTCGGAAAGCAGTCTTTCGGAACGAAGCATTTCCATCTGCCAGTCTAGCAATACGGAATTAGGCAATACTTTTCCTGACAAATCTTTGAAAGCAATCGTGTATCCCAAATCGTACCCACCTTTCAATGTGTAGGTGTATTCGATAGAACCGTCAGCTACATCGTGTCTGAAAACAACTTTGCTCTTTGATTTCGAAACGACTTCAAATGCTTTGTTTCCGGTCACGTACTTTTTACCGTCTACGTTGAAGATCAACTGGTTTTTCTGATCCCCGTCTTTAAACAAATAAAGCGGAGTGATTTTTCCGTCTTTCTTGGCAAAGTTTACATATGATTCGTAATCCTTCAACTGTACTGCAGAAACAATTCCTCCTTTAGTAGAGAAGTCAACAATCAGTTTTTCGGACTCCAAACGGATAATTTCTCCTTTTGCAAGTACGTTTGACGGTACTTTAACACGAGGAGCAATAGCTGTATCCTGTTTTGTTTTCTGGTTGATGTAAACCAAACGACCTTTATCGTCTTTGATTTGCTTTCCTTCTTTGTCTTTTTTTGCAATAAGAACCGGCTTGTTCTTATTTGCTTTCTCAAGCGAATCGGCTTCCTTTTTTGCCTGTACCGCTAATTCTTTTTGCTCTTTTTCTTTTGCTGCCTTGATTTCTTTTTCACTTGGCTGGCTCATATATGTGAACACCACCAACAAGGCACCAATAAGCGTAAGACCAATAATCGTATTCCTATCCATTCGTGTTTGTTATTTTCATTTATGTTCATCCGCTTTCGCGGGTAGTTTATACTGACTTGTCTTTTTCGTTTAATTATTCATGACCGCGCTTCGCTGATCATTCATTAAAGTTACTCATGACCGCGCTAACGCTTGTCTGTTTTCGAAGTCAGTGACTTCTCTTATTTTCAATAGCCGCTTTCACAAAAGCAACAAATAAAGGATGCGGGTTGTCTACCGTACTTTTGTATTCCGGGTGATACTGTGCTCCCACAAACCATGGATGATCCGGAATTTCCACTACTTCAACCAATCCGGTTTCAGGGTTTTTTCCCGTTGCAATCATTCCTGCTTTTTCAAAAGCTTCCAGGTAATCGTTGTTAAACTCATAACGGTGGCGGTGTCTTTCTTCGATTG